>FWPU01000034.1_pt1 | contig 114899 bp, 96 predicted proteins | sample 2228361 | NCBI WGS metagenome assembly FWPU01 (sample SAMEA103939777, study PRJEB20133) | metagenome | reverse complement strand
GGTCATCGGCATCCTCATTCGCGGACGGCCAGAATCGTCAGTTTTCGACGACGAATAAGAATCATTCTTGCACAACAATCGCTTGTCTTAGCACTCACGATCATACCCTGATCGAATGTGCTACACTTTCAACGACGTTGTCAGAAATGAAAGGAGCAGCAATTGGCAACCGGTATCGTAAAGCGCGTTCCCAATGTGAAGAATTACGGATTTATCATTGTGGGGAACGAAGCAGCCCCTGAGGAGATCTTTTTCCACCGGTCCAGCGTGGCCGACGATCAATTTGACGCCCTTCAGCCAGGAGCCCGTGTGTCATACGACATCGCGCCGGATCCCCAGCACGCGGGGAAGCGCCGGGCGATCAATGTGCGCCCGGCAGATCCGTCCTAGCCCGAGCAGCAAGGCATCTTTCACCGCGACCCCCCGGATCCTGACTTCTCCTCAATGCCCCAGCACCTTGACGCTCTCCCGGCGCGGGTGCCACGCCAGCTCGTAGGAGCCAAACTGCCGGAGCAATCCAAGTGCCTTCGCATGGAGCGGCTTGAGCTCAGGATGGCGCACTTTCCACTGGCCCGATAACTGGCGAAGCACAAGCTGGCTATCCCCCCGGACGATGAGCCGCACCCGCGGCGCGCGATCGCCCAGCAAGGACAGCAAGCGCTCCAGTGCCGCGATCAGTGTCAGATACTCCGCCTGATTATTGGTCACCAGGTCGCCGAGCTCATCGTAGGTAAGCTGTTCTTGGATCGTCTTGCCGGTCGGGCTACGCAGCTCAAAGGAACCATAGCCGCGGCCAGGATTGCCCAACGAGCCACCATCGAACACAATCTCATACGCTGGCGGCTCCTCTAATAATCGTTGCACGCTGCCCCCAAGATACGGCGGAGCGCCATCTGTCTGGCGCTCCGCTCATCGCATCCATTCCCAACGTAACCGCCCGAACGGTTACACGTTCGCCGCTTCGCGCTCCTTGGCTTGCGCTTTGATCTGCTCCGCGAGCTGCGGCGGCACTGGCTGATAATGCGAGAACTCTGTCGTGAAGCTGCCGCGGCCCTGAGTGATGGACCGGAGATCAGTGGCATATCGCTGAAGCTCAGCCGCCGGCACGATGGCCTCGATCGTCGTCATGCCGTTCCCAGCCGGCGTCATGCCACTCACCTGCGCGCGCTTGCTGTTCAGATCGCTCATGACGTCACCGGTATTGGCATCCGGGATCGTCACGCGCAGCATCAGCATCGGCTCAAGCAGGATCGGCTTCGCCTGCAGCACGCCCTTCTTGAACGCCTCACGGGCAGCGATCTTGAAGGACATTTCGTTGGAGTCGACTTCATGGTAGCTGCCGTCGAAGAGCGTGACCTTGACATTGACCACCGGGTAACCAGCCAGCGGCCCCGCCTCCAGCGCTTCGCGGATGCCTTTCTCCACGGCGGGGAAGAAGTTCTTCGGCACCACCCCGCCGACGACCCGCTCGGCAAACTCAAAGTCCGCATCGGGTAACGGCTCGAGCTCCAGGAAGACATGGCCATACTGGCCAGCACCGCCGGTCTGCTTCTTGTGCTTGTACTCCGCTACCGTCTTCGTCGAGATCGTCTCCCGGTAGGCGACACGCGGCAACCCTACCTCAACATTGACGCCATAGCGCCGGGTCATCCGGTCAAGCGCGATCTGGACGTGAGGCTCGCCAAGTCCTGACACGATCGTTTCACCGCTGACCGGATCGCGGCTGATCTGAATCGTTGGGTCCTCCTCTGCCAGCCGCTGCAACGCCTGGCCCATCTTGTCGAGGTCGGCCTTTGTCTTCGGCGCGACCGCCGCGGCGTACGATGGGGCAGGGAACTGAATGCCCGGCAGCCTCAATGGGTTCCCTTCATCCGAAAGCGTGTCGGCGGTATGGGTAATCGCCAGCTTCCCGACGGCGCCGATGTCGCCCGCTCCCACCGCATCGGTGTTCAAATGCTCTTTGCCGCGAATGTAGAAGAGCTGGCCGACGCGCTCAGACTTGCCTTGCGTGGCATTGAGGATCTGCGAGTTCGACTTGAGCGCGCCAGAGTAAACCCGGAAGTAGGACAGCCGGCCCACGTGCGGATCAGCCAGCGTCTTGAAGACGAGTGCCGCCAGCGGCCCTTGCGGATCGGCCCGCAACGCGATCTCGTTGCCGTTCTGCTGAGCGGTGACTGAGACCGAATCGGCAGACGGGACGTAGTCAACAATGGCGTCGAGCAACGGCTGGACACCCCGGTTGCTGGTCGCAGCGCCACAGAACACAGGATAGATCTGGGCCGCGGCAACCGCCGTCTTCAGGGCTGCGATCAACTCGTCCGTTTCAATCGGCTCGTCCTCAAGGTACCGCAGCATGAGCGACTCGTCGTTCTCGGCGATGGCCTCTACGAGCTGCTGCCGGTACCCCGCGCACTCCTCTTCCAGCTCCGCTGGGATAGGCCCAACTTGCGGCACCCCGTTTTCGAACGTGATCGCCTGCTGCGCCAGCAAATCCACCACGCCGCGGAAGGCCTTCTCCCGCCCGATCGGCACCTGAACGGGAGCCACGGTCACGCCGAAGGCCTCACGCGCCGAGTTGAGCGCGCGAGCGAAGTCGGCATTCTCACGGTCCATCTTGTTGATGAACAGGAGCCGTGGCCGCCTGAGCTCCTCTGCGATCTTCCACACCTGCTCGGTGCCGACTTCGACCCCAGCCGACGCATCCATCAGGATGATGGCCGCATCCACGACCCGGAACGCCGACTTTACATCCCCCATGAAATCGGCATATCCGGGTGCGTCAATAACATTGATCTTCGTATCTCGCCACTCAATCGGGGCGATCGCCAAGTTGATGGAAATATGCCGCTTGATTTCATCAGGATCAAAGTCGGTGACCGTGTTGCCGTCTTCCACCCGGCCAAGGCGCGTGATCGCCTTGGTGTTATACAGCATGGCCTCCGTCAGCGAGGTCTTCCCCGCTCCACCATGAGAAAATAAGCCAATATTGCGAATGCGATCAGGGGTATAATGCTTCACCGGGTACCTCCATCCATCGAATCACACATTGCCCGATGTGCAGCGCGCCTCGCAACGATCGCGCATCGACCTCATCGTGCACCAAACCGACCTGGAGCACGCGAAGGCGTGACGATTCCCACCGGGCCACCTCATGAGTGAGCCCCGCGGACTGCTTGAGGCGCATGCTCCGGCCAAGGCCGTGCCTTTGTTGTCGTGACCAGCCCTGCTGCGCTCGCATCACTGGTGGCGCGCTGCTGTGCTGAGCCGGTATCCTTCCAGGTCCAGCTCAGATGACACCGCGCCTCCGGGCGACGCCCAAGGTCGCCAGCCACCGTCGATCGCCGCCTAGGCTCTGCCGGTGCGCCGGAGCGCTGAAATCTCGTGGCGTCGGCGTTCGGCAAGCGCGGCATATAGCTATTATAGACCTAGTATCGCTTTGCCCTGGGCAACGGGGCGGGAGATCCTCCATCAGTAGACGGAGACGCCCATCTCCTCTAGCGAGCCCGTCACCGCAAAGACGACACGCTCGCAGATATTTGTCACGCGATCGGCGATCCGCTCGATGTTATGCGCGGCCCAGAGCAAGTGCGTGGCCCGGTTGATCGTTGAAGGATCTGCCATCATAAAGGTGAGCAGCTCGCGGTACACCTGATTGTAGAGCGCATCCACCTCATCGTCTCGTGAGACGATCCGCCGCGCCGCCTCCGCATCGCCCTCGATAAAGGCCGTGATGCTATCGGTCAGCATCTCACGCGCCACATCGCTCATGCGCGGAATGTCCACGAGGGGTTTCAACAGGGGTTCGTCGGCAGTCTGCAGCACAATCTTCGCGTTACCCGCCGCGTGATCGCCCATGCGCTCCAGCTCGGTGGCGATGTGGATGACCGCCGAGATCATGCGGAGATCGCCAGCCATCGGCGCCTGGGTGGCAATGACGAGCAGCGCCTTCTCTTCCGTCGCCCATCGCTGCTGATTGATCTCACGGTCAGCTTGGATCACTTCTTGTGCCAGGTTCAAATCCTGCCGCTTCAGTGCATCAGTCGAGCGAGCAATCGCCTTATCAACCATGCTGGCTATGGCCACAATATCATCGCGCAGCTCTTTAAGCTGATGCGCATACCGTTCCCGTGTCATCGTCGTTCGACCTCCCGGCGAGGATCGCGCGCCGAGCACTGCCGACTATCACCCGCAGCGTGTCCGGGCTGATCGTAAACTCGCCCACAATCCGGCAGCAGTCATGCAAACCGGCACCGGTATCCCTGTTGCGTTCCCCAACCCTGCGCTCGGGGAATATTAACCGAACCGCCCGGTGATGTAATCCTCGGTTCGCGGATCTTTCGGGTTGGTAAAGAGCTGCCGTGTTGGGGCTGCTTCCACGAGTATCCCTTGCCGCCGCTCGTTGAGGGAAAAGAACACGGTTTGGTCGGAGACTCGCGCCGCTTGCTGCATATTGTGCGTCACGATAATGATCGTGTAGTTCTTTGCCAGATCCCGCATCAGGTCTTCAATCTTCAGCGTGGAGATCGGATCGAGCGCCGAGCACGGCTCATCCATCAGGATGACGTCGGGATTGATCGCCAGCGCCCGCGCGATGCACAAGCGCTGCTGCTGCCCGCCCGACAGAGCCAGCCCGCTCTGCTTTAGCTTGTCTTTGACCTCATCCCACAGTGCCGCTTGCCGCAGGCATCGCTCGACAAGCTCATCCATATTGCCCTTGATGCCATTGATCCGGGCTCCCCAGGCCACATTCTCATAGATGCTCTTGGGAAACGGGTTCGGTTTTTGAAACACCATACCGATGCGCCGCCGGACTTCAACGGGGTCTACTTGGCGGCTATTGACATCAATGCCGTGGTAGAGAATTTGTCCCTCGACCTTCGCGCTCGGAATGAGATCATTCATCCGGTTGATGCATCGCAGCACGGTGCTCTTTCCGCATCCGGATGGACCGATCAACGCGGTGATCTGGGTGGCTGGCACGTCGAAACTGGCGTCGGCGACCGCGTGAAATGTGCCGTAGTATACATTGAGGTCGCGGATGGCGATCACCGCTGATGTGCCAGGCGATACCACGCCGCGGGACCATCCAGGCGCAACGCCAATCTGGTTCGCTTCGTCAGCGGTTGTGACGGGCTTGGATGCTATCATGATCTCACCACCTTTGCTTGCGGCGCGCACGCTGGCGAATGATGATCGCGGTGGCGTTCATTGCCAGCAGAACGATCAAGAGCACGATGATCGCCGCCGCGGCGAGTTCGCGAAACTCCCGTTGCGGCCGGGACGTCCACTGGTAGATCTGAATCGGCAGCGCCGTGTAGGAGCTAAATAATCCATCCGGCCGGGTAAGCAGGAATCCTGCTGCCCCAGCGACGAGAATGGGCGCCGTCTCCCCGACAGCGCGGGAGATCGCCAAGATGGTCCCGGTCAGAATGCCTGGCAAGGCTGTCGGTAAAACGTGGTGTCGTGCCACCTGCCAGCGCGTCGCGCCCAGTCCGTAGGCAGCCTCGCGCAATGACCAGGGCACGGCACGGATCGCTTCCTGGCTGCTAATGATGATCACAGGCAGGCTCAGCAGCGCCATCGTTAAGGCACCCGCGAGCACCACTCGCCCCATGTGCATCAATTCGACGAACACTCCGAGTCCAAGCAAGCCGTAAATGACCGACGGCACGCCAGCCAAGTTGGCAATGTTGACCTGGAGCGCGCGGGTCAGCTTCGATTTCCCGGCATACTCTTCAAGGTAGACCGCCGCAGCAACGCCAACCGGAAAGGCCACCAGTGCCGTCAGGGAGATGATCCAGATTGTGCCGAACAGGGCCGGGTTGAGACCGGCCTCTTCTGGTTTGCGCGACGGCGGGTTCTTGATCAGATCCCAGCTTAGCCATGCCCAGCCGCGGGCAACGATCGTCCACAGCAGCGTCACGAGCATGGCTACGGCAAAAATGACCGCGAGCAAGAACAGGATCGCAAAGATGGTGCCGATGAGCTTTCGCCGCACCAGACCGGGAGATGGCGCGATGCGGCCCTCCACGGGCGTAGCGATGTGCCGAGGGACCGCGCTCATTCGTACTCCTCCCGGAAGCGAGCCACAAACCACTGGCTCACGATGTTCATCGAAAGCGTCATGACGAACAGCAGCAGTCCGACAGCGAAGAGCGATTTGTAGACCGTGCTCCCGGCAACCACATCGCCAGAGAAGACTTGCACAATGTACCCGGTCATCGCCTGTGCGCCATCCAGAGGATTCTTCGCTATTTGCGCCTTCGAGCCAGCCGCAATCGCGACAATCATCGTCTCCCCAACAGCGCGCGAAACGGCCAGGATGATAGCCGCGACAATGCCAGACAGCGCCGCTGGCGCTACCACCCGTGTGGACACTTCAAACTTGGTCGCCCCGAGGGCGTACGCGCCCTCTCGCAGCGAGCGGGGCACAGCTTGCAGCGCGTCCTCGGCTAGCGACGCGATGAGGGGCAACACCATGATGCCCACGGCAATGGCCGCCGACAGCACGTTATACGGGCGCGTGCTCTCAAAAAGACGCTTAAGAACCTCGGGCGTGATGAACGTCAGCGCGAAATACCCATAGACGATAGTAGGGATGCCAGCGAGTAGCTCCAGGAAGGGCTTAAGGATGGATCGCGCCAGCGGCGAGGCATATTCGCTGAGATAGAGCGCGCTCATCAGGCCGAGTGGAATCGCCACCACCATCGCCAGCATGCTGATCATCAGCGTCGCCGACACCAGGGGCACGACGCCATAGGACTCCTGGCCCTTGAACAGCGGTGTCCAGCGGGTGCCAAAGAGAAAATCGGTCAGCGGCACCTCCATGAAGAACTCGATCGCGCGCTCGGCCAGAATGACCACAATGCCGATGGTGGTGACAATTGACAGGGCGCCGCACAGAAACAGCACCGCGGCGACGCCTTGTTCTGATCGTCGCCGCGATCGTTTTCTGCTGAGCGCCCCCGCAAGAGCCGCGGCCGCCGGCGCGGCAAGCTCTCCACCACTGACCCTTGGGAGTGGAGTGCGTCTATTCATCCGCTTGCGATCCCCACTGTCACTCGATTCATCCCCGGAAAGTATACGAACGGTTTCCCCGCCGTCGCGCGGCAGGGAAACCGTCTGCTTGATGCAATGCACGATCCGGCTACGCGGCCGGCGTGGCCGCTGGCGCGCCCGGTCCATCCGGCTGAACCGTGCCCGCGATCGCAGCTTCTAGCTTCTGCTGGTCGCGGACATACACTTCGACCGGGGAATCGACGTACCCGACTTCGTCCACCAGGGCCATCGCGTTCGCCAGGTAGAACCGCATGAACTCCTGCACTTCTGGCCGCGCCAGGCTCTCAGCCCTGACGTAGACATATAGCGGACGGCTCAGTGGCGTATAGGAAAGATCGCGGACTGTCTCCTTGCTTGGCAGCACGCAGCCGTTGCCACCGTCCACCGCCACGAGCTTCAGGCGATCCTGGTTCTGCTCGTAGTACGCGAAGCCAAAGAACCCGAGCGCGTTTTCATCTCCGGCAACGCCTTCAACCAGGACATTGTCGTCCTCACTCGGCGTGTAATCCGTCCGAGTCGAGCCATCGCCACCAATGATCGCTTCGACGAAGTAATCGTAGGTACCGGAGTCTGTCCCTGGACCATAAAGCGAGACCGGTTTGTCCGGCCACTCCGGATTGAGGTCGTTCCAGGAATCGACCGTGGAGTTGGCTTCCCACAACCGCTTGAGCTGATCAACCGTCAAGCACTCCACGAAATCGTTCGCCGGGTTGACCACAATCGAGAGCCCGTCATACGCGACCTCGAACACGTAATAACTGACGCCAGCTTGCCGGCAGGCATCCTCCTCTTCTGGCTTGATCGGACGGGAAGCATCCTGGATGTCGGTCTCGCCCGCGCAGAAGCGCTTGAAGCCGCCGCCCGTCCCTGAGATGTTTACCTCCACCTGGACATTCGGCGCGATCGCATTGAACTCTTCCGTCACGGCCTCGGTGATCGGACCGACCGTCGAGGAGCCATCAGCGATGATCTTTCCCGAGAGGTCGCCAGCATTCGCTGGCGGGGTATACGGGAGCGGCGTCGCCTCCTGAGCGTGCGCACCCAGCGCCGCCCACAAGCCAAGGATCAGCGCTACCACCAGCGCTATCCCTCTCCCACGAGTGTCCCGTCGAATCGTCATCCTCCTCACTCCTCCTTCATCCGTGCGATGCCGAGCGACTGCCACTCGGCTGGGCTATTGCATCCGGTCCACCGTGACCGGTAAACCCCCATTGTGGTTGTCCGGCTCCTCGCTGGCGCTGACTGGACCCTCGCTGCCAGGCACCACGAACCGGTAGCCAGCGCCGTAGACCGTCTTGATCAATTCCTGGTCGATCCCAGCGTCTTCGAGCTTCCCTCGGAGCCAGGAGATATGCACATCTACCGTCCGCTCGTCCACGATGATTTCCTCGCCCCACACCTCGTCGAGCAAATCCTGGCGCGAGAAGACGCGGCCGGGCTCCATCGCCAGCGTGACGAGCAGGCCGAACTCCTTCGGGCGGAGCGGCAATTCCCGCTCGCCAGCGAGCGCGCGGCGCCGTTCCAGCTCAATCCGCAGCGGACCCCGGTAGAGCACTGCCGGAGGCCGCGCAGCCGGGACTGCGCGCCGCCGCACTGCCGCCCGGACGCGCGCCAGGAGTTCCCGCAAGTTGAACGGCTTGACCACGTAGTCGTCCGCGCCAAGCTCCAGGCCATCAATCTTGTCTTGCTCCTCGCCGCGCGCCGAGAGCATCAGGACCGGCACATCCGATTCCGCTCTGATGTGCCGGAGCACTTGAAACCCGTTCATACCGGGAAGCATGATGTCGAGAATGACGAGATCGAGCCGGTCTCCTTCGCGGCGGGCAATGGCCAGGCCTCGCTCGCCATCGGCGGCGGTGAGCACGCGGTAGCCAGACCGGGTGAGGTTGTAGGACAGCGTGCTTAGCAGCGTCGGATCATCCTCAACGATCAGGATCGTGGCCGTTTCGCGGAGGTGCTCGCTCGCCACGGCAGTCATTGGCTCCATCATCGGTCTCAGGCGCTCCACACTCCCTGCGCTCACGCCTGTAGATTAGGAGCCCAACGTTAACGGGCGGTAATCATCACGTTAAATCCTGGTAATTTCCGCGATGGCCGGGCGGAGCGCGCTCCCTTGCTAACCGCGTGGTCTGCGATGGGGCGCCGCGGGCTCGCGTCAAGCGTAGGACGCCGCCTGTTCCGGCTCTATGCCCGGCACCAGAAGTGCCTGCTTCCCGGCTGGTGTGGCCGCGCCGAGGAGGTGCTGGATTGCGGCGGCCATTTGCGGGTCAGCGCCGCTATCAGCACTGTCGCCAGCGACGGGAATGTCCGGGACGATGCCGCCGTCCTCAATCAGCGTCCGCTTCGGCGTCAGCCAGAGCGCAAATGTAATCCGTGCCGACGATCCGTCCGGAAAATCGTGCACCCGCTGAACTGAGCCCTTGCCGAACGTCGTTTCCCCGACAACGACCGCCCGCCCGTAATCGCGCAGCGCCCCTGCCACGATTTCGGCCGCACTTGCGGTCCCTCCATTCACCAGCACGACCAGGGGCAGATCAACCACCGGCGCCTCACCGGCCAGGATCGGCTCGGGCGTCATAATCGGATCGTCGGGATTGCCATCCACATCCTCATAGAGCGCGGGTCCCGCGCCGGCGGGAACAAACCGGCCGATCATTTCTTGAGCGCTCTGCACCCAGCCACCACCGTTGTTCCGCAAGTCGAGGACTATGCCTTGCGCTCCATCCCGCTGGACTTGCGCCAGCGCGGCATCGAGCTCCTCGGTCGTCTTATCCCCGAACAGCTTGACCTGGATCACCGCAATTTTCTGCTCCGGCAGGAACCGGTATTCGACGTTGGGAAGCGGAATCTTCTCACGAATGACATCAAACTCCAAAAGATCCGGCACACCCGGACGGCGTATCACCAGATGCACCGTCGTGCCGGCCGGGCCACGCAGGAGGGCGATGGCATCCTCGTGCGTCGCCCCGCGAAGCGAATGGCCATCCGCTGACTCGATCACATCCCCCGCGCGCAACCCTGCCCGCTCCGCCGGAGACCCTGGCACCGGAGCGACGATGGTCAGTTGCCCATTGGGCGAGTCCACCCAGACCCCAATCCCCTCGTATTCACCGGAAAGCTGCTCGGCAATCGGCGCTTGCTCGACGGGGATGAGGTAGGCAGAATGCTCATCCAAGCCGCTCAGCATCCCCTGGATGGCGCGTTCTTGGAGATCGTTCCGGAAGCTCGCCAGCTCTGTCTCACTCCTTGGGCGATAGTAGTACTCGGATTCGATGAGGTGATACACCTCCTCCAAGCGAGCAAACGGCGCCTGGCTGCCGCTCTGAAGATCGCTCGCCACGCTGCCAGGCCGGTCATCGCCGCCAGTGGACGAGGAAGCGTGCAGCAAGTCCCGCTCAGCAAAGATGCCAGCCGCAAAGCTGGTCACGGCGATCAGCGCTCCAAGGCTGATGACCAGCGTCCACTGCCAAGCGGCGCCTGCCTTTCCACGAGAGGGAACACGATCCGGGGGCATACACACGCTCCAATTCCAGCGATCCGCGGAGACTCAAACGAGGGTTGCACCGCTCCACGCGAGGCGTCTGCCTTGCATAGACGGATGATACGAGGCGATCTGCTCCACGACCAAGGTCACTGACGGTCAGCGCCACGCTCTCCGTATAATGCGCCGTGGTCTGGCCCTCTCGTCCGGACCCACGAGTGGAGATCCATGCTGCTTACCATTGATATTGGCAACACCAACGTGGTGGTGGGACTCTGGCCCGGCGGTGAGGACCCAGGTCAGGAGACGCTCTGCGCCACCTGGCGTTTCGCGTCGGTGCGCGACCGCACTCCCGATGAGTGGCACGCCGTGCTGCAGCCGCTGGTGCTCGGCACGCTCGGGCCAGCGGAGCGCATCAGCGGCGTGATCGTCTCAAGCGTTGTTCCAGCAATCACCAAGGCGATTGACCGGTGGGCGCATGACCGGTTGGGCATTGATCCCCTCCATGTTTCCGCTGATCTGGAACTTGGCATTCAGGTGCGCACGGACGCTCCCCATGAGACCGGCGCTGATCGGATCGCGAATTGTGCAGCCGCGTATGCCAAATTTGGCGGACCGGTGATCGTGGTCGACGTCGGCACGGCGACCAAGATCGAGGCAATCACCGCCGATGGCATGTTCTTGGGCGGGGTCATCGCACCGGGGCCGGCGGTGACCCTTGAGGCGCTCGCATCCCGCGCGGCCCGGCTGTACGCGGTAGAGCTGCGCTTGCCAGAAACGGCAATCGGACGAAATACCGTCTCAGCGGTCCAGTCGGGCGTCGTGGCAGGACACCTCGCGCTCATCGAAGGCATGGTTGGCCGGGTGCGAGACGAGCTCGGTGGAGCGCGGCATATCGTCCTGACTGGTGGGTTTGCGGACATCTTTGCGCCAGCCCAATCCTGTTTTACTGATTACGTTCCTCATCTCACCTTGCTTGGGCTCCGTTGGATCTGGCACTGGAACCGGGGGCGTGTCCCACAAGCGCCGTAACGACCGGTTTTGGCCGCATTCCTTGACGAGCGAGACCAGCGCTCACTACCATCGGCGCGATGCGCGGTTTTTGGTCCGCGCCGCGAAGAGGCGCGGCTTCGCGGCCGGGAGTCGAAGTTGCCTGGGTGCTCACTCTCCAACACCCTACGTAACCAGGTGCGGATGCTGGTAGCAGCGCTGCTGCTGTCCTGGCTGGCGCTGCTTCCCCCGATCCTCCCCACTGCAGCGCAGGAAGTGCCCGAGCTCCAGATCAATTCCAAGCGCTACATCGTCGTTGATGCTGATACAGGTGAGGTGTTCGCGCAGCGGGGCGCTCATGACAAAGTCGCCATCGCCAGCCTGACGAAGATCTTCACCGCTATCGAAGCGCTCGAGCGCGGCGATCTCGACCAGCAGATCATCACCAAGCCCTCGGATGTTCTTGATCCCTCCTCGACGCTCATGGGTTTTGGTCCGGGTGAGACCTTCACGCTGCGCGATCTGCTCTACGGCCTGATGCTTCCCTCGGGCAACGATGCGGCCCATGCCATCGCCCGCGCGCTCGGCTATCAAGAGGGCGATACCGACCAGGAAGCCGTTGATCGCTTCGTGGGCTGGATGAACGAGCGCATCCGTAACATGGGCCTGACGGAAACGCACCTCGTGCGACCAGACGGCTGGGGCGTTGCGGGGCACTACTCCTCGGCCCATGACCTGGCGGCGTTCACCATGTACGCACTCCGCTACCCCATGTTCGTTGAGCTCATTTCAACGCCGGTCTATACGACATCGAACGGCGCCTACACATTGATAACGACGAACAAGCTGCTCGGATCATATCCGAATCTGCTTGGGGGGAAGACCGGCTACGATGATGATGCTGGGTATTGCCTGGTTGAGATCGCGCGGCGCGATGGCAATACCATGATCTCCGTCACCCTTGATGGCATTCCAGACAACGGCGACTGGTACGATGATAACCGGGTGCTGCTGGACTATGCGTTCGCCCAAAAAGCAGAGCGCATCAACGCAAAGCGACCGATCACCGGTGAGATCGTCACCTTCCGCGATCCTGATGCGGCAACCATTCTTGCCATGGCCACGCCGGCCGTGGTGCTCGGGGTCCCCGCCCCGACGCCTTCACCCACGGCGCGCACCGTTCCGCAATCGACACCCATCTCTTCCTCTGCCAATGAGCAATCCGGCTCGCCCCCCAGCAATACGGGCGGAAACGACCGCCTGCTGGTAGCAATCCTTGTCGTGGGAGCGGTTATCCTGGCAAGCATCATCGGCAGTCTTGCCCATACGCCAGCGAAACCCGCCGCAACTGAGAGCGGCGCCGAAACCTCCCCCGCCAGCGGCTCTGAGGCCATTTGACAGGGATTCCCGAGCTCCGTATGCTAACAATGACAACCTAGGCGCTTTGCCAAGTGGCGAAGCGCGTGAAGCGACGACCAGGACGAGTACCCGGTCAACATGTCGCCAGAGAGGCCGCCTTTCGCTGCAACAGCGGCTCGTCATGAACCGGGGAAAACCACCTGCGAGCTGGCCGCCGAACGCACGGCGAACACGCCGCGCCAGTAGACCGGCCCGGAGTGCGCTCCGTTATCCGCGCCGATGAGCGGTCGCTTTTCTCAGCGACCGGAAGTAGGGTGGAACCACGTCGGTCCGGCGTCCCTCCAGGGATGCGGGCCGTTTTTGTTTCGTGGAGCCGGTAGCGTCTAGCTCATAGCCGGTTGGCGTTCGAGATGGACTGTGGCTTTGGCGAACCGTCGAGGCTTCGACAATGAGGGCCCCCATCGCCAGTCGAACCCTGGCTCGTAATCGCCGGCCAATTGACAGCTACCAGCGGCTAAAGGAGAAGATCGATGCCAGCAGAGACGATCGAGCACGTTGCCGAGGAAATGGACATCGCCTTTTCGCCAGAGGACCAGCGCTCCTATGAGCTTGCTCGCATGCGGCACTCCTGCGCACATCTGATGGCCGAGGCAGTGCAAGAGTTGTTCCCCGACGCGAAGTTTGCAATCGGTCCAGCAATTGAGCACGGCTTCTATTACGACATGGATCTGCCCAGGCCGCTTTCCAGCGAAGATCTGGAAGAGATCGAGCGGCGCATGCGAGCCAACCAGGCCAAGGGCGAACCATTTGTCCGGCGTGTTGTCTCCCGCGAAGAGGCGCTCGAAATCTTCAAGGACAACCCCTACAAGGTGGAGATCATCCAGGGCTTGCCGGAGGACGCCGTGATCACCACCTATCAGCAAGGGCATTTCCTTGACCTGTGCCGCGGTCCCCACGTGCCGACGACGGCTCAAATCGGGCCATTCAAGTTGTTGTCGGTCGCCGGCGCCTACTGGCGCGGTGACGAGCGGCGCCCGATGCTCCAGCGCATCTACGGCACGGCGTGGTTCACGCAAGAGGAGTTGGATGATTACCTCCGGAAACTGGAGGAGGCTCAGCGGCGCGACCACCGCCGCCTCGGCAGGGAGCTCGATCTCTTTTCAGTCAACGATGACATCGGGCCTGGGCTCATCCTCTGGCATCCGAAGGGCGCGCTCATCCGGTTCCTGATCGAGCAATTCGAGCAGCAGGAGCAGCTTCGGCGGGGCTACAACCTGGTCTACACGCCACACATCGCGTCGCACAAGATTTACCAGCGCTCCGGCCACCTCGAAACGTACCGGGAGAATATGTACGCCCCGATGACGATCGAGGATGTGGATTACTACCTCAAGCCGATGAACTGTCCCGGACACATTATGATCTACAAGAGCCAGGTCCGGTCGTACCGCGAATTGCCCATCAGGCTGGCTGAGCTTGGCACGGTCTACCGCTACGAGCGGTCTGGCACGCTAACCGGCATGCTCCGCGTCCGGGGATTCACGCAAGACGACGCCCATATCTTCTGCACGCCCGAGCAGGTCGTGGACGAAGTCGCCGGGGTCCTCGATCTTGTCCAATACTTCGCCGACGTCTTCGGGTATCGCTTCCAGCCCTACCTGGCTACCAAGCCCGAAAAGGCGATCGGCGATGACGCGACGTGGGATCGGGCCACCGACGCTTTGCGGCAGGCCATGGAGCTTCGAGGCATGTCCTACAAGATTGACGAGGGCGGCGGAGCGTTCTACGGTCCCAAGATCGACGTCAAATGGCTGGACGCGCTCGAGCGGGAATGGACCGGGCCAACGGTCCAAGTCGATTTCAACCTTCCCGAGCGCTTCGATGTGAACTACATCGGTGAAGACGGCGAGCGGCATCGCGTGGCCATGATCCACCGGACGCTGCTTGGCTCGATGGAGCGCTTTGTTGGCGGTCTGATCGAGCATTACGCCGGGGCATTCCCCCTCTGGCTCTCGCCAGTGCAGGCGGTCATCATTCCCATCACTGACCACCAGGTGCCCTACGCCGAGGATGTCGCCCAGCAGGCACGGGATGCTGGACTGCGGGTCGAGGTCGATGCGCGCAAGGAGCGTATGCAAGCGAAAATCCGCGACGCCCAACTGCAAAAGATCCCGTATATGCTGGTCATCGGCAAGCGCGAGGTTGAAGCGGGAGCCGTCGCGGTGCGCCTGCGGACGGGAGAAGATGTGGGCGCCGTTCCAGTGCGCGCATTCTTGGAAATGGCGCGGCAACTGATCGAGACAAAGGCGCTGACGCTCGTCGGGGAGCTTCCCGCGACCAAGGTCAGTGCTTAGCCGTTCGGATTGGTTCTCGCACGGCGGCGCACTGGTCGTCAGACGGAATCCAGCCGGATCAAGGGGACCGGGTGGTGATCCATGCCCCCAGTCCCCTTTCGTACAGCGCGAGCGCCTTCGGATGAGGTCGGGACGTGGCGGCTCACGCCGGCGCCTCTCTGAGGCGACGCCCCCTCATGCCTGATCATCCGAGCAGGGCCAGGGCAGCAAGCGCGTAGGCTCGCGTCGCTGCCAGGACCTCATCCACACCAACCCATTCGTCTGGGATATGCGCGACAGCGAGGTCGCCAGGACCGTAGATGATGGTCGGGAAACCTGCGGCCGCGAAGAACCGCCCATCTGTCGCCATGCTGAATCCGGTCACCTCTGTGCTCAGCCCCAAATACGTGTTGGCTGCAATCATCGCCTGAACGACGGGCGCATCGGGCGAATTGAGCGTTGCCGGACGCTGCTCGCCCTCGGGCTCGACAACGACCCGGATCCCCGCGAGACCAGTCACAGCTTCCCGTGCCACCCGGTCGATTTCCGCAATGGCGGCCGCTGGCTCCTCGCCTGGGATAAGTCGCCGGTCAATGTAGATCGAGCAGCGATCCGGAACGACGTTTTCTTTGACTCCGCCAGCGATGAGATTGACCGAGGCTGAGGAGGGGTGGAAATAGGGGTGAGTACGGTTCGCCAGCTCAGGCCAGAGCCGGTCCGCGAGCGCCACGATCACCCGGCCCATCGCCTCGATCGCATTCGCTCCCTCCCACGGCAGTGCACCATGCGCCGCCCGGCCAAGCGTCGTCACTCGCGCGCACGCAAACCCCTTTTCCCCGAGACAGACCTGATTACGCGTCTGCTCCCCGACAATAACGAAATCCGGCGAAACCAATCGCTCGTTTACCAGCAGAGCAGCCCCGGCCGGCCCACCAACCTCCTCATCCGCCACTGCCGTGATAACGAGTCGCCCACGCAGCGGCACGCCAGCACGTGCCAGCGCCACGCCCGCCATAATCTGGGCCGTCACGCTCGCCTTGTCATCGCCAGCACCCCGGCCATAGACACGGCCATCAACGAGATCCGCGGCAAACGGACCGTGCGTCCAGGCCGCAAGATCGCCCGTTGGCACGACATCCACGTGAGCGTTCAGGCACAGAACCGGTCCCCCGTTCGTGCCGATTTCGGCGATGAGATTCGGCTTCTCTGGCTGGAGCTGGGCAATCCGGATGGCAAAGCCTTCCTGCCGCAGCGGCTCCGCGCAGACCGCAATGGCCTCGCGCACATCTCCAGGGGGATTGACCGACGGAACCTGGATGAGCCGGCGCAACAGCGCGATCGTCTCCTCCTCATTGACGTGAGCCAGCACACGCCTGGCTATCTCTGAATCAAGGTGCAACCTGGTCCTCCTCTCTCCCACGATGACCATTTTCTCTTTTCCGGGCGCGTCAGTATACTGCCATGGTGCTGGGGCATCAGCCGGGGAGATGCCCCGGTCAGCGCCAGCACGCCCTAAGGCAGGCTGCCTTAGCGCCGGGCCATGGTCACAGGCGCAGTGAGCGGAGCAGCGTTTCAGAGAGCGAAGGGAGAGCTGACAATGGCGAAGAAGCGCGTCGCGATGGTACTCGCGAACAATTTCGAAGATATCGAGGCGCTGGAGCCCAAGCGTGTGCTCGAAGAAGCCGGCGCGGAGGTCGTCATCATTGGCATCGAGCGCGGAGAAATCGCCGGTAAGAAAGGCGCAAAGCTCATGGCGGACACCACCTTCGCCGAGCTCACGCCAGAGGACGAAGCATCCTTCGATCTCCTGGTCATTCCGGGAGGTGGCTCGCCGGAGAACCTGCGGATCCACGAGCCAGCCGTGGCGTTCACCCGGCGCTTTGTCGAGTCAGGCAAACCTGTGGCGGCGATTTGCCACGGCGCCCAACTCCTGATCTCTGCCAAGGTCCTCAAGGGCCGAACGATTACCGCCGTCAACAAGATCCGCGACGACGTGATCAACGCGGGCGCCAACTACGTTGACGAGCCGCTCGTTATTGACGGCAATCTCATCACTTCCCGCATTCCGGCCGATCTGCCGCAATTCAACGAGGCCATCCTCAAGGCCCTGGGCCTCGTGCCGGCGGCCGCTGCCCGCTAGCGCGGCCGCGTCAAGCGAGTGCGCAACGTGCTGGATACCGGGGAGGAACTGCTGATTGCCGCGCTTGGGCCGGTCTCACCGCTGGCGCGGGCCGCCATCGCGGTCGAGCCCTTTGTCGTCCCGTACGACCGGCTGGCGCGGGTGGATGGCTGGGTGGTCTGGTGTGGCCACCCTCCTGTTCCTTCCGGGGTTCCACTCTTGCCGGCTCCGGAGCATCTGCTCTGGGGAGAACCGGTCGAGGCGCTTGCCACGGCGGCGGCAGTCGCGGCTGACTACGCCGCCCGGCGCGGAGCACGCGACGCTGCAACGATGATCGCATTGCTGCGCAACGAGGGTCCCGTAGCGGTCGTCGTTCCCGAGCCGGTGCACGCGCGGCTCGCGGCGGCACTCGATGACCTGGTCCGGCTCGGAGTCCCCGTCGTTGAGCCTGCCGGGGACGTGGAGCAGGCACTCGCGTCAGTGCGCGCCTTTGCCGTGCGCCGCATCGCCCACGCCGCACGGGTGGGACGGCCTCATGATCCTGCGCTGTCGTTCCAGCAGATTGCGGTAAGTGACCGGATCGGCGGCAATCCCCAATCGTTATTTATCGTCCATCACGAGGGTGAGCGCGACGGTGTGCGCGTCATCGGCTCGCTTGCTCCACGATTCGGCCTGGAGGTGGGTTTGCGCGGACCTGGGATAACCTTGGAGCGAACCGCAGAGATCGAGTCGCAGGCAGCAGTCATTCCATCCTTTCTTGCCGGCGTGACGAGCCAGCTTGCCGGTCACTCACTGGAAATTGGCTGGCAGGACAGTGCAAAGCCCGAGCCTGAGGCCATCGGCGAAGTGCTGCGGGCATGGTTGAAAGCGTTCTACGATGCCGAGATCGTTGACGTTCGCTTGGCGTTTGCCCCGCCGCGAGGCCGGTCGGCGCTTCTCACCGAGATGCGAGCGCGAGCTAGCGCCTACCGGGAGATCCGCGCGGCAGCCATTGCAGGACATCCTGACCCCTACGCTGTCCTGCTCAATCATCAGGAAATGCCAGAGGGATAATCTTCAGAGTGGAGAAAGGCAAGGCGTGCACTATGGTCGTTGACCTCACCCCAGCGGCTCAGATCACTGACCCAGACCCAGCGGAGGCCGAGCGCAACGCACGGCAGCGGCTACGATCCGCCAAAGCGTTCATTTTTGACATGGACGGAGTCCTCTATCGCGGGTCTGAGCCACTCCCGGGCGTCAACGACCTCCTCAATGCGCTCGCGCTCCGCGGCCGGCGCTTCATGCTGGCGACCAATAACTCGACAGCGACGGCCAAGATGTACGTCGAAAAGCTGGCCAAGATGGGAATCGACGTGCCAGAGGACGCCATTCTCACGTCCGCGATGGCCACGCGCGATTTCCTCGTCGAGACCCTGCCGCCCAACTCAGGTCTCTATGTCATCGGCATGCCAGCGCTCCGCGAGCAGCTCTTCTCAGCCACGTCCTTTTACCCCGCTCAGCACCTAGAAGAGGTTCCGGCAGCGGTTGTGGTCGGTCTCGATATGGATTTCACTTACGAGAAGCTGGCCCATGCCAACGAAGCGATCCGGTCCGGCGCCCGGTTCGTCGCGACGAACGCGGATGCCACCTTGCCCACCGAGCTCGGGCTGGTTCCAGGATGTGGGAGCATCGTCGCGGCGATTGCCACCGCCAGCGGGCAGGCTCCGATTGTCATCGGCAAGCCAGAGCCGCTTATCCTGGAGATGGCGCTCGAACGGATGGGTGTCTCGCCCGACGAAGCGGTGATGATCGGGGACCGGCTCGACACCGATGTGATCGCTGGCAAGCGGGCTGGTGTCTTGACCGTGCTCGTGCTGACCGGCGTTTCAACCCGAGAGGAAATCCCCCACGCACCCGTCTGGCCGGACCTGGTTTTCACAGACCTCCCAGCGGTTCTAGAGGCGCTCGTCGTCTCGGACGACTGACGCGCGTGTCCACAAGGTAACGCTTCGGCCCGAGCCTCCGCACTCGGGTGTCATGCTGCTCGTGGCACCGTGGGAGTGCCAGCGAGAGATCTCGTGTCATCAGTCATACACCCGGCCCAACACGGGATGAGGAGAGCGATGGAGGCTTGCACGCGCAGCGACCATCCCACGGAAGCGCGCCGCGCTATGATAGGCTCCCGCAGACATCGTGATGGCCATGCGAAGCGCCTTGTTCGGGAGGATCTATGGTGCGGTTGACGCGAGATGTTGCGGTTGTTGGTGGCGGCGATTTCGGATTCAATCTCTCAGCGCCCCTGGATTGCCACGTCTATCTGCTCGATGGCGGCGATGAGCTAGCGCTTGTTGATGCAGGGCTCGGCGGCCCACACGGCGCCACCGACCAGATCCTGGCCAATATCAAGGAGGACGGCTTCGATCCCGGCCGCATCTCGTCGCTGTTGCTCACCCATTATCATGCCGATCACGCCGGGGGTGCCGCGGATTTCCACGAGCGGCTCGGCCTGACCGTCTACGGCTCGCCCCTGGCGATCCGGACGCTCGAAGCCGGTGATGAAGATACGATCAGCCTTCCCTTCGCCAAGGCCGCCGGCTTCTATCCCGCGGATTATGTCTTCCGCCCCTGCCCCGGCCAGCCCACCCTCGTCGAAGGGTACACGTTCAACGTCGGCCGGCTGAAGATCACCGTCTATGAAACGAATGGCCACTGCCGGGGACACCTCTCTTTCCTCGTGGAGGGAGAGGACCGCCGGTATCTCATCAGCGGCGATCTCATCTTTCACGGCGGCACGATCATCGTTCAAAACATTCCGGATTGTTCGATCCAGGAATACGCGGAGAGCGCGCGGAAAATGGCCCAGGTCGATTTCGATGCGCTGCTGCCAGGGCACTTTGCCATCTCGCTGCGGCGTGGCAAACGGCACGTAGACATGGCCGCCGCCCAGTTCAACAAGCTCATGATCCCGCGCAACGCGGTCTAGCGCGCTCCAGCCGGGATGATGCCGGGCACGCGGCGAAGCTCCCAGAAAGCACGGCGTGCGCAACGATCGAGAGCGTCGTCATCCCAGGCGAAGCGGAAGATTTCTCCCCCGGGTAAGGAGGCGCCCTGGCGCCTCATTGGCAGGGTGCTCCAACTCGTTTCTTGATGGACGTCTGACGCACCTCCGTGTTGCCCGTAAGCAGTGCGGGCGTCGAGGCCCGGCCGGCCTGTTGCACATCTCTCTCCGCACGTAACCCTTCGCGCCGCGTTAGGATGACACGGGGTTGCGCCAGCCTGGCTCGTGATGCCGGTGTGCGGCCAGCGCAGACACGGAGCGATCTCTCGCTGCTCGGAACGACGGCTGGAGTATCGCTCCTACAAAGCACGCTCGTGCGGCAAGTCCGAAGAGCGCATCACCTGCGCCTCGGCGTGGAACTCCTGGCCCGCCTCCAGAAGCTTGGCCGCGGCCATGCGGTCGGTATGCGCGAATTCCTCAAGCTCATGGCTGAGCGCATCAAGCTCCTCACCGCCAGCCATCATGGCCACGTCGTCCTCACGGCTGACCTCCGACTTGTGGAATGTGCCGTAGGAGCGACCGCGGTTGAGGATCGTGAACCGGTCGCCAATGGGATAGGCATGATGGATGTTGTGGGTGATAAACACGACACCCAAGCCGCGCGCCCGCGCCTGGGCGACATAGCGCAGAACGACACCGGCCTCCTTGACGCCGAGCGCGGCGGTCGGCTCGTCAAGAATTAGCACCTTTGCGCCGAAATACACCGCCCGTGCGATCGCAACCGACTGGCGCTCACCACCTGAGAGCGTGCCAACCGCTTGCGCCGTATCCCGGACATCAATGCCCATTTTCGCCAGCTCTTCCCGTGTGATGCGATCAGCTCTGGCGACATCGAAGCGGCGGAATGGCCCCCAGCCCCGGGTCGGCTCGGAGCCAAGGAAGAAATTCCGCGAGATACTCATGAGGGGAACAATCGCGAGATCCTGATACACCGTCGCGATGCCCGCGTTCAGAGCATCTCGCGGTGAGGCAAAGTGCACCTCCCGGCCCTCGACGAGCAACTTGCCCTCGTCTGGAGGATGAACCCCGGAAATGATCTTGATGAGCGTGGATTTCCCAGCGCCGTTATCGCCGAGTAGGCACATCACCTCGCCCGGATAGACGCTCATCGAGACGTCCTTCAGAGCGATAACAGTCCCAAAATACTTCGAAACATGCTGAAGCTCGACAAGTGGCGTTCCCTGAGCCGTCGCGCTCATCGGCGAACCTCCATGGCCCGGTTCCGCACAAACCGATTGATCAAAACGGCGGCTAGCAACATCGCCCCAAGCACCACTTGAAACCAGTCTGCATCGACCCCGGCAAACACAATCCCCTGTTGCACCATGCCAAAGATCAGCGCCCCAAAGACCGCGCCGATCGCCGAGCCATAGCCTCCGGTCAACAACGTGCCGCCAATCACCACGGCAACGATCGCATAGAATTCACGGAAATTTCCACGCAGGACATCGGAGTTGGTGAACGTTACCGCTTGAATCGTGGCAACCAGCCACGCGCTCACCGCGGTTCCTATGAAAAGCAGGATTTTCACCCGGTGCACCGGAACGCCAACATTCCTGGCCGCTTGGACGTTGCCCCCGACACCAGTAATCCAGTTGCCAAACGGCGTCCGAAGCAAGATCCACGTTGCCAGCGCGGCTGCACCGAGCCACCACAGGATGGATATCGGGAACCCAGCCCCAGCGATCTCAAGCTTACTGGCAAATACCGACTTCGCGGTCTCGTAGCCTGGCACCTTCGCCAGCCCGCCTAATTGGGTTCTTCCGGTAACTTGCCGGGTCATCCCAATCGTTGCGCCCCGAACGATGAAGAGCATCGCCAGTGTCACGATAAATGACGGCAGTCCAGTAAGGAGCACCACATAGCCATTGATAATTCCAACGATGATCGCAAAGATGAGGGCCGTACCAATCGCCAGCCAGATATTCCATCCGTACTGGACGCCGAGCACGACGATGATCATCCCGCAGGCGCCAAGCACAGAGCCAACGGACAAATCGAATTCCCCGCCGATCATCAGCAGGGCTACGGCCACCGCCAGGATGCCAAGCTCCGAGGCCACTTGTAAGTAATTGGCCGTGCCACGCGCCGAGAGGAAGCCTCGGTCTCCGGCAACAATGGCAAAGAAACACCACACCACGATGGCGCCAGAAATGGCGCCCATTTCCGGCCGGATCAGCAGCCGGCGCAAAGGATTGACGCGGGCGACCCGCTCATCCACGGCCGGCCGGCGTCCAGCCATTTCTTCAGTAACTGCCATGGGACTGCCCGCCTGCTTTGAGGCCGGGTGGCCGTCAACGCCGCGGCCACCCGGAGGTGAGGAGCCTTACCGCGTTCCCGCGGCCGCCAAGTCCTTGACGCGCGCGGCATTCTCCGCTGTGACGAAGCCAGGACCAGTCATGATCACGTCATTCGCCACCGTGTTGAGATTCGTGTTGTAGAGCGTGAGCAGGACGATTGGCAGGTACCCTTGGAGATACTGCTGCTGGTCGATCGCAAACAGCATCTCACCCGCCTCGATAGCGTCCAAGACCTCGGGCGAGAGATCGAACGTAGCGAGCTTGATCTGCCCGATCTTCCCGGTGGATCGTAGGGCCGCCAGTGCCGGAGCCGCCCCGGTCGGACCCAAGGTCAGGATTCCATCAACGTCCGGATTCGCCGCCAGCGCCGCTTCAACCCGCTGCTGGGACCCCGTCGGATCGGCCAAGTCCACTGCGAGCACTTCAACCGATGCTCCAGCCTTGGTCATCGCGTCCGTGAAGCCCTGGCACCGCAAATCCAGCGCCTGGTTGCCAACCTCCTGGTTAACACACAGGGCCTTCTTCACCCCGGCAGCCGCCATGCGCTCGCCGCCGCCATACCCGGCCTCATACTCGGTCTGGCCGACGTGCGTCAGCACGCCAAGCTCCTTGGCCACATCGCTGCCGGAGTTCATGGAAATCACCGGGATGCCGGCCTCGACCGCACGCTGAATCGAGGGACCGAGCGCATCCGGATCAGGAATCGACACCACCAGCCCATTCGGCTTCGACGCGACAGCAGCGTCGATAAGCTGCGCCATCGCGACCATGTCGAAGGTATTCGGCGCCTGATATTCCACTTGGACCCGCATATCTTCGGCCGCTTGCTGCACACCGCGCTGCACGACCGACCAGAAGGGATCGCTCGCTTGACCGTGGGAAACCACCACAAACCGCAGTCCGGCCCGGTCATCGTCCTGGCCAAGGGCACGCGCTCCAAGGCCGACCGTCCCAATCAGAGCGACGAGCAGAAGAGCGAGCACCCGCGTGTGACGTCTCATCGTCTCCAACTCCTCCGTGGCTAAGGCGAGTCATCAGCGACCCACCACGAACATCACGCAACTCGGCTTGGCATCCTCTGGTCGAGCGTCCCTCCTTTCATTCATCGAATCCATCCCGCTCGGAGATGAGCATCCTTCTCGTCTCCAAGCGACGACCACCGCGTGGCGTGGAGCGGAGAGCCCGCTCAAGCAAACCACGGCACTCCACGGTCGCTTGTCTCACGTCATCCGCCTCACAATCGGCACGACCGTGGCGCATCTCTAGGAATACCAGGGATCATACCGCATGTGCCGGTCGCCATGCACAACCCGGCGGTGGCCACGAGTCAGCCTGCCCAGACGCGACCGGGAAAGTGGCTCTATCCTCCAGCAGGCGAGCGGTGCACCGCGCCTGCGATGCGCCCGTCTCCTATCGCTGGATGATGTGCTCCTCGGTCGCCGGATCGAACAGGTGCACATCCTCAGGAGCAAAGCTAAGCCAGACGCGATCCCCGATCTGCGGGGCCGGACCAGCCGGAAGACGAGCAACAACCGGCTGGCCACTGACCCGCACATCCACCAGCAGCTCGTTGCCAAGATCTTCAATGAGATAGACCTCAGCCGGGATGGCGCCCTCCCCAGGGTGCGGCAGCAGCGCGACGTGTTCCGGCCGGACGCCCAGCACCACCCGGGCCGCGTTCGACGCGCGCACAGCCTCACCCCACTCGCGCAACAATGAATAGCGCACCCCATCCGCAACCAGCCAGAGATGGTCCCCTTCCGCACGCACATCAAGGGTGAGGAAATTCATGGGCGGGCTGCCCAGGAAGCCAGCAACAAACATATTGGCCGGCCGCCGGTAGACCTCGCGCGGCGGCCCCACCTGTTGCAACACGCCTTTGTTCATGATCGCCACCCGGTCGGCAAGCGTCATCGCCTCAGCCTGGTCATGGGTGACATAGATCGTCGTCGTTGCCAGATCACGCTGGAACCGCTTGAGCTCGCCACGCATGTGCAGGCGCAGCTTCGCATCCAGATTTGAGAGCGGCTCATCCATCAGAAAGACTGACGGCTCCCGGATAATCGCCCGGCCGAGAGCGACCCGCTGGCGCTGCCCACCCGAGATTTCACGCGGCTTCCGGTTCAATAGCTCGGCAATCTGCACCCGCTCAGCCACCTCATGAACCCGCCGCCGGATCTCGTCCTTCTTCAGCTTGCGCACTCGTAAGGGATAGGCCAGGTTCTCGAACACAGTCAGATGCGCATAGAGCGCGTAGCTCTGGAACACCATGGCGATGTTGCGCGAGCGGGGTGGCAAGTCGTTGACGATGGTGTCGCCAATGCGAATGACGCCGGACGTGATCTTTTCGAGCCCCGCCAGCATGCGCAGTGTGGTCGTCTTGCCGCAGCCGGACGGCCCCAGCAACACCATCAACTCCCCGTTTTCCACCTGGAGATTGAGGTCATCCACGGCCAGTACGTCACCATACTGCTTTGTGACGTGCTCAAAGCTGACCGGCGCGGAATTGCCGGCCCGTACATCAATGCGTTCAGGAGCGGTGGCCGTCATCCGGTCACTCCTCCAACCGTCAGCCCGCGCGTCAGGTGCCGCTGCGTGAGAAACGCGAGAATCAACACCGGCACCGTCGCAAACACGCCTGCGGCCATCAAGTTCCCATACCGAATCTCGAATTGAGTAATCTGCCCCGCCACGGCGATCGGCAGTGTCTGATTGCGCGAATTCAGGATCAATGCGAAAAGGAACTCGTTCCACGACGAGATAAAGACGAGGATAAAGGTCGCCGCAAGTCCAGGGCGCGCCAGTGGTACCGCGATCTTTCGCAGCACACCGAGCCGGGTGTCGCCGTCAACGAGCGCCGCTTCCTCCATGTCACGTGGGATATCGCGGAAAAAGCCGATCATCATCCAGACGACCAGAGGGACCTCGACCCAGGCATGGATCAAACCCAATCCCAGCCGCGTATCCAAAAGCCCAACACGCTTATACACGTAATAGAGCGGGATCAAGCTGAGGATGGGAGGGAACATCCTGACAGTGAGAATCGTGAACAACAAATGATAGTTGAAGTTCTTTGGCAAGCGAAACCGCGACAGGGCGTAGGCCATCAGCGAGCCGACGGTCACGGCAACGCTGGCAGCGATGAGCGCGGTCAGGAGCGAGTTCCAAGCATAGCCGTCGAAGTCTTGCTTGATGACGATGTCCCGGTAGTTCTCCCACGTCGGACGCTCGACGACGAGCGTCGGTGGCCGGGCAGTAAATTCAGCCGCGTCCTTGAACGACATATTGACCATCCAGTAGGCGGGGAACAACACGATGAGGAGCACGAGCGCCACACCCGCATACCTGAGGATGATGCCAATGCGTCGCTCACCGGCCATCGCCACGATCTCCCACCTGGCTCACTCAACCGGCGCGGAGTAGTCCGCCATGACCCGCCGCACATAGATCGTCGCGACAATCACCAATGCAAACTGAAACAAGAACGAGAGTGCTGCTGTATAGCCGAAATCGAATTTGGGAATAAATTCCTGATAGATCGTGTAGGTCATGGAATAATTCTGCGACCCTGGTCCGCCTCGGGTCATGACGAGAATCTTGTCAAAGATTCTGGCAGAGTCGATCACCCGCAGCAACACCACGACCAGCAAGACTGGCTTAAGCAATGGCAGTGTTACCGTCCGGAAGGTGAACCACGGCGACGCCCCGTCGATCGCCGCCGCTTCGTACGGATCGCGTGGGAGAGAGATCAACCCAGCGTACAGCAACAGGAAGACAAACGGCGTGGTCTGCCAGACATCGACCGCCATCAACGCATATGTCGCCACATCTGGGTCAGAAAGCCAGAACACATCATGGAAGCCGATGAGATTGAGTAGATAGTTGAAAATGCCGAATGCTGGGTCATACATGAAGCGCCAGGCCACTGCCACGCTCACCGGCGGCATGATGATGGGAATGATGAGCAACGAGGTGATCAGTCCGCGCCCGCGAGCGATCTGCGACACGAGCAAGGCGATGAGGAGACCGAGCAGCACTTCCATTGATGTCACGCTCAGCGACCACTTAATGGTGAAGCGTGCCGCTTGCCGCACCAGGGGATCCTCAAAGGCGCGGCGGAAGTTATCGAGGCCAATGTAGGTCCGCTGGAGTTCACCACGAATCAGGCGGGCACGGCTGAGCGAATACAGGAGCGCCGAAATCGTCGGGTAGACAGCGAACAGCGCGAACATGGCAATCGTGGGCAGCACCAGCAGCCATCCGAGGTGGCGTTCCCACCAGGGAGCGCGTGCCGCAGCTTGCGGTGCCACGGAAGCTCGTGCAACGTCCGTCCGAATTGCCATATTCGCGCCCGTCTCTCGATGTCACCTCTCGCAGGGCCGGGGAGCTAGCGGCCAGTCCCCGGCTCCATCGTGGTTATTCCTGAATCACACCCTCGCGCACCATGAGGTCGCGAATCTCCTTGTTCGCGTTCTTGAGCGCGTCCTCTGGCGACGTCTGCCCGGCGATCGCCTCGGCAATGTAGCGGCCATAGATCGCCTCGGCAGCGTTGTAGTATGGCGTGCGCGGGCGCGGCACCGCCTTGCGCGCTGCCTCGAGGAGACCAGGCAGGAACGGCAACTTCTCCACCGCCTCCGGATCAGTCAGCACGCTCGTCCGAGTGGCTGGCACGTTGTTATTGAGCAGCAAGCGCTTCTGCTGCTCCGCGGCGGTCAGCCAGGTGATGAAGTCGAGCGCCTGCTGGGCATTCTTGCTCCCTTCCGGGATCCCCAGCAGCCAGTTACCTGTCATGTTCTTTGGCTCGACGCCGGCCTGGGCTGGCTCCGGCCCGATCGCGACCTTCCCAACCACTTTCGAAACTTTGGGATCCCAGATCTGGAGGAGCAGATCGGGCCAGATATCGGCGGCCATCGCGATCCGGCCGCTGTACATATTGGTGCCCATATCGGCGTGCTGCACATTCTCCACACCTGGCGGCGCCACCTTGGCAAGCTCCAGATGCTTGCGCAACGCCTCATGCGCCTCCGGTGTATCGAGTGTCGGCTCCTTGGGATTATTATTGTCATCGAAGAGATCGCCGCCGTGCCCGCGGAGGATCGGCAGGAAGCTCGTCGCGGCCGGGTTGCCGGCAACGCCGCGCAGCCCAAAGCCGTACAGATCTTGCGACTTCTTGGCTTCAGTGATCGCTGTCGCAGCCGTGAGCACGTCGTCCCACGTCTTTGGCACCTCGATGCCCATTTCCTCCAGGACATCGGTGCGCCAGGCAAAGACCTGAACGTTGCCTACCCACGGGATCGCTCGCTGGCCGCTGCCGGGCGGGAAATCGCCGAGCGCCAGCAGCTCCGGCACGAAGTCTGGGTCCTTCTGGTAACCCAGCTCCTCGAGGTTCATCAGGAACTCGCCGCCGGCGAATTGCGGGATCCAGGGATCATCCATCGAGACGACGTCGTAGGCGCCTGTTGCCTGCGTGAGGTTGATCGTCAGCTTCTCGAGGAGCCCCTCGAAAGGAAATCCCTGAACCTCGATGTCGATCCCTTTCGTCTGAGCATATTCGTCAATCAGTGGTTGCGCGAGTTCCTGGTCGGCGTTGGTCATCGCGATGACCAGCTTGCCACCCTGACGGCCAAGCACAGTGGGTGCTCGGCGGCTACCCGGCGCGGCAGCAACCGGGGCGACCTTGGCCGCGGCCAGCGCTGCGCCTCCAACAGCCGTGGTTTTCAGGAGTTTGCGGCGATTGAGACGAGACGGGGTATTCTTGACTTCACCGTCCATGGAGCGCCTCCTTTGTTGACCTCCAATGCGACACGCCAACGACCACGTTAACGGTCTACTGGACAGGACACGGACCCCTAGAAACTCGTCGGCAGAGCTATGCGTTTGCCGGCGCACCTCCTTTCTGGCTGAAGCGCGTGAACCCGATGCTCGCCCGGTACGCTACCAGAATCGGGCATCGCCGTCAGCCATTCCGCACACCGGCTACGCCATACAGGCCACGCCGGCGAATAGGACTGTGCTCCGCAACGTCCAACTCAGCGATACCGAGCGCCCCCTTTTTATAGACAGGATCGTCCGGGCTCAGCGGTAGGCGCACCTCGCAACAGGCAGCGCACGATTTGTAACTCGCAACCACCGCTTCGAGCACATGCGCGCCATCTTCCCCCGTGGCCGCCGGTGGCGTTCCCTTCAGAATCGCATCTCGGAAGGAGGCCACTGTCTGCAGGTGCCCATACCCTGGTCCGCGCTCTGGCTCGTACTGCCGCTCACCCGACCGCCCGAACACATGTATCGTATCCGGCGGCACAAATGGGTGCGTCAGGTGATCCTTGTTCACAAGAATAATCCGCCCGTCAGATCCAGCGAATTCCAGACCGCCGGGTCCCTTGCCCCAGGCCATGTTGACCATCGCCTGACCGCTCGGCAAGGTGTAGCGTACGAGCGCGTAATCCTCAACGTCCCCATCTTGATCCAACCGGCGATCGACGAAGCCGCTGACACTGACCGGCCGCTCATCAAAGAACCACCAGCCGAGGTAGACTGCGTGCAGCATGTCCATCAGCACCCCGCCGCCCGCCTCGCGCACATCGTGCCGCCACCGCGGTCGGTACGCCGCAGCCCCCGGCCGGTCCTCAACGCTCAGGAGGTTGAGGATAACAGTTTCGAGCCGGCCAATCTCACCACTCCGAATGATCTCTTTGATCATCTGATAGACCGGCATAAATGTGTAATTGTGGACCGTCGCGAGCACGACACCGTGGCGCCGCGCCGCCTCGACCATGCTCCAAGCCTCGGCCGGCGTGAGTGCCAGCGGCTTTTCTGCCAGGATGTGCTTGCCCGCCTCGGCCGCAGCCCGCGCAATCTCCGGCCGGATGCGCTGCGGAGTCGCAATGACGACAGCATCAACGTCGGCACGGCCGATCACCTCGCGCCAGTCGCTGGTGCAGGCTTCCGGCCCAACCCTGCCCGCCTCGGCTGCGTCTCTGAGGCGCTCCGGCGTTGGATCAGCCAGGGCGACAAGTTCCACGCCATCCAGCGACGTGACCGCCGGGATGAAGGCGTACATCGTGACATTGCCACAGCCGATGATGCCAAGACGGACTCCGGCCATCATGCCCTCCCCGCAACCCTTGCCGTCAAACCTGCGCCGTGGATAACGCCGCGTTTCACAGCACCTGCCGCAACAATGCGACCGCTCGCTCAACACCCGCAATCCCGGGAAGATACGGGTCCTCGTTCTCAATGCTCACGACATCATCGTACCCGACATCGTGAAGCGCCACGATGAACGCTCGCCACCATGGCGCATCATGCCCAAAGCCAGGCGTGCAGAAATTCCATGGCCGTTCCCGGAACGAGACGTCCGGCCGGTTGTCGATCACGCCGACCAGCGCCTGATTGTGCCGGTGCATCGCGACGTCCTTGATGTGCACATGAAAGACCGCTTTGCCAAGCGCCCGCACGCAAGCAGGGATATCCATTCCTTGCCACATCAGATGGCTGGGATCGAAATTCGCGCCAATCACCTCGCCAACGGCCTCTCGTAGCTTTAAGAGGGTCGGGACGTTGTAGACGAGATTGACCGGATGGAGCTCGAAGCAGATGCGGCGCACCCCGTGCTCTTGCGCATACGCGGCCAGGTCCGTCCAGAGCAGGATGACCTGATCCCATTGCCGCCGGACGGTATCAAGCATGTCTTCCGGCCAGGGATAGGCGACCCAGTTCGGCACGCGCGAGCCTTCGGCGTCTCCTGGGGCGCCAGATTGGGCGATGATCCGGTCCACCTCCAAGAGGTTCGCCAGTCTGATCGTCTTCAACGTCAACTCGACGTGCTCGCGCCCGACCACCGGGTGGCAGGGAAAGGCGCTGATGTTCAAGGCGGAGAAGCGCAATCCGTGCGCTTCCAGCTTCGCCAGGAGCTCACGCCGCGCCGTAGCGTCTGCAAGGAGCCGGTCCACGTCGAGATATGGCTGGCTGCACTGGCCTCCTGTCGACATCTCGATTCGGGTGATTCCCAGCGCCGCCGCGCGCCGCAACGTCTCATCCAGATCTCCCAGCCCAGCCGATTCGGCATAGAGCCCGATCTCCATGCATCACCCTCTTTCCCGCTGCTTCACGACGAAATTGCGAGCGCTACGCTACCAGTGACGGTATGCCATGTCAACGGCTGCCATGAACGGGTAGCTAGGCGCCCGGCCATTGTGGCTCACCGACGCATCTGATAGCCTCTCCACGCTCCATGGAGGTTGTTGGAGCACGCATGGCCGGTGGAGCACGGCAACACAAGCTGTGCCAGGTAATTCCGAGAGGAACGTGTCAAAGAGGAGATGCCACGATGGCAATGACACCAGGCAATGAGATACCGCTTCGCCCCTTTGGGAAAACCGGAGAACGGGTCTCCCTCCTTGGTTTAGGCGGCTACCATATCGGCGTGCCTCCAGAAGATGAAGCCATCCGGCTCATGCACGCAGCATTCGACGCCGGAGTGACCTTCCTGGACAACGCCTGGGAGTACAACGCGGGCATCTCCGAAATGCGCATGGGGAAGGCCATCAAGACGTGGGGGGCACGCGACAAGCTCTTCGTGATGACCAAAGATTGCGCCCACGACCGCAAGGCCAAGCATTCGCTCCTTAAGCTCGAGCAAAGCCTTCAGCGCCTTCAGGTCGAGTACCTCGACCTGTGGCAAATCCACGAAGTGGTCTGGGACGACGATCCAGATTGGATCTTTGCGCCCGGTGGATCGGCTGAAGCGATGCTCAAGGCAAAGGAGCAGGGGAAGGTCCGCTTTATCGGCTTCACCGGTCACAAGCACCCGGACATTTTCAAGCGCATGCTTTCCCAGGGCTTCCCGTGGGACGCTTGCCAGATGCCGCTCAACGTCCTCGATGCGCACTACGCCAGCTTCGAGCGAGAAATCCTCCCTCTGTGCCAGGAGCAGGGCATCGCGGTCATCGCGATGAAGAGCCTCGCGGATGGGCACCTGCTCCAAAGTGGGGCGCCGATTAGCGCCGCAGAAGCCCTCCGGTATGTCATGAGCCTGCCGGTCGCCACCGTGGTGAGTGGGATGGATTCGATGGAGGTGCTTCAGCAGAACATCGCCACCGCCCGTGCCTTTACGCCACTCACCCCAGAAGAGCGCGCCGACCTCCTTGCTCGCTCAGCCGCAGTTGCGCGCGATGGGCGTCACGAGCCATTCAAGACGACGCGCGACTACGATGCGAACGAAGGGCGGCTGGCGCACGGCTACCCGTTGATCACCGCAGCGGACTAAGGCTCCTCTGAGCTTGCCGCGCGCTGGCGATCTTCCCGCCCCACGGTGGGCGGCGGTCCGATGATCTCAATGCCGAAGCGCGCTGCGATGGCAGCGAGGCGCTCGACATCGAGCGGACCTGCCGGCGGCAACGAGCGCTCTGGCGCTGGCTCGCCTGCTGCCACGACGAAGTCGGCGAAGGCGGCTGGAGCGCTGAACGTCAGCAGCCGTCCACCGGACGGTCCAAACGCGAAGGCATGGGGAACATCTTTCGGCAAGAAGACCCACGAACCCGCGCATGCCGAAAACTGGCGGTCTCCACAAAAGAACGTCGCCTCGCCGCTCAGGATGTACCACGCCTCATCCTCATGATGGTGGACATGCCACGGCACGGCATAACCACCGGGCACCCATTGATCGAGGAGAGCAAAGCGGCCATCCGTCTGCCCTCCCGCCGCCTTGAGGACCATCAGGGCCCCGGCAAACCAATATGCCTGACCTTCCGCGTCGGCAAGCATGTATGCCCTGCTCTCCTCGCTCATTGCACTGCCCTCCAGCGCTCGACACCGTGCTCCTTGATGAGCTGGTCATGCGCCAGCTCAACGATTTGCTCAACCGCCTCCTCTGCACTCAATCCGGCATCGCGCAATGATCTCCAGAACGGAACGTCGAGCAGCGCCACCAGGACGTTCTCCGTTCGCTCGCTCGCGATGCCTTCCAGGGCAGCGCGCACGAGCGCCCGGAGCGTATCGCGCTGCTGACGGACGATCACTCTCAGGCTCGGGATCAAATCCCCCTCCCGGCGAGCAGCGTGGAGCCAGGCACCATCGCGTTCATAGCACGCACACGTGCCGCGAATGAGCCGCTCCAGACGCTCAGCAGGATGCTCCAGACCGTGATAGATGGACGCCGCCAGCGCCGGCGTCGCCGGCTGAAGGACATGAATCGAGCGGGCACAGGCCGGGATGAGGTCATCAAGGGTAGGGAAGTGGCGATAGACCGTGGCCTGAGACACCCCCGCGCGGCGGGCAATTTCCTCGTGGCTGGTGCCAAGGATGCCCTGTTCGGCGTGCAGCGACTTCGCTGCCTCGACGATGCGCTGGCGCGTTTGCTCCACGCGTGCCTCACGCACGGCCATTCGATATTTGCGTGGCATCGTCCGTCTCACATTTCATAAGAGTATTTCGCTGGTGAAATCTTCTCGAAATGGTTCGACGTTGTCAAGCCCAATTCCAGGACGACGCCTAGCTCCGGCAAGCGCCGGCAGAGGGGAGCCATCTGATCGCGGCAGGCCAAGGCCAGTGCACACTTGACGTCGTGCGATCGTATGCCTAACGTACCGTTCTCATCGCGGCGGTGCAGGCGAAGGCGCCAGCAAAAGGCAAAGGGGATGAGCTATGGCAACACGCTATCCGGAAAAGGAAACCGCGCTCAACTGGATCGAGCAACACCAATCCCGCCTGTCCGACTTTCATATGCAGATCTGGCACTACCATGAGCCAGCGTGGCGGGAGTACAAATCGGCCCGCGCGTATTGCGATCTTCTTCGCGCTGAGGGATTCGACGTTGAGGAAGGCTCCGGCGGCATGCCAACCGCATTTGTGGCCCGCTGGGGCGAGGGCAAACCGGTCATCGGCAGTTACGCTGAATACGACGCCGTCCCTGGGAATTCTCAGCAGCCAGTGCCGTATCCTGCCCCACGGGAAGGGGTGCATCCGTGGGCGGCTGGCCACACCGACCCGCATTCGATGCTTGGCGTCGGGGCGCTTGCCGGTATCCTCGGCGCCAAGGCGGCCATGGAGCGGCACGGACTGAAGGGGACACTGGTCTTTTTCGGCGAGCCCGCAGAGAAGGTGTGCGGCTCCAAACCGGTTCACGCCGCCAAGGGATATTACGACGGCTTCGATGCGTTCCTTTCGTACCACCCCTTCAATGCCAATACCACCGTCTGGGAGACGCACTGCGGCTCGTACTGGAGCGCCGTCTTCACTTTCGAATGCGCGCAGCCGGAGCAGTGGCTCGGCTATCAGGTCTCTCCCAAGTGGTCTGCAGAAAGCGCAGCGTCCTCACACATCACCGCCCGCGTGCCAGGCGCGATCGACGCGCTGATGTTGATGTATACGACAACAAAGTACACCAAGGAAGCCATGTTTCCTCACACCGGAACGTGGACGCTGAACGAGTTTGTCCTGGTTGCCGGCGACGCCACCGCGGACAACCTGCCGCCCCGGTTTGCCCAAATCCAGTACGCCTGGCGGTCTCCCCTGCTGCGCGTCCAGGAACAAATCTTCAACGTCCTGGCCAACAACGCCAAGCAAGCCGCGGCGGCGACCGGCTGCGAAGCGTACGTGCAGTGGGTGACCAAGACACGCGTCGGCCTGGCCAACAACGCCATGGCCGATGTGACCTATCGCAACCTGGAGCTCGTCGGGCCACCCCGCTACTCTGAGGAGGCGCTGGCCTTCGGTCGCGAGATCCAGAAGCATCTCGGCCTCCCGCCAATGGAGAATCCGCTCCAGGATATCCACACCCGCCTCACGCCGCCCCAGGACTATGAGGCGAGTATTCGCACCCTGCTCCCGGCCTGGCAGCAACATTTCACGTCTGATGATTATGTTGACTACACCTGGCACGCCCCAACGGTCCGGCTCTACACCGCCCGGCCTCAGCTCCGTGCTCCGCATCCCGGCTATCTCTATCCCAACTGGGCCTATCTGGCGATGGGCGGGGTGCCCGCGCTGATTGACCCAGGCATGTTTGTGGCCGGTAAGACGATCGCTGCGACGATTCTCGACCTGGTGACGCAACCGGAGGAGCTGGCACGAGCGCAGGCAGAGTTCAACCAGCGTACAGGCGGCGGCATTGGTGGGACGAATTGGGTTGCTCCACTCCTGCCGAAGGATTTCCCGCCGCCAATCGACCTGCGATGGCCGGAGTACGTTACGACCCTGCGTGGCGAGGAGTGGTGGATTCCGACCCCCAACCCGAACGCTCGCGAACGGCTCGCCTGACCAGCCGGACGCGCGGCCATGCACCGTCTCCGCAACGGCGCTCAGGCGATGGACGCGGCATCGCCAGGGCGAGTAGAATGCGGCTATCTCGAACCAGCGGCGTAGGCGGCGACAAGCGGGAGTGAAACCGGTTCGGGTTTCCGGTCCAGCGTGGGTCGTCTTGGGCGGCACAGGTACCCAGAGTCCCGAGTGATGAGCGCGCCGCGCAGGCCACGGTTCGTGTGCGGGTTTGTTGCCAGCACCGGGGTGCATCAGGAGGAGATAAGCATGAACGCTGCCTTTCGTCGGATGATGCTACGGGATCTCGAGGCGATGAGCCGGCGCGAGTTGCTCCGCCATGGAGGCCGCTTCGCCACAGCAGCCGCCCTGTTTGCCGCGGGTTTTCCTTTCGCGGTGCGTGCCCAGGATGGGACACCCGCATCGGTGCAACTCCCCGAGATCACCGAGATCCCTGAGCAACTCAAGGGAAGTGGTGAAGTCATCGTTGCCTCATGGGGCGGCGCGTTCCAGGATGCTCAGCGCGAGGCGTACTTCAAGCCGTTCGAGCGCCTGAGCGGGATCAAGGTCATCGAAGGCACGCAGCCCGATGTGGCGAAAATCAAGGCGATGGTTGACACCGGCAATGTCGAGTACGATGTCGCTCAAGTTGACCGCTCGGATGTCATCCTTTTGGAAAAGCAGGGGGATTACTGGGAGGAGATTGATTACTCGCTCTTTGACACTGCCAACATTCCCGAACCGCGCCGCTACAAATACTCCTGTGACATGCTCCCCTACGCAACGATCATCGCCTACCGCACCGATGTCTTCTCGACGCCGCCCGCTGGTCAGAAGGACTTCTGGGATCTCACGAACTTCCCAGGTCCGCGCTCGACCACCGGCGGCACCGGCGGTCTTGTTCCGTTCCTCGAGGCTGCACTGATTGCCGACGGGGTCGAGAAAGACGCTGTCTACCCGATCGACATCGAGCGTGCCTACAATTCGCTGTCGAAGATCAAGGGCGACGTCGTGAAATGGTGGGAAGCAGGCGCGCAGCCCGCGCAAGCTCTCACCGACAAAGAGGCCGTCATGGTCCACGCCTGGAATGGCCGGATCGCGGCGATCCAGGCCGAAGGCGCTCCCGCTGGCATCACCTGGAACGAGGGCATGCTCGCCACCGATGTCTGGGCGATCCCGAAGGGCGCAAAGAACGCGGAAAACGCGCAAAAGTTTACCGCGTTCATTACGATGGCGATTCCACAGGCCCGGCTGTCGATGCTCATTCCGTATGGCTTTGTCAATGAGAAAGCAGCCGAGTACATTCCTGCTGAGCGGCTAGCGCAACTGCCTACCGCTCCGCAGTACAAGGATCAGATGTTCGAGCGCAACGTCGAGTGGTGGGTGGAGAACCGGGACGCGGTGCTCGAGCGCTGGAACGAGTGGATTTTGGAGTGACGCCTGCACCGGGGAGCGCGACTCGACCACGCTCTCCCGCGGCGGACCGGGGTTTCCGATTGTGGGGAGCGGGGCTCGATCTCCGCTCCCCAGCAGTGCCGCGCGGCAGCCCCGCGCAGAGATATGACGCGTGATGACGACCGAAGCACCATCGCTCCCCTCGCGCCAGACGGCCGCCAATGAACGCGGCGCTGACCGCCTCGGCGCTCTCGGCGCGCGGGTTGTATTTGATGCCATCGAAAAACGGTTCGGCTCGGTTGTGGCGGTTGACAGTGTGTCGCTCGATATCGCTCCAGGCGAATTCGTCACGCTTCTGGGACCGTCCGGATCGGGCAAGACGACAACCCTGATGATGCTTGCCGGATTTGAAATTCCAACCGCCGGCGAGATTTACGTTGATGGCCAGCCTATCGCGGAGGTGCCGCCATACCGGCGCAACATCGGTATGGTTTTTCAAAACTACGCCCTCTTCCCGCATATGGCGGTTGGCGAAAACATCGCGTTTCCGCTGAAGCTCAGAAAGTACCGACGAGAGGAGATTACCCGCCGCACGAAAGAAGTGCTCGACCTCGTCGGCCTGCCGGGATACGAAGGCCGGTACCCGCGCCAGCTTTCCGGTGGGCAGCAACAGCGCATCGCGCTCGCGCGTGCGCTCGTCTTCAATCCCCGCGTCCTGCTGATGGATGAGCCTCTGGGCGCTCTGGACAAGCAGCTCCGCGAGCGGCTCCAGCTCGAAATCAAAGCGCTGCACGAGCAGCTTGGCGTGACGATTCTCTACGTCACGCACGACCAGCAGGAAGCCCTGGTTATGTCCGACCGCATCGCCGTGATGAACCAGGGCCGGATCGAGCAAGTGGGAACACCGGACGAGCTATACAACACGCCAGCAACGCGTTTCGTCGCCTCGTTCATTGGCGAATCCAATTTCCTCGACGGCCGGGTTGAGCGCGTGGATAACGGCGTTGCGCTCGTTGACGTCCGCGATGTCGGCCGCTTGCGCGTCCCCGCCCAGCCCGGCATCGGCACCGGATCGCCCGTGACGGTGACGGTCCGGCCCGAGAAGATCTGTTTTTCCGAGGATCTTGCCACGCCGCCTGCCAATGGTTTCGACGCCACGGTGGAGGGCGTCATTTTTGTTGGCGACGCCACGCGGTACGAGTTGCGGTTGCCGGGCAATCACCGCCTGGTGCTGAAGCGGCAGAACCGGGCCGGCGTGCGCCAGTACGGTCGCGGCGCACAGGTGCGGATTGGGTGGGACATCAATGACGCCCGGCTCGTGTAAGCCCACTGTGCGCCGGTGAGCGTATCGCTGCCTTCCCGAACGCGTAAAGAATTGGGCCTGGAGAGACGGCAATGACGGTATCCATCGCCTCCGCTATCACCCGGAGCCGCGCTGAGCAAATCCGGCGCTTCGAGCGCATTCAACGCGCAATCCAGCTCCGCTACCTGCTGCTGCTCCTGCCAGCGATCGTCTACCTGGCGGCGTTGTATGCGTACCCCGTAGCAGCGATGCTGGTACGCTCCTTTAGCGATCCGACCTGGAGCCTGGCCAACTTCGAGCCGATCGCCCGCGTGCGTGGCCATCAAGAGTTCCTCGGCATCATCTCGCTCCCAACCAACGCCTATCTGCGCGTGCTCGGCATTACCTTCCAAATCGCCCTTGTCGTGACCGTGCTTACCTTGCTGCTCGGCTACCCCGTCGCCTATGCGCTTGCCTCCATGTCTCCCGCCAAGGCTAACGTCTTGATGATCTTCGTCCTCATCCCGTTCTGGACAAGCATCCTCGTTCGCTCCTACGCCTGGATGGTGCTCCTCGGCCGGGAAGGCACGGTCAACCGTGCGCTGATCCGACTTGGCGTGATTGATGAGCCCGTCAAGCTCCTGAACACGCGCTTAGCGGTCTACGTGGCAATGGTTCACATCCTCTTGCCATTCATGATCTTGCCGCTCTACTCCGTGATGCGCGGGATCGACCGGAATCTGCTGCGGGCGGCGGAAAACCTCGGCGCCTCACCGGTCCACGTCTTCCGCCGGGTCATCTTCCCGCTCAGCCTGCCAGGTGTCGGCGCGGGATGCCTGCTCGTGTTCATTCTGGCGCTGGGCTTCTACATCACACCCGCGTTGCTCGGCGGGCAGCGTGACATCACCATTTCGATGCTCATCGCCCAGCAGGTGAACTTACTGAAATGGGGCTTTGCCTCCGCGCTCGCGCTCCTGCTGCTGGTCGCAGCACTTGCCGTCTATTTCGCGTTTACCAGAATTCTCGGCGTCGAGCGCATTTATGGCGGCGCCCGCCGCTGAGGGAGCAGCACCGATGGATGACCACCGCGTGCCACACGCACCAATCGCCACCGGGCAGCCAGCGCAGCGTTCTACCCGCCCAAGGCGCTCAGGACGCCGTGTTTCGCCCGGACGCGTCGTGTTGATGTCCCTGACGGCGCTGATCTTGCTCTATCTGGTGTTCCCGGTCTTTGTGGTCATTCCCGTTTCGTTTAGCTCAGCAAAATATCTTCAGTTTCCCCCGCCGGGCTTTTCCTTCCAGTGGTATGATAACTATTTCTCCCGGCGAGATTGGACCGACCCGACGATTCTGTCGCTTTGGGTTGGCGGCGCCACCGCCATCCTGGCCACCATCCTGGGAACGGCGGCCGCGCTTGCTCTTGTCCGTGGGCGGTTTTGGGGACGCGACGCGCTCAATTCGTTCCTCGTCTCGCCCCTGATTATCCCGACGATTATCGTGGCCGTCGGCATCTATTTCTTCTACGCCCGGCTTCAGCTCATCGGCAAGCCGTTTGCCCTCATTCTCGCTCACACGGCGATCGCCTTGCCGTTTGTGGTCATCAATGTGTCTGCGACGCTCTATGGCTTCGATGAGCGCCTGGAATTCGCGGCAATGAACCTTGGGGCCAACCGCTGGCAGACCTTCCGCTCGATCACCTTGCCGATCATCCGTCCTGGTGTGTTCGCTGGTGCGCTCTTTGCCTTTATTACATCGTTCGACGAGTTGATCATCGCTCTCTTTGTCAGCGGAACGAGCGCCATCACCCTACCCCGAAAGATGTGGGACGGATTGCGAATGGAGATTGACCCGACGATCGCGGCGGTCTCCACCCTGCTGATCGTCACATCGGTCGTGGTGCTCCTGACCGCTGAGCTGTTGCGGCAGCGCTCCGAGCGGCTCCGCACCGGCGCACCGGCCGATCGCTAGCAGTGCCTTGTCGCGCGAGTTGCCCGGCGCAGCGTGCAGGGATGCAGATTCGCAATGCTTAGACAGGACGCTCTCACGCGCAGGCGGAGCGAAAACCTTTGGTCCGCCAGTCGTTCTGTGCGAAGCCTAGGTTCTCGCTCCGTCACCCTGCGCCGCATCGCTGCGGCATCGTTCTCCGGCGCCGCTAGACAATGCCTCGCGGAACAATATGCCAATAGACACGGTTGAAGATCATTTTTTCATAGTGATAGAAGCGACTCGGCGCCGGTGGTTGTGGCGGATTCGCAAAATCAAACACTAATTGCGAGGCTTGCCCGTATCCAGTCTCCAGGAAACACAGCACGTGGCCATCGTAGACCGGCAGTGCGTCCGGATGTCCGTTCAGTCGTTCTGGCGCAATGCGCGCCACCAAGCGATCGGCGAGCACCTTCGCTTCAAAATGCGCCGCCGATCCGCTCTTTGAAACCGGGATGTCCGTCGCGTCCCCGATCGCGAAGATATCCGGCTGGTCTTTCACTTGGAGCGTGGCCCTGTCGGTCGGCAACCAGCCTAAGGTATCGCCAAGCCCTGACGCTTGGACGACTGCCGCCCCCCGGTGCGGCGGCACCATCACCAGCAGGTCGTACGCGATCTCCGATCCTTCCAGAGAGGTCACCTTTTTCGCCACCGGGTCAATCGCCTCGGTATTGAAGAACGTCTCGTAAGCGATGCCCCGCTCCTCAAGGATCGGCGTCACGAAGTCCGAGACACTCTCAATGGTAAACACCCGGTTGATGGGTGAGAGATAGACGATCTCGGTCTTGTCGCGCACCCCCTGCTTTTTCAGGAACTCCTCGGCTTTGAAGGCAAATTCCAGGGGTGCCGGCGGGCACTTGTAGGGAATGTCCGCCACACCAATAACCAGGCGGCCACCCTCGAACGACTTCAGCGCAGCTTTGAGGGCCAGCGCCGCAGCCTCCGAGTAGAAGTGATGCGCACCTTCCGCAAATCCCGGCACGGCTCCTGGCTCCAGCCGCGCCCCCGTGGCAATCACCAGCGTGTCATAGGCAATTGGCGGAGCATCGGTGAGCGCGACGCGCTTGGCGACCGGGTCGATCGCCAAGGCCCGCGAGGTAATCAACTGGACCGACCTGCTGAGCAGGCTCCGCTCCGGCTTCACGAGATGGCGCGGCTGTTCCTCCCCAAACGGAACATACAACCAGCCCGGCTGGTAGAGATGTCGCCCAGTTTCATCAATGACGGTGATCTCGGCCTGCGCGCGCGGCAGCTTTCTCGCCAGAAGGTTCGCCAATAACGTGCCGCCAACACCGCCTCCCAGAATCACCACCCGATGCCGCTCGCCCATTTCCTGCCTGCCTTCCATCTCGCTGTGATCGGGCGCGCCGGTTGCGCTGCCGCCACGCTGTGTGCTCGTCCTCAGTGCGTCTTCCGCATAACGAAGCGCGTATACCCATCCCCGGGGAACACACCAATCAACTCATGCCCGGCCTTCGCAATCCAGGCCGGAATGTCTTTCGACGATCCAGGGTCGCTCGAAAGCACCGCGAGCGTCTGCCCGACCTGAATGCTCTTCACACCGCGGATGAGCTCAAGCAGCGGCCCAGGGCAGAAGCTGCCCCGCGCATCGATTTCCTTGTCGACCACGAGCTCTGCTGGCGCAACCATGGTTGTGTGCCTCCTTACGGCGTCCTTACCCGTCAACACCCTTGCCCGTTCAGGGCATCCCTGCACCGGCTGTCACTTCGTGGTGCTTAGACGAAGAGATTGATCTTGGCGTCCTTGGCTTGCTCGACGAATGTGGCAACCCCGATGACATCTTCTACGATCGGATCGAGATCGTCCTTGGTCCAGCCGAACAGCTCCATTGTCATGCTGCACGCTTTGACATGGACCTCACCGATCTCCTTGGCGTCGTAGAGCGTATCCAGCCAGTGGCGGACACCCTTGGCTTGCATGGCCTGCATAGCCGCGTCCGCGTATTCGGCAAACTCGCTGCTGAACTTCATGTTGGTGCGAACCTTGTCCTTCCGGAATGCGTCCAGCCCCCAGAAGGTCAAGAAGATGTCGACCTCCTGCCCCATTGCGGCCGCGCCTGTCGCCAGCGTGGCGACCGCCATCAATTTATCCACCGTGCCGGAAAAGACGATGATCGTCATCTTGTCGGGTTTGTCAGCCATTGGTGTTCTCCTTGGCTTGAGCCGCCAGTTCGGAGCGGCGCACCACTACTCTACGGGGGTAGGCTATCTCCTGGCGCGTGTCATGCCTCATATGTTTCCTGTGTCCAGTGTGGCAATTCCGCAACAGTGCCAGCGTGTGCACCGGCCAACCCGCGCAGCGGCACGCCGCGATGCCAGCGCCACTCCGTCCGCAGCACCGCAATGCGAGATGCCACGTGGAGAACCAGGCGCAGCAGGACGTGCACGTCATGGTGCCGGGGTAGGAGCCGCTCTCGGCATGGCCCCAGGTCTTACGGTTCTCATCACCTGCAACACGGCAAGAGATATCGCCGTGTAAGGATCCGGCTGAGGCGCAACCGGCGGCAGGTCCGGCACACCTACCCTGCCGCCAGCAAGAATTTCCCAAACTTCCACCCAGTAGCCCGGATGTGGCGACTCCCGGTAGGCCGCTTGCACCTCGAACGTGCGGCCACTGAATTGGACCATCACCCGCGCGGCTTCCGCCTCTGCTTCCCTTGCCTGCACCGCTGGGCTTTCCGCTGCTGGCTCTCCGGGCTTGGCGGTCGCCTTCCGCAGGATCGGAACGAGCAACGTTCCCAGCACGGTGAGAACAGCCACAACACCCAGCCAGCGGAAATACCAGTCACCCGGCTCGAGCGCAAAGAGCATCAAGGTGATGAGCATCACCGCCAGGAGAGCGAGCATCGCCAGGGTGGCAGCGAGCACGGCAGCAGTCACCCGCTGATCTGGATGACGCGGGAGCAGCAGCGAGGCATGGGCGATCGCAATGGCCAGCACCGTCACGCTCCCGGTGAGCCGGCCAAGTAGACTTCCCTCGGGTGAGGTCCAGATCAACGCTATCGCGAGCAGGAAGCCAAGGCCCGAGACACCGATGCCAAGCGGCCCGAGCCAGGCCGGGCGGCGCCCAATCCGGGTCGTCGCGGCCAGGCCCGTCAGGCTGTAGCCAGCGACGGCAAGGGCCGTGGCCAGCAGCCGCGTCTCTGTCTCGCCGAACGATCCAAAGAGAAAGATCACAATGGACACCAGCGCGGCCAGGCAGAGCGCGCCGACGGCCATGACAGCGAACACGCGGAGCAGCGTCCGGCGTTGCTCTCTGGCCTCCAGCCTGTCGAAGCCCATACCAGCCACACCCGGCTCAGAGCGAGTCTCCACGGCAGCTTCCTTCCTTTGGGAGCATCGCTGCTCCTCTGCCGCCTTCTGCCATCTGACGCGTCCACGCTACGACGCAGCGCATGTCACGTTCAACAGGTTTCGGGGCCGCAGTGTCGTAACTTCGTGGCACGCGACTCGAAGAGAGGAGCAGCACGCCAGGAATCACCGGCAAGTGCGCAACACGCTTGACTACCCTAGGGGGGTAGGGTAATATCAGCAGCACGAGACCAGGACACTGGTCAGCAAGCACGTCACGTTTGGTTGCATGAGGCAGGAGTCATTGTTCATGCCGTTGTACGACTATCGGTGCAAGGAGTGTGGCCATGCCTTCGAGGAGCTGGTCCGCACGATGCCCGGACCGAGCGTGCTGGAGTGCCCCAACTGCGGTCAGATGACCGCGTTGCGCCAGCTTAGCACGTTCGCCACCCGGTCGCGGGGCAGCGCGACCAGCACAGCCAGCGATTGCGGTACCTCACCCGGTGGCTGAGGGATCCGGTGGGCGGGCCGTCGGTCCGCATAGGTTCTACGCTCGCAAGGGGCACAAGGAGTTTCATCGTGGCAAGCATCAACAACCTACCCGCCGAAGAGCGCGCGGAGCTCATTGATCGCTTGAAGAAGATCGAAGGGCAGGCCAAAGGTATTCAGCGCATGATCGAAGAGGGGCGTGACTGCCTCGATATCATGAATCAGCTTGCCGCCGTCAAGGCCGCCGTGAATGGCCTAAGCGGTCACCTGCTCGAAGCCCTCGCCCTCCGCTGCTTGCGCCATCCAGAGGAATTTGGTTCTCCTGAGGAGGCGATCGAGCAAGCGGTGCGCGCGCTCGTGCGCAGCGGGCGATAGCCGGTGCACACATCTCTGGCCGGCAATGGCCGTGGGTAAGGAGGGATTCTGGTGATCCTCGATCGCATCTTCACGCCTGGCCTCGCCCAGGTCGCCTATCTTGTTGCCGACGAGACAACGGGCGATGTTGCCATCATTGATCCGCGGCGTGACATTGACGCGTATCTCGCCTGGGCAGCGGAGCGGGGCTTGAGCATCACGGCGATTTTAGAGACGCACGTCCACGCGGACTTCGTCTCTGGCGCTCGCGAGCTGGCAGCCGCGACCGGCGCTCCGATTTACGCGAGCCGCCTCGGTCAGTCCGAGTTTCCGCATCAGTCAGTTGATGACGGCGACGAAATTCCCGTTGGCCGGCTCCGGTTGCGTGCGTTTTGGACGCCGGGACACACGCCTGAGCACATGAGCTATCTCCTCGTCGATCCTGCTCAGCGACCGGAGCCAATCGCCCTCTACTCTGGGGATCTGCTGTTCGTTGGCGAAGTTGGCCGCCCCGATCTCCTCGGCGCTGAGCACACGCCGCGCCTGGCCGAGCAGTTGTACGAAACCTTCGCCAGCCGCCTGACGTGGTTGCCGGACGACGTCATTGTCTATCCTGGCCACACCGCTGGCTCATCGTGCGGCAAAAAGATCGGCGACGCGCCGCACACGACCATGGGCCAGGAGCGGCGGTTCAACTATGCCCTTCAGCCAGCGGCACTCGCATCGAAAGATGCCTTCATCGGCGCGGTGCTGAGTGGCATGCCGGCGCCGCCGACCTACTATCCGGCAATGAAGCGCGTCAACAAGGCCGGGCCAGCGCTCCTCTCGGAGCTTCCGGCTGGGCAGCCGCTGCCGCCTGATGAGGTGGAGCGCCGGCTGGCAGCCGGGGCACTGGCCATCGACGCGCGATCCCCGCGAGCATTTCTGCAGACCCATCTTCCTGGCGCATATTTCGCGGGCAATGATCCGGACTTCGTCAACTGGGTAGGCTGGCTCGCCCCCTACGGCCGGGAGCTGATCCTGATCGTTGATGATGAGGCACGCTTCGAGGAAGCCCGCACCGAGCTCCGCCGGATCGGGTTGGACACCGTCGCTGGCTACCTGAAGGGTGGCGTGGACGCATGGCGCTCCTCCGGGCGTGCGGTGGCTTCCGTCCCGGAGATCACGCCACCGGCACTGCACGAGCGTCTCAGGGGTGCCGGTGATGTGGCCGTGCTCGATGTACGCTCGGCAGACGAATGGAAACGAGGCCATATTCCCGGCGCCGCCCACCGCTTCGTTGGTGAGCTGGCAAAGGGGGCTGAGATCCCGGTCAACGGCGCGCGGGAGCTGGCGATCACCTGCGCCAGCGGTTACCGTTCAGCGGTGGCGATCAGCCTCCTGGAGCCGTGCGGGAAGTGGAACCTCGTCAACCTAGCCGGTGGCATGCAAGCGTGGACAGCCGCTAAGTTGCCAGTGGAGACCGCGTAATGGAGACGCTCCTTGGTGCATTGCCCATTCTCATCGTGCTCGGACTCTGGCTCCTCCTCCAGGCTGTTGTCTTGCCGCGGCTTGGCGTGAGCACCTGAATGGCCCCCCTTCCTCGTCCGGAGGATGAGGAGAACGAGTCCGAGGAATCGTCGCAAGTTCCGGCTCACCGCTGCTGATGGAACAGAAGGAGGAGTGAATTCCATGCTAAGCCGCCTGTTGGGCATGAAGCCAGCGGTACCAGAAACTGATGTCGCCACGCTGGTTCGCGACCGGGCTGCCGGCAAAGATCTGCAAATTGTCGATGTGCGTGAGCCCGATGAGTACGCTGCTGGCCACATGCCCGGCGCGCGTCTGATTCCGCTGGGCCAGCTTCCAACCCGCACCGGCGAGCTGGATCCTGCCAAGCCGGTCGTCGTCGTCTGCCGCTCCGGAAACCGCAGCGCAACCGCCACCGAATTCCTGCTCAAGAGCGGATTTCAGGATGTGAAGAATCTCGTTGGCGGGATGATCGCCTGGGTCCAAGCTGGCCAGCCGGTCCAGCGCTAAGCTGGAGACAGCATGACCGCGGCACTGGCACTGACATTCGGTGTGGGCATCGGCCTTCTCCTTGGCCTGGTTGGCGGCGGAGGCTCGATCCTCACCGTCCCGGTCCTCGTCTATGTGCTTGGCCTTGGCGTCCACGAGGCCACGGCGACCTCGCTGGTCATTGTGGGCGCCACGGCTCTTGCCGGGGCCGTGCCGCACGCTCGCGCCGGGCGGGTTGCTCTCACTACGGCGCTCCTCTTTGGTGCCGCGGGCATCGGCGGTGCATTCGCCGGCACCTGGCTCAACGCCCGCGTCTCGGGTCCCGCGATTCTCATGCTCTTCGGACTTCTGATGCTGGCGGTGGCAACGCGGATGGCTTGGCGCACCGCTCCGCAGGAAGCGAGTGCTGAGGCAGCGCCTTCCGCTGCTCGCTGGCCCGTGGCCATCGCCGGACTCCTCGTCGGATTCATGACTGGCTTCTTTGGCGTCGGCGGCGGATTCCTGATCGTGCCCGCGCTCGTCCTGTTGCTGCGCTTGCCGATGAGAATTGCCGTTGGCACCTCGCTTGTCATCATCGCCATCAACGCTGCCGCCGGCATCCTCGCCCACCTCCGAAGCGGTGGCATCGAGCTTGGCCTCGCGCTGCTGTTTGTCACTGGCGGCGTCGCTGGCACGCATGTCGGAGCCCGCCTCCACGGCCAGTTTCATGAGGAGCGCCTCTCACGCGCGTTCGCCGTCCTGGTGGCGCTGATTGGCATCTATCTTGTGGCAAGGAACGGTCTGGCTCTTGCATAGAAGCGAATGCTGGCGGAAGGAGTCCAATGATGACCGCTGCGACACCAAGTCAACCGGCCACACCGCGTGTGATGACCCGGCAGGCACTGAGGCATCGGATCGTCATCATTGGCGGAGGGACGGCCGGAATCACCGTAGCGGCCAGGCTGCGCCGTGCCGGACACGACGACATTGCCATCATCGAGCCATCGTCGACGCATGATTACCAGCCGCTCTGGACACTCGTGGGCGGAGGACGGGCTCCGATCAAGGCAAGCCGGCGGCGCGAAGCCGATGTCATGCCCGGCGGCGCCCGCTGGCTTCAGGATTGGGCAGAGGAAGTGGATCCAGACACCCAAACCATAACCACCCGGTCAGGCGTGCAGGTGCGCTACGACGCCCTGGTCGTCTGTCCCGGCATTCAGTTGGACTGGGACAAGGTCCCCGGCATGCCGGAGGCGGTCGGGCGCAACGGTGTCTCCAGTGTCTACTCCTACGAGACGGCCCCGCTGATGTGGGAGCTCATTCGCCCGCTTCGCGGCGGCACCGCGCTCTTCACCGCGCCAAGCGGAGCCATCAAGTGCGCGGGCGCGCCACAGAAGATCGCCTACCTGGCCAGCGACTGGTGGCGCATTCAGGGTGTGCTCCGGAATATTCATGTCATCTTAGCTTTGCCCGGAGACAGCCTTTTCGGCGTTCCCGAATTCCGGGCCGTGCTGGAGCGAGTCGTCGCCCGCTACGGGATCGACGTGCGGCTTCAGCACGAACTCGTCGAGATCCGGCCGGGCCAGCGTGAGGCGGTGCTCGTTGACCGGTCAAGCGGTCACGAGCGGCGCGTCACGGTCCAATACGACCTACTCCACGTGGTGCCGCCCCAGAGCGCGCCAGACTGGATTAAGCGGGGACCGCTCAGCGACGGCACGCCGGCTGGCTATGTCGAGATTGATAAGCACACGCTGCAACACATCCGCTATCCCAACATCTTCGCCCTCGGTGACGCTGGCAATACGCCGAACTCGAAAACCGGCGCAGCGATTCGCAAGCAGGCTCCCGTGGTCGTCAAGAACCTTCTCGCCATGCTCGACGGCAAGCCGCTACCAGCTCGATACAACGGCTATGCCTCCTGCCCGGTCGTTACTGCGCGCAACCGGGTGTTGCTCGCCGAATTCGACTATTCGCAACGTCCTGCGCCCAGCATCCCCATCATCAACACAGCCAAGGAGCGTTACGACATGTGGCTGTTGAAGCGCTACGGCCTGCCGATGCTCTACTGGCACGGCATGCTCAAAGGGCGCATCTGATCGGCCGATCCTGCATCGCTTCAAAGAAAGCGTGATAAGGGAAACGATACCACTAACGAAAGGAGACTCCTGATGACGGTTTCTACGACTGAATCAAACATTCGCGCTCCGTACGGCTTCGGCACCGAGCTTGACATGCCGCTCGACGAAGCAGTCGAGCGCACGAAGATCGCTCTCAAGAGCGAAGGGTTTGGCGTTCTCACCACCATTGATGTCCGGCAGACGTTGAAGGAGAAACTCGACGTCGACTTTGAGCCGTACGTCATCCTTGGCGCCTGCAACCCGCCGCTTGCCTACCGGGCGCTGCAAGCCGAGCACGAGCTTGGGTTGCTGTTGCCGTGCAATGTGATCGTCCACGAGCACGACGGCCGGAGCATTGTCTCGATCGTCGATCCGGAGCAAATGCTCGGCTTTGTCGGAGAGAATCCTGCCCTCCGCGAGGTCGCCAAGGAGGCGGCTGCGAAGCTGCGGCGCGTTGTGGACGCGCTGGAGAAGGACACCACCAGCACCCAGTAGGCTTGGCCACGAGATCTCTCAGGCGGCGGACAGCGCGACACCCGCGCTGGTGCGTGCGGATCGCGCTGTCCTCGCTGCCGGGCGACCACGCTTGAAGCGCCGGCGTGGCAATCATGCCCGGCTGGGACATGTCCAGCCGGCCTGCGGCGCGCAAAGGGTGTATGCTGTGACCGGGCCGGTGGCAGCGTCCAGCGATGAGCGTCCCAGCGCCACCACCCAATGGACGATCGTTCGGACGGCAAAAGAGCAATGGACGAGCAATCAGAGCACGTTCTCTCCATGCTAAAGATAACGCTCGCCATCCTGTTCGTCTTCCACCTGGCGATGATCGCCGTCGTCTTCGTCATCGCCTGGTCACGGGAAGCCGGTACGTACGCCGCAACGGTCGGCTGGCCCTGGTTGAGTCCCGGCATCATTGCCCTGGCGGGACCAGTGGCGTTCCGCTGGCGCCTGATGCGTGTGCGTGCTCGCCGCGCCCGTCTGATCGAAAGCGAGTGGACGACGGACAAGACGCCCGCCTCCCGTCACCACACCAGCCGCAAGTAATTGCTTGGCCCAGTCAAGATGGGGCGCCTTCGCGGTTGCGCCAGGATGCGGAGCAACCCCTCGCTGTGCCCTCCATCTATCCATCCATCCCGCGCTTCGCGAACGCGTTTCGCGAACGCGCTGCCGCGAGCGGGATGACGCCCGAAGATGCGGTAGATCCAGCCTGGGCCTCGCTTTGCCGCGGTGCGTGAACCCAGGTGATTCACCACTCGTCCTGGACGTGCGGGGGCACTGTCAATGATTCGGACAAGTGAATCGCCGGCGTGATGCCGCTGCTCGATTCGCGTCGCTCACACGGTCATCCCGTTCGCGGCAGCGCGGGAGTGCGGAGCGGGGGTCTCTGTGACGGCGGCGCTAAAACCCTTCGCCGGTCCCAAAGAAGAGGGCGTCCACGTAGGTCTCCGGGTGGAACTCGGCGAGGTCAGTTGCCTTCTCGCCCGTGCCGACATACGAAATGGGGATGCCCAGCTCCTTGGCGACGGCAAAGGCGATGCCACCTTTCGCCGTCCCGTCTAGCTTGGCGATCATGATGTCCGTGATCTCGACCGACTCGGCGAAGGTCTTGGCTTGCACGAGCCCGTTCTGGCCAGTCGTCGCGTCGATAACCAGCAACACTTCTTGTGGTGCGTCTGCCACATGACGCTGCAAGACTTTGCGGATCTTCGCCAGCTCCGCCATGAGATTGTATTTCGTGTGCAGGCGGCCAGCCGTATCGACGATCAACACGTCCATGCCGCGGTTGTGCGCCGCTTGCATGGCATCGAAGACGACCGCTCCGGGATCGGCTCCCGGCTGGTGAGCAATCACGGGCACATTGAGCCGCTCGCCCCAGATCTTCAATTGATCAATCGCCGCTGCCCGGAAGGTATCGCCCGCGGCCAGCATGACCGTCCGCCCGAATCGCTGGTGGTAGGCGGCGAGCTTCGCAATCGACGTGGTTTTCCCAACACCATTCACCCCAACCACCATGATCACGTATGGCACGCCACGCTGCATAATCTTGACCTTGCGATTCCGCGTGGCCATCTCCAGCAGCTCAATCATCTCAAGCCGCAAAATCTCGCGCGCCATGGCCGGATCGGTGATGCCGTCGCGCTTGACGCGCTCCCGGAGTTCCTCAACCAAGCGCTGGCTGACTTCCCAGCCGACATCCGCTTGGATCAGGAGCATCTCAAGGTCCTCGTAGAGCTCCTCGTCAATCGCGCTCCGGTCAAATAGGCGCGCGATCTCGCTGAAGACACTCCGGCGGGTCTTCTCGAGTCCCTTCTCAAGCTGGACATCTGGCTCCGTACGACGGCGGAAAAGACGGCTAAAGACCAACGGGCTCACTCCTCAGGTACGGCAGCAGTGGGCAAACTGGTCCGAGCATCGCGTCAAAGGTGCCAGGAATAAAGTGCGCCGGCTCACCGGCGTACCTCAAGTATAGCCGCGCGGTAGCGCTCGGGACGACCGATCCCGAAGGTGCGCGGATGAGGTTACGCCGGTCGTGTTCACGCCCGATGTATCAAGCCGGCCACTTCAATTTCGGCACAACGTGCTTCCCGTACGCGGCGATGAACTCCTCTTGATTGCGCCCCACGTTGTGGACGTAGACCTCGGTGAAGCCAAGCTCGATGTAGTGCTGAATCAGCGCGACATGCTCGTCGAGATCCGGCGACATCAGCACCCGGTTCTTGAAATGCTCCGGGCGGACCAGCTTGGCCATCGCCTCGAAGTCCTCCGGATTGCGAATGTCCCCTTTCGGGAATGCCATGCCTCCGTTCGGCCACTCCCGCATCGCCTGCTCGATGGCTTTCTCCTCTGAATCCGCAAACGAGATCTTGAACTGAATGATCTTCGGCATGATGGCCGGATCCTTGCCGGCTTCCCGTGCTCCCTTCTCAAAGCGCTCAATGAGCCTCTTGAGCTTCTCATCGGACGCGCCGACCGTGATCAAGCCATCGGTCATCTTCCCGGTCCGGTACGCTTGAATAGGTCCGGCAGTCGCGACATAGATCGGCGGCGGCGAGGGTGGGAGGGTGTAGAGCTTGGCACTCTCAACGTTGAAATGCTGTGACCGGTATTTGACGACCTTGCCGGTGAACAATTGCTGGATGATTTCAATCGATTCAGCGAGTTTCTCCAGACGGACGGGGGCTTCCGGCCAGTATCCTCCAACAATGTGCTCGTTGAGAGCTTCACCCGCGCCCAGTCCGAGGTAGAACCGGCCAGGGAACATTGCCTCAAGGGTTGCCGCCGCCTGCGCGATGATCGCCGGGTGATACCGGTAGCCCGGAGGGGTCACGCCCGTGCCAAACCGCAAGTTGGTCTGAACGCCAAGCGCCCCGAGCCATGACCAGACGAACGCCGAGTGCCCCTGCGCCGGCACCCAGGGATGAAAATGATCTGAGGCCATCACCGCGCCAAAGCCATGATCCTCAGCCATCCGCGACCAGCGCAACATGTCGGTCGGATGGAATTGCTCGAAGCTTGCGGCATATCCCAGTGTCCCCATAACCTCTCCCTTCTGCAGCTCTCCGCCACCGGCACAGACTGACGGCCACGGTCGTGAGCGCCTGGCCCATGCCGTTGTCCTCACCAGCAGGCCAGTGGCAGCTTCAGCGAAACAGATCCCGAGTTGGATCGAGAATCAGATCTTTGCCCGTGCCCGGAGCGTCATCGGTCGGCGGCACGTACCCTCGAATGAGCACGACCGGCCGCGCATCGAGCTTGTGCATGACGAGCTCGGCAGCGGCTGCCAGCTCGTCAGCCACCGCCAGCACCGACACATGGAGCTCATAACCCGCGGGATCATGCCGCCCGCGGTAATCCGCGAGGGGCGCAATGCCCGCCACGCCGAGCGCCACGTTGACGATGCCAACGCGCCATGGCCGGCCGAATGAATCCGAAATGATCACGCCTGGCGCCACGCCGAAGCGAGCACCAAGAGCCTGGCGCAGCGCGGCTGCCGTGGCGTCGGGATCAATAGGCAATAACGACACCATATCCCGGCCAACATTGGACGCATCGACCCCCGCGTTCGCGCACACGAATCCATGCATTGTCTCGGCAATGATGATTCCGCGGTCCATGCGCACGATTCGCTTGGCTTCCCGCAAGACCATCTCAATCTGCCGCGGATCCTTGCCATACTGCTCGCCAAGACGGCGGGCCAGCGCCGACGGCTCGATGTCGGCAAGCCGGACCAGCCGCCCCTCGGCTTTGCTCACGATCTTGTGCGTGACAACAAGCACATCACCGGAAGCCAGGCCCAAACCCGAGCGCTCGATTGCATCTCCAATTACCCTGGCAAGATCATCGCCTGGCTCGATTTCGGGAATGCCATCTAACCCGATCAGACGCACCTCGGGCATTGCCTCACTGCCAGCCTGACCCAGCGCTACCATGCGCCGGCTCCACGCGCGCACGGCACAGCGCCGCGCGGTACCGTCATCTCCGCGCCCGCGAGTGCAGTCCCAGCCGCCGGCGAAGCCATCATCGATGCCCAGTCCTCGGGCGTGTCCAGGTCACAGGCCGTGCCGGCAGTGATTGCGGTCGCCACCTCAAGGCCAAGTTGATGTGCCTCCTCGACATGCCTGGCGTAACTGTCCCGCCCGAAGCGGAACTCGAAGCACGGCCCGCCAGGCGGCAGCGCGGCAAGGCGGAGAAGCAGCGCGTTCGTGCCGGAACCATGACGGTCCGGAGCGATGACGATCGGCGCATCGCGACGAAGCAGGTTGCGGATATCGCCTGGCGTCAGGAGCGGCAGATCGCCAAAGAGAATGAGCACCGCGGCCGCGCCCTGCTCCTGCGCTCGTTGCATCCCCTGGGCCAGCGCGGCGTTGAGCCCCGCCCTCTCCTCGGGCTGAAGCACAGGCGTAACTGCCGGTCCGAACGAGGCAGCAAAGCGGAGCGCCTCCGGATCGGGACTCACCACCAAAACGCGCCCCACTGCGCCGGACGCGAGAGCGCTTTCGAGCACGCCTCGCGCCATGGCGCGGATCAAGGCCGCTCTCGTCTCCGGTGACAACACTGTCGCCAGCCGGGTCTTGCCCTGACTCAACGAGCGTATCGGGACAATCGCTACCACATCGCCATTCATGCCACGCCCACCGGCTCCGAGCGGAGCGAGCGCCCGAAGGCCAGCACCTCCAGCGCGAGGCGCCGGCGATCCGGCGCATCGCCCATCACAGTCTGCGTCACCAGCACCCGCGGGCCCGTGGCGCGGATGCGCTCAGCCTGACCAGCATCCTCCACATCGATCACAAACCCATCGAGCAGATCCTGGTACAACGCGGCCACCCCGGCGGCAGACGACTCGTGTCCCAAGCCAGCCAGCATCCGGTCAGCGGGTCCCTTGACCGCTTTGCCGCCAATGATCGGGCTCACCGCAACGAGCGGCGCAGATGAGGCGCGGAGCGCTTCGCGCATGCCGTCGAGGGCCAGGATCGGCCCAATGCTGACCAGAGGGTTCGACGGGCAGATGATCAGAAGCTCGGCGTGCGCGATGGCCTCTAGCGCCGCGGGGTTCGGCCGGGCATTCTCGATGCCACGAAGCACGATTCCGCGCACCTCATCGCGCTGGCGCCGGCGCACGAAATAGTCCTGGAACGCCAGCGAGCCAGCCGGCGTCTCCACCACGGTCGCCACCTCGTCGTCAGACATCGGCAGCACCTGCGCCGGGACGCCAAGCGCTGTGGCTAGCTCTTGGGTGACCTCGGTCAGCGTTGCTCCCTGGCGGAGGCGCTCGGTACGGACAATGTGCGTCGCAAAATCCTGATCGCCAAGCAGGAACCACGTCTCCCTGCCGAGACGGGCAATCGCTTGCAACGTGTGAAACGTATCGCCCGCGATACCCCAACCGGTGGCAGGATTCGCAATTCCGGCGAGCGTGTAGAGCACCGTGTCGATATCGGGACAGATGCGGAGACCGAAGAGATCGAAGTCGTCGGCCGTATTGACGATAACCGTCAGTGCGCCAGCGGGCAGCGCGAGCGCGAGCCCCTGGGCCAGCTTGGCTCCGCCGACGCCGCCGGCCAGGGCCACCACGCGCGCTAGTTCATGCGACTGGTTCTGTCCGGAAAGCACGGCCATGCCCGCTCACTCATCAAAGCCGTGAGCGACGACGTTGTCGATACTCAGGTAGATGGTGACGCGCTCCTGCTTCGAGAATTGCTCACGCATCATCTCCTCAGCGCGTGCCTGGCCATGATACCGGGTCGCGAGCGCGGCGATATCAGCTTGAGCCCGCTCTTGATCGTCAACGAGCGTGACTCGCCCCTGGATCGTCACGAAGCGATAGCCGTCTTCAATGCAGATGGAAGCTCGGGGATCGCGGGCAAGGTTGCGATCCTTGATTCTGCCCCGGGCGGTATTCATCATCACGCGGTCGCCATCGAGCAGGTACCACATTACGGTCTGCTGCGGCGATCCATCCGGGTTGATGGTTGCAAGCGAAGCAAAGCGCGGTTCTTCGAGAAACGCGCGCACAGAAGGACAAAGCCGTGCAGTGGCCATACGCTCGAGTGTCTTCCTTTGTAGTTTCAGACGCTGGCAAACACCAGCCAGCCAAGCCACACTGGCGCTGGAGCCATGGTGCGAGCCGGACGCTAGGGCATCGCACACCGGCTCGCGCTTGCGGCTGTGCCGGCGCAATACTTTCCTGATGCTACCATTGCCACCGGCCAGCGCGCTACGGGGCTGCGTCGTCACCCACCCGCTGAGCTAGCCAGGTCCGGCATGACCCACCACGGCCTCGACGAGCCCCCGTGATCCACCCGCCAGCATGTCTGGCCAGGACCGGCAGATCTGCCCTGTCACCCGGCTCCTCATCGTCGTCATGAAGGCGACGCGGGAGATTCACAACGGCGCGGAATGCCAGATACGCAGGCGGCGGATGCACGACGCCTTGGACTATCAACTGACCGAACGTCCTAATTGTGCCGACATTCTGACCCGAAGTCGTTGCTTCTTAGAAGCGAAAGCGGTAGACTGAGCCCAAGCTCAGCATCCCCTCTTTCCGAGCCGGTGGCACTGGGATGCGCAAGCGCCGGCGCGGCGCGTTCAACCGTTATTGGAAACGAGCGACCAGGATGAACGTCTTTGATTTGCGCGATCGCGTGATTGGCGACTACGCCGCCTACGTCCGCTCCTTCCTCCGCATCAACGATGCGGAGATCCGGAAGTTCGTCGATGGGGAGCTGGCCCGGGGGCGTCTCTGGCCAGACCCACTCGTCCAGCTCAACCCATCGTTCGAGCCGGGGGACACGATCGAGGATCTCGTGAGGCAGGGCGCCCTCCATCGTGAATGCGCCCGGATCTTCCGGCGCGACAAGACCCCGGACGGCGGTGGGATTACCCTCCGGCTCCACCGCCACCAGCAGGACGCCCTGGAGGTCGCCCGGACCGGCCGTTCCTACGTGCTGACGACGGGCACTGGCTCCGGCAAGAGCCTCGCCTACTTCGTTCCAATCGTCGACGACGTCCTCCGCCGAGGTTCCCGGCGCGGGATCAAGGCGATCGTCGTCTACCCCATGAATGCCCTCTGCAACTCGCAGCTCAAAGAACTGGAGAAGTACCTCACCTTCGGCTACGGCCCAGGGCAAGAACCAGTCACCTACGCGCGCTACACCGGCCAGGAGTCGGAGGCAGAACGGGCACGGATTGCCGACAGTCCGCCGGATATCCTCCTGACCAACTATGTCATGCTCGAGCTCCTGATGACTCGGGTCGATCGGCACGACCGGCGGGTGATCCAGGCGGCCGAGGGATTGGAGTTCCTTGTCCTCGATGAGCTCCACACCTTCCGAGGACGGCAGGGCGCGGATGTGGCGATGCTGGTCCGCCGGGTGCGGGAGCGGCTCGGATCGCCGGCGATGCGCTGTATCGGCACCAGCGCAACGATCGCCGGCCGCGGCAGCCGCGAGGCGCGGCACGCTGAGGTCGCCGCCCTCGCCAGCCGGCTCTTCGGAACGGAGGTTGCCCCCGATGCCGTGATCGGTGAGACGCTGCGACCGGTCATTGAGCGCGATCCACCGAGCCCCGCCGAACTTCGCGCGGCCCTCGCCAGACCGCCGTCCTACCCCGCCGATTACGCCACGCTCGTCCGCGATCCGGTCGCTGCCTGGGCCGAGACGGGTTTCGGAATCCAGCGCGATGCCCAGGGACGCCTGGAGCGCAAGCCGCCAGTGACGATCTCCCAGGCGGCAGAGGCACTCGCCCAGGAAGCGCAAGCCCCTATCGAAGATTGCCGCAGGCACTTGCAGGCCGTCCTCCTGGCTGGCTATCAGGCGCAGCACCCAGAGACAGGGCAGCGCCTCTTCGCCTTCCGCCTGCACCAGTTCGTGAGCCGCGGCGACACCGTTTACAGCTCCCTAGAGCCGCCCGGAACTCGTTACCTCACGATGGAGGGACAGATCTTCGTTCCGGGCAGCCGCGATCGTCGCCTCTATAAGCTGGCGTTCTGTCGAGAATGCGGCCAGCCTTACTTCGTCGTTGACCTGGTTGAGAACACCACGCTGGAGCCGCGGGCGCTGAGCGACATCGCTACGGCCGATCGCGACGAGCGCCGTTCCGGCTTTCTCTTCCCAGACCCGCATGAGAGCTGGACACCGGATGTTGAGGGGCTACCCGAGGACTGGTTGGAGCCGACCCGCGACGGAGAATGGCGCATCAAATCGTCCCATCGGCGGTACCTACCGGAGCGCAAATACGTTTCGCCGGATGGCACAGTCTCAGAAATTGGTGGCGGGGACGCCCTTCCTTTCTGGTTCGTGCCGGCACCGTTTCGGTTTTGCCTTCACTGTGGAGTGACCTACGCCACCCCGCAGGGCGACTTCGCTAAACTGGCCGAGCTTGCGACCGAGGGACGGAGCACCGCGACCACAGTTCTCTCCCTCGCGATCGTCCGAGGCTTGCGAGAGTCGAAATCCGAAGAGGTCACTCCAAAACTGCTCTCATTTACCGACAACCGCCAGGAAGCCTCACTGCAAGCGGGTCATTTCAACGACTTCGTCCAGGTGAGTCTGCTGCGCGGCGCGCTCTATCGGGCCGTTGCCGACGCCGGTCCCGAGGGTCTGTGCCACGACAAGATCGCGCGGAAAGTCGTGGAAGCTCTCGATCTTCCCTTTGAGGAGTACGCCTCCAACCCCGATGCCTCCTTCGCCAGCCAACGCCGGATCAAGGAGGCTCTCCAGGACGTGATCGGCTACCGGATTTACCGCGATCTCCGGCGCGGTTGGCGGGTGAACGCACCGAACCTGGAGCAGACAGGCTTACTCCGCATCCGCTACCAAGATCTCGAGGAGCTCTGCGCCGCTGAAGAAGTCTGGCGCGATCGGCACTGGGTGTTAGCCAAGGCCTCTCCCGAAGAGCGCGCCCAGGCCTGCCAGGTCGTTCTCGACTACTTTCGCCGCGAGCTGGCAATCAAGGTGCGCTATCTCGATCCCGACCAGCTCGAATCCATCAAGCAGAACAGCTATCAGCGCCTACGCGAACCTTGGGCAATCGAAGAGGATGAAGAGCTCGAATCCGCGCCCATGGTGCGCGTCGGCGTGCGCAGACCGAGGTCCCGGTACCACGAGATCTCCATATCTGCCACAAGCAGCCTCGGCAAATTCCTACGCCGGCGCTCTACTTGGCCATCCTCGTTGCCCCAAATGCTGTCGCGCGATGAATTCGAACCACTCGCCAACGATCTCTTTGCCATACTCGCGATTGGCGGGTTGCTCGAGCCGATACATGGTCAGCCAAACGATCAACCCCTCTATCAGCTGCAAGCGGACGTTATCCGCTGGACCGCCGGCGACGGCACGCCACCAGCGCCCGATCCTCTGCGCATTGCGCGGGGAACCAGCGCGGACGCCCAAACGAATGAGTTTTTCAAGGAGCTCTACCGCACCATCGCCTCGAGCCTACGGGGCATCGAGGCTCGTGAGCACACCGCTCAGGTCCCGTCTCGGGAACGCGAGCAACGCGAAGAACTGTTCCGGGAAGGCAAGCTCGACGTTCTCTACTGCTCGCCTACGATGGAGCTCGGCGTAGACATAGCGGACCTCAACGCCGTCAACATGCGCAACGTCCCGCCGACGCCGGCCAACTACGCTCAGCGCAGTGGACGCGCCGGACGCAGTGGCCAGCCAGCGCTTGTCTTGACGTATTGCTCCTCGCTCTCGCCCCACGACCAGTATTTCTTCCGGCGCCAACACTTGATGGTTGCCGGCAGCGTCACGCCGCCTCGGATCGAGTTGGCCAACGAGGACCTCATTCGCTCCCACGTCCATGCCGTTTGGCTCGCCGAGACGGGGCAATGGCTCGGCCGTTCGCTGAAGGACGTGCTCGATCTGAGCAAGAAGGACGAAGGGCTACCGCTGCAGGATTCGGTGGCGCACAGCCTGCGGAATCCCCACGCCAGGCAGCGCGCTAAGGAACGATGCCAGCGGCTGCTCTCCGCTTTGGAATCGGACCTGGAGAGCGCGGCATGGTACAGGCCGGACTGGCTCGACTGGGTAATTGATCAGGCGCCGCGTTCCTTCGACGAGGCTTGTAACCGTTGGCGACACCTCTACCTCTCGGCCTGGCGCCAGCGAGAGATCCAACACGCGATCGCCGGCGATGCATCGGCCAGTCCGCAGCAGAAGCGGCAGGCCGAGCGTCTGCGCCAAGAGGCCGAGACGCAGCTCCAGCTGCTGACCGACGAGGTCACCGACGTGGACTCGGACTTCTACTCCTATCGCTATTTCGCCAGCGAGGGATTCCTGCCCGGCTATAACTTCCCGCGCCTGCCATTGTCCGCCTACCTCCCGGGCCGACGGCAGCGCAGGGACCGCGATGAGTTCGTCTCTCGCGCGCGATTCGTGGCGATCTCAGAGTTTGGGCCGCGCAACATCATCTATTACGAGGGGAGCCGTTACCGGATTGATAAGGTGATCTTGCCACTCGCTGACGAAAAGGACGGCTCTCGGACTACGACGGCGAAGTTTTGCGGCGCTTGTGGATACGGCCATATCGGTGAAGCCGCCACCGACGAGCGGTGTAGACACTGCAACGCATTGCTCGACGGCTCGGCTCTCTTTCTCTCTAACCTCTTCCGCATGCAGAATGTGTCGACCCGCCGGGTCGATCGCATCACCTCGGACGAAGAGGAGCGCCTGCGCCTGGGCTACGACCTGATGACATCGTTCCAGTTCGCTGAGACCCGCGACGGTCTCGTCCGTACTCCGGCGGACTACACGATCGGCGCTGAGGTCGTCGCCAGGGCCGCCTACGCGCCGACGGCCACGCTCTGGCGGATCAATCTCGGTTGGCGACGCCGAAAAGACAGGAGCAGCTTTGGCTTCTTCCTCGACATGGAGAAAGGTGTCTGGGCGCGAGAGGAGTCCGAGCCGAACGGCCGGGACAGCCAGGCTGAGAACGGGACCGTACCGGTCGATACCCCGGCGATGGAGCGAGTGGTACCGTATGTCGAGGACCGGCGCAACGCCCTCCTCTTCACTCCGACCCCGGAGTTCCTCCAATGGGGTTTACGTCAGGCTCAGTTGCGGCTCGGCGTTGAGCCCAGCCCCTCATCGCTGTTGACCAGCCTCCAATACGCGCTCAAGCGAGGCATCGAAGTCCGCTATCAAGTGGAGGACAACGAAATTGCCGTCGAGCTGCTTCCCTCTGGCTCGGAGCCAACCAGCATCCTCATCTACGAAGCGGCCGAGGGCGGTGCCGGTGTCCTGTCCCGGCTCGTGAATGAGCCGCATGCGCTCGCCGAGGTAGCGCGTGTCGCCCTGGAGGTCTGTCACTTCGATCCAGTCACCGGCGAGGACCGGCGTCGCGCGGTGGAAGCGACCGAGGATTGCGAGGCCGCTTGCTACAATTGCCTGCTCGGCTACACCAACCAGCGTGACCACCGGCTGCTCGACCGCCAGGCAATCCAGCCGCTGCTCCTGCGGCTGACGGAGGTGACTGCCTCCACCGGCTCCGGATTTCTGAGCCGGGAGCAGCTGCGCGACGAACTCTTGGCGCAGTGCTCTTCCGAACTGGAGCGACGCTTCATTCAGTTCCTGTACGACGGCGGCTACCGGCTGCCGGACCGCGCGCAGCCCCTGCTGAAGGAGTACGGGACGCGGCCGGATTTCTTCTACTCGGAAGCCATGGCCTGGGTGTACGTCGACGGGCCAGTGCACCAGTATCCTGAGCGCGCTCAGCGCGACGCCGAGATTACGGCCCGGCTGAAGCGCGACGGTGAGGCAGTCATCCGCGCCGGCGGGGAGGAGACCTGGCCGGCGACGGTCGCGGCCTACCCATGGGTCTTTGGACCTGGAGAGCGATGATGGCAACGAGATTCGCGGTTGGATCACTGGTGAGAGCGCGTGGGCGGGAGTGGGTGGTCCTGCCCCAGGACGATGACGACGTCCTCCTGCTGCGGCCCCTCGGCGGGACCGATGGCGACGCGGTCGGTCTCTATCTCCCCCTGGAGGGGCACGACGTCTCCTCCGCCACCTTCGCCTTGCCCGATCCCGCCCAGGCAGGCGACAGCACCGCCGCCACCTTGCTGCGCGACGCGGTGCGGCTGACCTTTCGCGCCGGGGCCGGCCCCTTTCGCTCCCTCGGCCGGATCGCGGTCGAGCCACGCCCGTACCAGCTCGTCCCCCTGCTGATGGCTCTGCGTCTCTCCCCGGTCCGCTTGCTCATCGCCGATGACGTCGGCATCGGCAAGACGATCGAGGCAGCCCTGATCGCGCGCGAGCTGCTCGACCGGGGCGAGATCCGGCGGCTGGCGGTGATCTGCCCGCCGCATCTCTGCGACCAGTGGCAGGCGGAGCTGGCGCGCAAGTTCCACATCGACGCCGAGGTGGTCCGGCCGGGGACGGTGACGAAGCTGGAGCGCGGCCTGCCGCTCGACCGCTCCATCTTCGACGTCTATCCCTTCGTCGTCGTCTCGGTTGATTACATCAAGACCGACCGCCGCCGGGCCGACTTCGTCCGCGCCTGCCCGGAGTTCGTCATCGTGGATGAGGCGCACACCTGCGCCGCGGGCGCCTCGACAACCGGCGGGCAGCACCAGCGCCATCAGCTCATCGCCGACCTCGCCCGCGACCCGCAGCGGCACCTCGTGCTGGCCACCGCCACGCCGCACTCCGGGATCGAAGCCGCGTTCCGCTCCCTCCTCGGCCTGCTTGATCCCGCCTTCGCCGCGCTGCCCGACGACGAGACGCAACGGCTCGATGAGAGCATGCGCCGCCGCCTGGCCGCCCACGTCATTCAGCGGCGCCGGGCCGACATCCGCGCCTATCTCAATGAGCGCACCACCTTCCCCGATCGGCTCTCGACCGAGGCAACCTACCAGCTCAGCCCGGAGTACCGCCGCTTCTTCGACCAGGTCCATGCCTACGCAACGGAGCTCGTCCGCGCCTCGGCAGGGCTTTCGCGCTTCCGGCAGCGCGTCTCCTGGTGGGCCGCCCTGGCACTCCTGCGCTGCGTCGGGAGCAGCCCGGCCGCCGCCGTCGCCACGCTCACCACGCGCGTTGGCGGCGTCCAAGCGGAGGATCTGGCCGCGCTCGATGTCGCCGCCCTCGATGCCCTCGGCGAGCGCGCGGTCCTCGACCTCGACACCTCCGACCAAGCGGACCAGGACGACGTGGTCCCCGGCGCCGATACGGTCGAGAGCGAGGGACCCGAAGCCGGCGACCGGGCGCGCTTGCGGCGGCTGGCCCGCGAGGCGGAAGGACTCTTCGGCGACAAGGACCGCAAGCTCCTCCGAGCAGTCGAGCTGATCGAGCACCTGCTGCGCGACGGCTTCCGTCCGGTCGTCTATTGCCGCTACATCGCCACGGCCGACTACGTCGCGGATCAGCTCCGCCAGCGCCTGCGCAACGTGACCGTGGATGCAGTCACGGGCCGCCTCCCGGCCGAGGAGCGGGAGCGGCGCGTCCTGGAGCTGGCCGGGCACGAGCGCCGGGTGCTCGTCGCCACCGACTGCCTGTCGGAAGGGATCAATCTGCAAGAGCACTTCGACGCCGTGCTCCACTACGACCTGAGCTGGAACCCGACCCGGCACGAGCAGCGGGAAGGCCGCGTGGACCGCTTCGGGCAAGCCTCGCCCGAGGTGCGGACGATCCTCCTCTATGGGGAGGACAACCGGGTAGACGGGGCCATCATGAGCGTGCTCCTGCGCAAGGCGGAGCGCATCCGCAAGAGCCTGGGCGTGACCGTGCCCGTGCCGATGGACACGACCAAGGTGCTAGAGGCGGTTTTCGAAGCCCTCTTCCTGCGCCGCTCCGACCCGCGGCAGCTCACTCTGCAGCTCGATGACGCCGAGCGGCGGCTGCGCGAGGAGGTCGAGCTGGCCTGGGACCGGGCGACGGAACGCGAGCGGCGGTCGCGGACGATCTTCGCCCAGGCCGCGATCCGCCCCGAAGAGGTGGCGCGCGAGCTGCGAGAGGCGGAGGCCGCCCTGGGCAGCGCCCGCGACGTTGAGCGCTTCGTGCGCGACGCCTGCGCCCGGCTCGGGGTGCCCCTCGCCCGCGATCAGCAGGGCTGGCGCCTGAGCGCGCAGCTCCTCCCCGAGGCCGTGCGGGAGCGGTCCGGGCTGCACGGCCCCACGCTCATCGGCTTCGAGCTGCCGCTGCCGGAGCACGTCGTCCACGTCGCTCGCACCCACCCGCTCGTCGAGGCGCTCGCCGGCTACCTGCTCGATACCGCGCTCGATGGCGCGCCGGACGCGGTCGCTTCCCGCTCGGCGGCGATCCGCACCCGCGCCGTCACGAGCCGCACCACGCTGCTGCTGCTGCGTCTCCGCATGCACCTCGACGTGATGCGCGGCAGCGAGACGGCGCCCCTGCTCGCCGAGGAGTGCCTCGTCGCCGGGTTCCAAGGGCGCGCCGATGCGCCGGTCTGGCTGCCGCGGGCAGAGGCCGAGACGCTGCTCGCGGCGGAGCCGGCCGCGACGGTGCCGCCCGGCCAGCGGCAGCAGTGGCTGCGCGACGCGCTGGCCGATGTGGCGGCGCTGCATGACGACATCGCGCGGCTGGCGAACGCCCGCGCCGATGAGATTTTGGCCTCCCACCGGCGGGTGCGCGAGGCGGCGCAACTGCGCGGCGTCCGGTACGCGATCCGGCCGGTCCTGCCAGCCGATATTCTCGGCGTTTACGTCCTGATGCCGGCCGTGACCGCGGTTTCCTAAGATGACGAGGGGATGAAGGATCTGCCATGGCACGCACTGCACTCTCCCAATCGGGCTTTGTGACCGTCCGCTCCGAGGGCGGCCTGCTGCCTCCCGACCTCCTCGCCCGGATCGCCGGCAATGACCCGGAGCTGGGCGGGCTGGCGCCGGAGGACTACGGGCTGGCGAAGTCCGAGCGGCTGCACGAGGCCGCCTCCCGTGCCTGGGAACACGCCAAGGCCTACTGGGCGGCGTTCCGGGCGGCGACCGAGGAGCTCCAGCCGGGGGAGAGCGGTGTCACCGAGACGCGCGAGCTGTGGCTCCTCCCCCTTTTCCGTGAGCTCGGCTACGGCCGCCTCGTCTTCCGGCAGGCAGCCGAAGAAGCCGGTGGCCGCCGCTACGCGATCTCCCATCAAGCGGGGAAGGGACCGGGCGCGCCGCCGGTCCACACGGTCTCGTTCCGGCAGGAGATCGACCGCGCACCCGGCGCGCGCGAGCTAGCCCCCGGCCAGCTACGGATGAGTCCCCACGGTCTGGTCCAGGAGTATCTGAACCGGACGGGCCACCTCTGGGGAATCGTCACCAACGGCCGGCGGCTGCGGCTCCTGCGCGACAACCAGAGCCTCTCCCGCGCCGCCTTCGTCGAGTTCGATCTGGAGGCGATGCTCGACGGCGGCGTCTATGCCGACTTCGTCCTCCTGTACCTCCTGCTGCACCGCTCGCGCCTGCCCGCGCCCGGCGGCCGGCCGGAGGACTGCTGGCTCGAGCGGTGGCGGCTCACCGCAGAATCCCAGGGGACGAGGGCGCTGGACGAGCTGCGCGCCGGCGTCGAGGCGGCCATCCGCGCGCTGGGACACGGGCTGATCGAGCACCCGGCGAACGGGCACCTGCGGGAGGCGCTGACCTCCGGGCGGCTGAGCGTCCAGGACTACTACCGCCAGCTTCTCCGGCTGGTCTACCGCCTCCTCTTCCTCTTCGCCGCCGAGGAGCGCGACCTCCTCTTCCCGCCGGACGCCGATCCGCGCACGGTCGAGATCTACCGGCGGCACTACGGCGCTGGCCGGTTGCGGGAGCTGGCGGCCCGCCGCCGCCACCGTGACCGCCACGACGACCTCTGGCGCTCGCTTCGCGTCACCTTCGCCGCGCTGCGCGACGAGAAGGTGGGGGCGCCGTTGGGACTGCGCCCGCTCGCGGGCGGCTTGTTCGGTCCCGACTCGTGTCCGCACATTGACGCGGCGCTCATCGGCAACACCCGGCTGCTGGAGGCGATCGAGGGGCTGTCGTTCGTCAAGAGCAACGGCGTCTACCGCCGCGTCAACTACCGCGATATGGACATCGAGGAGCTCGGGAGCGTCTATGAGAGCCTCCTTGAGCTCCAGCCCGTGCTGCGGACGGCGGGGGAGCGGCCCGTGTTCGAGCTGGGCGCGAGCGGCGAGCGGAAGAGCACCGGCTCCTACTACACCAACCCGGACCTCGTGCGGGAGCTGATCGCCAGCGCGCTGGACCCGGTCATCGAAGAGGCGCTGAGCCGCGGCCGCACCGTCGAAGAGAAGCGCGACAACCTGCTCGATCTGAAGGTCTGCGACCCGGCCTGCGGCTCCGGGCACTTCCTGCTGGCCGCGGCGCGGCGCATCGGGCAGGAGGTGGCCCGGCTGGACGCGGGGGAGACCGAGCCCGACCCCGCCCTGGTGCGCCACGCGACGCGGGAGGCGATCCGGCATTGTGTCTACGGCGTGGACCTCAACCCGCTCGCGGTCGATCTCTGCAAGCTGGCGCTGTGGCTGGAGGCGCACGAGCCGGGCAAGCCGATCCCGTTCCTTGACCATCATATCCGCCATGGCAACTCGCTGGTCGGGGCGACGGCGGCGGCGGTGGCGGAGGGCATCCCGGACGCGGCGTTCGAGCCGGTCACCGGCGACGACACGAAGTACGCCCGCGACGTCAAGAAGCGCAACGCCGGGCAGCGCAAGAACCTCTCCTTCGATGACACCGGCTGGATCGTCACGCCGCTGGCGGACGCCGAGGCGGTCCGCCGCTACTTCGCGGCGATGGAGGCGCCGGACGAGACGGTCGAGGACGAGGTCCACAAGGCGGAGACGCACGAGCGGTACCGCCGGTCGCGCGACTTCTTGCGCCGGCAGACCGTCGCCGACCTGTGGACGGCCGCTTTCTTCTGGCCGCTGCGCCCCGGCGAGCCCGAGCCGCCAGCGCAGGGAATCTTCCGCCGCCTGGCCGCCGACCCGAATCTGACCGACTTCATTGACGCGCGGAAGCGCAGCGAGGTCGAGGGGCGGGCGGAGTTCCGCACCGTGCGCCTGGCCCGGCGCCTGGCGAAGCAGTTCGCCTTCTTCCACTGGGAGCTGGAGTTCCCCGAGGTTTTCGGCCCGCCCGATCCCGGTTTCGACTGCGTGCTCGGCAACCCGCCGTGGGAGCAGATCCAACCAGAAGAGCAAAAGTTTTTTGCTGTCCCTGCGCCCGAGATTGCGGCTGCGGCTGGAGCGAGGCGGAAAGCGCTGATTCAAGCATTGCCGAAAACGAATCCAGATCTCGCTGCAGCATGGGCAGCGCACGTTCGGTCCATCGAATCTCTCAGCAAATTCACCCGTGCAAGCGGGCGTTTCCCACTAACTTCCTTTGGTAAAATCAACACCTACTCGACCTTCGCCGAGCTGATGGCGACTCTGATCCGGCAGCGGGGGCGGGCCGGCGTCATCGTGCCCACCGGCATCGCCACCGACGACACCAACAAGCACTTCTTTGGCTGGCTCGTCGGGCACGGGCGGCTCGCCAGTCTCTTCGACTTCGAGAACCGGGAAGGCGTATTCCCGAGCGTCCATCGGTCGTATAAGTTCTCCCTCCTGACGATGGCGGGCAGCGGCCGGGCGACCCGCGCCTTCGACGCGGCGTTCTTCCTGCTGCAACCCGCCGAGCTGCGCGAGGACGGCCGCCGCTTCACCCTGACCGCCGAGGAGATCGCGCTGCTCAACCCCAACACCCGCACCTGCCCGATCTTCCGCACTGCCCGCGACGCCGAGATCACCAAGCGCATCTACCGCGCCGCGCCGGTCCTCGTCCGCGAAGGGCCGCCGGAGGTCAACCCGTGGGGCGTGACGCTACGGCAGGGCCTCTTCAACATGACGAGCGATTCGCACCTCTTCCGGACGCGGCGCGCGCTGGAGGACGCGGGCTATGCGCTCGGAACGGACGGACGCTTCCGCGGCCACGGCGAATGCTGGCTGCCGCTCTACGAGGCGAAGATGATCCACCAGTTCGACCACCGCTTCGCCACCTACGAGGGCGGACCGGCGGAGGACCGGACGCGGGACGTCACCCCCGCGGAGCACGCCGACCCGAGTTTCGTCCCCCTGCCGCGCTACTGGGTCGAGGAGCGGGAGGTGGAGCGCGAAGTTGGCTCGATCCGACATCACCGCGGCTGGCTTTTGGGATGGCGCGATATTGCGCGCAACACAGACGAGCGGACATTCATTTTCTCGCTCTTCCCATTGTCAGGTGCGGGCGATACGCTGCTCATCATGAAGCCAGCGCATGAGGAGAACCAAACGATTTGTGGGCTCTTGGCGAACCTCAACGCAGTCGTCTTCGACTACGCCACGCGACAGAAGGTGGGAGGCACGCACCTCAAGTTCTTCACAGTGAAGCAGCTCCCGGTCCTGCCGCCGGAGACGTACACGCCGGCGCTGCTGGAGGAGATCGTCCCGCGCGTGCTGGAGCTGGTCTACACCGCGCACGATTTGGCCCCGTTCTCCCGTGATTGCGGCTACGATGGTCCGCCCTTCATCTGGGACGAGGAGCGGCGGGCGCAGCTCCGGGCGGAGCTCGATGGGATCTACGCCCACCTCTATGGCCTGAGCCGCGACGATTTCGCCTACATCCTCGACACGTTCCCGATCGTCCGCCGCAAGGACGAGGAGCGCTACGGCGAGTACCGGACGAAGCGCCTCTGCCTGGAGGCGTACGACCGGTTTGAGGGGATCGCGGAGGTGGCGGGGGGCGGGAGTCGCCCGGCCTCGCAAGCGGAGCCGGTGGCACGCGGGGGTCAATGGCGCGGCGAGTGGCGCGGGGGGTGAATGACGCGCGGGGGTCAATGGAGCGCGGGGTGAATGGCGCGCGCGGGGGTGAATGGCGCGGCGAGTGGCGCGGCGAGTGGCGCGGGGGGTGAATGACGCACGCGGGGGTCAATGGCGCGCGGGGCTCAAGCCCCCGCGCTCATTCAAATAAGCCGGTTGCAACCGGCTCCGTGAGGTTCTGGTGGTACGGCGTCTGGCATGGTTCGGGATGACACCCAACAACCACACGGCACAGCCCCGCGGAAGCCGGCTCGGTGAGGTTCTGGTGGTACGGCGTCTGGCATGGTTCGGGATGACACCCAACAACCACACGGTAGGACCCGCGCAGCCTGCTTGAGCAGGCTTATCACGCTGAGCGCGGGGGCTTGAGCCCCGCGCTCATCCAAATAAGCCGGTTGCCACCGGCTCGGTGAGGTTATGTCACTAGCTCGTCTGGCATGGTTCGAGGTGATACCCAACCACCACACGGCACAGCCCCCACAGCCTGCTTGAGCAGGCTTATCACGCTGAGCGCGGGGGCTTGAGCCCCGCGCTGCTACCGTCCAAGCGCAAGCGGCGACGCTCCGGAGGACGGCATGTTCGCGTTCACCCCGCGGGTTGCTTTTGCTTGGACGTCATTCCCCACAGATGCCACGCGATGGACAGTTCCAGAGACGTAATTTGTTACGCCACAGATCGTTGATTGACACTGGGACCGCGAAGTAGGCTACCCCTGCAAATCGAATCCGGCGGGACCGGGGCTGCGCTGGTGCAGCAGGCAGCATGTCCGGTCCCGCTCCACCAGGGATTCGCGCCTTGCACTGCCCAGGCTGGGGGCATGGTCACGAGGGAAGGGGGTCCTTCATGCGTCACGCTGTCCGATTTCGCGCCTCGGTGCTGTTCTTGGTTGCCTGGCTCCTGATTGCCGCAATTCCGGCAACCGCAGCGCCCGGCGCGCCGCTGGCCCGGCTCACGCGCCCGAGCATCACCGCCTCCCAATATGCGCCAGACAGCGAGGAGTGCGCGATGCTCGCCAAGATCAACGCCTACCGGAAAGCCTATGGTAAGGCGGCACTCAAGCTCAGCCGCACACTCGGCGCGGCCGCGGAGCACCATTCCCGCGATATGGCGGCGAGCAACATCTTTAGCCATACGCTCTCCAATGGCACGACGTGGACGCAAAACATCACGAATCACGGCTATCCAACCGGCACCTACCGCGCAGAGAATATCGCTGCCGGCTATGCCAGCGCGGCCGACACCTTCAATCAGTGGAAGAACTCCTCTGGTCACCGCGCCAATATGCTGAGCAGCACCTACAAGGCGATCGGGATCGGCCGCGCCTACAGCAGCTCGTCAACGTACAAGTGGTACTGGACGACGACGTTCGGCAGCACCGTTGATAGCACGGTAACCTGCTAGAGCGCCTGGCTCTGCGCTCCCAGGTGGCGAGTCCGGCCGCCAAGATGGCGGCGCTCCCAGGCGGCGCTCCTAGGTGGCGCTCCCAGGTGCTCCTACGCGGGCGCGGCGTGCGTCGCGAAGGCGATCAGGAGCTCGATACAGGCTCTCAGGTCGCTCTCCTCGACCATTTCGACCGGCGAGTGGGTATAGCGAGTCGGATAGGTCAGGAGTGCGGCCGGAGCCCCGCGCCGCATCAATGCCGCGCCGTCGCTGCCATAGTTTTGATAGATCGCGGTTTGCACCGGGATGCCTGCATCGGTCGCCACGCGCACGAGCGCATCGCTAAGACGGCGCGCGTAATGCACGGACGCGTCTTGATAGACCACGATCGGCCCGGCGCCGAGCCGGCACGGGAAATCGCGCCGGTCCGGACCGGGGATATCGCCGACCAGTCCGACATCAAGGTTGATGCAGAGATCAACATCAAGCTCATCCATGACGCTCTGCGCACCGAGCAGGCCGTTCTCTTCCTGCACCGTCGAAGCCAGCCAGACTTCGTAGCGAAGATCGTCCCGGCCCGCCAGCGCCTCCCCAACAAGCGTCGCAATGGCCAGCGCCGCCCGGTCGTCCATGGCCTTGCCGGCAATCCGGCTCGCTCCCAAGCGCCGCACTGGTGGATTCCAGATCACGCGGCATCCCGGATGGACACCGAGCGCCTCCACCTCTGACCGGCTCCGCGCTCCCACGTCAACGAACCAGTCATTCCAGTCCCAGCGCGCATCCGGCTTGTCCCGGTTCGCAAAGACGTGCCCGCTGGCCGTCGCAAAGATGCCCTCCACGACGCCCCGCCCGGTGACGACCAGCGCCGGTTGATTGAGCGGCATGACCCAGCGTGGAGGATAGCCGCGCGTATCGCCATAATACGGCCAGAGATGCAGAAATCCTTCGTCGGTAATGGTCTTGACCATGAAGCAAATCTCATCGGCGTGACCCAGGATGAGCAGCCGCGGACCGCTGCCACCAACGCGAGCGAGGACGTTATCAACGCGGGTGCGCCGGACTTCCGGGCAGAAGCGGCTCCAGCGCTCCGCAATCCAGTCTTGCACGGCATCCTCGTGTCCAATCGGCCCCGGTAGCTCGCAGAGGGTCTTCACGAGCTCAAAGATGGTCGTTTCCCCACTCTCCATCGCTTCTCCCTGTTTGCGCACACCCATCAACGCCTCGCTCGCAGCGGCGAGGATACGGCGGAATCGCGCACCTGTAAACGGGAGGCCGCGAGCCTCACGGCACGGGGACGCACCGAGCAGGTTCTGGCACTGAATGTGCAGCGCACAGGCCGTCCTAGAGCGTCGCAGCCAGCATTCTGGTAGGCTACGGCGATCGTTGATCCGAGACGAGGCGAAAAGACTCGATAGTGGGGGGAGACGAGCATGCGGCGGGCGCTATTCACGATCTGGCTGGTGGTGAGTCTTCTTGTGCTCCTCACCACCGGCATCGCCACTAATCGCTCACCGGCACAGAGCGGCACGCCCGCTCCGGGAGAGACGGAGCCTGCCGTCGTGGGCCAGACGATGGAGCCGCTGGCGATCGGCCTGTTCGAGGAAGTGCCAGCGCCGCCCGTTGTCTTCGATCTCAGCCGGGCAACGTTTCCACCAGGCGCCAGCACCCCGCCCGGCCCGGACCCCGGTCCGTCCCTGACCTATGTGGTTTCTGGCCAGCTCCGGTTTCTCCTGGATGGGCCAGCCACGGTCACACGGCTGGATGTTGGCCCCCAGCCCGCGACCGCGGACGAAACCGTGGAGACCGGAAATTGGATCGTCGTGCCGGCAGGCACTGGCTTCCAGGCGGTCAATGCCACCAGCGAACAGGCCGTGGCCCTGGTGCTCCGGCTGACGCCGCTTGCCGAAGGCACGCCAAGCGCAGAACCCGCCGCCCCCATGGCCAGCCCCGCTGCTGAGGCGCCCGCCGGAACCCCTGGCCCGGAGCCAGCGTCCCTCGTCTTCGAGCCACTTGCCGGCGGCGTGCTGACCGATCTGCCACCGGCGCCACTGGCGGTTGCGCTAACCCACCTGACCTACGATCCGGGCGCGGGAGATCCCATGCCCTCGCAGAACGCGGGTCCCTTGATCGGGTACGTGGAGTCTGGGCGCATCGGCTACTCGCTCGCGAGCGGCGAAGCGGTCATCGGACGGTCGGGCGTACCGGGCGCTACCGTGACAGCCGCCGGTGTGGAGGTGATACTGGAGGCTGGTGACTGGCTCTTTGAGCAAGCGGGCACAGCGAGCCAGGGCCGGAACCCCGGTGACACGCCAGCGTCCATCCTCCTCGCCATTCTGGCCCCGCCGGAAGCCTTTCTTGGTCTTGAGCCGGCCGCGACACCGGTTGCAAGTCCGGGGCGGTGATGCTAGGCGCCGAGCAGAGTGACGGGGAAGGCATCCCTTCCCAGGCGCCAGAATCTCGCCTAGGCATCCGGCCGCTGCCGGTGAAAGGTGGCGTCATCGTCCACGGCGGTCAAGGCACTCTTGTTGACGGAGAGACGCACCCGGCCATCCTCAAACGCGGCGATGGCCCGAGCCGGCACCTCAAGGTCTTCGTGCGGCAAGCCCTCTTGCGCGATGACCAGATAGTGAGGGTGAACCTCGATCACGCTCCCAAGCAGATGGCCGTCTGCCGCGACGACTGGGGTGCCGATCGGTATGGCCTCAGTATCATGGTGCTGAGCGCTCATCGCTATCGCTCCCTCTGCACAAGCCGCCAGCAGCCTGGGCCGGCTGCAGGGACTGGGGGGAGCCGGCGCTCGGAGGGGAGCCTGTGCCCTCCCGATCCTTATTGAACCCCGGCCCCTAACGCCTGCCCCCTCACCGACTCCCAATTCCCTAATCATCACTACTGTAGCCTCGTTCACGGATATCTCCAAGCGCGGCAAGCATGCGCGCCAGGTCGAACCGCGGACCAGGGCAACGAGCGCGGTCAACGCTGTTGATGTCGGAATGGCACAACAATCGCGAGCGATCGATGGGAATGTGAAACCGGTCACGCCAGTAAGCGCACAGCGCAATCATGCTCCGGTATTGCTCCTCGGTTGGTCCGCGTTCAGGGAGACCCAAGAAGGCGATGGCGAGGGTAAAATCGTCGAGCCGCATTGGCCCGCCTTCGCCGTGGCATCGAGCCAGCGCATTATTGAGCCATATGAAATCACGTCTTGGATTTTTCGGATCGCTGTTTGCCCATGATGCACGATCATCACTAACAAATTGGTGAATACCGCCGTGCTCATCAACGACGGCATGGACGCTCGACCGGCTCGCCGGATTCTGGTACCACGCCGTTACCCAGCCAAGATCGGGATCGTCGGTGGCGTGAAAGACGATCGCGACTGGCTCCTGGCCGAACGTCCGCTCACTCCAATTGCCGCATGGATACCGGGTAATTCCCGCCGGCAGCGGTGCGCCGCCCCGCGTTGGCTGGGTAACCGGTATTGGCATGGCGTACGCCTCACGAATCGCATGCCAATGCTGGATCAGCAGCCGGCCGTAGTCTGGATCGGGCGACCACTGAGCTGCAAGCTGACCTAGCGTCTTGACACGACCAGCCACTCCGGCCACAAAGACATCTTGCCAGGAGGGGTCCAAGCGCAGAAATGGCTGCAACCGCCGGTCATAGCCACGCGCCAATGCCGACAGGTGCACCAAATGCGCCCGCGCCGCATCCACGCCGGACACAAAGTGCACCTTCAGATCATGCACGTCGGAGACGCCGATCCGCGCTGGATTCAGCCGGTCACGCCATAACGCCGAGGTCCAACCTTCAGTTTCGACCGAAGCGTGCGCCGCCGCAACCGCCGGGTCGTAGCCAAGCCGCGTGCCAAGACGCCAGAGTTCATGAAGATATTGATCGACCTCGAGCATCCGCGCCGCTCCGCAGCGACGCGCCCAGACGCGGGCGGCCTCCAGTGTCGCTGTCGGCGTTCCGAGAAGCATGCCTCCGTCGTTGGTCATCGCTCACCTCCTCCTGTCACTGATACGGTACGCTGGAGATGCGATGACGCTGTCCTCAAAATTAAGGACAATCCCATCATCTGGCTGGCCTATGCCGTGAGCAGAGCACGACCTTGCGGACCGTTGGCCAGCATCGCAGTTTGACGGAACGGCGCGGGATTGCTAATGTCACCTCGCGCCGTCATGGCGATGGCGCGAGCGTGCCGGCATTGGAGACCGGCCATGGAGTTTCGGGTCGCGATGCAGCGCCGCTTATGCTCTTTGCTCTGCGCCCGGCCGGAGTCGCAAGCACATGACCGACCGTATTCTTGACCACATCAACGGACCAGAAGATCTGAAGGGTCGCCCCCTGAACGAGCTCACTCAGCTCGCGGCCGAAATCCGCGAGGAGCTTATCCGCGTGGTTACCGTCAACGGTGGCCACCTCGGCGCTTCGCTCGGCACCGTTGAGCTGGCGATCGCGTTGCATTACGTCTTTGATTCGCCACGGGATCCCCTCGTCTGGGACGTGGGCCACCAGGCGTATGCGCACAAGCTTCTGACCGGTCGCCGCGACCGCTTCCATACCATCCGCCAGGAAGGAGGGTTGTCGGGCTTCCTGTCCCGCGATGAATCTCCCCATGATGCGTTTGGCGCAGGGCACGCCTCAACTGCGATCTCGGCCGCGCTCGGGATGGCAGTCGCCATGCAACGCAAGCCGGCGGCGGATCGTGGCCGGGTTGTCGCCATCGTGGGCGACGGAGCGCTGACCGGAGGCATGGCCTTCGAGGGTCTCAATAACGCTGGCTCACTCAACATCCCGCTGATCGTGATCCTCAATGACAACGAGATGTCAATCGCTCCAAATGTTGGCGCAATCTCCCGTTACCTCGATCGCGTTCGCACCGACCCGCGCTATGGCTGGGCTAAGCACGTGATCGCGGGCGTGACGGAGAAGCTGCCGCAAGGTGAGCTGTTGCTGGAGATCGGGGCACGCTGGAAGGATTCGGTCAAGGAATTCGTCTACCACGCGCAGATCTGGGAAGAGCTCGGCTTCACGTATCTCGGACCCGTTCCTGGCCACGATCTCAAGGTTCTCGTTGACGCGCTCCGCCAGGCGCGGAAGGTCAACGGCCCAGTCTTCCTCCATGTCATCACCGAGAAGGGGAAAGGGTTCCCCGCGGCCGAAGCGGACGCAGAGCGCGGACACGCCGTCTCTGCGATGACCCCTCCCCGGCCGGAGGGCACGCCACCGCCACCGCCTCGGTACCAGGATGTCTTTGCGCAAACGGTGATCGAGCTGATGAACGAGGATCCTGACCTGGTGGCGATCACCGCGGCCATGCCGAGCGGCACGTCCCTGGGCAAAGTGGCAAAGGTCCATCCCGATCGCGTCTTTGATGTCGGTATCGCCGAACAGCACGCCGTGACATTCGCGGCAGGGCTGGCGACCCAGGGGATCCGGCCAATCTGCGCCATTTATTCCACGTTCCTCCAGCGGGCGTATGACCAGATCGTCCACGATGTCTGCCTCCAGCGGCTGCCGGTCGTTTTCGCCTTGGATCGCGCTGGCTTCGCGGGCGATGACGGCCGCACCCACCATGGCATTTATGACTTGACGTATTTGCGCTGCCTGCCTGGCATGACGATCATGGCGCCGAAGGATGAAAACGAGCTCCGGCACATGCTCAAGACCGCGATTCAGCACCCAGGGCCAGCCGCCATCCGTTATCCCAGGGGTTCCGGCGTTGGTGTGCCGATTGATGAGCCACTCCACCCACTCCCGATTGGCCGCGCCGAGCTTCTCCGCGACGGTCCGGATGTGGCCATCGTGGCCGTCGGGGCCATGGTCCTGCCCGCCGAGCGCGCTGCCGATCTCCTCGCCGCCGAGGGTATCCGCGCAACGGTCATCAATGCGCGGTTTGTCAAGCCCATTGATGAAGACCTCATCCTCGATGTGGCGCGCCGGTGCGGCGCCATGGTCACGGTCGAGGAAAACTCCATCCGTGGCGGCTTTGGCAGTGCTGTGCTCGAAGTGCTGGCCGCCCACGAGGTGCGCATTCCGGTCAAGACCCTAGCAGTGCCAGATCGCATCTTCGAGCAAGCGTCTCAGGCGCGCCTGCGCGAGCTCGCCGGTCTGACGTACAAGGACATCGCCGCAGCGGCCCATCGCGTCATGACGGTGGCGCACCAGGAGGATTCCAAGCACCTGCTTGCGCGGTCCTAGGATGGGAGGGCATGGCCGAGGAGCGACAAACCTCACCCGGACCCATCTCCCCGGTCGCCACCTCCCTGGCGGACGGCCAGCCCTCCCGCGTGCCCTGTCAGCCATCCGCGCTGGAGCCAGCACACCTTACCAGCGCAACTGCGCCTGAGGTTGGATCGCCGGCGGTCCGGTCCTTGCTCGCCCGCTATCGCGATCTGCTCCTTGAATGGAATACCCGCCACAACCTCACGGCGCTGAGAACACCAGCAGAGGTCGATACCCGGCTCATCGCCGAATCGCTCCGGCTCCTCCCCGTGATCGACGAATTCATCGCGGCGACTGCACACCCTCCAGACCGGCCCTTGCGCCTGATTGATATCGGGACCGGCGCCGGCGTTCCCGGCTTGATCCTCGCCATCGCCCGGCCCGACCTCGATGTCACCCTCGTCGAGGCAACTGGCAAAAAAGTGGCGTTTCTCAAGCACGTGACCACAGAACTCGGGCTCAAGAACGTCCTGGCCATGCATGCTAGGGCAGAGGATATCGCGCACGATCCGGCTTACCGGGAGCGGTTCGATCTTGCGACCGCACGTGCCGTCGGCGCTTTACCAACGCTTGTCGAGCTCGCCTTGCCATTCCTCCGCATCGGCGGCTGGGCGCTGTTCCCAAAAGGCCCGGAACTCGGCACGGAGCTTGCAGAGGGGAAACGGGCAGCACAGCGCCTGGGTGGACGTGTGCTGCGTGCCGATCTTTTACCACCGGACCCGGCGTACCCTGATTTGCCCGTGACGCGTCTCGTCGTGGTCGCTAAACTATCAAGAACCCCGGATCGCTACCCGCGACGCGCTGGCATTCCTGCCAAGGAGCCGCTCGGGAGGGTAGAGAGGTGAGTAACGTTGACGTTCCCATTCCCGATGCACCCACAGCCGATCTCGGCCGGCACGTGATCTCCGCACCTGCTGGGCGCCTCTATTACCGCAAAGAGAAATTACGCGGCGCTTGCTGGGAGTACGAAATAGACGGCGGCTGGATCGCCGTGCCAACTCCGTCTGGTGTCCGCTCCATCCTGCACCATCGCTTCAGCTTCTACCGTCCACGCCAGATGGAAGTCCGCACCTGTCACGGCCGCCAGGTCCTTGCCCGCACCAGCGCCGAGCAGTGGTTCTTCCCCGATCGCTGGTTTTCCCTCCTCCGTTTCACCACGGAGGACAACCGCACCTGCGGCTATTATGTCAATTTCTCCCATCCCCTCTCCCGCCTGCGCGAGAACTATTATCGTGACCTCGACCTTGAGCTCGACCTCTGGCTTGACCCCGATGGCACCGCAACGGAGCTCGACCGAGACGAGTTCGATGCCGAAATTGCCGAGGCTCGGATGCCGGTTGATTGGGTCCGCGCGGTTGACGCCGCGCTGCGCAGCGTCTCCCATGCGGTTGCCGAGGCAATTGCCACGCACGGCCCGGACCTCGACGCCCGCCGCGACGAACATTTCGGCATTCCTGAGTTCATCCTCAACGCCTGAGGAGTCGGTGAGGTGGCTGGAGGTTGGGGAGCCCCGAGGGATCAACCGTCGGCGAGGCACCTCGCAAAGAGGGCCGGGAAGCTATGCGTTCGGGCAGACACGGCGAGACTCCTCGCTCCCCCAACTCCCTAGCCCCTGACCCTTCGTCCCTTTCGTAAGCCCCCTCCACAATGTGATCCGTTTCCCGGTAGTCTTTGCACAGGAACATGCACCGCGCTGGCATCCCCGCGCTGGCGCCAGGTGAAGAAGGGACTATGTCGCCATGGAACCGTTTGTGCTTGACCCAGCGCATCTTGATCCTCCCGAGCACCTGCTCGGCGCAATCATCGTGGAAGAAGTGAGCGCCAACGGCCGCCGTCTCTTCCACAAAGGACACCGGCTAACTGCAGGCGATCTCCCTGCCCTCGCCGCTCTTGATCGACCGATTCATGCGGTTCGGCTCGCGCCCACGGATGTGCACGAGGATGAGGCGGGCTCTCGCCTGGCGCGGGCTGTCGCCGGTCCCGGCATCGAGCTGCGAGGGCCACGGCAGAGCCGGGTCAATCTCTTCGCCACGCGCAAGGGGCTGCTTCGCATCAATACTACCGTATTGCACCAGCTCAATTGCCTGCCCGGTCTGACCATCTTCACGCTTTACGACCGGCTGGCCGTGCTACCAGAGACGATGCTGGCCGGCGTGAAGATCGCCCCAGTGGCGATTGAAAAGGCGATTCTCGAGCAGGCCGAGGCGATCGCAGCGCCGCAGCCGGTCATCCAGGTCAAGGCGTTTCTCCCGCTCAAGGTGGGGGTGGTTTCCACGGAAGGGCTCGAAGGTCGTGCCCGGGACCGCTTTCAGGAGGCCGTCACACGCAAGATCAGGTGGTATGGTGGATCGGTGTTGGGCTTTGCCGACCTGCCGAATGACACGGACCGGGTCGCCGAGGCGATCCTTGAGTTCCTCCGGCAAGGCGCAGGACTGATTCTGACCGGAGGCGGAAACACGATTGACCCGCTGGATGCCGCGTTGCAGGCACTGCCCCAGATTGGCGCAGAGATGGTCAAATTTGGCGTCGCCGCCCACCCGGGCAGCATGCTCTGGCTGGCCTATAAGGACCACGTGCCGATCTTCAATCTCGCTTCCTGCTCGATGTACTCAAAGTCCACCTCCGCCGATCTTGTGCTTCCGTGGATCATGGCCGGTGAGCGCCTCACGGTGGACGATTTGGCGGCCCTCGGCCACGGTGGCTTGCTTGAGCGCGGCATGGATTTCCGCTTCCCACCGTACGACATCGAAGCAGCATCAGGGCCCGAATCGGATTAGGGGATCGTCCCTGGGTGGTTCCACGCAACACGCCCTTCCGGCTTCAGGGAAAATCCCTGGATGCGAATACGTAATCTTGCGGACGCCAAGCAGACAACGAGAGGGCATGATAGGGACAGGCTCGCGGGAGGCGCCCCCGAGGCGGCGTCCCTCCTGGCGAAATCCTCCTCTCCCCGGCCTGGGGTGCCAGCCACGCTCCAGGCCAAACCCCTTCTGCTGGCGTCCCGGTCCAGGCAACCGGGACGCCATATCCTCACGCCGGCATGCTTGACGCGCCGGAGCGCGTGAGCGTTGTTCCAGGCGATCCCTTTGCTGAGAAACGGTCCGAACGAGTACCGTAAGCATCAACAATTCGCGACTCTGCCATCACGCGCGAACTCCGACATGTGCCTGAGTAGGCGGTATGATCGGCAGCGTGTGATCCGGTTGTCGTCAGCGAGGGAGGACATGAACCGCATGCGGCGCTCCAGCAGCCTCGGATTCATTGCGACATTTGGGCTTCTCTTGGCACTCCTCGCTCAGCGCGGCGCCGTGCTCCTCGCTGCCCAGCCTGAAGCCACGCCAGCAGCGGCACCATCGCCACAAGCCACGCCGGTCGCCAGTCCTATAACCGAGGCCGCCGCATCAGTGTCTGTTTTCGCTGCCGACCGCTGGCGGATTGCCGTCGTCGTGGCCCGTCGCGCGGCCGAGCTTCCGGAGATCGGCCTGCGAGCCCAGGATGATCGCGATTGGATCGTGGTCATCGCTGATATCACCAACTGGAGCGACCGCGACGCCACGCTGCGGCCACGTGAGTTCGGAATCCGCCTCGTTGGCGGCGGTGAGCCCCGGGGCTTTGCCCGGCGCACGACCGAGAATGTGGCAAAGGAGCTCACGCTTGAGCCGCGCAGTGCCGATGACGGTGTGCGGATTCGAAGCGGGCGCACAGCCAGGCTTGCTCTCGTCTTCCAGATCGAGCGCACTGGAGCGGATCCCGCGCTTGCTCTGGATGCCCAAGCGCTACCGCTTGCCAGTGCCCTCGCCCGTGGCGGAGCGTTGCGGGCACTTCCACCCCTCACCGAGCCACCGGCGTTGGAAACGGTCCGCGTGCGCCGCGTGCCAAATGGCTCGACCCTCGATATCACGGGCGCGGTGAGCCGCATCCGTCTCGCGGCGCTAGATCCGCCACTGCCGGAGGAGTGTTTTGGGGGCCAGGCAACGGCCAGGCTGAAAAAGATCGCTGGCGATCGCGTTCTCCTTGAGCCAGTCGCGAACGGGTTCGCCTACGTTTGGGCGGCGCTTGAGGATGGCACACGGCAGCTTCTCAACCAGCAGATGGTGGCGGATGGCTACGCTGCCCTGCCGGCTGATGTCACCGGGCCGTACGCGGCGTGGCTAGCCGACAGCCAGCGGCAGGCCCAATTCCGGCTCGCTGGCCTTTGGGGCGCGTGCACTGGGCCGCACGGCGTCGCCCGGACGGTCAGGCCAGAGCGGACGGCCCTGACGGTTCGCACCGCTGGCGTGGATCGCACATACACAGTCTATATTCCGTACGAGCCCGTTCTTGTTGCGACGCCGGACGGAGGTGCTTGGGCGTTCTTTACGGCCGCGGCGGCAGACGGTCCAACAGCTGGCAATAACCGAGTCTACGCGGCACAGTTTGACCCAGCGGTAGGTGAGTGGAGCCCGGCGGAACCACTGCCAGGGGGAGCCATCTCCTTTGGCCCTGCTGCCGTCGTGGATAGCCGTGGATTTGTGCATGTGGTCTATTCGGTACGGGAGAAAGCTGATCAGACCTCATTTAGCACGCTGGTCTACACTCATGAGGATGGCAACGGCGGCTGGGTGGATCCAGTGCCGGTGGCGCCATACCCAGATGCCGGGCACCAGATCCAGGGCACGCTGGCGATCGGTGCCGACGACACGCTGTATGTCGCCTGGCAGGATCAACGATTGTTCAGCCCAGAAGCCCGCGCTGCGTCGGCGGCGAATGCCGACATTCTGCTGAGCGAGAAGAAGCCCAGCGATGCTGCCTGGTCGGTTCCGTATTTGGTGAACACGCACCTACCAACGGCTGCCGCGCTCGTCCCGAAGCTGGTTGTGGATGGAAACCGGCTGGTGATCGTCTGGTCCGTGTATACATCGGAGCTGGGCATCGAGTTCGGTGCGGCGCACATTGATTGGGCCACGCGGCCCGTTGACAACCCGGACGGCTGGTCGGCGCCAGAGCCGCTCGTGTTTGGCCGGGGCGATCGCTTCGGCGGACGATATGTTGATCTTGCCGCGGATCCCCATGGCGGCGTTGTACTCGTGTTCGCCCGCCAGGCCAATGACACCTTTTTGTTTCTGAGACGCTTACCTCCGGACTCGCGCCAGTGGAGCGGAGATGTGCTGCTCACATTTGGGCCAAAGGGAACGTACCCGTCGGTCACGGTGGGTCAAGATGGCACGGTTTACGTCTCCTATAACATCGGGATTGGGGCGGTGGTTGACGTCGGCGCGGTCGCGATTCCCTTCCGGTCAATTGCGCCAGGCGTCGAAGTGTCGTTGACCCAGGACGATCCCGATACCCAGGGCCAGGCGGTGATCACGACCGACATCCTCGGAAAGCCCTGGCTCATCTACGCGAGCGAGACTCCTAACAATCCGCCAGATCGCATCTACGTGCTGCGCAACGCGGAGATTCCGGTCCAAAGCTAGAGCGGCCAGCATTTGGACCGCGCTGGCGGAATGCGCGGCGCAGCGTGATTCCTCCCATCGGGCAGCATGTCGCGTGGGTGCGAGCGGCTCAGGGAGCAGTGCCGCACCTGCAAGATACGCCTGGCGAAGCAGGTCCCGTCAACTCGCTCATGGTTCAGTCATTTCTTGACGTTCCTGTAGACGGACCAGCGACGATGTATCGTCCGGTTCGTTTTTCCTATCGCTCCTCTTGACAACAGCGAACCAGCCAGGCATCGTACGAGCAGCGAAGCATGACTGATACCACCAGGAATTTGTCACAGCATGGCACGGCCTGGCTGTACTCCCATGGGTGGAACCTTCCTCGATCAGTCACGCGAAAAAGACCTTGCTGCTCCGGCGTCGTGGACATGGCGTCGTGGCCGGAATGGCGGGGATCGGTGGGGGAGAGAGCAATGGCACGCGAGCAGGGAACCTGGTTGGATGACCGTGCCAACCACCCTCCCAGCGGTCAGAGCTTTCGGCCAGGCGATAAGGTGCGGCTGCGCGCAGACCCACGGCGCCGCGGAGTGATTACCGATGGCCCGCGCATGCACGGGCAGGGCACTGAATATGAAGTTGCATTGGGCGACACCGACGAATGGTTCGCGAGCGAGCTTCTAGAGCTTGTTCCCCGGAACGACCGGCCTCGATGGGTGCGCCAAGACGACTTGCTACGGGCGCTCACCCTGGCCAAGCTTCGCCATCCATTGACCGATGCACTCTACAGCTACCGGGCATCTCGGACGGAGTTTCAGGCGTACCAGTTCCGCCCGGCAATCAAGTTTCTGCACAACCATAACCAGCGCTTGCTCATCGCCGACGAGGTTGGCCTGGGAAAGACGATCGAGGCGGCGATCATCTATTTGGAGCTTAAGGCTCGCACTGACATCCGGCGCGTCATGGTGTTGTGCCCGTCCCGCTTGACGGGCAAGTGGCGAGACGAGCTGCGGAATCGCTTCGATGAAGACTTTCGGATATTGGACCGATCTGGCGTTACTCGTCTCCTTGAGGACATTCAGCGCCTCGGTTCAGCGTTATCGTTTAAGGCAATTGCACCGTTTGAAACGCTGCGCAGCCCCGGTTTCGTGGAGCGACTTCTGGATGCACAGATCCCGCTTGACCTCCTGATCGTGGACGAGGCGCATTATCTGCGCAACGAAGAGACGAAGACGTACAAGGTCGGCGACATCCTGATCAGCACGGCTGATGCTGTCGTTTTCCTCACAGCGACACCGCTCCACTTGCGCAATCGTGATCTCTTCAACTTGATCAATCTCCTGGTTCCGGAAGAGTTTCCTGACCCGATTCTGTTTGCTGAGCAATTGAAACCGAATGCAGCGATCTATCAAGCGACGCACCACGTGCAGCGAGGGCATCTGCACGCGGCCGCGGCTGCCTTAAGAGAGGTCGAGACAACCGAACTTGCTGGCCGGTACCGGAAAGATCCAACGTATCGGGAGACGCTGCAGCGCCTGCAACAGCTTTCGGTCAACCCCCAAGCCTGCACAGTGAAAGAGCGCGTTGATCTCCAATGGAAGCTGGCCGAGCTGCATACGCTCTCGCGCGTTCTCACGCGCACGCGAAAGCGGGAGATCCAGAATGCGGCGATCCGAGCACCGTACAGCATTCGCGTCTCACTCTCACCGGAAGAGCGAGAACTCTATGATGCTGTCCTAACTGCGGCTCGAGAGACGGCGATCCTGCGTGGAACCAGCGCCTTGGGATTGTCCGCCATCACGCGAGAGCGACAGGCGGCGAGCTGTCTTGCCGCCTTCCGGCGTCAACTGGAAGATCAGAGATCAACGCTCTGGCGCGACCTTGAGCTCTCCCCCTTCGACCCTTTCGCCGACGAGCTCAGCGCTAGCAGTGATGAAGACCAGGTGCCCCCGCCGAGTCGTCTGCTTGCGTTATCCCGGGCTATCGGCAGCAAGGACTCCAAGTTCGAGAAGTTCAGCGAGACGTTGCAGAGAGCACTGGAGGAGACGCCAGACAGCAAAGTGCTCGTGTTCTCCTTCTTCAAGGGGACGCTGCATTACCTGCGCGAACGCTTGCACTGTCTTGGATTGCCAGCGGAGATGATCCACGGGGACGTTAGCATCCCTGACCGCAGACAGATCATTGATCGTTTCCGGGACGATAACACGCTGCGCGTCCTCCTTTCGTCAGAAGTTGGCGCTGAGGGTCTCGATTTTCAGTTTTGCGATATTCTCGTCAACTACGATCTCCCCTGGAACCCAATGCAGGTTGAGCAGCGGATCGGCCGTCTTGACCGCTATGGTCAGAAGCACCCGCGCATTCGGATCTACAACTTTTTTCTCGATGACACCATCGAAACGCGCATCATCGAGCGGCTCTATGAGCGCCTCGGCGTGTTTCGCCGGTCCATTGGCGACTTGGAAGACATTCTTGGCGACGAAATTCGCGAGCTTTCGAAGCACGTCATCCAGCGACACCTGACTCCGGCGGACGAAGAGAAGCTGGCCGAAGACGTGCTCCTCCGCCTCGAGAACCGGCTGAGGATGGAAGCGGAGCTCGATGAGCACCGGGATGAGTTCCTTGGTCTCAGCGAGCTGTTCGATCAGCGTGTGCAGCAAACGATCCGGCGGGGCAACATCATCACCGGCAATGAGGTACGAGCGCTAGTGGTGTCCTTCCTCAGGGAGAAGTTTCCGAACGTGCGGGTGCGCTTCGATCACGAGGAGCCCTGTGCGACCATTGAAATCGACGCTGCGCTGGCCAGCCATCTTTGGCAAGTCATCGACCCGGGACGGCCCGGCCTTTCCGAGCGATTTCAGCAGGCGCTGGCAAACCAGAGCCGCATCGCTATCACGTTCGACGATCAACTTGCACGGGAGCGGCCAGCACTGGAGTTTATTACGATTCGGCATCCCCTAGCTCAAGCTGCGATTCAGTACTGGCAGGAGCATCTGCCTGAGGGATTCCCGTGCTCAACGGTCGCCATCAGCGGCCCACCGGAGGAAGCGGGCGACGGCCATTTCTTCATCTTTCTTGTCACCGTCCGCAGCGTAACTCCGTCCGTGACGCTTGAGCCCATCATCATCCTTGATGACGGCCGAATCGCCAAGGAGAGTGGAGACTCGCTCCTGCGGTCGCTCCAGGAATCGGCCGCTGTGCCGCATGATCTGAATCCGAACGAGGTGTCGTTCCAGGCAGCACTCGACCGGGCAGCCGGCGAAATAGCCCAGCACCGGAACCAGGTCGAAGCCAGCGTGCGTGAGCGGAACGCAGTCTTGCTTGAAGCTCGCAAAGCATCGGTTCGCGGCTCATTCGAGGCCAAGATCGATCGCGCCGAAAGGCAACTGGCGGTGACGGACGACGAGCGAATCCGCCGGATGAAACAGTCTCAGATTAGGCATCTCCGCGCACAACTCGAGGCAAAGCTCGAGGCACTGGCGCACGGCCAGGATGTGGCCGTCTCTTCCACCCTCCTTGCAGGTGGCCGGATCCGCATCGTACCAAGCGCGAAGCGAGCTGGAGATTCTGAGCCCAGCCGCGGACCGGCTGCAGTCCGCGGCAACGGGCGCCATCCCCGGTGATCCGCCATGCCTGCCTGTGCGTAGGATCGTTAGAGCGGCCTGCCCGACGGCCGGCAGCGATCATGCGGCCGGACCGAAGCCAGAGGACACCCGATGAGTGACTATGCATTCACCACAATTTGGCGGACCCGAGCGCCAATCGAAGCCGTCTGGCAAGAGATCTACGCAACGGAGGCCTGGCCGCTTTGGTGGAAAGGTGTGGAGGAGGTTGTCAAACTCCGCGAGGGCGACGCGAACGGCGTGGGTGCCGTGCACCGGTACACCTGGAAGAGCAAGCTGCCCTATCGTCTCACCTTCGAGATGGAGACCGTCACCATCGAGCAGCCGGCACGCCTGGAGGGCGTGGCCGCGGGCGAACTGGTCGGGCGAGGCCAGTGGCGGTTGTGGACCGACGAGGAAGAAACGATCGTGCGCTACGACTGGGTTGTCAGTACGACGAAGCGCTGGATGAACGCGCTGGCCGTGGTGGCCCGGCCGCTCTTTCGCTGGAATCACGACGTGGTGATGCGGTGGGGAGCCGAGGGATTATCCCGGCGGCTCGGCGTGCCGGTGATTGACGCAAGCGAGGCCAGCGCGGCTGTGCCGCCTGTCTCCGCCTGAGCGGAGATCCACGGAAACGGGATCGACCAAGCGCGGCTGGAAAGCTGTGCCCAGCCGCGCGGGACTACGAGCATCCAATGACCATTGATTCGGTCGTGGTCAGGCGACCGCTTCCATCATGCGGAGCAAGCCTTGGATGTAGCCGATTGCGTGGGCGCGCCCCCGGTGCCCCCACGGCGTGTCATCATCCAAGTGCGGCACGTGGTCGTCGAGTAGAAATCCCCGGAAACCATTCCGCTTGAGCGCCAGCATGACCTGCGCGGGATCATAGTTGCCTTCGCCGATGAAGCACTCCTTGAACGATGGCACGGTGCCCTGCACATCGCGGAAATGGACGTAAAGGATGCGGCCGCGCGGTCCGAAGTGCTCGATCATCGCCATGACATTGACGGCCCCACCGGGCATCTCCGAACAACAACCCAGGCAGAGATCCAACCCCCAGGCTGGGCTCGATCCAGCGATTGCCTCGGCCCGCTTGAACCCGTCAACATTGCGGAAGATGCGCGCAACGCCTCCCAGGGAAGGCACCGGGGGATCGTCGGGATGCAGCGCTAGCTTGACACCAGCCTCTTCCGCGACAGGGAGCACCGCGCGCATGAAATACTCGTAGTTGGCCCACATCTGGTCTTCGGAAATAATCTCTTCCCCGCTTTCCGCCACGGCCAGCGCCGCCATCCGCTCGTCCGTCTTGGCCACGAACGTGCGCAACGCCTTTGGCCCCGCCTGCTCGACGGCGGCCATATCGAAGGCGGTCACTCGCGCACCGCCGCGGCCCGGCGCGGTAACCGACGTGCGCCAGACCGAGTTCGGCATCCAGTGGTAGCCGAGAATCGGAATTCCAGCCCGCCCGAGGTTGCGGATTGTCGCCTGGTAGTGCTCGATCTGCTCGTCGCGTCCGGGCAGCCCAAGCATCGCCTTGTCGTAAAAATGGACCGGCACATTTTCGATGGCTTCAAGGGTGAGGCCGTAAGACCGGCACTTCTCGACAAGCTGGCGCAGGTCCGCTTCCTCCCAGCAGTACTCTCCGGGCAGTTTCGGCGTATTCATCTGAACGCCGGACACACCGAGTTGTGCCGCGAACCGCAGCTTTTCATCTGTCAACTCGTTGAATTGCCCGATCGCAACGCGTATGCCGTCTGTGCTCGCCATAGTTGCTCTCTCCTTCCACTCCTGGGGGCCACTGGTCCATCGTTCGCTAGCGGCACAATGGATCGAACGCGCCGGGCCGTCAAGAGGGGAGGCGTTGAACGGGAAGCCAGGCGAGAGCATGGCTCGTCCTGATGACGTGTCAATGGCGTTATGCTATCATGATAATGGCCGGTCTGCCTCTCATCGCACGAAAGGAAGCGTCTATTTACACCCAACTGCCATTCACCGGCCATATGCTCCAGCGCATGGCCGAACGGAACTTCACGGCGGAGCAGATCGCCTACGTCCTTCGGCACGGCAAGAAGATGTACCGTGCCGGTGGCGTATGGTTCGTTCTCAGACGGCGTGACATTCCGCCTGGCGATCTGCGCAACAACCAGATCGCCAGGATGGTCGGGGTGATCGTCCTGGTTCTTCCTGCCGGTGTCCACACGGTCTACCGTACCCGGGCACCGTTGCGGCACATCGAACGAAAGGCAAAATACGACAAGCGCACGTGACATCGCGAGCGTAAGGGCTAGCCCTCATCGCTTCGATCCGCTTGCTGGACGCATAGGTGTCTCTTGGCGAGAGGTCAGACCGGCCTTCTCTTGCCTGGCGCAGTGATTCCCCGTTGACAGCCACACGCGAGGTTGGTAACGTCCCTGCAACTGCGGAGTCCACGGTATCGCCAGAGGTGGCGGCTAACAGGGAGGGAGACCAGGATGCTCGATCAATCCCGGATCTCGCGGCGCCGGTTGCTCGGTGGCATGGCTGGAGGCGGGGCAGCCGTCGCTATGACGGGCAGCCGGTTGGCAGAAGCCCTCGCGGCAAAGGCAGCGCCTGCAGTCCTCCAAGGTGGAGGCAAGCTGACCTACTGGGGTGGTCTGATCTTCTCGGATGAGGCGAACAACCTCCTGGTTGACACCATCAATGCCTGGGGCAAAGCGAACGGCATCGAGACCGAGGTGGTAATGATCAACCAGAACGAGACCAATCAGAAGGTCTCGGCGGCGATTGAATCTGGCACGATGCCGGATGCGCTCGATATGGGGCTCGACCTCCTCCTCTTGCTCAGCAATACCGATCAATTGGTGCCACTCGACGATCTGTATGCCAAGATCGGTGAAGCCCACGGCGGCTGGTATGAGTCAATCGACGCCGCGGCATCGCTCGTTGGCGAGGCGCGCACGGGCATTCCCTTCGGCTCTTCCGGAAACTTGCTCTTCTCCCGCCGCGATGTGCTGGAAGAGAAGGGGCTGACACCTCCCCCGGCCACGTGGCACGACGTCAGCGATTGGTCAGCCAAGGCGCAGAACCCACCGCTGTACGGCATGGGGTTTGCCCTCTCGAACGTAGGTGATGGCAATTTACAGATGTCGGTGTTGCAGTCCTTCGGCGGCCGGATCGCCGACGACGAGGGGAAGACGGTCACCATCAAGTCCGAAGAGACCCGGCAGTACCTGCAGTGGGTTTCGGATGCCTACAAAGCGGGATTGTTCCCGCCTGGCGTGACGACATGGGATGGCGCGGGCGACAACCAGGCGTATCTCTCCGGTCAGGCCATCTTCATCGCGAATACTGGGAGTGTCTATCTCGCGATGAAGCAGGATGATCCGGACCTCGAGGCAGCAACGCATTACGCCTCGCTGCCGTCCGGCCCGAAGGCCCGTATTTCCCCGATCAGCCCCAATTTCCGCGCGATCCCGAAGACGACCAAGGATGTCGATGCCGCCAAGGCATTGATCGAGTATCTGGCGAATCCAGAATTTATGGAGGCCTACTACAACGTGGCCATTTACGGACCGGTGCTGAAAGGCTACGAAGGATTCGCCGTATTCACCGACCCCGTCCATTCCGGTCTGCTCGATCTCGTCAAGAACGGCACGGCTCCAGGAGCCCCAGACGTCTATAACACGGCCTACGCCGACTTTTCCGCCAATTTCATCGTTCCAAAGATGATCCAGCGCATCGTAATCGACGGCAAGTCGATTGACGAGGCGATGGACGAAGCCCAGCAACAAGGGCAGGCAATCTACGACAAGTACAAGGCCTAGGTTACGAGGCGCTGACGCTCCGCGTGGGGACTTTCCGCCCACGCGGAGCCGGGTCTATCGCGCGCGACGTTCGTCCTCTGTATCACCGCCACGCAGGGATCCGATGGCTGTTGTCGCTACCCACCGAATCACGGAGCAACGCCGCTTCTTGACCTTTGCGCGCCGGAATGCCCTTTGGGGCTATCTCTTCGTGCTCCCTGCCTGTCTCGTGCTCCTCGGGCTAGTCGCCTATCCGTTTGTGTACGCCATCTACATCTCGTTCACCAGCCGCATCGTGGGTGATCCGGGCGAATGGGTCGGTTTGGCGAACTTCCGGTATTTGCTGCGCTGGTCGAGCTTCGGCAAAGCGGTCCAGAACACGATCGTGCTCGTCGTCGTCTCGGACATCCTCAAGCTAGTGATCGGCTTGGGGCTCGCCCTGCTCCTCAATGAGCGCCTTCGTGGCCGTGGCCTGTTTCGGTCCTTTGTGCTGCTGCCCTGGGCCATGCCCGGCTTTGTCGCGTTTCTGGTCTGGCGCCTGCTGTTCATGCCCATTGGCGGCGGCATCAATTTGGTGATCAGCGAAACCGGTCTGTATACCGGAATTGTCGACTGGCTGGGGCAGCGCTCGACGGCGATGCCGGCGGTCATCATCGCCAGCGTCTGGCGCGGGTTTCCCTTTTGGTGCATCTCCTTCCTGGCTGCGCTCCAATCGGTGCCCACCGAGTTGTACGAAGCGGCGAAGATTGACGGAGCGAACGCCTGGCAGCGCTTCCTGGCAGTCACATTGCCTAGCATTCGCCAGGTGATTCTGATCGTCGTGCTGTTATCCTCGATCTGGACAGCGAATAGCTTCGAAAATATCTGGATCATGACCCAAGGAGGCCCATCCGATGCGACGATGGTCTTCCCGGTGCTGGCTTATTTCGGCATGCAGAGCCAGCGGCTGGGAGAGGCCGCGGCCGTCTCGGTCGCGATGATCCCAGTACTGGCGCTCTTGGTCATCATTGTCACAACGCTGATGCGAGAGGATGAAGCATGAGGGCTGCTCCTGCCGTGCCAGCGCACCGGTCCGATCAGTGGAAGCTGTGGAGCCGTGGTCAGCGGCTGCTGATGTACGCAGTGCTCGTTCTCGTACTGGCGGCAATCCTCTTTCCAATCTACTGGATGTTCACGATCTCATTGAAATTGCCTCGGGAAATTTACCGGCAGCCGTCGCTCTGGCCAGAAATTGTCACCCTCGACAATTACCGCCGGCTGATTGAGGAGAAGCACTTCCTGACGAATATCAAGAACAGCCTGATCGTGGCCTCATCGGTGACGGCGCTGTCGGTGCTGATCTCCTCGTTTGCTGCGTACAGCCTGGTCAGGTTTCGATACCGGTTCAAGGGAGTTATCGGCCGCCTCATCCTCTTTGCCTATCTCACCCCCACATCGCTGCTGTTCATCCCGCTGTCGGTCATCGTGGCACGTCTTGACCTCGGCAACTCGCTGCGCGGGCTGATCATCGTCTACCTCACCTTCGCGTTGCCACTGAGCACGTGGCTCCTAAGTGGCTATTTCCGCAGCGTGCCGGCCGAGCTGGAAGAGCAAGCGATGGTGGATGGCTCGACGCGGCTCGGGGCGCTGTTTCGCATTCTCCTGCCGCTCTCAGCGCCAGGACTGGTGGCGGTTGGGATTTTTACCTTTACCGGCGCGTGGAACGAGCTGCTGCTGGCGTTGATTTTCATCACGTCAGAAAACAAGCGGACGGTGCCGCTCGGGCTGCAGTACTTGATTACCGGTGACGTGCTCCTGTGGGGGCCGATCATGGCCGGAGCGGTGCTATCGGCGGTACCAGTGATCGTGCTGTATTTCCTGGCACAGCGCTTCATGGTTCAAGGCATGACCCACGGCTCCGTCAAGGGCTAGCGCCGGGCACGCAGCGAGCACTTCCCCACCCTCACGTGCCCGCAGTCCCTCACCTTCCCACGTTACCCGTTCCGGGGCATGCCATTGCGCCGGTATACCCCAAACGAGCGGCGGATGGGTAGCCCTCCACCGGTGCTGGCGATGCACGTTTGAGTCGCAAGCGCCAATCCTGTCATCTATGAGGCGTTATCGGGCGATTATCCGCGATACTCGGTTCTCTTCACTTCCCCGCTTCCTCATATGCCAGTATCATATGCCTCAACACTCCTGATGATTCGAAGTATGCCCAATTCGCTAGCAATACAGCGATAAAGCGGTGCGTCGATGACACGAAAAAGGAAGATTGAGCGGAAAGACCGGCCAGTGCGATTGGAGACCATCCAGTGTTCCTGTGGCGCTACCATCGGGAAGCGGAGGCTCCGCTGCCCCGAATGCAATCAGCCTGCCCCCGACGCATGTCACCTTTTCTCCAGCGAGCCGAACTTAGGGGACACGACCCGAAGTATGAGCGATTCCCTGGTCCGTAACGCATCGCAGGATACAGGTTACGATCAGCGAGGCGGAATTCCTGGTTATCACGGCACACCTGTGCCAGGGATGAAATATGAGTCACAGGGGAGGGTATGGCTCCAAGGGAGAAAAAAGATCTCCAGCCAGCAACTGAAGGCTCCGCGGACGACCGATAAACAGTCTCCTAGGGCCGTTCCGTCGCTTGGATCAGAGAGCCAGCGTTGGCATCGTCAGGAGAGCGTTCCCGGCCCTCTCGTGAAGTCATTCGAATTGCGCAGCGTCACATCGCCATCGCCACTTCGAAATTCAACTCACATCTCTGAGCACACCGTGCGACTCGTTCATGACCGTCCAGGTGTCACAACCCAAGATACCGCGCCGGCAAGACTAAAGCCCGCGGGCCTACCGTTAGACGGTGTGATGGCAGCAATTGACTTGCGTTGCTGCTCCAGGACCGCAAACACTGACAGCGACCGCTGCCGGTGGTGGAAGCTTGTCTTGATTGAGTGGTCGCCCAATTCCGAAGCGAAGGAGATCCACGGGACAGCTATCTTCTTTTTGCAGGACCGCAACTGCCCATGTGAGGATGCCCTCAGAGAACTTACACTCGTGCGCGACCGGGCCAGGGAGCTTGGCTTTCTCGAGTTGCCCCGGCAGTCCAATGATCCCTGGTGGCGGTACCGGTATACGAAGCGACCGCGGCGAGGATGATGGACGCCGCGGTGGCAGGGCAACGCGTGAGCCGGAAGACTCGCCAGCGTTGCCGTTTGCTCACGCAACTAGGATCCGGCGCCGTGGTTCCGGGTATGATGTCGCTAGCGAGAGCGCACGAGCCTAGACCATGTGCGAAAGGGGGAGGCATGTTCCGTTCGGATCTGCTCGCGGGGAAAGTCGCGGTTGTCACCGGGGCTGGCACCGGAATCGGCGTTGGCATTGGCGAGTGGCTGGCGAAGGCTGGCGCCGCGGTCGCCGCTGGGTACCACGCCAGTGGCGCTGGCGCGGAGGCGCTCGCGGCACGCATCCGGGAGCACGGGGGGCGCGCCTTCGCTCACCCGTGCGACGTCCGCGATCAGGCCAGCGTCGAGGCATTCTTCGATCGGGTCCTGGCAGAGCTCGGGCGGGTGGATTTCCTGGTCAACAACGCGGGCATCACCGAGCCAAAATCGCTGCTGGAGATGACTGTGGAGGACTGGGACCGGACGCTCAACATCAACCTGCGCGGAGCGTTCTTCTGCACGCAGCGCGCCGCGAAGGAGATGATCCGGCAGGGCAGCGGCGGTCGCATCATCAATCTCAGCTCGGTGCATGGGCACTCAGCGATGCCGGAGCATGCGCACTACGAAGCAAGCAAGGGCGGAATCAACCTCTTCACGAAAGCCTGCGCGATCGAGCTGGCGCCGTACAACATCCAAGTCAATGCCATCGCACCGGGGGCGATTGAGGTCGAGCGATATTTCCGCAATCCCAACTATGACCGGCGGGCGCTGGAGGTGACGATCCCTGCCTACCGCGTCGGAACTCCGGACGATATCGGCCCGCTGGCGGTCTTTCTCTGCTCGGAAGGGGCAAGCTACATCACCGGGCAGATCATCTGGGTCGACGGCGGGCTGACGAGCTACATGGGTCTCGGCCAGGCGACGGTGAGACCGCTCGTATAAGCTCAAGGCTGGGCAGGTGTGAGCCGTCGAGCGATGAGCCCTCAGCCGTCAGCAAGAGGCTGGGATCAGGAATCGAAGGAGTGGAACCTGTGCTCTCCCGAGGAATCGGTCGGGGCAGCACCGGTGGTCGCCTGGAGCGGTCAGCTACCGGCTGATCGCTCATCGCTCCTGGCTACCGGCTGATAGCGGGAGAGGTGTGTGCGAACTGGCTTGGGATTACCCGCAACGATTGCTCCGGTCTTCTGGGGCATGGTGTTTCTGGAGGCGACATTCGGCGCGTATCTCAGCATCTGGCCGCTCTGGATCGACCACCTTGGCGCGCCAGTCGCTATCGTCGGACTCCTGCTCGGCGCGGGTGGCTTTCTCCGCCTGGCCGTGCTCATCCCCTCGGCCGCCATTGCCGAGCTGCTGGGGTATCGCCGCGCGATTCTGATCAGCCGGGCGATCACCGGCGCGGGCCTGCTCGTGGCCGCGCTTGCCACGCATTGGACGCATCTGCTGGTGATGATCGTGGCTACTGCCATAGGCGAGCTTGCGTTTCCCCTGGTGCAATCGCTCGTGGCAAGCCTAGGCGGTGAGCAGCGAGTCCGCTCCTTCACCCTCGTCTTTGCCGTTGGGCCATCGGTGGCCCTGATCGTGGCCCCGCTCCTTTCCGGTCTCGTCGTCGACCTGTGGAGCATGCGCGCTGCCTTCGTGCTCGCTGCAGCCTGCACGGTTGCGTCGCTGGCGTGTTTCGCGCGGATCGCGGAGCCACCAGCCGCCGAGCAGAATGCGGGGAATCGCACGTCCAGCTACCGGGCGGCGGCCGCCGATTCAGGCGTTCGCCTTGTTGTTGGCTTGCTGCTGGCGGCGGTCTTCGCCTTATCGCTCGGCACGTCGTTCGTGCCAGTTTTCCTGGAGGATGTGCGAGGCATGAGCCCCGCCACGATTGCCAGCCTGAGCGCGGCAGGCGCGGTTGGCTCGGCGGGATTTGGCCTGGCGGTTGCGCGGCTGCGCCGCCTGCATGCATCGCCGTTTCTGGCGGTGGCCATGGCGGTCGCGGCGACAGTGCTCGGTTTTGTCCTTTTCCGCTCGAGCGCATTCGTGCCGCTCGTGCTGCTGGCGTTCCTCTTTCGCGGTGGCCTGTTTTCGACGTGGGCGCTGCTCGCCGCCACCCTCGGGGAGCTTGCTCCAGCGGCGCACCGGGCGCGGGCCTTCGCGTTGGGGGAGATGGCCGGGGGCATTGCCTTCGCCCTCGGCCCGATGGCTGCAGGCCCGCTGTACGAGCAGCGCCCCGGCTTACCGCTGGAGCTTGCCGCCGGACTGGGCACCCTCCTGCTCCCCGTGCTTGTGCTCGCCCAGCGCCACGCCAACCGCCTACGCGTGTCAAATGCACTCCGGACTGCCGGAAGTCATACGGCCGATAGTTGAACCATGTATCGTTACGCGGCCTTCGCCTGGTGCGTCTCCAGAACCAGCCAGAGGGATTCGTCGAACCCGGCGAGCAGCGGGGAATCGTGCCCTGCTGGAACAAACACGCGCAGCTCTCGCATCGCCCGTCCCATCGCCACATACAGCACCCGGCGATTCAGCAAGAGCTTTTCCTCCGCCTGCTCCGCACCCGCGGCTGGCGGCGCCAGGAACTGCCCTCCTGGATACAATCCCGCCACAGCCACCACCGGAAACTCCAGCCCCTTCGCCGCGTGGAACGTCAGCACTTTGACCTCACCAGGTTCGAGCTGGACCTGGTTGCTTGGCATGAACCGGGCTGGCATGCCCAGCCTCGTGAGCGTATGCGCTATGTTCTCGCCAATCTGGTTCGTCGGAACCAGCACCGCCAGGCAGCCCAGCCCCACGCGCTGCCGCCGCGCCGCCTCCCACAACCAGCTCACCAGCATCTCTGCCTCCGACGCTGGATTCGCCAGGCGCAACACCGAGGGTTGAGGCCCGCTGCGCACCGCCTCCTGCTCGGCACGAATCTCCTCGTCCGCCTCCGCCCCATGCAGGTAGCTGGCCAGCGCTCGCGCAAGCTCCTTGGTCGAGCGGTAGTTCTTGCGCAAGACGCCTGTGCGGCCGCGAAACTGGAGATCCTCATGCACGCGCTTCCAACTGAATCCCGCGCCATAGATGGATTGATTCCCATCGGCCGTGATCAGGATGTCGCCAGAGGGCTTGCAAAGCCGCAGCAGCATGCGAATCGCAACCGGGTCGAGGTCCTGGGCCTCGTCAATAATGACGGCGTCATAGCACGCTGCCAGATGGCCGCTTCGCACCAGATCCGCGGCCCGGCGCCGGTTCTGGGCAAAGGTTGGTGGGTGATTCTTCTGGCGCATGAGTCCCTGCCAGACTTCCATGACCCGCCACACTGCCCGCCGCTGCACTGGCGAGAGGCGCACTCGCCGCCCCCGTCGCTCTTCCGCAAGATACGCGTCCAGTGCGTCAAGCTCCCGGCCGATGATCACTCGCTCAATCTCTTCCCGGACGTAATCCCGCGAAAGATGTGCGATGCTGGCAGCGAGATTCCGGTCTTCGTCTGAGCCTTCGTGGAGACGCTGCATCGCCTTCTCCAGCATGCCAAGCACGATCCCATCGTCGGCGCTCTTTGCCGGCAGCCCTGCCGATCTCACAATCTCCGCGACCAGGCTATCTACCGTCCGCACGTCGACGAGGCTCGCATCCGCCTTCCCGAGCAATGTCGCTAACAGCTCCTGAGCGGCATTGACCAGGGCGTTGGTATAGGTGGTGACCAGAATCCGCGGCTGCGCGATCCCCGTCTCCCGCAACGCGCTCAGCACTGCTCGCGCCCGGTAGAGCGCGATGACTGTCTTGCCGGTGCCAGGACCACCCTTCAGCAACGCTGGCCCCTGCCCCACGCGCCATCGAACGAACTGCTCCTGCTCCTCATCGAGCTTCAGCAGGAAGGTAACGAGCTCGCCCTCGGCATGGCGGCGCAGATCGTCAATATGATGAACAATGAGCTTCGGTCCGTCAGCAAGCTGGTCGTAATCCGGCTTCGTCAGATTGTCTAAGACGAGCTCCCGGATCGGCTCCGGGACTCGCGCTTTCATCAGGTCATCGCCCGTCTTGCATGCGGCCAGCGCGGCGATATGCTGCCCGGGAACTCCCAATCGCCTGAGAAAGTCAGGATCCAGTGGTCTCGGCAGCAAATCGGCGGCTTCTTGGTGCGTCTCTGTGCTTGGCCGTGTCTCGTCAGCTACCGGCGCAGGCACATACTCGTCGTCCTGCTCATCGTCTTGCAGTGCGGCCATCGCTTCACGTTCGGAGCGAGCGAGGGCCTCTTGCGACGGCAGCGATGATGAGGGTGCCTGCGCTTGGATCTTTCGCTTGTAGCTATCCTTGCGCTTCTCGACCGCGAGCAAAGCTACCCAATCAGACTTGTCCTTGTAGGTGTAGAGGATCCTGTAGTCTCCTTTTCGGAGACGGTATACGCCCGGGCATCCTTTAAGCTCGATCTTTTTTCCTCCATCCGGTTGCCGATCTCTGCCCAGGATATCGATCGCCTCGAGAATCAGGGGCACGTCGTTATGGGGCAAGCCTCGGAGCTGCCGCAGGAAAGTCGGAGAGGACACAATTGAGTAGGACATGGAGGGGCTCCTTTCTCGTGACAGGCCAACACCTCTGTCGTCATATTCCGCGCACGGCTGGCGATTCCGACCGTCACCGGCGCCGAGGTTCTCGCGCGAGGCGGGGGAGCCTGTCCCTTTGCAACCTGCCTGCACAGCCGATACTCCTGCCGCCACAAGATCATCCGATCATCTTCTAGCCCACGAGTGACGCACTGCGCACATATCGTAGCAAACATTGAAGATGCTGCATATCCCTATTTGAGCTGGTATTGTTCCACCGGTCAGCTTTGCAGGATCCATGCGCGGATTCCATCGCTTCGTGCCGGTTGTTGCCATGCGCCGCTCCACCTAATCGCTCAAGCGCATTACCACAACGATGGAGCGGTTCACGTCGCCACACCGCGTGACACACATTACACAGAGACTCGCACATGCGCGCTCATTTCTGAAGCGTCACTCCTATTCATTGGTCATGGCTCTTTGAGGATTCTTGTCTTGCTGGATCCAGCCCAATGGGCATTTCCTGACGAATAATGGTCCAAATCCGATTACAAGAGGATTGTTCGGCGCATGCGCGCCAACCCCCGCTCGCCGTCCGTGAACGTTCATACGATGACCAGTAGTGCCAGACTCTAGCGAACGTACATCTTGCCTATTAGTCACCGATGGCTAAGATGAGACGGTGCTCACGCGGCGGATGACCACCGTCCTGATACGTGGCGGTGATCTCCATCGCCTGTCTCGACACCCGCCTCTCGGCTCTCTTCACCAGGCCTTACCCGCCTATCCCGACCGCCGGATCCATGCCTGTGAGATCGCTCGCAATTTCCGATCGCGCGCACCAATGCCGAGCAGATCATCCGCTGGTTCCGTCACGACGAACGCCTCGGCGTAGCGACCGCTTGCGTTCTCCCCGGCTTGCCTGTGCCAGCGTTGTGATCTGCCTTGTCCTGGCCACGTTTGGAGCCGCATCAGGCGTTGCTGCGCAGGATCTGACACAAACTGCATCTCCAACACCGGCTCCAGCCGGCACTCCGCTGCTCTCCCCCACTGCAACCGGCACACCCACGCCTGCGCCAGCGGAAACGCCATCACCCCCGACCGTGACGCCGTCGCCCATCCCGACCATGACGCCAACCGACACGCCTCAACCCACTCCGTCCACAACCCCCACGGCGACCGCAACCTCAACGCCCGAGACGAGCACGAAGCCAGGGGATCAGTCGCATCAGCTCAAGGGAGCCAGCGACACTTCCAGCGCAGCGGGCGTTGCAGCGGCTGCCGTCACCTCGATTACCGTCACCGCCGAGGCCGATGCTTGGGTCGAGCAAGCCAAGCCCACCACGAACAACGGCACCGCCTCCACCCTCATCGTCGATTCCAGTCCCCGCCGGGAAACCTATGTCCGCTTCACCGTGTCCGGCCTGAGCGGTGCCGTCCAGCAGGCGACCCTGCGCCTCTTTGCCACCGACGGCACGACCAATGGCCCGGCTGCTAATCTGGCAGGCAACGAGTGGACCGAGACCGGGATCACCTGGAACACCAAGCCGGCACTCATCAGCGCGGGAGTGGATGACAAAGGGGCGATTGCGGCCAACACCTGGGTGGAATTCAATGTCACCAGTCTGGTCACGGGCAATGGCACCTACACCTTCACCTTCCCGCCGGTGTCCTCGGACGGTGTCACGTTCACGGCGCGCGAGGCCGGGACCAACGGACCGCAACTCGTCATCGCCTACGATCCCAGTGCATCACCGCCGCCCCCAACGGTCAGTGCCTCTCCGCCAGGGGGAACGTATGCCACCGCCCAATCTGTGACGCTGACCGCCTCCGAGCCGGCCACGATCTACTACACGCTTGATGGCAGTGACCCCACAACGGCGAGCCCAGTGTATGCATCGCCGCTTCAAATCTCCTCGACGACGACCCTCAAGTTCTTCGCCGTGACACCCGACAACCGGACATCGGCGATCGTGACCGAGGTTTACACGATTGATGCCTCCGCGCCGCAGACGCTGGTGTTGACTCCCGAGGCGGATGCCCGGGTGGAGGCGGCCAATCCGACCACCAACTACGGCAGCGCCTCGACCCTGATCGTCGATGGCGATCCCTTGCGCGAGTCCTACCTCCGCTTCACGGTCCAAGGCACCGGCGCCATCCAGCAAGCGACCCTGCGCCTGTATGCCGCCAATGGCACCACCAAAGCACCCCAGGTCTACCTCACCGACACCAATTGGACCGAGAGTGGGATCACCTGGAACACCAAGCCGGCGGTGCTGGGGAGTGGGGTGGCCGGCCCGGCCAGCTTCCCGGATGCGACCTGGGTGGAGTACGACGTGACCAGCCTGGTGACGGGGAACGGCCCGGTCAGCTTCACCTTGCCGCCGGTCAGTTCGGATGGGGTGACCTTCACCTCGCGGGAGACGGGGACCCCGCCGCAGTTGGTGATCCTCACGGCGGGAAGCAGCACCGCGACGGCGACGGTCGAGCCGACGAGCACCGTGGCGGCGACCGCCACCCCGACTCCGACGGCGACGCTGACGACCGACCCAACGAGCACGCCGACTCAGACGCCGGCACCCACGGCCACGCCGACGAACCCGCCGACGAATACCCCGACCACCACCCCGACGGCCACGCCGGGTGGGACGCAGACGCTGGTGTTGACTCCCGAGGCGGATGCCCGGGTGGAAATCGCCCATCCCACCACCAACTTCGGGACCGCGACCACCCTGGGTGCCGATCAGGACCGGGCAGAGGAGAGCTATCTGCGGTTTGCGCTCAGTGGGCTCAGTGGCTCGATCCAGCAGGCGAGCTTGCGCCTCTATGCCACCAGTGCCACGGTGGATGGGCCGCAGATCTACACGGCCAGCAATGCTTGGGAGGAAACCACGATCACCTGGAATGCGCGTCCTGGGCTGCTGGCGGGGCCGAGTGGGGATGTGGGCGCGATCCGCTCGGGCACATGGGTGGAGTTTGATGTCACCTCCTTGGTGAGTGGTGGGGGGCCGATCACCCTGGCGGTGGTGGGCACCTCGACGGACGGGGTGAGCTTTGCCTCGCGGGAGGCGTCGGCGAACCGGCCGCAGTTGGTGATCCAGTACACGACGGCGACGCCTACGAATACGCCAACGAGCGCGCCAGAACCGACGGCTATGCCATCCGAGACCGCAACCAATACGCCAACGACCGTGCCGACGACCATCCCAACCCAGACGCCAACCGCCACTGCGGTGCCAACTCCCACGGCGTCACCAACGCCCTCCCCAGTTGCCGGCGGAGACACGTTGTTTGCAGATGGATTTGAAAGTGGTGATCTCTCCAAATGGTCGCGGGTAAAGGGGCTTGTTGTCCAGCAGCAAATTGTCATGCTTGGCTCGTTCGCCGCGCGCGGCACGAGCACTTCAGCAGCGACTTATGCGCGAGCGACACTGCCAGCTCCGCAGAATGACGTGTATTTCCGGACCTATGTCTATATCGCAAGCCAGAGCGCCAACACCGTCTACATCATGCGCTGCCGGACTGCCCAAGATAAGTCGATCCTTGGCGTGTACGTCAACGGTTCAGGCAGACTTGGTTACCGGAACGACGTTGCCGGCCTCAGCACAACGACGACTATCGCTGTCTCCAAGAATGCCTGGCATGAAGTCGTGGTTCACGCGACGGTGAACGGGTCTTCGGGCCAGGTCGAGCTCTGGTTGGACGGGACGCTTGTCGCAAGCAAGATGGAAAACCTCGGTACCAACCCCATCGCTATTGTTCAGATTGGTGAAAATGGGACCGGCTCGCGCAGCTACGACATCGCATTTGATGAGGTGCTTGTGAGCGGCGCGCAGATCGCAGCCACAGGAGCGATGAGCGGCGCTGCCACGTCGGAGCAGGAACCGAAGCGGAAGCCAACTCCAACCTTCACTCCACAGCCAACGGAGACGCCAACGCTGACAGCCACAAGTACGCCCGACGCGACAGCAACCGAAATTCTGGCACCGACCGCTACCGCTGAGCCCACCGTGAGTCCTGCTGAGACGCCGCTGCCGAGCGATGCAGAGAATCCGGCGCCGCCAGCGGAGACCACCGAGGCAGCGGGCACCCCGGCGCCGCAAGCGTGATTTCGTGTATGCTTCGCTCGCCAATGGCTCCGACAAGCGGCGCGCTCATTGGAGCGGCCCATCCAGCAGGAGTATCATGGCGCACGAACACGCCCCGATCGTCGAAGCCATCAGTCTTTTGAGCACCGCAGCCAAGCAAGCGCCTCCGCTTGAAGGCGTGCCCACTGGGGTTGAAGGGCTCGATGATTTGTTCTTCACCGTGGAATGGAGCGAGGGCGCGCCGCGCCAGCGCTCACTCGGTGGCATCCCACGCTACGCCATCATGCAGGTGACCGGTGTTGCTGACACCGGTAAGAGCTTGATGGTCGAGCAGTTCGCGATTAAGCAGGCGCAACGGGGCACACCGTGCGTCTTTGTGACTGCAGAGAGTCCGGCTCCATTCGTCACGATTGGACTCAGAGCGCGCTGCGGCCATGGGCGCCGATTTCGCAGCGATTGAAAAGCGCATCATTCTCATTGACGCCGCCTCGTATCCAGTTTTGACTGAAGAGTTGCCTACCTTTTTCAACACGCTTGCCCATGCCTTACGCACCTATCATGCGCGGGCGGTCGTCATCGATTCATTGACTGGCTTTTATGAAGCTCGGGAGATGCTTGCCCGCGATGTCGTTCGCCCCGTGTACTTGTTTCTCAAGAAATGGCGGCAAACGGCCCTTTTGGTCTCGCAGAAACGGAGCGGGCATGAGCTATTGACGGCTGAGGCGGCTGGTGGCTACGCGGTGGCTCACATTTTGGACGGATCGCTCGTCTTAGCGAAGCAAACGATCTTAACCCCACAACAGGCAAGTCTGTTCCATGTGCCGTTTGGTGAAACGGTGCGGCTCTTCCGCATTGATGGGTGCCGTCTCTCTGGCCACGATCCTGCCACACACGTGTGTGAGATCACTCCGGAGGGTTTGGTGCGGATCGGCCCGGCGCTCAGTGCGCTCGCATCGCGGAAAGAGGCAAAGGAGAAGCTTTATGCCCGTTGAGGTGACACCGCAACCAGTTGATCTTGACAGCCAAGCGATGCAAGTGTTCCTAAAAGCGATCGAGCTTGCTGGTGGTCAACGCGGACTGCTTGAGCGCAAACGACTTACCTGGCTACCCAGCCTGATGGAGGCCGCATACGCCGTCGTCTTGTCGGAGACCTATCATCGCACGATCGAGGACATTGCCCAGTTCCTTGGCATTTCTTCTGCCGCCACGAGGCAATTGCTTAGAGCTTCGCCTGAGGCGGTGCGGGCAAGGATACAAAGTGAGGAGACTGGCGAGGAAACCGATGAGGAGCGGGTGCACATTGCTGGTGGCCTCGCTCGCTGGGCATACCAGACGTTGCGGGAGCAAGGCGCCATCACGTAGTGGCTGACCAAAGCCAGGGCGATGATGTTTTGCGGGCAAGGAAGCTTATCCGCAAAGTGATAGTGTGAACAGAGACCAGTGGGATTTCCCCGGCCGCCGTTGGTCATGAGCGGTGGCGCCTCTGACGGCCAACACCACCGCGCTCAGAATTGCATCCAACCGAGGCGGCTCTGACCGAGGCACCGTCGCTGCACGCTGCTCTAGAAATACGTCCAGCTCGGGCGGCTCGTTCCGTCCAGATTCTGGTATCGGAACAGCCGCCTGGGCTCGCCGATGGCCGTGCCATCAACGGGCACGCACCACGCCTCAAAGTGATTCTCGACCGCTCTCAGGTACCCCAGCCATCTACCGTCCGGCGCCCAGAACGGCTTGACTGCCTGCGCATCGGTGGTCACTCGAATCGTAGAGCTGTCGGCACGTGCGACCAGCCAGATATCAGACACCCCCTCAGCCGAGCGCATCGCGACTGCCACCCGCTGGGCATCTGGGGCGATCGCGGGATCAAAAACGCCTGCCGGCTCATCCAGCAACACGTAGGCAATACCATCACTGAGATCGCGCAGGGCAACGTAGGTGTGTTTGATGCCGTTCTCTCCAGTTGTTCGGGCCGTGTAGGCGGCGAGCCCCCCGTCCACTGATAGGCTCAGCCCCTCGATATGATCTTCGGTCTGTGCGGCTGCCGCAGGTTCAGGTGCACCATATGGGCTTGCTAAAAGCCACAAAATCAACGAGCCATCAATGGTGGCATCAGAGATAAAGCCAATAAGTCCCGAAGGTGACCAATCCGGATCCAGCACCCAATTGCTCGTCATCACATATTCTTCCGAGCCCTCTTGTGCAAACGATTGATTCTGTGTCAGCGCAACGCTCGTTCCTGTGCTGAAGTCGAAGAGCATGAGATCAGAGTAGCTGTTGCCGCTGTGCACGTAGAGCATCATGCTTGCGTCAGGGCTCCAGCACGGATCGCTGGCGGCTCCGTCGGCGATTACCCGGCTGGCCTCGCCCTCCTGCCAAACCCAAACATCCCCTCGGCGCACGAACGCGATCCGGCCAGGCGGCACATTTTCCTGACCCTGCGCCGGGCGGCCCCACCGCCCAAGCTGGGTACCAGCCAGGGCTAGCCCCGCACCAGCAATGAGTCCTCGCCGGCTGGCTCGCAGTGCGGTCATCGCCCACCATCCTTCCGGAACCCCATCTCTTCCAGGATCGTGCGAGCGACTTGAGCCTCGTCCCATGGTCGTTTTTCAAATCCCCAGATGATGCTTCGCTCGTGTCCTTTCCCCAGCAATGCGACGCAATCCCCGGCACGCGCATGCGCGAATGCGAGCCTAATGGCATCTGCCCGGTCCGTGACACAGAAGTAATCTCGCCCCCGAACAGCGCCCTGTCGTGCGGCGCCAGCCGCGATTTCCTCAATGATCTGGTCCGGATCCTCGAAGCGCGGATCTTCGGTGGTGAAAACGCTAACATCTGCCAACCGTGCGCTGACTTCCCCTTGCAATGGGCGCTTGACACGATCGCGCTCGCCAGCGCTTCCGCTGACAGCAATTAGCCGGCCCCCGGGGTTGAGGTCCCGAAGCAGCGTCAGGATCTTCTCCATGGAATCTGGCGTATGAGCGTAGTCAACGATGACTGCAAAGGGCTGCCCGGCCTCGACACGGGTCATCCGACCAGGAACGGCCGGCGCGTTGCTCAGCGCACGGGCGATTGTGTCCAAGGAGATGCCAGCACTGATGCCCACCGATGCCGCGCAGAGCGCATTCGAGACGTTAAATCTCCCGACCATCGGCAGTGCCACCTCGGTCTCTTGGCCTTCGGCGCGAAGCAGGAAGCGGCTACCAGCAACGGACGCTTCAATCTGGTGCGCGCTCACGTCCGCCTCGGATTCCGTGCTGTAGGTCACCATCCGGGCGCCACGAGCGAATGCCACCATCTCCCTCGCGCCTTCGTCGTCTAGATTGATGACGGCGACTCCATGTGATGCCCCGACCCGTTCGAAGAGGATACCCTTCGCACGGCGGTAGGCAGCGACGCTCTTGTGATGCTCCAAGTGCTCCAGGGTAATGTTGGTGACCGCTCCAATGTCGAATTTCACATGGTCAAGGCGATGCAGATCGAGTCCGTGTGACGTTGCCTCCAAGATGGCCCAGGTGCATCTGCGCTCGACCATCTGCCGAAGATACCGCTGAATCTCAGCCGACTCCGGCGTCGTTTGCCGCGTCTCATGCTCGACAATCTCGTCGGCGATGCGCACGGAAACGGTGCCAACAAGCCCGGTCTGATAGCCTGCTTCGCGCAAGATGGCATCTACGAGATAGGTTGTCGTCGTCTTGCCATCAGTTCCAGTAATACCCACGACCCGAAGTTCGTGCGAGGGCCAGTCGAAGAAAGCGGCTGCGACGTGCGCAAGCGCCGCTCTCGTGTCAGCCGCAATGATCGCAGGAACGTTCGCCGGCGCCTCCTCCTCGACCATGACCGCTGTGGCTCCTCGAGCAATAGCCTCCTCCACGAAGCGGTGTCCATCGAAGTACCCGCCACGAAGCGCGACAAACAAGCATCCTGGCTGTGCCAGACGCGAATCAAACACGACATCAGAGACAGGTGTCAGCGGATCGCCTTGAATCCGTAAGGCTTCGTTGCCGCGAGTAAGGTCTGCGAGTGTCTTGCTGCGACTGGCCATCGCGTCAGCCCTGATGAGCGAAGCGGCGGCGCACCACGAACGACAGGAAGGGATGGTACCGCCGCTCCAGCGTCGGCGGATACGTCACGATCTCTCCCCCGAAACCAATCTTGAACTTGTAGAGACCACGCCAGTCATCCCCTTGGGTCCCAGCGACCCGGTCGCCACGCTCTGCTGTCGTATCAGGGTCCTGCGCCGGGATTCCCCATAGATCGTACCGCTCGCACCCAGATGAGCGCGCCCACCGCATCGCCTCGAATTGCAGAAGAAACGCGGCGCCGTGCCCCCGGTGATGTGTTGAGGATGCTCCATACATGTAAATGGCTTCGGTGCCGAAGCGCGCGGCGATGAGCCCCGCCCCGAGCACCCCATCCACTTCGGCAAAGAGCAGAATGCGATCATCTCCGAAGATGTGCAGGAAGTCCGCGTAATACGCTTCTTCGTGGATGCCGAAACGATTGCGCTCTGATGTTTCCTGCAGCAAGCGATAGAACGCTTGCGCGTCTTCCGCGGTCCCGGCTGCTCTCACCACCTCGACACCCCGGCGTTGAGCCAGCCTCACGCTATACCGCGTTTTCTGGTGCATCTGAGCGAGAAGCGCCTCGTCCTCAAGCAAGGGCACTTTCACCGTTCTGCCCGGCTGATAGTGTGCCGGCCCGCGCACAAACCCCTCACGCTTATAGCTCCCCTTGAATGGGAGCGGCCGGTCCGGCTCGACGATGAGATGGATTGCCCGGCGCTTGCGGCAGATATGATCAATCTCCGCGAACAACTCGCGCAGTGATTCGGCGTCTCCCGGCGCAAATGCCGGACCTCGGGGGATGTACGCGACGCTGAACGGTCCCCGGTACCGGAAGAGCACCTGGGCCATCGCCCTGGGTTCAGGCGTGCCAACTGCCACGCGCTCAACCGCCCACCCGTGGCGCGCTTTGAATGCTCCCCACCGCCAGGATTGGAGGAGATGGCCGTTCAGGCAGCGTAGATGATGATCCCACTCGTGGTCCAGTGGAACGAGTTGAGTACTCAGACTTGTGCTTGTCAGCGCATCCGTGGTCACGTCGGCAGGCGCAACGCATCGAGCGAGATCAGAGCCTCTTCCAGCGCCTCCTCGATCGCTTCCGAGTCCACCGCTGGCGCCGAGCGCGCTAGGGTCCGCAGCACTCTTACCGCCGCGGGTCCACCGATTTTGCCGAGCGCATCAATGGCTGCATGCCTGACTTCAATGTCCTCCTCACGCGCCAGATGCGCCAGGCCTGGCACTGCCCGGTCGTCGCCTAGCTGACCGCTCGCGCGCGCCGCCTCATACCGAAGCTCGGCGTCCGGGCTGGCGAACTCATCGAGCACAGTTGGTAACCAGCGCAGATCGAGCGATCGCCCCATCGCGTAGAGCGCCCCTGCCTTCAACGCGCTGTCGTCGTCATCGTAGGCGGCGCTGATGAGTTGGACGATGACCGAGTCCGACCCGAAGACCGCGACGCTTTCGAGGGCACGCCGGCGCACCATCAATGGCTGCTCGTCATCTTGTGCTACCTGGATGAGCGCCTGGTACAACCGCTCAGCGATGTCCCGGTCCAGCTCCTCACCTGCTGCGCGCTCCGCGAACTTCCCCAATCCCAGTGCAGCCTCGGCTCGTACGTCTTGGGATGGGTCCCCAGCGAGCAAGTCCAGCAAGCGCTCAATCATGTCGCTCCCGTCATCCTCCCAAAGAGCCGCCACGGCAAGTTGACGGACGACCGGTGATTCATCGTCCAGGGCAACGCGCAACGCCCGGCCAAACGTGTACTGGACGTTATCTTCTGCCAGCTCTGCCATATACCGAACGCACGCAATGCGGGTTTGCTCGGGTAATGTCGGCCACACCTGCCGGAATGCAGCGACATCGGCCCGGCCAAGATCCGACAGCGGCGTCAGATCCAATGGATGAAAGGTGCCCCGGCCGAGCGCGGCAATCGCATCGGCCGGGGTCCGCTGAGTGCTACGAGGTTGTTCCTGGGACATAGGTATAGGCATCGTTTCCGTCTGGGTCGCGCGCAAACGCGCCCGTCTCATCATTGTCAAGAATCGAGCGCAGGAATCGCGCGGAGAATGGGCGCTCAATGTTCACCGCCGCCAGGAGATCGGTGAACGACGCCCAATAGCCCGGACCTTCCATCGGCTGGCCGATCCGCTCAAATGTTGCTGCGACCACCGCCTCTGGCCGGCGGCGAATTTTCTCATCAAGCGGCTTCTCGTTCGCCAGCCGGGGGAAGCGCTCTTCTGTAAGTAAGAAGGCATCCTCGACTGCGCACGAGAACGTGGTGGGGCGGAAGACATACCGTTGCCGCCGGTCGTCAAGCTCCAAGAGCCGCTCGCTCTGATTCCCCGCTGGGAGGAATTCGACGATGTAGTGGCCATCGTTCTCGGTTCGCTTGATGGTGATCAGCGCGCCTGGAACAAGATTCTCGGCAAAGAAATCATCCAAGCCCAGAATGAAGCCACCGCGGTTCGGCGTCGGATACCGAAGCTCCACCAGGTAGGTCGTATAGGTCTGAGGTGTCTCGAAGGTCAGGACCGCCGAGCGCTGATTCGGGAGCAACGGCGCTGGCAGGAGCGCCTGCATCTCGGCGTCATATGGGATCAACCCAAGGTAGTACTCGTAGAACGTCAGCACATGATCGACACTGTGCCGGGAACGGTACACCGGCTCGGCGGGAAGCTCGTCGAGCAGGAAGCGAAAGTCGGAGCCGATCTCGTTCGGCTTGCGTCGCGTTGTGCCGATCGGTGGAAGGCTGCTGATGCTCCAGAATCGCTGATTGTTCGTCCCGACGAAATCAAACTCCCGGTGCTCCTTTGACAGCCGGTAGTTGACAGCGAAGCGCATCAGGTCGAAGTTTGGTGAGCCGGGACGCACCGCCAGGACATCCTGCACGAGCACGTCATCAGTGAGTGGTTGCTCCTGCTCCTGAATATACTCCCGCATCCGCCGCAAATCTCCGCGGCTGAATCGTGGGACAGCGTCTTCCATCATCCACTGATCGCCAAAGTTGGCGATTCGCGGATCGGCGCGGAGCCGCTCGGCCACGGCATTGGCCAGCTCAAGGTCGTCGACGCCGGTGACATCCGTGGGCTGCACGGCGGGCACCGTGATAGTCCGGGCGGCAGCGGCGGGCTCAGCCGTCACTTCTTCTTCAGCCAGCGCCGGCTTTGCCGCCTCCTCGGCGGCAGGCGGTACAACCGCCGGGGCGGAAGGCGCCGCGACAGCCGCCTCAATCTCCGACTCGACGAATTCGATGCTGCGCAAGACGCGATCGAGATGCGACCATGACGGATCAATCCGTGGCCGCTCCCGAACAGGCCGCTCGGCCGCCTCGGGTTTCGGCAGCGGCGTCATGAATCGCTGGCCGAAGGAGTGGGACGCGTCAATAACGCGCTCTCTCGGGGCCCGGCCCGCGCGCGTCGTGACCACGAATCGCTCGCCATTGCGCTCCTCAATGGCAAAGACCTCTGCATTGAGCGTCAGCACGCGCTCGAGATGATCGATGGCCCCGTCCGTGCCTTGCTTTTGAAAGAACTCTTGCACCGACGCGAAGGACACTCGGATCGGTGCATCGGCGGCCATGAACCGTCCCATCGCCTGCATGACGCGGAACAGCTCAGCCGCTAAGCGTTGCTCCTCGGCTGAGCCGTTGAACGCAACGTCAATTTGATCAGTTACCGGCGTCATCCAGTTGTTCCCCCTTGTTAAACGATGATGGTGCAAACACGCTCAACACGCCTATCGTCCCCGCGAGCGCAAAGCCTGAATGAGCTGCTGGGTCGTCATCGGCTGCGATGAGCTTTTGAGAAGGGATACGAGATATGCGATATCCTCGTCGCTGAGTTGTACTGGCTGTCCCATCAAAACCCCGCTCAATGTCTTTATGCATGCCAAAGCAACCGGTCACGTGGACCGGCGGTCAATCGAACCAGTATATGATACTCGACGGCGAACATGCAGGCCAAAACGCTCCATGCAGTGCGGTAAAATAGCTGCGGCGCCGCCCCTAAGGCGGTGCCGGGACGCGGATCAGCTTCAGGCTGAAGGGCGAGCGCCAGACGGAGGGCTGCCAGGTTGTCGCTCACATCACAGTTGCCAGCGGCTCCGTCACGGTCCTATACTCATCGCGGTTCGCCGTGACAATCGCGTCCCTGCGAGAACGGGCGCGACGGAGGAGGAATAACCGATGCCAAGCCTCGGTTGGCAGGAATTAATGATCGTCTTGGTGATCGTCATTATCATCTTTGGTGCCGGCAAGCTGCCCGAAATCGGTGGCGCGCTGGGCCGCAGCATCAAGGAGTTCAAGAAGGAGTCTGAGGACATCCGCGGCTCCTTGCCCAACGAATCGACGGCTCGCCGCACCGAGGAGCCCAAGGTCGTTGAGAGCCGCGAGGTCCGCCCCGACGAGATTTAGGCAAACCGTATCAATCGCGACCACTGTGGCCGGATGGCATAATCCAGAGAGCCCCTAGCGTGCATGAGCTACGTTCTCCGTGAAGTCCGGCACCAAAACCTCGGGCACAACTGCTAATGGCTGGTTATTGACCGTCTTCCCGAAAGAAACCAAGCACAGTTGTGCCCGCAGGTTTTCCGTTGGCTGCCACCGGCGCAGCGCTGGGAATGTCCCCTATCAGCTCGATAAATGAGATCCGGCTCCAGGCATACAAAAAAGCGGTTGCGCTGTCGTCGATATAGCTCAACGGTTTCCCATCCTTTTTGCGGATATTGCGCAGCAGCACATAGGCATGTGTTGGATCTGGCAACTCGTCGAGCTCGCCCAGAATCGCGTCTTCCCCAACAATGTGAACGATTGCCGTTAGCGCCACCGAACACCTCCTACCCTATCGGTCCTACTGCTCCGTATGCCGGTGTAGCGCGTAAACGTTGCCGTCGATGCTGCCCACGATGACGTGGTCTGCCGTTACCAGTGGCTTGGTCACAAGCGGCCCGCCCACCGGGCACGACCACTTGATGCTCCCATCGGCACGGTTGAGACAATAGACGGCACCGTCAACGCCGGCGACATACAACACCTCGCCATCGGCTGTCGCTGATCCAGTCACCTGCCGGCAGAGTCGCGTTTGCCAGTTCAACGAACCAGTCTTCAAATCGAGTGCGTACTCGGAGCCGTCGGCTGATCCGATATAGACGGTAGCATCGACAATCGCAGGTGAAGCGATGACCGCCTTCTCCGTTTGGTGCGACCAGAGCACTCTGCCGTCCGCCTCGGCTATCCCACGGACGATTCCATCCGACGCGCCGACCACGACAATGCCCGCGGAAACCGCCGGAGAGGACTGAATTGGCGCACCGATATTTGCCCGCCAGCAAATGCTGCCCGACTCCCTTTGGACGGCATAGAGATAGCCATCATCTGAGCCAAAGATGACAAGGCTTCCAGCAAGAGCCGGTGTCGAGCGCACCGGACCCCAAGTGCGGTACCGCCAGCCGACTGTGCCGCGCGCCCGCTCCAAGCGGTAGACAAAACCGTCGTCCGAGCCGATAAAGCACGCGCGCTCATCAGCCGCGCCTGACGACCTGACCGCCATGTTCGTGCGAAACGACCAGATCTCCCGTCCGTTTTGCCGCGACACCGCGTACACATTGCGATCTTCTGAGCCAAAGATCACGGCCTCGGCCGTTGGCAAGGGGCGTGAAACGATGCCGCGTTGCGTGCGGAACCGCCAGCGCACCGTGCCATCGGTCTCATCGATGGCATACAGGTAGCCGTCATACGAGCCGACATACACGGCTCCACCAGCATGTGAAGCCGACGATCGCACCTCGTCGCCGGTCCGCACGACCCAATCGACGCGGTCTCGCTCACGTGATGCCGGGAGTGAGCCAGACTGGGCAATGGCTCCAGAGCCGAATAGCTTCGAGCCAGCGCCGCGGTCCCGCAGTGGAGCCTCCACGGCCTGGGCGCTGGCCGGTCGCGATGGCGCGTTCTTCAGCGCCAGCAATGCGTCACGCACCTCATCAGCGCTCTGGTACCTGTCTGAAGGGGAATACTGAACGCATTTGAGGATGATCTGCTCGAACTCCGGAGACAAGCGCTGGTTCAAGCGACGCGGCGGGCGCTGGGCGAAGGTAAATGGCGTCTCGGTGCGTGGGTCGCTGCCTGTTGCCAGGTGGTGAAGCGTGGCGCCAAGCGCGTAGATGTCCCCACGAGCGTCAGCAATTCCCCGGTATTGCTCGGGCGGAGCGTAACCTTCGGTGCCAATCATCGTGCCCTTCTGATCCGGGGCAAACGGACGCGCGATCCCGAAATCTACCAGCACGAGGCGCCCATCGTTGCGGATCATGATGTTGCTGGGTTTGAGGTCGCGGAAAATTACTGGCTCTGGCTGCTGGCCGTGAAGGTAGCTTAGAACGCTGCACAGCTCAAGCGTCCAGTCGACGATAGTCGGTTCGTCGAATGGCTCACCACGCTGGCTGAGCATGGTTTCCAGATCGCTGCCAAGGATCAGCTCCATCACCAGGTAGATGGTGCCTTGCTGCTCGAAGTAGTCGTAGATCCGCGGAATCGCCGAGTGCGTGAGCGTGGCCAGCAAGGCTGCCTCGCGGTGGAACGTCGCCAGGCGAAGCTGCCGCAGGCGCGGATCCTCTGTCGAGTTGAACATTTCCTTGACCGCGCACAGCCGCTCGACGCTGGTAAAGCGCAAATCGCGAGCCCGGTACACCGTGCTCATCCCGCCGACGCCGAGCACGTCGAGAATGCGGTACCGGTTTTGCAAAACCGTACCGGTCTTAAGCAACTGCGGCCGCATTACCGGAGTTGCCGGTTCCCTGCCGTTTCGTCCCGGCTCGACGAGCGGGGCCTCGGTTTTCGCCGCTGGACTCGCCACGGTGCTCGTCTCACCCCCACGGCTTGCCGAACACGCGAGCGACGCCGGTGCATCGCCAATCCGCCGCGTCGGACCAAACAACGCCTCGGTGCCATTCTAGGGACGAAACGATCGCCATGTAAGGATCTCGACACCCGATACTGCCGACTTGGTCCCAAAGTACCGCATCCCCTGAGCAAGAGCGCGTACACTCCTCCTTGCCGGGCGTTTCCTGTGGCCAGTATCATGCTGCCCGGCACTTGGACTCAGCGCACTCAGGCGCCGGATGACCACACCGCATGGCCGATCACGAACATCGACATTTGCCCGGCGCGCGACCATACACGCCGGATCCGTTTCTTGAGGATCGGCGTGAACCGTCTGCCGACGGCTTGGCACAACCAATCGTTCCCACTGAAGGGCCGGCTCCATCGCCTGGCTCCGACTCTCCTCTTGCCCACGCCCCGGCTCAAGCGAAGTCGACGGCAGCGAGGGCGATTCGCGAGATTGTCGAAACCCTCGTCCTGGCATTCCTCATCTTCGTGGCAGTCCGGGCACTCGTCCTCAACTTCCGCGTTGACGGCAGCAGTATGGTGCCCAATCTGCACAATGGGGAGATGCTCCTCGTCAACCGGAATGCCTACTTGAACATCGACATCAATCACTGGCTTGACGCCTTGCCAATAATTGAGCGCGACACGCCGCGCGTCGTGTTTCCTTTTGGTCGGCCCGAGCGCGGCGACATCGTTGTCTTCATACCGCCAGTGTTTTCTGAGAAGCCATACATCAAGCGTGTGATCGGGTTACCCGGCGAAACCGTTGAGATCGGCCGCGATGGTTATGTCTACATCAATGGGCAACGGTTGGAAGAGCCGTACATTCAGGGTGGTATCACCGACTGCAACCCTCCCAAATGCAGTTGGACCGTTCCCGGTAACAGTGTCTTCGTATTAGGAGATAATCGCAGGAATAGCTCGGATTCAAGAATTTTCGGTCCGGTTCCGATTGACAGTATTATTGGCAAAGCATGGCTGACGTATTGGCCACCTCGTGATTTTGGACTCGTTCCTCATTACGATTATCCTGAAATCCGAGATTGATCTCTCCTCCCGGGCGATTGAGGAGACCCTAGGTCCGGGTGTAAAATTCAATCGCCGGCTCGGATCTGTCCGCAGGCGGCATTGTCCCGGGTGGCGCCATCGCCGCACGCATCGCCTCAGCCGCCGGGAGGTCGGATCGTGCCGAAAGGGCCTGCCGATGATCGAGACAGTCGTAGAAAGCATCCGTGTCAACCTGGTAACCCAGAACCGTGTGGTCTTCCTCAAGGAGCTGCACGGGGACCGCTATCTGCCAATTTGGATCGGGGAGTTCGAGGCCCAAGCTATCGCTATGGAGCTGCAGGGCATCGCTTCGCCGCGCCCGCTCCCCTATGACCTCATGAAGACGATTATCGGCGACTTGGACGCACGGGTGGACCGCGTCCTTGTCACCGACCTCTCTCAGGATGTGTTCTACGCCCGGATCGTCATCCAGACACATGGGCGGACAATCGAGGTGGATTCACGACCCAGCGACGCGATTGCCCTTGCGGTCCGGACCGGCGCTCCGATATTCGTCGATGATACGGTGATGGACCGTGCCGGTGTCCACCTGGACGGCGAGCCCGAAGTTGAAGAGGAGACAGGTCCCCCGTCCCTTGAGCGAGAAGCAAGCTCGTCGATCGATGATGAGCGCCTCTCCGTGTTCAAGGAGTTTATCAACACGCTCGACATGGACGATTTTGAGCGCAAGCGAGGCAACTAACGGATCTGGTTGCCGCGCCGCTCACGTCACCTAGGACATCGCTATGGACACCACAGAACGCCAGATCAAACGCATCGTTCTTGAGCGCATGGACCGATGCGCGGTTTGCCACCGTCCTTTCGAGCCGGACGATGTGCAGATCCTGTCCCGCAAACCAGATGTGTGTATGATGGTGGTCAGTTGCACGGATTGTCACTCCCGCAGCTTCGTCGCTGCGCTGCTTGGGGACGGCGATCCAACTGCTGCCCGCATGGCCTTGCGACGCCTCAGCCGCGAACAGGGCTTAGTGTCTGTTGCCAACGAAGCGCCGCCAGCGCCGCGCGATCCCGTGACGCTCGATGACGTGCTAGATATGCACGAGTTCCTCAAGACCTTCGACGGCGATTTCAAGAAGCTGTTTGACCGCTCCTCAGCCTAAATCGGTTTGCTTCCGCCACCACGTGTTTCTCCTTGGCTGAAGAGTCCAAATCAACATTTGTCACTAGGCCACCGAACCGCGCGATCGCGTTGACTCGGTCAGTGGCCGTTTCTATACTCCCGCGCGGAATATTGTGAGCGTGCTCACGAGCGATCAGTGCCCACAGGGCGATTGCGTACGAGGGGTGACACAGTTGACGCAGGTCGAATCTCACCCGGCCGGACACAAGGAAATTGATCTCGATGTGGTCCGCGAGATCATGTCGCATTTCAAGCCGCGGGATCACCAGGAAGCTCAGGAGCTGATTCTCAGCGCCTTGCAGGAAATCAACGAGCACTTTGGCTGGGTATCCCTGGAAGCGGCAGAGATCGTCGCTGAGCATCTCGGAACGACCGTCAACCGCATTTACGGCTTACTGACCTTCTACGCGGACTTTCGAACTGAGCCGCGCGGCAACCACTTTATGCTCCTCTGCCACGGCATGTCGTGCTTCGTTGCCGGCTCCCAACGCCTCGTCCAGGAACTCGCGGACCGCTACGGGATCGCCGATGGTCAAACGACGGCGGATGGCGAGCTCACTGTGCAAGTGGTGAACGGATGCTTGGGGGTTTGTGACCGCGCCCCGATTGTCAAGCTCGATGACCAGTTCTATGGCAATTTGACCGTTGAGTCGTTCAATGACGTGATTCAGCGCGCCATCGCAGCAGGTCGCGCCAGGGAGAAATCCGCATGACTCAGCTCGACGCAACGCAGTTGCCCAGGCTCACATCCCGCGCGGAGTTTGAAGCCTTTGCCGCTCAAGCCAAGGCGCGGTGGGACGCGCTTTGGAACGGCAATCAAACCGTTGTTTCCGTCGGTGTTGGGAGCTCGTCGATTGCCAAGGGCGCGCTGAACGTCCTGGCTGCCTGCGAGGAGGCTGCTCGGGGAAGACCGGTCATTGTGCGTAAGGTGGGTGTGGACGGCGCCGACTGGATGGAAGTCCAGGTTCAAGTCAAACGGCCTGGCGAGCCAACCGTGTATTACGGCAACGTTCAGCCGGAGGACGTACCAGCCCTTCTCGACGGTCGGCTTGAGGGCAAGGCAGTTGGTGTCTCGGGCGATACCGCGTCCAACGGCATCCCTCCGCTGAATCAACATCCGTTTTACCGGTATCAACGGCGAATTGTGTTGCAGGATGTGGGCGTCATCGATCCTGACTCGATCGAGGATGCAATCGCCCGTGGCGCGTACAGCGCCTATCTGAAGGTGCTGTTCGACCTCACACCGGAAGAGACGATCGCCGAAGTGACGGCAGCAAACCTGCGCGGGCGGGGTGGGGCCGGATTCCCAGCGGGTGTCAAGTGGGAGAGCGGTCGCAAGGCGCGGGCGACGCCGAAGTTCGTCGTGTGCAATAGCCACGAGGGTGAGCCGAACGTGTACAAAGACCGGCGCATCCACGAGGGCGATCCGCACCGGATTCTTGAGGGGATCCTGATCGCCTGCATCGCCGTTGGGGCCGAGCGCGGCTACAACTACATCGGCGGTGAATACCCACTCGCCATCAAGCGCTTCCGGAAGGCTGTCGCCGACGCCGAGCGCTTAGGCTTGATCGGGGAGAACGTCCTTGGATCCGGCAAGAGTGTCGAGTTCCGCGTGCGGACGGGCGGCGGCGCCTACATCTGCGGCGAGGGCTCAGCGCTGATGTATTCGGTGATGGGCGTGCGTGGCCAGCCCCGCACCAAGCCGCCTCGCTCAGTTGAAGAGGGGCTTTGGCGGCGCCCGACGGTGGCCAACAATACCGAAACGCTGTCGAATATCCGGGACATCATCAACAACGGCGGCGCATGGTACGCCTCGATCGGTACCGAAAAGAGCGCTGGTACAAAGCTCATGACGGTGCAGGGACCGGTCAAGAACCTCGGTCTGGTCGAGGTGCCGATGGGCATCACCCTCCGCACTCTGATCAACGAAGTCTGGGGTGGGATGCGCGAGGGTTACAAGTTCAAAGGCATCCAAACTGGTGGTGTCTCCGCCGGACCGCTGAAAGAGGAGCATCTTGATCTGCCGGTGGATTTCGACTCGCTGACCGAAGCCGGCGGGATGCTCGGCTCGGGCGGTTTCGTGGTGTTCGATGAGTCCGTCTGCGCCGTTGACTTTGCACGCTACCTAACAGCGTTCAACCGCTACGAGTCATGCTCAAAATGCGTGCCCTGTTCTCGCGGGAACCCGGCGCTGGTGGAGATTCTCGACCGCATCCGGCTAGGGCGAGGCTCGTTGAGCGATCTGGCGCTGATCGAGCGCACATCGAAGCACATCATCGAGCTTTCGTTGTGTGGCCTGGGGCAGGTAGCGCCAATGCCGCTGCTGGGCATGATGAAGATGTTTCCAGAAGAGTTCCGCGCGCATATCGTCGATGGCGTTTGCCCTGCGGGCGCCTGTCCGATCGGGTCCCGAGAGCCAGCAGCGGCCGCAGCCGATTAATGCCCTTTGGCGCACATGCTGCCCGGTTGCGGTGAATGGCCGCGCCGGGCATCCGAGAGGCCGGGGCGCACGATGGGCTTGAGTTCAGGCTCGTGCGCC
>FWPU01000607.1_pt1 | contig 115071 bp, 100 predicted proteins | sample 2228361 | NCBI WGS metagenome assembly FWPU01 (sample SAMEA103939777, study PRJEB20133) | metagenome | reverse complement strand
TGGAGGCCGCCGCGCTTTGGCTATGCCTCGGCGCGGTGTCTTTTCTTTCGTGTGTTTGGCGTGAACAATTTATGACCACGCCTCATTTAGGCATATCCCGAACTGCCGCGTAGGCAGGGCGTGGAGCGTCCGGCCCGATCAAGGCCCACAGACACTGCTCCGAGGTTGGCCCTGCGGCCTGGCAGAAGTTGAGGTTCCACAGGAACATCGGCCCGACGTAGTTCAGGTCCCGCCCCAGTTGGAAGGCCCGTGTGATGTAGGAGGCCTGCTCGTTGAGGTCGGTGTAGGCCACGAACTCGTAACCGGCAGGCGGTGGGCTGCCGGTGTCGGCGTTGGTCCCCCATCCAAACTCTGTTGCCCAGATGAAGGTATTCGAGTCGCCGAACTCAACCATGATGTTGCGGTAGTCGCGCAGCGTTTCCAGGAAGAAGAAGCTGGGGTGGTCGTCGTGGGTCAGCACGCCAGCCGTGTTGTTGCAGCACAGGCTGTCCGGCGGGTTGGCCCAGCCGTTGGGATGCGCGCCCAGCGCATCCGAGTACTGGGCCATGCCAGCCGCATACATGGCCCGCAGGTAAACGCGGTCGTCGATGGCATTGACGCCGTCGTTAAAGCCGGTTGGGGCCAGCCCCCCTGCCACCACAATGGCAGCCGGATCGGCGGCCTTGATCGCGTTGTAGGCAAGGCGCAGCATCTCCACATAGCTGGCGGCGCTGATGGGGTGGGTAGGGCTGTTCCATTCGCGGCGCAGGTTCTGCTCATTCCAGATTTCATAGGCCTGCACACGGCCCCGGTAGCGCTCGGCCAGCGCGCCGACGAATGCGGCGTAATCGGCAAAGTCGGTCGGTGGGCCGTCCTCTTCGGTGGTGCCACGTGACCAGGCAGGGGCCTTCACCACGCTGAGCAAGATGTCGGCGTTGGTCGCTTCCAGCCCGCTGACGATGGCATCCAGCGCTGTCCAGTTGATGTTGCCCTCAGTAGGCTCGTAGACCTTCCACTCGATCTGCTGCTTGATCCACTCCATCCCCAGTTCCACCACCTGCGAAACAATGGTGGTCTGATCCTGGTTGGGCAGGTGGACCTGAATGCCGAAGGCGAAAGGCACGTTGGGCGATGTGCTGGGCGGGGGCGTTGGGCCGCCTGGGGCTGTTGTTGGGGTAGGGGTGGCAGTCCCTGGGGCGGGAGCGCCCCCTGGCACTGTCAGCCGCTGCCCAACAAAGATGAGATTGGGATTGGCAATATTATTGAGGGCTACCAGGTTGGCAACGGTAGTCCCGTAGCGTAAAGCAATGCGGTATAAGTTCTCACCACGGGCGACCACGTGCACGCCAGTGGTAGGTTGCTGCCCCCCAGGGGCTGGAGTGGCAGTGGGCGTGGGTTGACCTGTGCCGCCTGTGGGAATAGTGAGTGTCTGCCCGGCGAAGATGAGGTTGGGGTTCACTATTCCGTTCGCCTGAACGATGGCATCGATGGTCGTGCCATAGCGAAGCGAAATGCGGTACAGGTTTTCGCCCCGTTGTACCACGTGGGTCGTTCCCCCCTGGGCGCTGGCGTTCCCCCCTACGATCAGGACCAGCACCAGCGCCAACGTGATGGCGAGTGCACGTCGCATATCTATCCTCCTGTTAGTAGCAATGTCACCCTGTTCCATGATATAACGAATACGATTCAAACGCCACTGCACTATGGCCGGGTTTTTCCTCGCACCAAGGAGCAATGTGATGAGTAGACGCCGTTGGTGGGCAGCACTGGCACTGCTGCTGTTGCTGCTGACCGCGCTGTGGACTGTGACGCCTGCGCAAGCGCAGGCCCGATCACTCTACTGGCGCAGGTGGGATGTTTCCATCGACTCTGTCAACACGCGCGAGAATCGCTTCGCTGTGGCGGAGGTCCATGATATTCAGTTCACCAGCGGGCAGTTCCGTTTTGGTTTCCGCGCCATCCCCCTGGACCGTGTGGAAGACCTGACCAACTTCCGGGTATGGGAGGGTGAAACCGAGCTGGTGCGGAACTGCTCCGAGCAGCCGGGCACATTTTGTGTCACGCAGACGGGTGGCGAGGCGCAGATCGTTTATTACTTCCTCCGGCCAGCTCAGGACGAGCGGCGGGTCTTTACCATTGAGTACGAGGTTGTGGGAGGGCTGCGCTCCTACGAGGGTGGCGATCAACTGGACTGGTTTGCCGTAGCCCCGGATCACTCGTTCCCCATCGAGAGCGCGACGGTCACGGTCCGCATGCCGGAGGGCTTCGCACCACGGGAAGGGGTAGACCCGGTTGTCTCCTACGGCGCGCCGACAACGGTGACCGTACAGGGCGATGTGGTGACGTACACCGCCACCCGCCGCATCTCGGCCAGCGAAGGGCTGGAGATTCGCATTCAATATCCTCACGATCCCAACATGCGGGTGGCATCCTGGCAGCAGGCCTTTGACCGACAGGCTGTTTATGAAAACAACGTGCGCCCTGTGCTGAACCTGTTTTTCGGTGCTGCGGGGCTGTTGTTGCTGGTGCTGGGGCCTTTGGGTGTCTACTACCTGTGGCACAGCCGTGGGAGGGACCCAGAAGCAGGCGTGTTGCCGGACTATCTCTCCGAGCCGCCATCCGACCTGCCCCCGGCCATCGCCGGGACGCTGGTGGACGAGACCGCCGACCTGCAGGACGTGATGGCCACAGTGCTGGACCTGGCCAGGCGCGGGTATCTGGTCATTGAAGAGGACCGGAATCCCGGTCTTTTCGGGATTGGGGCTTCCACCACCTTCACCTTCAAGCGCACGGACAAGCCGGACGACGATCTGCGCGGTTTTGAGCGCACCCTGCTCAGGAAGATCTTCCGGGGGAAAGATGAGCGCACGCTGGACTCGCTGCGAAACCGTTTCTACACGGCCATTCCCCAGATTCAAGGGGAGCTTTACCGGGAAGTTGTGCGGGAGGGTTTCTTCAGCGCCAGCCCGGATAACGTGCGCAGGATGTGGTCAGGCATTGGCGTGGCGCTGATGGTGCTGGCCGTGCTCCTCGGCGTCCTGGCCTTGATGGCAGTCGATCAGTTTGCCGAAAGCCTGGTATGTGTGCCGCTGGCGCTGGGCGTTGTTTCCATCGCGCTGCTGATCGCCGCCGGGCGGATGCCAGCCAAGACGGCCAAGGGGGCTGAGGAGGCGGCCAAGTGGAGGGCATTCCGTGAATATCTGCGCAACATCCGCCGCTATACGGACCTGGAACAGGCGACCGAGCTGTTCAATGACTATCTGCCCTACGCGGTAGCCTTCGGCCTGGAACGGACGTGGGTCAACCACTTCAGCCAGGTTCCAGCGACCCCTATTCCCTACTGGTACTATCCGGTCTACCTGGGCGGTCCGTGGCGCAGGGGGTATCATCGCGGCGAGCGGATGATCGACATGCGGAATCCGGACATTCGCAGCCAGCTTGCCCGGCCGGGATTCTCGCTGGACAACATGGCCCAGGGCATCTCAGGTGGGCTGAACCAGATGTCCAGCGGCCTGTTTGGGATGCTCAACAGCGCTGCCACGACCTTCACCAGCCGGCCTGCTTCCACGGGCAGCAGCGGAAGCTGGAGTGGGGGCGGTGGTGGCTGGTCCGGCGGCTTCAGCGGCGGCGGGGGCGGTGGTGGCGGCGGCAGTGCCGGTTTTGGTTAAGCAGTGGTTGGTCTGGCTCTTCTGATCAGAGATAGGAGGGGGCGCTGGTGCGGAGCGGACAGGTTATCGGGATTGTGTTGATTGTGGTGGGCGTCGTGGCGGGTGTGCTGGCGGCGTTGTTCCTGGCCAGCGGTGTCAGCAGTGAGTCGCTGACCCCCTCCGGCGCGCTGCTGGGCTTTGCCATTGCCTTCCTGGTGCTGGTTGCGCCGCTGGTGGGGTTTGGCATCTTCCTGTTGGTGCAGGGGAGCCGGGAGGCCAGGCGCTATGCCCATGCTGAGAAGCAGCGCCGCCTGCTGGATATCGTGCGAAGCCGGGGCCAGGTGGACATCTACGACGTGGCTATCGAGATGCAGATGAGCCAGGAAGCCATCCGCGATCTGGTTCACGAGCTGGTCGGCTTGCAGGTGTTCAGCGGTTATGTCAACTGGGACAAGGGCACGCTGTATTCGGCGGAGGCCAGCCGCCTCCGGGAGCTGAAGCAGTGTGAGAACTGCGGCGGCGACATCGAGCTGAGCGGCAAGGGTGTCATCACGTGCCGATACTGCGGCACGGAGTATTTCCTGAGCTGAGCCGGGCTTGTCCAACCCCTGTACTCTGTTATATCCTTGGTCCATCCCCTTTGATGGGAGTGAGGAGAGCAAGTTTCATGGGCGATGATCTGTTTGCGCGTATTGTGAGCCAGCGTGGCTCCTGGGACGATCTGCTGACGCGCATCCCTCTACTGGGCGACGAGATGGAAGATTACCTCAACATGTCTGCCCGCCGCGATGCTGACCGGATCATCCGGGACCACATTGCAGGGCTGCTCAAGGAGCAGATCGCGCGGCTGGCGCAGATCGAGAACACGATCCTGGACAAGGGCGGCCTGTCCTACATGAGCAAGACCCGCTCGGCCAAGACTCAATTGCATACTTTGACGGATCGTATCGGCACGGCAGCGCCGGGCTATGCCATCTCCGGTGCACTCCGTGTGGGTCAGGAGGAGCTGGCGGAGGTCTTCGCTTTTGACCAGGCCATGCTGCGCTACGTGGATCAGATTCAGGCGACGGTTGACTCCCTGCAAAGCGCAGCGGAGGCAAGCGAGGGCATTGACGAGGCAATTGACGCGCTGGAGGCGGTGGTGCAGGAGGCTGGCCAGGCCTTTTCGTTGCGCCGCGAGCTGCTGAGCGGCCTGGCCAAATCGGACTGAGCGGTATGAGGGAACGGCCTTTTTGGGTGGTCTTAAGGAGAAACAGGCATGGCACGGATAATTGATGTCATCTCCCATCCCAATGTGATGGATGATGAGCTGACCTATCGCGAGCCTCAGCAGGGCGATGGCGACTGGCGTATGGGGTCGCAGGTGATCGTGCAGGAAAGCCAGGCTGCGGTGTTTGTGCGCCAGGGTGAAGTGCTGGACAAGCTGGGGCCGGGGAATCACACGCTTTCGACGGCCAATCTGCCCATCCTTTCCGGCCTCATCGGGATGGTGACCAGCGGTCGCAACCCTTTCACGGCTGATTTGTATTTTGTCAACCTCAAAGACCTGCCCCAGGTGGGGTGGGGGACCAACCCACCTATCGTCCTGGAGACACCCGGTCGGGGCCTGGGTGTGGTGCTGCTGATCACCCATGGCGTGATCGACATTGGCATCGAGGACCCGGTGCGCTTTGTCCGGCAGTATGCCATCGGCAAGCCAATCCTGCGCATCCCGGACATCAAAGATCGCATCCAGACCATGCTGCTGGGCGAGATCGGCACGCTGCTCTCGCAGTCGGGAGCCACCAGTGTGCCGGAGGCCAACCGGCTGCTGAGCGACCTGGAAGGGGCCATGCTGGCGCGGCTGAACGAGCAGTTCGCCAGCATCGGCATGCGCATCAAGGCCTTTGAAGCCAAGCCTTTCACCGCCAAGGACGTATCCATCGACGAGCTGAGGAACTACATCAGCCTGGAGGCCTATGAGCGCATCCGACGCCTGGATGTGGCCCAGGCAGCGGCCCAGAATCCGGGGCTGGCCGGTGGGCTGACCGGTGCGGGCGTCGGTCTGGGAGTGGGGCAGGCCGTGGGGGCCGCGATGAATCCTGACCAGGCGGCGCTCCAGCAGCAGCTTCAACAGCAGCAGTTGATGATGCAGCAGATGATGATGCAGATGATGCAGAACCAGCAGCCCGGCCAGGGCGCTCCGGCTGCCTCGGCAGGCGCTGAGCAGGGGAAAGCGCCCAGTACGCCGGAGGAGATTCAGGCCATGCTGGATAACCTGGACCTGCGGTTTGCCAACGGCGAGATCAGCGAGGAGACGTATAATCGGCTGGTCGCGCGCTGGGAGGAGCGCCTGCGGGGGATGACCGGCGGCTAGAGCGGCTTCGTATGCCAGCAAGGGCCTCGTGCACAGCGAGGCCCTTTTCATTTGCAGCAAGCCCGCCCTACGGCTCGGAGGAAGGGACACTGTGGGCGGGCAGCAGACCAGGTCCCAGCGGTATCTCGACGTGATCGCTCCCGTCAGAGGTCAGGCGCGCCATGGTAGAGGGTGTGTACAGGCCCACATGCAGGGTCCAGGGGTGCTCAGGCAGATTGGCGGGCAGCCGCAGCAGATAAACATCCCGCCATACCACGCCTGTCTCCCACCGGGTGGAATCGACAGGCCCGGACGGGCCGGGCAGGCGGTGGTCGTCCTGGGACCAGATCGGGGAGCCGGTTTCGGGGTGGGGCGGTCCGATCAGGTGGACGAATCCGTTCAAGGCCTCAGTGGTGCGGCGGCGCGGCTGCCAGTAAAGGATCACGCGCAGCAGGTCCGTGCCGGGGCGGTCTACCTGCCAGTCGAGCAGGGTGACCACGTTATCGAACGTGGCATCCAGGCGGGGCGTGTAATCCTGGGGGCGCACGTTCCAGGAGCGGAACTCCAGCACACGGGACTCGGCGACCTGGGTTTCCAGGGTAAGCTGCGCGTGGTCCAGCAGCCAGTTCAGGGGGACGTGTTCGGGGTCGTACCAGGGCAGGTCGGCGGGGATCAGCCACACGGCCCGCCGCGCGTCGAGTTCCTGCCGCAGAATGCCGATGGTTTCCTGGGCTGGCGCATCGGCATGGAGGGGGAGCGTCGTCTCATCGGCAGGTCCACGATAATAGTAGGTGAAGGCCGGGTCGAGCGCCTGCTGAACAACCAGGTCGTCTGGCCGGGTGTGGCTGGTCAGGAACGCGCCCAACGTGCGCCAGTCGGGGGCTTTGCGGTAGGCGGGGTTTGCATAATGGTTGACCAGCGCCCAGCAGTTCAGCGCGAGCAGGGCTGCCGGCGGAAGGAGGGCCAGCATACCTGCCTGTTTTTTTCGTGTAGTCATACACCCCCAAAACCCCGCCAGCAACAGAACCAGGTAAGCTTCCGCAGCGATGACATAACGCGCATCGAACACGCTGACGCGGACGGAAAGGACAGCGAGGATCAACACAGGCACGACCAAACCGACGGCCAGAAACAGGGCAGCACGCCGTTGCCAGCGCCAGAGCAGCACCAGCGCGCCGACGACCAGCGGCAGCAACACGATCCAGGCCAGGCGCAGCAACGGCTCAGGGAGAGTCTGCCCCAGAATAAGCGTAGGCAAGAAGCCTGTGAGCAGATGAGCGGGATCGAAGGGCTGCGTCGTGCCCCCATAATCACTCCTGGACAGGGCAACGAGTTGAGCGAACCAAGGAATCAGCAGGGTGGCGACGACAAGCAATGATAGCAGCCAGGGCCGCCAGCGCTCGCTCCGGCTGAAGAAAAGGTAAGCGCCCTGCGCCGCGACGAAAAAGGGTTCGAAAAAGAAGATGTAGGCGCTAACCGCCGTGGCCAGGATATAGCGTGCCCAATCCGCCCGACGGTTTCGCCGCACGGCCAGCAGAAAAGCGGTCATCGCCACCGGGCTGGATGCCGCCCAGATGGCGTAGTTGCGCACGTCCTGAGCGTGCCAGATGAGGAAGGGATGGACAGCGTAAAGAAGCGCGCCCAGGAGGGCCGCGCGTCCCTGCCGGAACAGCAACCGACCCAGCAGGTACGTGGCTGCCACGCCGGGCAGGCTGAACAGGCCGGGCAGCAGGCGCATCACCCACTCCCCATCGCCAAAAATGCCCCGCCACAGGGCAAAGAGGGCAAAGGTTCCCAGCGGGTGAGGCTCCCGGCCACTGAGCGCCAGCGCCTCCGGCCAGGGGGCCGCCCAATACTCGATGGCAAAGGCCTCGTCGCCGCGCAACGGCGTGGCATCCAGGCGGAACAACCGCAACGCAAAGGCCAGCAGAATGATGGCGACGAGAACGAAGAGCGGTGCGCTTCGCCTCCGCCAGTGTCTCATGCCATGGCCTCAGGGTCGATTCTGGCAGCGCGCTCCAGGGCTTCAATCTGCTCGGCACTCAGCGTGGCGTGGTTGTTCTCCTTCTTCACATCCCGCAGGTAAGTCTTGAGGCTGGGGCGCTTTTTGGTATCCGCGTGCACCACGGGGATCGGGGATTCGCTCACCTCCACCTCCGCTTGGGGGCTGGTAAAGACGATCACCGGCTGCACGGTGACGCCTGATTCCGGTGCCACCTGGTCGACCAGTTGTTGTATGGCCGCTGCGTCCCGCAGCGCGTCGCGGTGGGGGTTGCCAACGTTATCCTGGCGGAAGAACCGCATGAACTTGCTGAACGCTCCCCCTTCCCGCGTCCAGTTCGTCCCGTCCACGCGGAAACGTCCATCCTGGGGGCGCACGGTGAAGGTGAACACCCCCTGCGGAGCAACCAGCACATGCCGGGCGGGCAGCGCGTAATGGTAGAGCACGCTGCGGTTGCTGATGCCTTTCAGCCCCCGCTGCAGCACATCCTCTGTGCGCGGCTCGCGCAGCCACAGGTTGGCCATGCGCACCGAATAGACAGTGGCAGCCATGGCGATGGGCAGCACGATCAGGGGGGCCAGCAGCAATAAGGGGTTGTTGGTGGCCGGGGTGGCGTTGGTGACAAACAGTCCGGCGACCAGAATCGCCAGCGTGACAAAGAAAGAGTACTGGGCAATCCGGCGGCTGCGTCGGACCAACCGCTGGTTGATGACAACGCGCATGGCGTGTTTCTCCCGTCTTTAGGGTTATGCAAGCCGGATGTTAGCACACGGGCCTCCCCTTCTGCAACGTATTTTCGGGTTGGAATTCCCCGTTTGCTGATCGTTATACTATAATATAGATAGATCGTCCGTTTTTCTTCTCCTTATGCATCGTTTTAGCCCCCCGGCCAACTATTTTTCTTAGACAGGAGTGAAATTGATGGTCACCTATGCTGACAAACCTTGGCTCAAGCGTTACGATCCCGGCGTGCCCGCCACGCTCGAATATCCGGATATTCCGCTATATAGGTTGCTGCAGGAAAGCGCACGCAAACATCCTGCTGCAACGGCCTGCCTGACCTCCGCCCACCTGCCGCTGTTGGGCCGCCAGCACAGCGTGATCACCTACCAGCAGCTCGATAGCTACACCGATGCCCTGGCAGCAGCGCTTGTGGACCTGGGCCTGCAAAAAGGCGAGCGTGTGGCCCTCGTCATGCCCAACTGTACGCAGTTTGTCATTGCTTTCTACGGGGCTTTGAAGGCTGGTGGGGTGATTGCGGCCACCAACCCAACCTATCCACCCAACAGGATGCAGCACCAACTGGCCGACTCCGGGGCCACTGTGGTGATCACGCTAAGCCTCTTCTATAACATGATCAAGCAGATTCAGCCCCAGACCGACGTCAAGCACGTGATCGTCACCAACATCAAGGAATATCTGCCGCCCGTGGCGAAATTCCTGTTCACGGTGGCTCGCGAGAAGAAGGACGGCCACGCCATCGAGAAACGACCGGAGGATCACTGGCTGCAAGACCTGCTGGCCCGCTACGCGGGGCGCAAGGCAGCGGTAGACGTAAGCCCCGATGACCTGGCGATATTCCAATATACCGGCGGCACGACCGGGGTATCCAAAGCGGCCATGTCAACGCATCGCGCGCTGGTGGCCGATACGCTACAGTGCTGCGCCTGGCTCTCATCGGATATGCCCAGCCGCCCCGAAGAAGAGCGTTTCCTGGCAGCCATCCCGCTCTTCCATGTTTTTGGCATGGTGGCTGTGATGAGCTTCGCGGTCTCCATGGCCTCGGCGATGATCATGGTCCCCAACGCGCGGGATATCGACGACGTGCTGGAGAATATCCATACCTACAAGCCCACGATGTTCATGGGTGTTCCCGCGCTGTACAATGCCATCAACAACCACCCGAAGGTGATCAGCGGCGAGTTCAGCCTCAAATCGATACGCGCCTGCATCAGCGGGGCAGCGCCGCTGGCCCCGGCAACCAAAGAACGGTTCGAGCAGTTGAGCGGCGGCAAGCTGCTGGAAGGCTTCGGCATGAGCGAGATGCCGACGGCCACGCATGCCAATCCACTGCTGGGGGAAAACCGGACCGGCTCGATTGGGCTGCCGTTCCCCGATGTGGAGTGTCGCATTGTGGACCTGGATGAGGGGGTGAACGATGTGCCAGTGGGGGAGGTGGGAGAACTGATTCTGCGCGGGCTACAGATGATGGTTGGCTACCACAACATGCCCACGGAGACGGCCAACGCCCTGCGGGAAGACGCCCAGGGCAGGAAGTGGTTCTACAGCGGCGACATCGCCAGAATGGACGAAGATGGCTACTTCTACATCGTGGACCGCAAGAAAGACATGGCGATCATCGGCGGCTTCAACGTTTACCCGCGCAATGCCGAGGATGTGCTGATGAAACATCCGGCAGTGCTGGAGGTGGGCGTCGCCGCCGTGCCACATCCAGACCCGACCAAGGTGGGCCAGGAAACGCTCAAGGCCTGGGTGGTCGTCAAGCCCGGCATGTCGGTGACGGCGGAGGAATTGATCGAGTTCGCCAGCCAGGACCTGGCCCGCTACGAGATTCCCTCGCGCTACGAATTCGTCGATGAGTTGCCCAAGACCACGGTGGGCAAGGTCTTGCGCAGAGAATTGGTGCAGATGGAGCTGGAAAGCCGCGAGCGCAGCGCCCAGTAGTTGCGCCTGTCCTGCCCGCACCCGGCATCGCGGTCCATGCGTTGTATAATAGCGAGGCCGGGTGCTTTTGCTTGCCGGTATGCGCTGCCTGCCTGGTGGAGGGGATTGTGTTGCGCGTGGCCCTTTTTGACGTTGACGGCACGCTGGTCGATGGCCATGTGTGGGGCGGCATTCTGCGCTACCCCGCCGTGAGTCGCTGGAAGGTCTGGCGTCTTTATGCCCGGACTTTGCCGGCGCTGCTCCGAAGAAAAGCGAAGTCCCTGGACGAGACTGCATTCCGCGATCAATGGGTGCGTGGGCTGGCTACGCTGGTCCGTGGGTGGTCTGTGCAGCAGTTTGCAGCGCTCTCTCGCTGGATCGCCACGGACTTCCTGCGCCCCACATACCGCCAGGATGTCGTCGCGCTCCTCGAACAGCACAAAGAAGCGGGGCACCAGGTTATTCTGGTTTCCACGATGTTCTCTGCTGTCCTGGAGCAGATCGGGCGCTACCTGGGTGCGCATGACTGGCTGGGAAGCGCCCTGGAAAGCCGCGATGGGCGGCTGACCGGGCGGCTGGTTGGGGAGAGTTGCGTTGGCCCGCGCAAGCTGGCGTATGTTCGCCAGCGCCTGGCCTGCTACCAACCGCCTGTGACGTTGGATGCCTGCGTGGCCTATGCGGACAGCCTATCGGATGCAGCACTGCTGGCGGCAGTCGGGCAGCCGACGGCAGTTTATCCGGAGCCAGAGCTGCGCACCCTGGCGCTGGCGCAGGGGTGGGCGGTTCATCCGGCCAGCGAGTAAGGAGTCAGGGAAATTCGATGCCTGTTGGGAATCTGGACCCACAAACGGTCACCATAATCGTGGTTATCGCCGCACTGTGTATCGGGGGACTGATCCTGTCCTTCATCCTGCCCATCATCTCCGGCATTTTCGGCGTTTTCTCCAACTTCATCGAGATTTTCATCGACGTGCTGACTGGCGGACCGGTGGCCTGGTGCGGATGCATCCTGCTGCTGCTGTTCCTCGTTGGGTTCTGCGGCTTTATTGCCGTGATGGCCTACTCTTTGTCGACCTGTGGCACGCCGGATGCAGTCCGCTTCTGTACCTGGTTTGGCCTCTAGTTCGGCCTCCAAAGGAGGCCCTTTTTTTGTGTGGCGCAGTCTGTACGAGGGGTGTGAGGAGGTCTGTGAATGGACCCTACCTACAAGACGATCATTGAGCCGTTCCGGGTCAAGACGGTGGAGCAGGTTAGGTTCACGACGCCGGAATACCGGGAAGAGGCGTTGCGGCAAGCCGGATATAACCTTTTTCTCCTGCACGCTGAGGATGTGTTGATTGACCTGCTGACGGATAGCGGAACCGGGGCCATGTCTGCCCGGCAGTGGAGCGCCATGATGCTCGGCGATGAGAGCTATGCCGGGTCGCAGTCCTTTTATCGCCTGGAGGCCGTGGTCAAGGAGATCACCGGCTTCAAGCACGTGATTCCTACCCATCAGGGCCGCGCGGCAGAGCGCATCCTGTTCTCGACGGCGGTCAGGGCCGGAGATGTGGTTCCCAACAACACTCATTTTGATACCACGCGGGCCAACATCGAATATGCCCATGCAGAGGCCCGCGACCTTGTGATTCCGGAGGGCAGGCAGCCAGGGGTCATTCACCCCTTCAAGGGCAACATGGACGTGGAGGCCCTGCGCCGGACCATTCAAGAGATTGGCGCGGAGCGCATCCCCATGGTCATGCTGACTCTGACCAACAACTCCGGGGGTGGGCAGCCGGTGAGCATGGCGAACATCCGCGCCGTGAGCGAGCTGGCGCATGCGCACGGCATCCCCCTGATCCTGGATGCCTGCCGCTTTGCAGAAAACAGTTGGTTCATCAAGGTCCGCGAGAACGGCTACCGGGACAAAACGCCGCTGGAGATTGCGCAGGAGATTTTCTCCTACGCGGATGGCTGCACCATGTCCGCCAAGAAGGATGGCCTGGCCAATATCGGCGGCTTCCTGGCTTTGAATGACGACGAGCTGGCCCAGCAATGCCGCAATCTGCTGATCCTTACCGAGGGCTTTCCGACCTATGGCGGCCTGGCAGGATACGACATGGAGGCGATTGCCCAGGGGTTGCGGGAGGTGCTGGAGGAGGACTATCTGCGTTACCGCATTCGGGTCACTGAGTACCTGGCCGATGCCCTGACCGCGGCCTCGGTCCCCATCGTACAGCCGCCGGGCGGCCACGCGGTCTACATTGACGCCAAAGCCATGCTGCCGCACATCCCGCCAGCGCAGTATCCGGCGCAGGCTCTGGCGGTGGAGCTGTACCGGGAAGGGGGGATACGCGCCGTCGAGATCGGCTCGGTCATGTTCGGGCGTGTGCGGGAGGATGGCTCCGAGGAACCGGCCATGTTGGAGCTGGTCCGCCTGACGATCCCCCGTCGGGTGTACACCCAGAGTCATATCGATTATGTCATCGAAGCCATCACACGGGTTAACAGGCGCAGGGATGGCATCCGGGGCCTGCGTATTGCCTGGCAGGCTCCCTTCCTGCGGCACTTCACCGCGCGGTTTGAGCCGCTGTGAGCCGTCTGCTGGGACGCTTGGGGGGCAATCAGCGGCAGGCGTTGACGTTGGCCAGGTGCTCCTCGTAAGTCGTCGCGTAGAGGTTGCCCGATCCCTGGCAATTCCCCGTGAAGAAGAGGTAATCCGTTTCGGCAGGGCGCAGCGCCGCGTTGATCGCTTCTGCGGCGGGGTTGCACACCGGTGAGGGGGGCAGACCGGCGTTGAGGTTGGTGTTGTACGGAGATGCGGTATCGAAATGGCTGGCGCTCAGGCGCGGCCACCAGTCGCCGGGGCCGCCCAGGGCATATTGCAGGGTCACGGTGGAACCCAGGGGACTGCCTGCCTGTAGCCGATTGTGGAAGACGCTGCTGACCAGCACCTGCTCGCCGTAAGCCCATGACTCGCGCTGGATGATCGAGGCGAGGGTCAGCGCCTGGTAGAGCGTCATGCCGTGCGCGGCGGCCAGGGCGCTGGCGTCGGCGGGCAGGTGCTCCGCAAAGGCGGCCAGCAGCCTGTCGCGGAAGCTTTCCGCCGTGTCCTCGTTGCTCAGCTCATACGTCCCCGGATAGAGGTAGCCTTCCAGTGAGCGGCCCGCCGGACGGCTGGCCAGGAAGTCGTAGGCTGGGGGAGCGGCCCCAGGGCCGACCGCAGCCAGGAAGTCCGCCCCCCAGAACCCGACCGGCAGGCTGTCGATCACGGCGGCGATCTGTTCTGCGCGCCAGCCAGGGCGGATGCTGATGGTGCAGTGCGGATCACAGTCTGGGCTGCGCGGGCCAGAACCAGCCGGTGCTGCCGGGGCCAGCGGCTCGCTGGGAGGGGCGTTCTGTGCCGCGCCGGGCGGAAGGTAGAGCGGCTGCCCGATCTGAAGCAGGTCGCTGCTCAGACAGTTGGCACGGCGCAGGTCGTCTGTGGTAACTGTGCCGCCTGCCCCCAGGACGTAAGCGAAGAGCGTCTCCCCTGGCAGAACGTGATGCAGCTCCCAGCCTTCGGGGTGCTCGCATCCGCTCGCCTGCCCTGTCGTTTGCGGCGCGTCGGCTGGCGTGGCGGTTGGCGAAGCCATGGGGTGTGGAAGGTCCGTTACGGTGGGGGCGACGGTGGCTGCATAGGCCGGGGGCAGGTCAGGGATGGGCCGTTCTGGTGAGGGAGATGGCGAGGGCAGAACGGCGACCACAGGTGCGGAGAGAGTGCGCGGCAGCGTGGGGATGGGCGTTGCAGTGGGCCTGGCACTGCGCTCGATGTGGGCCAGCAACCCAACACCCACAGCGCCCATCATCAGGCAGATGCCTGCCCCCAGTGTGAGCAAGAGGAGTCCGGTGCTCTGCACGAAACCCGATGGCTGTTCTGGCTGCCGGGATGCCACCACTGGTCGCTCCGCTTCGGTTTCAGGTTGTGGCTTCCGGGACTTGTTGATTGAGTCGGTCTAGCAGGTCGAGCAGCCTCTCCTGCCAAGCCCGACGCGGCAGGCCTCGCGGGAGCCATACGGCAGTCCGGCTGACGCGCACGCCATTTGCCAGGTAGTCTTGCAGGGCGTTGCGGTCGATCTCGGCCAGATAGGGGAGGCGGATGTAAATTTGCTCGTCTTCGTGGCCGACGGCGGTGGCATTCGCCGCCTGGGCACGCAACTTGACCCTGATCTGGTAGAGCAGGCCCTCAATGGCTTCTGGCAATGACCCAAAACGATCCGCCAACTCGGTTCGCATCTCGTCCACCGCCGTTTCATCGCGCACATCGGCCAGGCGGCGATAAAGCTGCAACCGCAGGCCCATGTCGGGGATGAAGTCGGTGGGGATGTAGGCGGGCAGGGGCAGGTCGATGGTGATCGCTCCCCCTGGTAACGCGGGCTGGGGGACGCCTCCGGTCCGCTCGCCCTTGAGGCGGCTGACGGCCTGCGAGAGGAGATGGGTGTACAGGTGGAAGCCTACCGCAGCAACGTGGCCGCTCTGGCGCGCGCCCAGGATGTCCCCCGCGCCACGGATTTCCAGGTCCCGCATGGCGATGTGGAATCCCGCCCCCAATTCGGCCTGCTCCTTGATCGTCTGCAACCTGGAGCGGGCATCGTCCGTCAACCGACTCCAGGGCGGATGGAAGAAGTAGGCGTAGGCCCGCGCGGCCCCGCGCCCCACGCGCCCCCGCAACTGGTAAAGCTGGGCCAGGCCGAACCAATCCGCGCGGTCCACGATCAGCGTGTTGGCGTTGGGGATATCCAGCCCCGACTCGATGATCGACGTGCAGACCAGCACATCGAACTCGCCCTGCGCGAAGCGAAGCATCGTCCGCTCCAGATCCTGCTCATCCATCTGGCCGTGTCCGACCAGGATGCGGGCCTCTGGCACCAACTGGCGCAGCTCGTGCGCCTTGACCTGGATCGTCTGGACACGGTTGTGGACGAAGAAAACCTGGCCGCCGCGCTCCAATTCCCGCAGGATGGCCTGCCGAACCAGCCGTTTGTCATAGGTCCCGATGTGGGTGCTGATGGGCAGCCGCTCCTCCGGCGCGGTCTGGATGGTGCTGATGTCCCGAATGCCCGTCAATGCCATGTACAGCGTGCGCGGGATGGGGGTGGCCGTCATAGTCAGCACGTCCACCTCGGTTCGCATCTGCTTGAGTTGCTCTTTGTGGGTGACGCCGAAGCGCTGTTCTTCGTCGATGATCAGCAGACCCAGGTCTTTGAACCTGACATCGGGCTGCAACAGGCGGTGCGTGCCGATGATGATGTCGATCTGGCCGGTGGCCAGCTCGTGCAGGATGGCTTGCTGGGCCTTGCGGTCTCGAAAGCGGGAGAGCATCTCCACCTTGACCGGAAAGGGCACCAGCCGCTGGGAGAACGTGTTGTAGTGCTGTTGGGCCAGCACAGTGGTGGGGACCAGCATGGCTACCTGTTTGCCGTCCATGATGGCCTTGAAGGCGGCCCGCAGGGCGACCTCGGTCTTGCCGTAGCCCACGTCGCCGCAGATCAGCCGATCCATCGGCTGGGGGCGCTCCATGTCTTGCTTGACCTCTTCGATGGCCCGCAGTTGATCCTCGGTTTCGACATAGGGGAAAGACGCCTCAAGCTCATGCTGCCAGGGCGTATCCGGGCTGTAGGCGTGGCCGACGATCTGAGCGCGTTTGGCGTAGAGTTCGAGCAGCTCCCGCGCGATCTCCTCGACTGCCTGGCGGGTGCTTTCCCTGGTCCTCACCCAATCTGGCGTGCCCAGGCGGCTGAGCTGAGGCGGGCGGTCGTCTGCGCCAATATAGCGGGCCAGCCGGTCCGCCTGGTGGATGGGCACAAAAAGCTGGTCGGTGCCCGCGTACTGGACCACCAGGTATTCGCGCTCGTCGCCATTGAGGATGCGCTTTTGCAGCCCTATGAAGCGCCCGATGCCGTATTCGACGTGAACGACGTAATCCCCTGGCTCCAGATCGGCGAAGGAAGATTCCGGCGCTGCTGGGCGTGCCTGCCGGATGCGACGGGGTTCCGGTCGCTTCCAGCCGAAGATCTCGGCATCGGTCAGCAGGTGCACGTCGCCATCGGGGCGGCGGAGTATCCACCCTTCGGCCAACGCGCCTTCCACAAATTGCCGCGCTCCCGTCTCGGCCAGTGAGTCTACGGAGTCAGTGGGGGCCAAGTAGGTATCCTGCTGGCCCCAAAGCTCGGCCAGCCGTTCCGCCTGTCGGGTGACGACAACAGTGGGTTGGCCGCCGTACCGCAGCTCAAAGAGGTAATCGAGAAAGGGCTTGATTTGGCCGCTGAAACGGGGGCCAGGCACGAAGGACTCGCTCAGAAGGGGTGCGCCTGCATCGGCGGCAGTCTCAAGCGCCGTTTTTTCGCCCAGATGCAGCACGGCCCTGGCAGTGATCTCTTCATACAGCTCATCCCACGTCAGGTAGGGGAGGGGATACGCCGGAGGGAGCTGATCGCTCTTGAGCTTTTCCTGGCGCAGTTCGATGGCCTGCGTCTCCAGGTCCTCGACCATGTCGCGCAGCGCCGCCCAGTCGTCCACCACGAGCAAAGAGTCGGGTGGCGCGTAGTCCAGCAAGCCGCCGGGGTAGTCGTAGAAGTAGGGCAGGTAGTATTCCAGCGTGGCGAAGGCGCTACCGCCGCCGAGCCGCTCGGCGTCCGGTTGTGTGGAAGCCGAGTCTTCGTCGGGGGCAGGTTGCCGGGCGAACCATGCGGCCAGTTGGGTCGCCACCGGTGGCGCCAGGCGGGGCAAAGCCTCGCGGGCGGGGGTGATCACGACCTGATCCACCTCCTCATCCGAGCGTTGTGAGGCCGGGTCGAAGAGGCGCAGGCTCTCGATTTCATCGCCAAAGAACTCAAGGCGCGCCGGGCGCTCGGCAGCCATCGGGAAGATGTCAATGATGCCGCCGCGTCGGCTGAAGGTGCCGTGTTCGGTGGTGATGGTGGCCGGGGTGTATCCCAGGCCCAACAGGGTGTGCAGCAGCTTCTCTGGCTCTGTGTGATCGCCACGTCTGAGCAGGCGCGAGCCAGCGCGGAACTCCCTGACGGGCATCGTTTTCTGCATCAACGCCCGCGCTGAGGTGACGATAACCAGGGGGGTCTTGGGAGGCTGCTTCAGCAGCGGTGGCGGGCACAGGGCGGCCAGCACAGAGAGCCGACCCCGGATGTTCGTCTCCGGCCACGGGGCGTACTCATAGCAGAGCGGCCCCGGCTCAGGATAGCGCAGGACGGTCAGGTCTGGAGACCAGGCCGGAAGCTGCTCGGCGATGTTGTAAGCGCGGTCGACCCGGTCGGCGATGTACAGGATTGGGCGGCCCAGATCGAGGGCGAGCGCTGCCGTCAGGTAGGGGCGTGCCGCCCGCAGCAGTTCCTGGCTGCCGGGGGCAAGACCCTCCCGCAGGGCATCGCGCAGGGCGATGTACGCGGGTGTGGTACGGATGAAGTCGAGCAGGCCGGTGAGGTGCATACGGTTCAGGGTGTGGCATGACGCTCGGCATCCGAGCGTGATTCCGGTGGTGGGGGTGCGGCTTCCTGGTCAGGCGTTGCTTCTGTAGCGGGTCCGTTGTAGCGAGTCATCGCGCTTTCGATACCCTCTCTCAGCCAGGTCGCTACAGCCTGCACAGCCCGGTCGATGGTCCGCGCCACCAGGGCGCTCTCGTGCTCGGCGAAAGGGCGGAGCACGTATGCGGCGGGGTCCATGCGGTCCGGCGGACGGTTGATTCCAAAGCGCAGGCGCGGGAAGTCCTGCGTGCCCAGCCGCTGGATGATGCTTTGAATCCCCTTGTGCCCCCCTGAGCCGCCCGATTTGCGCAGGCGCAAGGTGCCCAGGGGCAGGTCCAGATCGTCGTAGATAACCAGGACGTGCTCCGGTGGTATTTTGTAGAAGCTGGCCAGGGCGCTCACCGCGTCCCCGCTCAGGTTCATATACGTTTGGGGCCTGGCTAAAAGGACAGCGCGTCCCTCGATGGTGCCGCTGGCGAGCCTGGCCTTGGCCTGTTTCTTGTCGAAATCCAGACCGTATGTCCGGGCCAGGGCGTTTACACAGCGGAAGCCGATGTTATGACGGGTGTTGGCGTATTCCCTGCCCGGATTACCCAGCCCGACGATGAGATACCGCTCAGACATGTTCCCTCATACAAAATTCTGGCAAGTTACGACTCGTCACGGCCGTATACGCTATTCTCGTCCACGGGCCGGGCGCGACGAAGCCCGCCGCACAGCCGAGCGGGCCTGGTTGCGCAGAAACAGGTAGGCCCCTGCCAGGGCCATCAGGCCAAGGCCCAGGAGCGCCCCCGTGCAAAAAGCATTGCCAAAGTCGGGGGAGGGGGCGGTTTCCGGCGCGGGGCTGTCCTGCCCCCCAACCTCTACAGGCCCCTCCTCTGCCGGAACAACGGGAGCCGCCAGCGCCGGCATCTCGGTTGGCGCGATGGTGGCAGGCGGTGGCTCTGCCGGGCTGGAAAGGGCCGGCTGCTGCGTGGGCTGAACTTCCAGATTGTCGACCCGGACTTCCGACACGTTGCCGTCCGCCAGAAAGACTTGCAACCTCAGGTCGTATTGCCCCGGCGGCAGGGCACTGGTGTCCCACTGGCCCAGCACGCCCTGCTGCACCGGCTCCTGCACCGGACCGGTCACGGGGAACCACTGCTCGGTTCCGCTCAGCGCAAACCAGAGCTGGTAGGCGGTGAATTGCGACGGGTGGTCCGCGCTGCCTGATACAGTGACCGCGCCACTGACGGCTTCACCGGGGGTTGGGGCCGTGATGGCAATCTGCGTGGGCTCCCCCTGGGCCGCCACGCCCATCATGCTCATTGCTGCCGTGCCCACCAGAGCGACGGTGAGCACCAGGACCCGTGAGACCTGTCTATGTCTTGGTATCATCATAATAGTTGCCGCACGGTTGAATAAGCAGCGTATAAGTCTAACAATCCCATGGGGAAACTGCAACCTCTCCGCGCCGGAGCTTGCCCGGTGGGTGGTGAAGCCTGGCTGTATGGCCTGTATATGGGGCTAGACGCCATACGAACCCCCAGATATACGGGTTTTGCCGACGATTGGCCGGCGTTGTCATGGCGGGCAGGGCTGTAGAACTTTTGCTCGAATGGGCGCATTGCGCTAAAATAATAAAGCTTGGCTGGAAATCGAAATCGTTTGAGGAGCGCAAGATGGCGGGCACTTCAGGCTATACCGAGAAAGACATCCAGTACTTCAAGGATATGGAGCATGTCCGTCGTCGGCCAGGTATGTATGTCGGTGGGACCGATATACGCGCGTTGCACCATCTGGTTTACGAGGTCGTGGACAATTCCGTAGACGAAGCCCTGGCCGGCCGGTGTGATTCCATTGTCGTGGTTCTGCACAAGGACGGATCGGTATCCGTCGATGACAACGGCAATGGCATTCCGGTTGGCATTCATCCAACCGAGAAAATTTCCTCCCTGGAGCTGGTCATGACGCGCCTGGGGGCGGGGGGGAAGTTTGACGGCCAGGCGTACAAAGTCTCAGGCGGTCTGCACGGGGTAGGCGTCTCGGCGGTCAATGCCCTGTCCAAGTGGCTGAGGGCCACGGTCCGTCGAGATGGCCAAGTGTGGCAGCAGGAATACCGGATTGGCGTGCCCGTTGGTCCCGTCCAGAGCATCCGCAAAATGGAGAAGGGGGAGCCGACCGGGACCCTGATCCACTTCCTGCCGGACGATGAGATTATGCAGGAGACGGAGTTTCACTTTCTCACGCTGGCGCAGCGGTTCCGGGAGATGGCTTTTGTGGCGCGGGGCGTCACGATCACGCTGCGCGACGAGCGCGTGAAACCGATCCCGCGTGAGATGACGTTCTATTTCGAGGGGGGCATTCAGTCTTTCGTGCGTTACCTGAACCGCAACCGCAAAGCGCTGCACCCGGTGATCTACGCCGAGCGCGAGATCACTTTCAACGAAGACGACCCCAAGAAGCGTTACACTGTCGGCGTCGAGGTTGCTTTTCAGTACACGGATGCCTCCACGACCACCGAACTGGCCTTTGCCAACACCATCAACACGCCGGACGGCGGCAGCCACCTGACCGGCATGCGGACATCCATCACGCGGGTGATCAATAACTACGCTCGCAAAACCGGGCTGCTGAAAGACAGAGACCCCAATTTCTCTGGCAACGACACGCTGGAAGGGCTGACGGCCATCGTCAGCATCAAGCATCCGGACCCCCAGTTTGAGAGCCAGACCAAGGTTAAGCTCATGAATCCGGAGGTGGCCGGGGCGGTCTCCTCTGTGACGGGGGATGTGTTTTCTGAGTATCTGGAGCTGAACCCCAGGGATGCCCGCCGCATCGTGGATAAGTGCATGACGGCCATGCGCGCGCGCGACGCCGCCAAGAAGGCCCGCGATCTGGTGCGTCGTGGCACCAGCCTGCTGGAGAGCACCACACTGCCCGGCAAATTGGCGGACTGTTCTGAGCGCGACCCCAGCCGTTCGGAGCTGTACATCGTCGAGGGCGACTCGGCGGGAGGCAGCGCCAAGCAGGGGCGTGACCGGCATTTTCAGGCGATCCTGCCGCTGCGGGGCAAGATTCTGAATACAGAGCGTGCGCGTCTGAACAAGATTCTGGACAACAACGAGGTCAAGGCGTTGATCTCTGCGCTGGGGACCGGGATTGGGGATGACTTCAACCTGGAGAACCTGCGCTACAACCGGATCATCATCATGACCGACGCCGATGTGGACGGGGCGCACATCCGCACGCTGTTGCTGACGTTCTTTTTCCGCTACATGACCCCCCTCATCCAGAACGGCTGCCTGTACATTGCCCAGCCACCGCTCTACCGCCTGGAAGGACGCAAGAAGGATGTCCGTTACGCCTATTCGGAGGAGGAGCGCGAGCGTCTCATCAAGGAAATGGGCGATTCGGGCAAGATCTCCGTGCAGCGGTACAAGGGCTTGGGCGAGATGAACCCGGAGCAGTTGTGGGAGACCACGATGGACCCGGAGACCCGGACGCTGTTGCAGGTCACCATCGAGGACGCCAGTGAGGCGGATCGCGTGTTCGACATGCTGATGGGCAGCAGTGTTTCGCCGCGACGCCGCTTCATTCTGACGCACGCCAGGCACGTGCGCAACCTGGACGTGTAGGCCTGCGCATTTACCCTTGTGAGGGCGAAACAGTCTGGGACCACCCCCGCAGGATGGTCCGGGCGAGCGGGACGGCCCCCAGCGCCATCCAACGCCACCCGGCGTGGGTTGGGATTGTGGATGGGTCCACAGGCGTGCAGGAGAAGATCAGGTTCAGACCAGGCCTGCCGTCCGTTTCGATGAGCCGGAAGTGCACGGGGATGATGTCCTCTGTCGGCGCCCCGGCGGCGGACTGGAAGCTGACCCTGCCTAGCCCGATTTCATCCAGGAGGCGGGCCACTGTCTGCTGAGGGGCCTCGCCGGGCTGGACGGCTGTGGTGGGCAGTTCAGGGGATTGGCTGGATGCCTGCGCCCGCACCAGCACGTTGCCTTCGTGGTGCACCAGCGCCGAGACGCTCAAGTTGCGCAGGTCGCGGTGGCTTCGTTCTGCCCGGATGATGCTGACCAGCATTTGAGTGGCCTGCTCCAGGTCGTCATTGATGATCAGATACTTGCACTGGGGCGCAAAGCGTATCTCAAAATCGGCCCGCTGCAAGCGCCTGTTGATCTCTGCCTCATCCGCGTCGCCCCGGTGGCGTAAACGTTCTTCCAGGGTGGTCTTGTCCGAAGGGGTGATGAAGACGAGCACGGCGTTGTCTGGATATTGCTGGCGCAGCACGGACGCCCCCAGCACCTCGATGTCCGCAATCAGATCGGTCTCGCTCTCCAGCCCCTCCTCGATTACCCGGCGCACCACGCCGTACAGCTCGCCGTGGACGTTCTGCCACTCCAGCAGCGCATTGTCCTCGATAAGCCGCTGAAATTCCTGGCGGCTGACGAAGAAATGCTCCCGCCCTTCCTGTTCTCCTGGGCGTTTTTTGCGGGTGGTGGCCGTGGGCAACTGCCGGAGGTTGGCAACCTGCTTCAGCGCTTCCTGCATCAGGGTGTTCTTGCCGACGCCAGAAGGACCTACCAGGACGTAGAGCAGCCCCTTGCGTTCGGTTCGGCTTGCCATGTGTTCGGCTCCCTGTTGTCGCCGCCTTGAACTACGCGCTTAGTGTAACAGGGGTCCTGGGTTTGGTCTACTGTTCCTGGCGCTGGCAATAGAACATAGAACAGGGTGGGCCACATCCGGTGACCCACCCTATCGCGTTATGGCTACGATTCCGTCTCTGGCTTAGTCCGCCAGGACGATATCATCGATCCACCAGCCTGAGCCAGTATCGGAGTCAACCCGCGCATCCAACCGGAAGCGGAAGGTCAACATGAGGTCGGTGAAGTCCACGCTGCCCGGAGCCACACCCAACAGGGAGGCCACATAGTCCCGCAGAGCCACGTTGCGCAGCGTCCAGGCGGCGTTGTTCTGGTCGCAGCGGTTGTAGATCTCTTCCCACTGTTCAAAGCCGTCGGTGGCGTACGGCAGGGAGATTTCGACGATCATGCAGTCGCCGTCGTCCACGTCGTAGCGCTCATACCAGCTCAGCGATGGATTTACCGCGCCTGTCATGTCCACCACGCCATCCAGAAGCAGGGACATGTTGGAAATATGCTCGTAGTCCACGTCGGGGTTGCCAGGGCTGTCATGGAAGGAGAAGCTCTGCCTGGCCACATCGAGCTGGATCACTGCGCCGCCGCCGTTCTCGTACCACCACAGCTCCAGCATGTGAACCCCTGCTTCTAAATAGACCGAGGTGGTGTGTGTGGTGGGACCCTGGTCATACCAGCGGTCAAGGATGAGACCGGGGTCGTTGGTGGGATCGGGGTAGGTGACCGGATCGCGGTCAACGAAGAGCCGCGCGCCGTCGTCCGTTCTGACGCTGAACTCGTAGTAGCCCGCTTCCACCGTGATGGGACGCACGAACTGAATGGCGATGTGGTCATGGTTGGACTTCCACGGGGTGGTGTTGCAAGTTCCGTCTGGGTTGGGGCTGGAAGAGCTATCGCAATTGAAGTCGATCTCGGCCAGGTTTGCCGTTGCCCGGACGGAGAAGGTTCGGTTTGCGCTGTTGCACCAGAAGCTGACGCCCCGGATGGCCAGCGAGGCCACGTAGCTGTCGCTGCCGCAGTACCCAAACTCGCGGGTATCGTAGAAGCGCGTCTCCCAGGACCCAGGGCCGAGCGCTGCCGGGCCGCTCCCCGATCCGCGATAGATGTCGCCAAGCCCCCAGGTGCCCTCGGCCACCCAGTCGCTCATGGTTTCCGCGCCGTCGTAGAAGTCGAGCGTGAAAACCTGGGGGTTATACGGTGCAACCGACACATCGTCGATCCACCAGCCGGGGTCGGTGCGGTCGTCGCGCAGCGCGTCCAGGATGAAGCGAATACGGATCTTCCGGCCCGCGTAGGGCCGCAGGTCCACCTGGCGGCGGTTCCAGGATGTGGTGCCTGTGTAGTATTGTTGGTAGACCTCAGTCCAGGCGGACCAGTCGTCCCAGTCAGGTCCCTGCCAGGTTGAGACCTGGACTCGCGTGTAGTCATACCGATCCAGCCGGAAGCGGTCCCACCAGGAGAGCACGGGGAAGTCTCCCGTGGTGACGCCGGTGAGATCGATGGGGTTGGTCAGTTGCAGCACGGACCACGAGTTGTTGAGGTAATCTGTGCCGGGGCTGTCCGACCAGGCGTAGCTGCCGCTGTGGCTGGCCTCGTCGCTCAATGTCCACGTGCCGCCCGCCCGCCAGTTGGTGGAGCCTTCCATATCGTCGGTGAAGGGGAAGGAGTGGGGCGTCTCCACGTGCTCTGCCAGACGCACATCGTCGATCCATACCCCGTCGTCGGTGCGGTCATCGGTCAGCGCGTCCAGCCGGAAGCGCAGGTAGAAGGGGGTTGTATCGCTGATGTAGGGCCGCATATCGATAGAGACGTACTCCCAGCCCAACTGGGTGTTGAACTCATTGCGACCTACCCCTGGCGCTTCTGGGTGCGCGCTGGTGCTGTCGGTGTACTCGTAGGACCACAGGGAAGTCCAGGTTGTCCCTCCATCGGTGCTGGCTTCGACATAGAGCTTGTCGTATGGTCCGAGGTCCCGAATGTGCCAGAAGCTCAGTTCGGGGTTGGTGGCCTGGCTGCTCAGCAACTGGAAGGGCCGCGAGCTTTGCAGGCTGGAGTTGGTGTCGTCTGCGTAGTTTGTGCCGGGGCTGTCCGACCAGGCGGAGGAGCCACTGTAGGCTTTTTCCGGAGAGAGAGACCACTGGCCGTCAGCAACCCAGTTGGCCGGGCCGCCTTCCATGTTGTCGAAGAACGGGTAGGGCATGTTCCCGGTTGGGTGGTTCTGGATGGTGATGTCGTCGATCCACCAGCCGTCGCCCTCGCCGCTGCCATCCGCCTCCAGGCGGAAGCGCAGGTAGAAGGTTGTGCCCTGGTAGGGGTTCTCCGAGCTATTCAGCGAGATGACTTCGCGGACAAAGGCATCGTTGCGGCTGCTTGATTGCAGCGCTCCGGAGGGTCTGCTGGGCGTCAACGAAACCCAGTTTACCTGGTCGGTGGAGACCTCCACGAAAGTCTTGTCGTTGGCCCCCAGATACCAGGAGTGGTAGAAGACCAGCTCCGGATCGACGGACTCCGGCGTGGTCAGGTCCACAATACCGTTCAGCTCCAGCGTCGAATTCGTCCCGGCTGTGTACCAGGTCCCAGGGCTATCGGACCAGGCTCCGTTGCCACGGCGCGTGTGCTCTGACGAGATGGCCCAGTTGCCGCCGGGCTGCCAGTTAGCGTCGCCGACCTCCATGGTGTCGGAGAAGCCCACCGTATAGACGTTGAGCACGTTCTCCTCGATGGCGATATCGTCGATCCACCAGCCGTTTTCGGTGTTGCTGCCATCAGCCTCCAGGACGAAGCGGAACTCGATGACTCTGTTCGTCCAGTCCATGGTGACGGGGGAGCCGGTCCCGGTGTTGATGGCGGTATAGTTGGCCAAGTCGATAGTCTGCCGCCGCCAGGAGAGTTGTTGCTGGTAGTTCTCATGGATCAGCTTGGCGTACCACGGCCCGGTGTCCCCGTATTCCCTGATCTGGAGCCAGGCCTTGTCGAAGTTATCCAGGTCCCATATATCCCAGAAGGTCATCCGTGGCGGCTCAGCCAGTGTGGAAAGGTCCACGCCACCGCGCAGCGCAAGATGACACGTGCTGTTGTTGGCGTAATCCCTGCCGGGGCTGTCGCTCCAGGCGTTGGGGCTTGAGTGGGCATACTCGTCGGAGATCGTCCAGTCACAGGCCCCTACGTCATCGCTGGGGCGCTTCATGGTGAAGACCAGGGTAGAATCGTAGGTCCCTTCGAAGTGCTCGACGACGATGGTATGCTCCACCCCGCCGGTGAAGGTGTAGTTGGTGGTGAGGGCGGTGCTGCCGTGGTAGCTCCAATCGCTGATGGCGCTGACCACCGAGCCGTCAATGGTGACGCGAATGCCATCGTCGGATACGGTTGTCAGCAGCAGGTTGGTATCCGTTTCAAAGGATACTGTGCGCGTCCAGCGGCTGGCGAAGTCGTCCGTGCGACCGGTGCAGTCTCCCACCGGTGAGGGAGCGCCCGTGCCCCAGTAGAAATTGATATCCGGCTGGTCGTAGGTGCTGGTGCAGTACGGGGCCGTGGCCATCCGGCTGTTGACTTCGGATACCGTGCGATTGCTGGGGTCGGTGCGCCACCACTCAATGGACCAGGGGTTGAACCCCGTGAACACCGAGTCGCTATCCAGCCGCCACCACTCGTCGTTTACGACACTGTCGTAGAAGGGCGCGCTATGGACGATGTCATCCGGCGTCGCCGTCGGCCCCGGTGTATTCGTTGTGGTTGGCGTGTTGGTAGGGACGGTTGGGCTGTAGGTTGGTGACGGCCCAAAGGTTGGTGTGTTGGTGGGCGGGGCCAGGGTGTTGGTTGCCAGGCTGATTGTGTCCGGCGTGTAGGAGGCGACCGCCGTCACCAGTTGCCAGAATTCGGTGGGATTCAAGGGTGTGGCGGATGGGGCCGGTGCTCCGATAAGGTTGAAGACCGTGTTGCTGAAGACATTGCCAACTGCCGGGCCGGTAGCTGTGAGGGCAACGATGATGGCCAGCACCAGCAGGGCGGTGATCAGGGCATATTCTATCAGTGCCTGCCCGTGGGAGATCATGCGCCGGGTGTGGTGCAAAGGCCTCGACAGCCTGGCACGCCATGGACGGTGCGGTTTGCTTTTCAACATACGCAGTCCCCTTTATCCCTTTGTGAGGCGGACGTTGGGCGGGTCGTGCCTCGTTGTGACATGTGCGCTGGAACCGAATGACCGCGCGAGTCGCTTATGGGCAATATAGGTTCCCCAGGGAAAGACCTGGGCCTTCCATTTCTAATGTTACCCGACTACGGCGTCAATGCGGGTTCATATTTGTCGAAAAGTTGTACGGAACCATTTACAATTACGTTGTGCCAAATGAAGAATGGCACTGTACGCGATTCCGCATGCTGTGTTATGCTCAGATTCCCAGGGTATCCTGCGTTTTTCTTGAAGGAGGGGGATTCTTGAGCGCACAAATCATAGACGGCAACGCGATTGCCGCACGCATGCAGGACGAAATTGCTGCGGCGGTCCGCAAGATGGTTGAGGAGCACGGGGTGACGCCAGGCCTAGCTGCCGTGCTCGTGGGGGACAATCCCGCTTCCAAGCAGTATGTCGGGATGAAACGTCGCCGGTGCGAGAAAGTGGGCATCGCTTCCTTCGGCTATGAGCTTCCGGCCTCCACCACGCAGGAGGAACTGGAAACGCTGATTAAAGAGTTGAACGCCGATCCTAAAGTACACGGGATTCTGGTGCAGTTGCCGTTGCCCGACCACCTGGATGAAGAACGTGTTCTGGCCGCCATCTCCCTGGAGAAGGATGTGGACGGCTTCCACCCGATCAATATCGGTCGCCTGACGATGAAGGGGCGTGAGCCGTTGTTCATCCCGGCCACGCCGTATGGGTGCATGGTGTTGCTGGATGAGGTCGGCGCCAAGGTGGAGGGCGCTAACGCGGTGGTGCTTGGGCGCAGTAACATTGTCGGGCTGCCGGCGGCCATGCTTTTGCTGCACCGGAATGCCACGGTGACGATCTGCCACAGCCGCACCAAAGACCTGCCTGCCGTCACCCGCCAGGCCGACATCCTGATTGCGGCGGTTGGACGCCCGGAAATGGTCAAGCGCGATTGGGTTAAGCCGGGCGCGGTGGTGATTGATGTGGGTTCCAACCGTGTGGAGGACCCCACCAGCGAGAAAGGGTACCGCTGGGTCGGAGATGTCGACTTCGAGGCGGTGAAGGAAATCGCGGGGGCCATCACGCCGTCCCCCGGCGGTGTGGGGCCGATGACGATCACGATGTTGCTCAAGAATACGCTCCGGGCGGCTGAACTGGCCATTGCCAGGGGAGGTTGATCGAGGGGTACACCCGGAGCAAGCAATTGCGGGCTTCGGGTGTACTTGCCTGGCCGCTAAGTGCGCGTTAAACTGCGCAGCAATTTTCAGGAGCGGCGCATGTCCACATTACTGGTCAGGAATATCCATACTTTAGTCACCATGGATGAGGCGCGCCGTGAGCTGTCTAACGGCGCGCTGTTGATCCGCGATGGCGTTGTGGAGGCCGTAGGGCACACCGCCGAGATGCCCCCGACGGCAGACGAAGTGCTGGACCTGCGGGATCACGTGGTCCTGCCGGGGCTGGTCAATACCCATCACCATCTTTACCAGACCCTCACCCGCGCGCTCCCCGGCTGCCAGGATGCCGAACTTTTCGGGTGGCTGCGCACGCTGTACCCCATCTGGGCCGGGATGCGTGCGGAGCACATCTACGTCTCCGCGCTGGTGGGGCTGGCGGAGCTGGTCCTCTCCGGTTGCACCACGTCCAGTGACCACCTCTATATCTTCCCTGGTGACTGCCGCCTGGACGACGAAATCCAGGCGGCGCAGGAGATCGGGGTGCGTTTTCACGCGATGCGGGGCAGCATGAGCCTGGGGGAGAGCAAAGGGGGGTTGCCTCCAGACCGCGTGGTGGAGGAAGAAAGAGCTATCCTGGCCGATTCCCAACGCGTGATCGAGACCTACCATGACCCCTCCCCACGAGCCATGCTGCGTGTAGGGCTGGCGCCATGCTCGCCTTTCAGCGTGACCCCGGACTTGATGCGCGAATCGGCGGCGATGGCCCGCGCCTACGGGGTGCGGCTGCATACCCACCTTGCCGAAAATGACAACGACGTTTTGTACAGCCGGGAGAAGTTCGGCATGCAGCCCGGCGAGTACGCGGAAGCGATGGGATGGGTGGGGGACGACGTGTGGCATGCGCACTGCGTCAAGCTCCAACCGGATGAAATCTCCCGCTTTGCCCGCACGGGAACGGGGGTCGCGCATTGCCCCAACTCCAACATGCGCCTTGCTTCAGGGATTGCCCCTGTTCGGGCCATGCTGGATTGCGGCGTGCGCGTGGGGCTTGGCGTCGATGGTTCTGCCTCCAATGACAGCGGCCATTTGCTGGCGGAGGCGCGCCAGGCCATGCTTCTGCAGCGGGTAAGCGGCAACCCGGTGGGGCTTTCCGCACGGGAAGCGCTGGAGCTTGCCACCCTGGGCGGCGCTGCGGTGCTGGGGCGGGACGATATCGGGGCGCTGGCTCCGGGTATGTGCGCCGATTTTGTGGCCTTTGATTTGCGGCAGGTTGCTTTTGCCGGAGCCTGGCACGACCCCGTAGCGGCGCTTGTCTTCTGCACGCCGGCGTGGGTGAGCTACAGCGTGATCAACGGTCGCATCGTCGTGCGCGATGGACACCTGACCACGGTAGATTTGCCCGTGTTGGTCGAGCGGCACAACCGGCTTGCCCGCGAGCTTGTGGAGCGCCTCCCATGAGCGCTGAGCAACGCATCGCAATCACTGGCGGGCAGGTGGTGACCGGGCAGGATTTGGTGGCAGCCGATGTGCTGATCCGAGGTGAGCGCATCGAAGGCATCGTTGCGCCGGGGGCCGCTGGCCCTGTGGCGCGCACCCTGGACGCGACCGGCTGCTATGTGCTCCCCGGCGTTGTGGATGCGCATACCCACATCAAGCTGGATACCGGCATCTACCGCACCGTGGATGATTGGGAGATCGGGACCCAGGCGGCAGCCTTCGGCGGGGTCACCACCGTGATTGATTTTGCCAACCAGATCGTGGGCCGTCCCTTTTCGGAGGCGCTGGAGGCGCGCCGCCAGGAGGCCGCCGATGCCGTAATCGATTACGCTTTCCACATGGTCATCCTGCAGCCGGAGCGTGACCCGGACGCGCTGCGGGCCGGCCTTGTGCGGCTGATGGGGCTTGGGGTTCCCAGCATCAAGCTCTTCACCACCTATCGCCCCAATTACTATGTTGACGATGCAACCATTTTGCGTATCTTCCGGGCGATGCCCTCCGGCATGATCGCCATGGTGCACTGTGAAAACGACAGCATCGTGACCGATGCCACGGCTCGCCTGGTAGAGCAGGGTAAAATCGCATGGTCCTACCATGGCCGGAGCCGCCCCGACGATGCCGAAGCCGAGGCAGTGAGCCGTATTCTCTATCTGGCTTCGCTGGCCCGCGCACGGGTTTACGTGGTGCACTGCTCCACGGCGATGGCCGTCAGCGAGGTGAATCGCGTCCGCCGCCGCGAGGGCTTCTGGGACCAGGTCTATTGCGAGACCTGCCCCCAATACCTTTTGCTCCACGACGCGGTCTACGACGGCGAGCATCCGGAACATTACATCTTGCAGCCCCCGTTGCGCAGCTACCACCACACGGAGAGTCTGAAGCATTATGTTGCTTCCGGACAGGTTGATGTGCTCTCCACGGATAGCTGCGATTATTCGCTGGCGCAGAAGCGCGCGCAGAACGACTTCACCAAAACGCCCGGCGGGCTGCCAGGGGTGGAGACTTTGCTGCCCCTGATGTTTACCGCTTTTCACGAGCAAGTCGAGCTGCCTCGTTTGATCCGCATGTTGTCGGAGAATCCGGCCCGGCTCTTCGGGTTGTATCCGCGCAAAGGCGCCATCCTGCCGGGCAGTGACGCCGACCTGGTGGTTTACGATCCTGTGCCACGTGGAACGGTTCGCCACCAAGACCTGCATTATCTGGCCGGGTACAGCCCTTACGAGGGAATGCCGCTCCGTGGCCGGGTGCGGACGGTGATAAGCAGGGGCGAGGTGATTGTGGAGGACGGGGCCTTTGTGGGTGCTGTGGGGCGAGGGCGCTTTGTGCCCGGCGGACCATCGCTTGCGCTCAGGTAGCGCCCCCTGGTCTTGACGTTTTTGGAGAACAGTTACGGAGGAAAGGAGGTGTGCGGCCTGGGGGTTGCGGGGGGCATTCCCGATCACGGCGCGACTGCCTGGCCGCCGACTGTGGATCGCATGAAACTCTCTGATCTGGTCGCTGTGGCGCGGGGCGATACACCCGCTGATCTTATCCTGCGCAACGTACGCCTGGTCAACGTTTTCTCAGGGGAAATCGAGCCGAGCGACATCGTCATCAAGCGGAGCCGGGTGGTTGCCCTGGGCAAAGGGTATGAGGCGGACAAGGTTGTGGATATGCAGGGCCGCTATGTCTGCCCCGGTTTCATCGATGCGCATGTTCACATCGAAAGCAGCCTGTGCACGCCCCCGGAGTTCTTCAGGGCCGTCCTGGCGCATGGGGTGACCAGCGTCGTGACCGACCCCCATGAGATCGCCAATGTGCTGGGCCTGGAGGGCATTCGCTTCATGTTGGACGCGGCCAAATACGCCCCGGTGAGCATGTATGTGATGGCCTCCAGTTGCGTGCCAGCGACGCACATGGAAACGGCGGGGGCGCGGCTGGAGGCGTATGACCTGGAGCCGCTCCTGAACAACCCGTGGGTATTGGGGCTGGCCGAGATGATGAATTACCCCGGCGTGGTCTCCGCCGACGAGCGGGTCCTGGAAAAGCTCGATCTCTTCAAGCATAGGGTGCTGGACGGGCACTGTCCGGGCCTGACGGGGAAGCCGTTGAATGCCTATGTGGCCGCCGGCGTCCAGAGCGACCACGAATGCACTACAGCGGAAGAGGCGCTGGAGAAATTACGCCTGGGTATGCATGTCTTCTTGCGGGAGGCCACAAACGCCCACAACCTGCTTACGCTGCTCCCCGTGGTGACCGAAAAGAACAGCCGCCACCTCATGTTTTGCACGGACGACCGGCAACCCGCCGATTTGTTGGATCAAGGCTCGATTGACTATATGGTGCGCATGGCGATTGCCAACGGGGTCGACCCCATCATGGCCATCCAGATGGGCACGCTCAACGCTGCGGAATATTTTGGGCTGCGGGATCGTGGCGCGGTTGTGCCGGGCCGGCGGGCAGACCTGGTCGTCTTTAGCGACCTGAACAACCTGCAGCCGGAAATGGTGTATCGGGGTGGGCGTTTGGTGGCGCAGGATGGCGAGGTGATAGCCGATCTGCCCGCGTTGAGGCCGGCTCACATACGCCATTCGATTAACATCCGCTGGAGCGAGGTAGATTTTTCCATCCCGGCCCAGGGGCGGCAGGGCCGGGTGATTGGGTGCATCCCTGATCAACTGGTGACCGAGCATCGCATTGAGGAAATCAAAGCGGTGGATGGCTACGCTGTCAGCGACGTTGAACGGGATATCCTCAAGATGGCGGTGATCGAGCGCCACCATGCCAGCGGGAACATGGGAAAGGGCTTCATCCAGGGGGTTGGGCTGAAGCGTGGGGCGCTCGCGGGGACCGTGGCCCATGACCACCACAACCTGGTTGTGATCGGCGTGGACGACGCAAGCATGATGGCTGCGGCACGGCGGGTGGCCGACATGGGTGGGGGGCTGGTGGTGGCGGAAGGCGAACGGGTGCTGGCCGAGCTGCCCCTGCCTATCGGCGGCTTGATGAGCGACCGACCGATCCAGGAGGTGCGGAGCACGCTGGAGCAATTGGTGCAGGCGGCCCATGCGGCGGGTTCCCCCCTTCACGATCCCTTCATGGCGATGAGCTTTATGGCGCTTGAGGTGATCCCCAGTCTCAAGCTGACCGATGTGGGCCTCATCGACGTGACCAACTTCCAGATCGTTGATCTGTGGGTCTGATGCGCGGTGGCCTAGCCAACCCGCAGCTTCCGCGCTACACTAACCGGCTACTCGGTCTTTTGCCCTGCACGGGGTGCTTTGCTGTGGCTGACTCACTGCTTACGCAGTGGTTTGTTTTGTCACGCTTTCCATTACTCGACAAGGAGAACGGTTCGTCATGAGAAGTTTCGCTGGTCGAGACATCCTATCCCTCAAAGATTTCGAGCGGAGCGAGTACTTCCAGGTTTTTGAGGTTGCCGACCGACTGGCCCCTATTGCTCGCAACCGCCGGAATGCGGATCTGCTGAAGGGGAAAATCCTGGTTACTGCCTTCTACCAGCCCAGCACGCGCACGCGGCTGGCCCACGAGGCGGCCATGCTCCGCCTGGGCGGCCAGGTGACGGGCTTTGCCGACGCCAAGATGACCCGTGCGGGCGACTTCTACCAGGAGTCGATCAAGGACACAGTCCATATGCTGGAGTACTACGGTGATGTGATCGTCATGCGGCATTTTCAGCAGGGTGCCCCTGCCGAGGCCGCCAGATGGGCGAGCATCCCGGTCATCAATGCGGGCGACGGGTGGGGGGAGCACCCAACGCAGGTGTTGACCGACCTGTACACGATCTACGGCGAAAAGGGTCAGTTGGACGGCCTGAGCTTTCTGCTGGTAGGCGACATGCGCATGCGGACCATGCATTCCATGAGCTATGCGCTTTCCCAGTTCGATGTCAAGGCCTACTATGTCTCGCCGCCGGAGATGTCTCTGACTGACGAGTTTAAGCAAGAAATCAAAAGCATGGGCGTCCAGTTCGAGGAGGCCGAGTCGGTGCACGATGTCATCGACAAGGTCGATGTGATCTACATGGAGCCGGTGGTGCAGCCAGACTATACCAAGTCTCGCGAAGAGGCCACTGCTGATAAAGGGCTGACCCCCAAGGAGTATCAGATCACCAAGGACCTGCTGCTGGCCAGGGCCAAACCGGATGCCATTGTGCTGCACTCACTGCCGCGCCAGGATGAGTTGACCACCGATGTGGATGCAACCCGCCACGCGCGTTACTGGGTGGAAGCCTTCAACGGTGTGGTGATGCGGATGGCCTTGCTGGCCCTGATTCTGGGGGCCATGGAGTAGCGGGCTGTTGAGAGCTTGCCGGGGCCAGCCGCCTGCCAGGCTGCACGGCTGGCCCGTTCTCTGTTCTTGGGGATATCTGGGCATTGTGCTGGGTTGCCGTTCCATATGCCCTGGCGAGGCCCTGTTTAACCAGCGAGGAGTGCGAACTCAATGCAAACCGATCTGCGCGGTCGGGACATGATCACGACCCAGGAATTCACAGACGATGAGATCAACACAATACTCGACGTGGCCTTTGACCTCAAGCGGAAACGTGCCGTAGGGGAGCCGCACGCATTGCTGCGCGACAAAGTGCTGGCCATGCTCTTTTTCTTCAGCAGCACGCGCACCCGCATCAGCTTTGAAGCTGGCATGGCCCAGCTCGGCGGGCATGCCCAGTTCATCGAAAGCCGCACGACTCAGGTCAAGCATGGCGACACGAGCAGGGAGCTTGGCGCGATCATCGGACGTTATTGTGATGGCATTGCCATCCGCCATGTTGATTGGGGTGTCGGCAACCAGTTGATCCGTGAAGTCGCGGAGGCCAGCCGTGTGCCGGTGCTCAATATGCAGTGCGAGGTCTACCATCCGTTCCAGATACTAGCCGATGCCATGACGATCATCGAGAACTTCGGGCGGGACCTGCGTGGCAAGACGATCAACGTGAGCTGGGCGTATGCCTCCAGTTACCAAAAGCCGATGTCAGTGCCACAGAGCCTCATCTTGCTGATGACACGCTTTGGCATGCACGTGCGCCTGACGCACCCCCCGGAATTCAAGCTCATGCCGGACATTGTGGAGCAGGCCAAGGAAAACGCCAGGCGGGCGCGCGGCAGCCTGGAGATTCTGGACGACTTCGACGCGGGCTTCCGGGATGCCGATGTGGTCATCCCCAAGAGCTGGGGAGCCATGCTGACGACCACGGACGAGCAGGAGTCCGCCCGCATTGCGGCCAAATATACAGACTGGATCGCGGACGAGCGGCGCATGAAACTGGCGAAGGAACACGCCATCTACATGCACCCGCTGCCTGCCGACCGCAACATCGAAGTGACCGATGCCGTGCTGGACGGCCCGCAGAGCCGTGTGTGGGACCAGGCGGAGAACCGCCTGCACGCCCAAAAGGCCGTCATGGCCCTGACCATGCGTTAGTTTTGCGCCCGGCAAGCTATCGAGAGGGACGGGTAGCCGCATTGTTGCCCGTCCCTGGAGGAACAGAGAATGTCCAGGAAAACCGCTGTAGTGGCTGTTGGTGGCAATTCCCTGATTCGGGCAAAGGACCAGGTTGCGGTTGAATACCAGTGGGAGGCCGTGCGGGAGACGGTCCGGCACATCGCCAGCATGATCGAGATGGGCTGGGATGTGGTGATCACGCATGGCAACGGCCCACAGGTTGGCTTTATCCTGCGGCGCAATGAGCTGGCCGCCCACGAGCTTCACACAACCCCGCTGGATATCATCGGGGCTGATACCCAGGGCAGCATTGGCTACATGTTGCAGCAGGCGTTGGATAACAGCCTGCGGGCGATTGGGATGAACAAAAACGTGGTCACTATCGTCACGCAGACCCTGGTGAGCAAAGATGACCCTGCATTTCAACATCCTGATAAAGGCATTGGCGGCTTCATGGACGAGGAGCGGGCGCGCCAGTTCGAGGCCGAAGGCTGGGTGGTGGCGGAGGATGCCGGGCGAGGCTGGCGGCGCATGATCGCCTCCCCTAAACCGCTGCAAATCATCGAGCAGGACGTGATCCGCTGGCTGGTGGAGCGCGGAGTGGTGGTCATTGCCGTGGGGGGCGGGGGGATCCCGGTTGTCCGCAATGAGAGCGGCGAGTTGCGCGGCACGCGGGCCGTGATCGACAAAGATCGGGCCACTGCCCTGCTGGCCAACGGCATCAACGCGGACCTGTTGCTCATCTCCACGGCAGTGGAAAGGGTGGCGCTGAACTTTAACCAACCCAACCAGCGATGGCTGGATCATCTTACGCTGAGCGAAGCCAAGCAGTACATGGCCGAAGGGCACTTTAAGCCCGGCAGCATGTTACCCAAGATCGAGGCGGTGGTGAGCTTTTTGGAAGCCGGCGGGCCACAGGCATTGATCACCGATCCGCCGAACATTGTGCGTGCGTTGAGGAAGGAGACAGGCACTTGGATAACGCCGACGTGAGTCTCGCCAGCCGTCTGCCGCATATAAAGGGTTTGCGTTGTGTGCTCTGCGGGGCGGGATACGGCCTGGACGATGTGCAATACGTCTGTCCTGTATGTGGCCCTGTGGGTGTGCTGGATGTGGTTTATGATTATAGCTGTATTCCGTCCGAGCGTCCCGCCGGCGGCGCGCGCTCGATGTGGTATCCGCAACTGATGCCGGTGACCCGGCAGGTAACCCTGCCCGCCCTGGCCATAGGAGGGACACCCCTCTACGAGGCGACCCGCCTGGCGGAGCGGTTGGGTTTAAAGCAACTCTGGATCAAGGATGATGGCCGTAACCCCACAGCCTCGTTCAAGGACAGAGCCAGCGCCATGGTCGTGGTGCATGCCCAGGCGATAGGGGTAACGACGGTGGCGACGGCGAGCACGGGCAACGCAGCAGCGGCCCTGGCCGGTGTGTGCGCCGCCACGCCTGGGGTGGAAGCGACCATTTTTGTGCCTGCCACTGCGCCGGAGGCCAAGATTGCGCAGTTGCTGGTCTACGGGGCGAGGGTGTTGCTGGTGGAGGGCACGTATGATGACGCCTTCGATTTGTGTTGGGACGCCTGTGAGGAATTTGGCTGGTACAACCGTAGTACAGGTATCAACCCTTTTACAACCGAGGGCAAGAAAACCGTCTCCTTTGAACTGGCCGAGCAGCTTGGCTGGCACGTGCCCGATGTGGTCGTTGTAAGTGTGGGTGATGGTAGTATCATTGGGGGGGTGCACAAGGGATTCCTGGACATGCTGAACATGGGGTGGGTGGAGCGAGTCCCGCGCCTGATCGGCGTTCAGGCAGAGGGAAGCTCCCCCCTGGTGTATGCCTGGGAGCACGATCTGGCGGCGCAGGACATGACGCCCGTTGATGCGCACACGATTGCGGACAGTATCAGCAGTGGCCTGCCCCGGGACCGGGCCAAGGCGCTGCGCGCAGTTCGCGAGACGGGGGGCGCTTTTGTCCGCGTGAGCGACCAGGAGATCCTTGCCGCGATTCCGGAGCTGGCCCAGGGATGCGGCGTGTTCGCGGAGCCGGCGGGGGCGGCCTCCTATGCCGGTCTGAAGCGCGCCCTGGAGAGCGGCCATGTTCAGCCTGGGGACCGCGTCGCTGTGCTGGTCACGGGGAACGGGTTGAAGGACATCCGCAGCGCCATGCAGGCTGTGGGCAAAGCCAGGCGTGTCAGGCCTGATCTTGACTCTGTGCGCGCAGCGTTGGAAGGCTGATGTGGTGTGGGCAAACGGCAAGCGGGGGATGACAGGTTGGGCTATGTTTGGAAGAGCAGGGGGGTGGGCGGTCACAGCGCATGAGTGAACGGCCTGTCTACTCAATTATCGCGCCCGTGTATAATGAAGAGGGTAATATCCGGACCCTCTACGAGCGGGTGTCCGCCGTGATGGATGGCGTTGGTGAGCCGTGGGAACTCATCATGATCAACGACGGCAGCCGGGATCGCTCCCTGGCATTGATGCGCGAGCTGCATGAGCGCGACCCGCGCGTGCGCGTGATCAGCTTTTCCCGCAATTTCGGCCACCAGATCGCCGTGACGGCTGGCCTGGATCACAGCGACGGCCAGGCGGCCATCCTCATTGACGCCGATCTGCAAGACCCGCCAGAACTCATCCCGAAGCTGATCGAGAAGTGGAAACAGGGCTATGATGTGGTCTATGCCGTGCGGGAGGGGCGTGAAGGTGAGAGCTGGTTCAAGGTTCTGACGGCCAGGCTGTTTTACCGGCTGGTGTATCGGATTGCCGAGATCGAGATTCCGCTGGATACGGGAGATTTCCGTCTGATGGACCGGCGGGTGGTTAACGCATTGCATGCCATGCGTGAGCACAACCCGTACATTCGGGGCATGACCAGTTGGGTGGGCTTCCGCCAGACCGGGGTGGGGTACATCCGGGAGGAGCGCCACTGGGGGGAGACCAAATACCCCCTGCGCAAGATGCTCCGCTTCGCGCTGGACGCGATCACGGGTTTCTCCTACTTTCCGCTGCAGATTGCCATGTATGCGAGCCTGATCCTGGCGGTTATCGCTGTGCTGGCGATTCCGGTGGTGGCGTTGCTACGCCTGGCGACAGGGCAGCCCTTCTTTGAGGGCCAGGCAACCACGCTGGTGGTGCTGCTATTGCTTAGTTCGTTTCAGTTGTTTTTCTTTTTCATTATGGGGCAGTATATTGCTCGTATCTATGACGAAGTCCGAGGTCGCCCGCTCTATGTCGTCTCCGAGGTTTACGGATTCGAACGAGGCGGCGATGGGCGGTCGTCGCCGGACTCTGAAGGGGACAGTGTGCGCTCAGTTGATGACAAGTTTCCCGATCAAGCCCAGAGATGATCACAGTTTGCTGGGGCCGATAATGACTGTGAGTGATTATAGTGATTTGTGCGGGGGAATAGAGCGATGAACGAGAATTCGCAGCCGGAAGATGCCACGCTTTTGGAGAAGTATCGCGAGACTGTGCTGGCCTACGAGCAGATCAGCCAGGAGATCGCCGATTTGCTGGGGGCCAACGACGGCGGCACCGAGAAGATGAGTGATGAGGAATACCTGCGGTATCGGGACCTGTCCCGCCGTCGGGATATTCTGTACGACATGATGAAACATCTGGAGGTCCAACTTCTGGGCGAAGACGAAGGCTAGCAGCGCCGCAGATACCCCATGCGCGGTTGTGGGCGCATCTCTTATCTGCCCAATCACCACTCGGAGGATAAAAACGACCATGTCTCCTGCCTATCTTGGCCCCACCTTTGAGGAAATGCTTCACCCTGCCAAGATTGACCCGGAAGTCCGCAAGCGCGCCCTTCAGGCCCGCAAGGAGGACCCCCTAGCCCCCATCAACCTTTACAACGTCACCTGGCGCGATGAAAACGACCGGATCTATTACACCGTGCTGCCAAAGGAGCTGACCGGCGTTGACACGCCGATTGCCGTGCTCTATGCGGTGGACTTCCCCAGTGGCAGCCACAAGGTGGGGGCCGCCTATTCTGTGCTGGCAGAGAAAACGCTGTTTGGCGAGGTGGATACCGATCACCATACTCTGGTGTGGCCTTCCACGGGAAACTATGGCATCGGCGGGGCCTGGATCGGTGGCCGCATGGGCTATCGGGGTATTGTTATCCTGCCGGAGGAGATGAGCCAGGAGCGTTTTGACCTGATCGAGACCTATGGAGCGCAGGTGATCAAAACGCCGGGCTGTGAGAGCAATGTCAAGGAGATCTACGACAAGACGTGGGAGCTGCGCCGCGCAGACCCCGATGTCCGTGTGCTGAACCAGTTCGAGGTGATGGGGAACTACCGGTTTCACTATTACGTGACGGGGAATACCATCGTGGAGCTGGCGGCTGAGCTGGCCGAGAAGGGCATTGGCCGGGGCAGGGTAGATGCCTTTGTCTCTGCCATGGGCAGCGCGGGGACCATTGCCGCCGGCGACCGCCTTAAGCAGGTGTGGCACGATCACAAGATCGTTGGGCTGGAGCCGATCCAGTGTCCGACGCTCTACAATAACGGCTATGGCGGGCATGACATCCAGGGCATTGGGGATAAGCACGTCACCTGGATCCACAACGTCAACAACATGGATGCCATCATGTGTATCGACGACATCGAGACCAAGCGCGTCCTGCAGGTCTTTGCGGAGGAGGCCGGGCGGGAGACACTGGTCCGTCGGTTTGGGGTGAGCGAAGATGTGGTAGAGCAGTACGGTCGTATCTTTGGCATCAGCAGCATCTGCAACATTCTGGGCGCGATCAAGACGATCAAGTTCTACGGCCTGGGGTCCGATTCGCTTGTGGTGACCATTGCCACCGACGGCATGGACCGCTACCACAGCGTGATGAAGGCCATGGCTGAGCAGTACGGCCCCGTGGATGAGGCGGAGGCTACGGCAGCCATTCGGGGGCTTTTACAGTGGCAGAAGACGGATTGGATCAAGGAGGGCACGCACGACACGCGCCGTCAGTGGCACAATCTGAAGTACTATACCTGGGTGGAGCAGCAGGGTAAGACGGTTGAAGAGCTGAATGCCCAGTTGGACCCGGACTGGTGGATTCAGCACCAGGAACTGGTTGCGGAGATCGACCGGCGGTTGTTGGCGTGGCGGGAGAGCCACCCGGAGGTTTAGTGGACGGGCCATGTATCCGGAAGACCGTGTGCTGGTGGGGGTGATCAACCGCAAAGTCGATCTGGACCATGCGCGGCATGATCACTGGTACCGCATCCCACACGGGCGCGCCGCCAAAGGAATACATGCTGAGTATCTGGCCTTTTACCTGAGCCGGGCTTTTGGGGACCAGAATGGCGCCGTGCATTACTACGCCCGGCGCACCGGGCATGAGCTGGTTCGGCGGCGTGATCTGTTGCCTGGGGAGGCCGGGCATCCCCGCGCCGAAGCCCTGTACTACAAGATTCAATTGGGGGAGCTGCGCCAGAAGGTCCCCCCCATCCAAAACCCCACCCGCCGTCCCGTGGCCTTCATTTACACGACGTGGGATCGTTTCGTTGCCGCCCGGCAGATCAGTGATCTCTACAGTGAGGCGGATTACTTTGTTGACCGCGTCTTTTTCGCGTTGCAGCAGGCCGGGATACCTGCCGACCCTGTGTGGGAGGCTACACAGGTCTCGGACGATGGGGGCGCCCAGCTACGAGTTTCCTGTGAGCGCGGGGACTTCATTGCCACCACGGCCAGGCCAGCAGAGGGGCGGCTGCACCTTCCGGCGGAGCACGGCCCCGACGCTTTGCAGCAGGTTGTGGAGGAGATTCGCGCTCGTGTGGCCGCCCTTGGCGGACCTTTGACGGTTCCTGTACCCTTAGAACACTGAGGCCGGCGCAACATGCTCCTGCAAAATGGCACGTTGATCACCTGGGGAGACCAGCCCCGCATCATCGAGCGCGCCGCATTGCGCATTGCTGATGGCGTCATCGCGGACCTCGGCCCCAGCGCGGAACTGGCAGCACGTTATCCCGGCGAAGAGGTCGTCGATGTAAGCGGCCAGCTTGTGATGCCGGGCAACATCTGCGCCCACACGCATTTTTATGGCGCGTATGCGCGCGGGCTGGCCATTCCTGGCCCCGCCCCCAAAGATTTCCCTGAGATTCTGGAGCGGCTGTGGTGGCCCCTGGATAAAGCCCTGGACGCTGAAGCCGTGCGCTATAGCGCGCTGGTGAGCCTGGTTGACGCGATCAAGCATGGCACAACAACGCTGTTCGACCACCACGCCAGCCCTAATGCCATCGAGGGCAGCCTGGACATCCTGGCCGATGCCGTCGAGGAGGCCGGGCTGAGGGTGGTGCTCTGCTACGAGGTAACTGATCGGGATGGGCCGGAGAAAGCAGAGGCGGGGATTGCGGAGAACGTGCGCTTTCTGCGAGCCGCCGCGCAGCGCCCACTGGTGGGGGCGGCGTTTGGCCTGCACGCGGGCCTGACAGTGGGGGACGAAACACTCCAGAAATGTGTGGTGGCTGCGCAGGGCCTGGATACCGGGTTTCACATCCATGTAGCCGAGCATGAAGCTGATGAGTACCATAGCCTCCAGCACTATGGGCTGCGCGTGGTGGATCGGTTGGACAGGGCAGGCGTTTTGGGGCCGAAGACAATCGTGGCCCATGCCGTCCACACCGATGCCTGGGAGCTGGCACTCCTGCGCGACTCGAACACCTGGGTTTCCCACCAGCCGCGCTCCAACATGAACAACGCGGTGGGGGCCGCCCCGTTGGATGCCCTGCTGCGCGGTGGGGCCAGGGTGGTTCTGGGCAATGACGGTTTCAGCAACAACATGTGGGCGGAGTGGAAGGCCGCCTATCTGCTGCACAAGGTTGTTCACCGGGACCCCCGTCGCGCACCGGGTGATGGCATTGCCCGCATGGCCACCGACCATAATGCGCGGTTGGCAGAAGCCTTTTTCCCGGGGCAGCGGATCGGCGTGCTGGAGGTCGGCGCTGTGGCGGACCTCATCGTGGTGGATTACCATCCTTTTACCCCGATGACCGTCGGAAACCTGCCCTGGCATATCCTTTTTGGCTTTGAAGCCTCTATGGTGACCGGTACGATGGTCAGCGGGCGCTGGTTGATGAGAGACCGCGTGTTGCAGACGCTCGACGAGGCTGCCATTGCTGTTGCCGCGCGGGAGATTGCGCCCCGTGTGTGGGAACGTTACACGGCCAATGCTCGCGCCGTGCTGGGGGCTTCGTAACCTGAATCTGCGAGGTGCTTGCGCCGCTTGTTTCTGAAAAGGTGAGCGTATTCCTGTGATGGGTGACAAAACGATCATAACGGTGGCTGTGCTGGGTGGCACTGGCAAGGAAGGGTCCGGCCTAGCCATGCGCTGGGCCGCCAGCGGCTATCATGTTATCGTGGGTTCTCGGAGCGCCGAGCGCGCCGTTCAGAAAGCAGCCGAGCTGAACGAGAAGCTCGGTGACGCCTATCTGGTGGGCGCGCAGAACGTGGATGCCGCGTCCAGGGCCGATCTGGTGGTGCTGACGGTTCCTTACAGCGCGCATCGGGCCACGCTGGAAAGCATTCGTGAGGCGGTACAGGGCAAAATCCTGGTGGACGTGACTGTACCGCTCGATCCGTCGGATAAGTTCGCCGTGCACCTGCCAGAAGGCACGTCTGCCGCGCTGGAGGCGCAGTCTTTTCTGGGAGAGGGGGTCCGGGTGGTGGCTGCCTTCCAGAATGTCAGCGCTGCGCACCTCAAAAACCCCAATGATCGGGTTGATTGTGACGTGTTGGTTTGTGGTAATGATGAGGAAGCCAAGGCGGAGGTCATCAGGCTGGTGGAGGCTGCGCGGATGCGCGGCTTCGACGCCGGGCCGCTCAGGAATGCCATCGCGGTTGAAGCGCTGGCTCCGGTGCTGATGGGCCTCGGTCGCCGGTATAAAGCGCGGGGTGTTGGTATACGTCTGACCGGGATCGAGTCGTGATCGCAGCAGAAAAGCTGTTTCTCCAGGCATTGCCCGGTCTGCCGCTGGTGCGGGCCGGGGATGACCTGGTAGCCTTGATTCTGGAGGGATTGAACGCCGCCGGCCTGGCGCTACAGGCCGGTGATGTGCTTGTGGTCACCTCCAAGATTGTGTCCAAGGCGGAAGGCCGCTGGCTGGACCTGCGGACTGTAACGCCTTCAGAGCGCGCCGCCCGGCTGGCTGCCGAGATCGGCAAGGACCCGCGCCTGGTTGAAGCGATCCTGCGCGAGTCGGTGGCCATCTCGCGCTATGGCCATGGTGTGTTGATCGTCCGGCATCGATTGGGCTTTACCTCGGCCAACGCCGGTATCGATCACTCCAATGTCGGCCCGGAGGGGGACGACTGGGTGCTCCTGCTGCCCCAGGACCCTGATGCCTCCGCCCGCCGATTGCGCGCGGAGCTGGAGAAGCGAACCGGCGTTGGCGTGGGCGTGCTGATCAGCGACACCCATGGCCGCCCTTTTCGCGTGGGTAATCTGGGCGTGGCTATCGGCGTGGCAGGCATCCCCGCGCTGGTCGATTTGCGTGGACACACGGACCTCTTCGGTCGTCGGTTGCAGGTGACCACGGTTGCCGTGGCCGATGCCATCGCCGCTGCCGCCGGCCTGGTCACCGGGGAGGCTGATGAAGGGCGTCCCGTGGTACTGGTGCGGGGACTTACGTTGCCAGTTGCCGGTGGCTGCGCCGCCGATCTGATTCGCGATCCTGAGCTTGATCTCTACCGATGAACGAGCCGGGCGTGTTGAGCGAAGTGCTCTTTGGTATAATCCAACAGCGCCGCTCGATCCGGCGCTACCAGGACCGCCCCATACCGGATGACGTATTGGTGCGCCTCCTGGAGGCCGCCCGATGGGCACCATCTGCCCATAACCGACAGCCCTGGCGCATGGCCGTGTTGCAGTCGGCGGAGAGCAGGCACAGGCTGGCTATGGCAATGGGGGAGCGCCTGGCTGAGGACCTGCGCGCCGACGGGGTCGCAGAGGAGGCTATTGCCAGAGACGTTGAGCGCTCCTACCGGCGGATCACCGGCGCGGCGGCGGCGGTCGTGTTGTGCATGACCATGGCGGATATGGATAGCTACCCCGATGCTGGCCGACAGCTTGCGGAGCGTCAGATGGCGATTCAGAGTGTGGCCATGGCGGGGCAGAATCTGCTGCTTGCGGCAGCGGCTCATGGTCTGGGAGCATGCTGGATGTGTGCGCCGCTGTTCTGCCCGGATGTTGTGCGAGCTGTGCTGCAGCTTGACGACGATTGGGAGCCTCAAGCCCTGATCACGCTTGGGTATCCAGCGGAGCAACCGCGAAAGACCCGCGCGGATTTAGAAACCAGGGTTGTATGGCGCTGAACCGGGTTGTGGCGCTGGCTGGGGGGGTAGGTGGCGCTAAACTGGCGCTCGGCCTATCCCGTGTGTTAGCGCCGGAGCAACTGACGGTTGTGGTCAACACGGGGGATGATTTCACCCTCTATGGTTTGGCCATCTCTCCGGACTTAGATACGGTAATGTACACACTGGCCGGTGTCGCCAATCCGCAAACCGGGTGGGGTATCGCTGGCGATACGGCGTACATGCTGGAGATGCTGACGTGTTATGGGCAGAGGTCGTGGTTCCGCCTGGGTGATCGCGATCTGGCTACCCATCTCTTGCGGACACAGTGGTTGGGCCAGGGACATACACTCACGGAGGTGACGCGCCGGTTGTGCCTGGCGTTGGGGGTGGAACATCCGATATTGCCGATGACGGATTCGCCCGTCCGCACGGTGGTGGAAACGGAGGAGTTGGGCACGCTGGGTTTTCAGGAATATTTCGTGTTGCATCGGTGGCAGCCAACGGCAAGGGCCATTCATTATCGTGGCGCGGCGGGCGCTCGCCCCTCTCCGCAGGTTGAGGCGGCGCTTGGCGCGGCGGACCTGGTTGTCATTTGTCCGTCCAATCCGTTACTATCCATTGCGCCTATTCTGGCGGTGCCCGGTATACGCCAGGTCATGTCTCAAAGGCCCTGCGTGGCTGTCAGCCCCATCGTGGCGGGAGAAGCGATCAAAGGTCCCACGGCCAAGCTGATGAGGGAGCTGGGCTGGCCGGTCACGCCAGCCAGTGTGGCCGGTTACTATGGGGATTTGCTGACGGGTTTTGTGGTGGACAGGCAGGATGAGGAAACGATATCCGAAGCAGATTGGGGTTGTAAGGTGTTGGTAGCTGACACGGTCATGAATACAGAACAGGAAAAAGTGCGGTTGGCCCATGAAGTGCTCGACTGGGCGGAGGGGTTTACCGCGTGAATGTATGGGCGATTGTCCCTGTTAAGCCTTTGAATCGCGCCAAGAGTCGGCTGGCCGGGGTCCTGGCCCCGGAGGTCCGTGAACAGCTTGCAACGGCTATGCTCACCCGCACGGTTTCCTTGCTGGCAGACAGCCCCGATATCAGCGGCACCCTGGTGATCAGCCGGGATAGCCGGGCGTTGGTCATCGCGCGCAGATACGGGGCGAAGACCGTGCAGGAGAGCGGAAATCCGGAGCTGAATCCGTCGCTGGAGCGCGCCAGCCAGGTCATTGCAAGCTGGAACGCAGGCGCGGCGCTGGTTTTGCCTGCGGATTTGCCCCTGTTGACGCTGGCCGACCTGAAAGAGCTTGTTGATCTGGGGCGCTACGCTCAGTCTGCCGTGATTGTCCCGGACCGGACAGGGAATGGCACGAACGGCTTGCTGCTGCGCCCGCCTGGGCTGATCTCCTTTTCCTTTGGGCCTCACAGTTTTGCCAGGCATCTGGCTTCTGCCAGGGCGGCCAACGCGACCGTGCATGTGTATCGCTCTGAGCGTCTGACGCTGGACCTGGATGTGCCGGAGGACCTGCTCATCTACCTGGAGCTGTGCCCCAAGTACCACGTGGAGCCACTCATTGCATTTGACGTGGCAGACTTGCTTCCCTATGTGACGGCGCAAGAGGAGAAAACCTGATGACCGATCGCGTGGCCCTCTACCTGCAGGACGCTCACGAGCTTTCCGACGCAATCCGCTATGTCCAGTACGCCGAGAGCAGGGGTTTTGAGGCCGTCTGGCAGGCGGAAAGCCGACTGGTGCGGGATGCCATCGTCCCTATGGCAGCGTATGCGGCAACGACGCAGCGCATCAAGGTAGGCTCCGGCGTCATCAACAACTGGACGCGCAACGCGGCGCTGATCGCGGCGACGTATCTGACTCTGGACGACCTGGCCCCGGACCGGATTCTCTGTGGCATTGGGGCCTGGTGGGACCCCCTGGCGCGCAATGTCGGCATTGAGCGGCGCAAGCCCCTGCTGGCAATGCGAGAAGTGGTGACCACGGTGCGCGATCTGCTGGCCATGAAGCGGGTGACCTTCCGGGGCGAATTTGTGCGCCTGACCGCTGTGGAGCTTGATGTGGTGCATGGCCGCCGTGAGCCGCGTAACGTGCCGATCTACATCGGGGCTACCGGACCCAAGATGATGGCTTTGGCCGGGGAGATCGCCGATGGGGTGCTGCTGAACTATCTGGTCTCGCCCAAGTACAATGAAGAAGCGCTGTACCACCTGGAAAAAGGGGCCAAGCTCGCCGGTCGCACCCTGGACGACATTGATCGCCCGCAGTTGGTTGTGGCTTCGGTGGACCATGATCGCAAGCGCGCCCTGGACAATGCGCGCAAGCTGGTCACGCAGTATTTGGGTCAGCAGCCTCATATCATGAAGGCCAGCGGCGTAAGCCAGGAACTGCTGGATGATATTCAGCAGGTGCTGACCTGGCCTGCCACAGAGGAGGAGATCGAAAGGGCAATGGCCCTGGTGCCGGACGATGTGGTGCAACTGATCACCGCCTCCGGGTCTCCGGAGGAAGTGCGGGCCAAGGTGCGGGAGTACTGCGCGGCGGGTTGCCAGTGCCCTGTGCTCTATCCGCTGGGTGACGACGTGAAACTGATGATCGATACGTTTGCCGACGGATACTCCGCTTAGCCCGTCTTCGCGGTGGGTGGTCGCCCGCGTTTCGTGTAGGGTATCGGTGGGACATCATGGAGGACTACGAGATTTTCCGCATGCTGGCGGATGCCCAGGCCAGGGGACAGGACGTGGCGCTGGCCACCGTGGTACGAACTCAAGGCTCGGTGCCCCGGCACGAGGGCAGCAAGATGGTCGTCTGGCCGGATGGGCGCATCGCCGGGACCATTGGCGGCGGCATGCTGGAATCCAAGGTGATCGAGGCAGCTCAACAAGCCATGGTGGAGGCCAGGGGCAGGTTGCTGACCTATCACATGGCCGATATAGCGGCGGGAGATGTCGGGGTCTGTGGAGGGACAGTGGACGTTTTTGTGGAGCCGATTCTGCCCCCGCCTACGGTCCTCGTGATCGGTTGCGGCCACGTTGGCAAGGCGGTGGCAGAGCTGGCCAAGTGGGTGGGCTTCCGGGTGATTGTCTCTGATGATCGGGCCGATTTATGCTCTGAGGAGCACATTCCGGGGATGGACGGCTACATCATCGCCCCGGCCAGTACGCTGGTCGACCAGGCCCCCATTTCCAGCCAGACTTACGTAGCGGCGATGACGCGCGGGCAGGCCGTGGACGTGGAGCTGCTGCCGCCTCTGTTGAAGTCGCCGGCGCGCTACATCGGCCTGATCGGCAGCCGTCGGCGCTGGGCGTTGACTGCCGACATGCTGCGTGAAAAGGGTATTGGGGACCAGGAATTAGGGCGGGTTCACGCGCCGGTTGGCCTGGAGCTGCAAGCCGAAACCCCTCGCGAAATCGCCGTGAGCGTGATTGCCGAGATCATCATGGTTCAGCGCGGGGGCCATGGCAGGCCGATGCGATGGGCGAAAGCACGGGCCAGTGCCGTCGATGAAGGGGAGACCTAGCCCTTCCGACTTTCGGCGTCGGGCTGCTGTGAGAAACTGTGAAAATACTGGCGATCAGTGACACCGAACTCCCGAAGATGCAGAACCTGCCCTATTTGCGCCGCACGTACAGGGATGTGGAACTTGTCATCAGTTGCGGCGACCTGTCAGCAACCTACATTGAGTTTATCACCTCGGCCCTAAATGTGCCCCTGTTCTATGTGCGGGGCAATCACGACATCTATTACACGCAGCGCCCTCCAGGGGGGGACAACCTGAACCGGCGCGTTGTCCACTATAAGGGGTTGTGGTTTGCAGGTTTGGAAGGGTCTTTAAGGTACAATCTGGGTGATCTTCAGTATACTGAGGTGGAAATGCTGGTTTATGTGCTTCAGTTTGCGCCGGGGATGTGGGTTCGCCGAGCCTTGCATGGCGCAGGCGTGGATGTCATGGTCACCCACGCGCCACCACGCGGCATTCACGACCGGGATGATCGCCCCCACAGGGGGTTTCGGGCCTTTCGGACCCTGATCCGGTTGTTCCGGCCTCGCTATCTGATCCACGGTCACATTGACATCTGGGATCGCCGTGATACCACCTGGACTGAGTTCCTGGGAACGCAGGTGATCAATATCAACCCTGTGCGCCTGCTTACCATTGAGGAGCGCCCCGGTAAACGGCATTCCGGATCGCCACGGCAGCGATCATAGTGTGAGGGACAGAGACGATATGTGGCAAGCGTATTACAGCGTGACCTCTGTTGAAGAAGCCCTGCAATTGCTGGCCCAACATGGGCCGCGTGCTCGCCTGGTAGCAGGGGGGACAGACATCCTCCTGGAGCTAGAGCGGGGGCAGCGGCCAGGCGTCGAGGTGCTGATCGACCTCTCGCGGGTTCCAGGGCTGGATCGCATCACGATTCAGGGCAGCCGGGCGCGACTGGGGCCGTTGGTGACTCACAACCACGTGGTGGGGAACCGGACCCTTGCCCGGCGCGCGCTGCCTCTGGCGCTTGCCTGCTGGGAAGTGGGGTCTCCTCAAATTCGGAACCGGGGCACTATTGCGGGGAATCTGGTCACGGCCAGCCCCGCCAACGATACCATCCCGCCGCTGTGGGCGATGGGAGCCTCTGTCGTTCTGGCTTCAGCCCAGGGCGAGCGGACTGTCCCGCTGTCCGCGTTCTATACCGGTGTGCGCCGCACGGTCATGCGACCGGAAGAGATGCTGGTCGCCATCGATATCCCGTTGATGGGGCAGGGGGAACGAGGAATCTTCTTGAAGTTGGGGTTGCGGCGGGCGCAGGCGATCTCGGTGGTGAACACGGCTGTCATACTGCGCCTGGAGGGGGAGCGGGTTGCCGAGGCAAAAATCACGCTGGGCAGCGTGGCCCCCACCATCGTGCAGGCCCAGGCCGCCGAGGCTTATCTTGCAGGGGAGGCCCTGACGCCAGAAGTTGTGGCGGAGGCGGCCCGCCTGGCGGCTCAGGCTGCCACGCCAATCGATGACGTGCGAGGGACGGCTGCATATCGGACGGAAATGGTGCAGGTGCTTGTGGCGCGTGCGTTGCGCGCATTGCTGCGCGGGGCAGAGGCGGCGCTGCTGCCCCCAGACCCACCTATGTTGTGGGGTAAGCACGGGGCGCATGTCAGCCATCCCCTGCCGCAAATGGTGCAGCACGACGAAAACACCCCTATTGTGACCACGGTCAATGGACGACAGTACACTTTGACCGGCGGGCAGAACAAAACGCTGCTGCGGTTGCTGCGTGAGGACGTTGGTCTGACCGGCACCAAAGAGGGGTGTGCCGAGGGCGAGTGTGGCGCATGCACGGTGTTTCTGGACGGTGTGGCGGTGATGGCGTGCATGGTTCCGGCGCCGAGGGCGCATGGCGCTGAGATCGTGACGGTGGAGGGCCTGGCCCAAAATGGACGCCTGCACCCCATTCAACAGGCGTTCATGGAGACCGGTGCTGTGCAATGTGGCTATTGCATACCGGGCTTCCTGATGTCGGGGGCCAAGCTGCTGGAGGAGCAGCCCCAGCCAACGTTGGAACAGATCAAGCAGAGCATAACGGGCAACCTGTGTCGCTGCACAGGGTACTATAAGATCATCGAGGCCTTCCAGCGGGCCGCTGCACAGACGGACTGACGGCTGCCTGGACAGGCCGGCAGGCCGGGGAATGGGCAGAGCAAAATCAGGATAAGGGGGAATGAGGATGGTCAAGCAGGCAGAAAGAAAACGCAAGCGCAGCCCACTCCTACCCCTGTTCGGGCTGCTTTTGGCGCTGGGGTTTGCGGCCATCGCTTATGTGCTTTCGTCCCCAGCGTATGATTTTCTGGTCAGTCGGCGGGTCAATTTTGGAAACCTGGGACAGAATACATCGCTATTGTTGATTGGGGCGGCAATATGGATAGTCCTCTTCGGCAGTTCGATGTTTCTGGTGGCCATCCTTTCTGGGCGGACTTACGATGAGGACCTGTCCCTGAAGTACTACAAAGAAGAGACCAAGCGCAGGAAGCAAAAGGAGCTGGAGAAGCGCCGCCCCCGCCGCTGATGACTGCCTTTGGGGAAGGATGATTCATGGATCGAACGGTGCCGAAGACCGGCAGCGAGGACATCGAACTCTATATTCGGACGTACTACTCGCTGCTGCGCTCAACACATCCGATCAAGTTGGTAACCCTGGTGGAAAGCCACATGAATATGGAGTCCTCGCTCCATATCAAAGCCCGTTCACCGGAGCCGGATGTGTCTGCACTGATCTATACCAGTCTGCGGCTGCCCGCGTGTATCTTGCAGGTCGATCTACTGGTCCTGGGACAGTCTGAAGAGGTGTTTGTCGACGCAGGATACACCGACGTGGTAGCGTGGCAGCGGGTAAGCGCCAAGGGTCGCCGTAGGCGGATGCATTTTGACGGCAAGCGTGTCCTGGCGGTCTACATAGCCAGCCGTTCGGACATCGACGATCTGATCCCCACCCTGACGGCGTATCAAATCGAATGGAACAAGCTACACAATCTGCTGCAAAAGGAGGTCATCAAGCTTTTCATCGCGCACTATCGCGACCTTCGCGAGCCTCTGGGCGACAAAGAGCTACAGGTCCTGGCTGACGGGCTAGACCTGCCGCTTGACGATATCCGCCGGTTGCAGATCGCCTGGGGGGAGCACTTCATCCCAACGCTGACGGCCATGGCGGAGGCGCCCAAGAATATGAACCTGCAACTGCTTTCTGGCTCGCTGGCCCATTATCGCAAGGCGACCAGCCGGTGGTGGGCGCATCTTGAGAGTTGTGCCAGGTCCCACGGAGTAGAGTTGAGAGAACGCCCGGTCTATTTTGTCTCCAGCAATCCCCATTCGCTGCCCAATTTGCTGACCGGGTATGCCTGGCGGCATGAGGAGGCCTTGTTGCGCTATCTCCACCAGGCTCAGCACAGAGACCTGCTGGAGGAGTACGAGTCGATCCGGGCCAGCCAGGATAGCCGGAATTATAACAATCTGCTGTATTACGTCTTGAAGAAATACTTGCAGGATGGCGGCCCAGAAGTGCAGCAACAGCTTGCAGCGGACGAGCGCCAGGCAGCGATATTCCGTATACCCAGCGAGCGCGGCTTTGATGTGGAGGCGCAGGTTATCGATCTGCGTCGGTTGCGGCTGGACTGGCTTGACGAGCGCGTGGCTTCCGTTGAGCATATTGAGCTGCTTGCTGGCAGCGAGGCCGTGATCCTCAACATCGATTATCCCCTGGGGATGGCAGCTTACGAATTGCTCGCTGAGGTGGCGTACCAGGTGGGTGTGTTGCGCGGTGTATACGTGATGGGCAAGGCAGCTTCGCTGAACGGGCGCATTGGAGATGTGATGATCTCCAACGTCGTGCATGACGAGCACTCCCAGAACACATATCTGTTTGGCAACTGCTTTGGGGCGGGGGATGTGGCCCCCTTCCTGACTTACGGCGCAGTGCTGGATAACCAGAAGGCGATCAGCGCCCAGGGCACGTTTTTACAGAACCCCCGCTATATGGATGTCTTCTACCGAGAAGGGTATACCGTGATCGAGATGGAGGCCGGGCCATACCTTTCGGCGGTGTATGAGGCCGTGCGGCCCAAGCGCCATCCCTACAACGAGATTGTCAACCTGTATGGCACACCGTTCGATGTGGGCTTTCTGCACTACGCTTCTGACACGCCGATGACAAAGGGGCGGAACCTGGGGATAGGCAGCTTGAGCTACGGCGGGGTGGACCCGACCTACGCGGCTGCCATTGCCATTCTGCGTCGCATCTTTGCCAGGGAAGTTCGGCGGCTGCTCCAGGAGCCACGGCAACCCGATCTGCTTGGAGAAGGCGCGGCCCCGTTGGATGGGAAAGAGCACGAAGAGGGTACACGACCGTGAGCACGAAGAACGTGGTGGGGCAGAGTGTGATCCGCACGGATGCCCTCGCCAAAGTGACCGGTGAGGCGCTTTATCCGGGTGATATTGACATGGCCGGGCAGTTGTGGATGAAGGTCCGCTTTGCGGACCGTGCCCATGCCCGCATTACGAAGATCGATACGTCGGCGGCTGAGAATCACCCCGGTGTAGTGGCCGTGCTGACGGCGAAGGATGTCCCGGTCAACGAGTATGGTTTGATTCTCCCGGACCAACCGGTGCTTTGCGGGCTGGGCAGCGCCAAGGAGGGGGCCGACATTGTGCGCTGCGTGAGTGACCAGGTTGCGCTGGTGATCGCGGAGGATGAGGCCGCCGCTGCCGCCGGGCGCGATCTGATCGAGATTACCTATGAAGACCTGCCCGTGGTCAACGATCCGTTTGAGGCCATGCAGGAGGGCGCGCCCCAGCTTCACCCGGATGTGCCTCGTAACATTCTCTGCCATTATCGTATTCGCAAGGGCGATGTGGAGCAGGCCTGGGCACAGGCTGATGTCATTGTGGAGAGCACTTACCGCACTTCCTGGCAGGAGCACGCATATTTGCAGCCCGAAGCGGGCCTGGGCTATATCGACGAAGAGGGCCGGGTGACCGTTTTGATCGCCGGCCAGTGGACCCATGAAGACCGCGAGCAGATCGCCCACGCGCTAGCGCTGCCAGAGGATCAGGTTCGGGTCATTTATCCGGCGATTGGGGGAGCCTTCGGTGGAAGGGAGGACATGTCCCTTCAGATTGTGCTGGCTCTGGCGGCGTACAAGTTGCGCCGCCCGGTCAAATGTATCTGGAGCCGTGAAGAGTCGATCATCGGGCATCATAAACGGCACCCCATCACCATCAAAGCGAAATGGGGGGCGACGCGGGATGGCAAAGTGATCGCCGCCCAGGCCGAAGTCGTCGGGGACGCAGGCGCGTATGCTTACACGTCCACCAAGGTGTTGGGCAACGCCAACCTGATGGTCACCGGCCCCTATGAGATCCCCAACGTGCACGTGGACACCTATGCTGTCTATACCAACAACATCCCTTCCGGCGCGTTCCGTGGCTTTGGTGGGCCACAGGGTATTTTTGCCGCCGAAAACCAGATGAACAGGCTGGCCGAGGCCCTTGGCATGGACCCGGTGACGCTGCGCGAGAAGAACGTGCTGCGGGAGGGCAGCCTGCTCTCGGTGGGCACGCCCGTGCCGGAGGGGGTTTCCATCGCCCAGGTGTTGGAGTCCTGCGCCGGGCAGAGCTTTTGGGAGCGCAAAGACGCGGGTTGGGCGCGTCGGCCAGGGCCGGGGACCGTCGAGGGTGGTGATTCGTCCGGCTCGCCCAGGCGGCGGGGAATAGGCATTGCCTGCGCCTTTAAGAACGTCGGCTTCAGCTTTGGCGCGCCGGAGGAGTGTTGGGCTGTTGTCGAGCTGCATGGCGCTGCGGAGATCGAGGAAGTCGTCCTCCGCCATGCGGGTGCGGAGGTCGGCCAGGGCGCGCACACGGTAATGCAGCAGATGGCAGCGGAGGCGGTTGGCGTGCCGCTGGAAAAAGTACGCCTGGTCGTGATGGACACTGCCAGGACCCACAATTCGGGGAGCGCCTCGGCCTCTCGCATGACCTTTATGGCGGGGAATGCCATTCGCGGGGCAGCCGAGCGGGCGCGGAAAGCCTGGCTGGCCGAGGAGCGCCCGGCAGTCGGCGTCTACCAGTATCGCCCGCCCAAAACCACGCCCTATGACCCGCAGACGGGGCACAGCAAGCCCAACTTCGCCTATGGGTACGTGGCGGAGGCCGTCGAGGTTGAAGTTGATGTGGAGACCGGCCATGTTTACCTGCTCAATGTGTTCTGTGCCAACGATGTCGGTCGCGCCGTGAATCCGACCCTGGTACAGGGACAGATCGAGGGCGCGGTGGTACAGGCGCAGGGCTATGCCACCATGGAGGAACTGGTCGTCCGGGAGGGGCGCATCCTCAACCCCTACCTTTCCACGTATCTGATTCCCACGGTCCTGGATGTTCCAAGTCAGGTGAAATCGATTATCCTGGAATACCCTGATCCGCTTGGTCCCTGGGGGGCGCGCGGCATGGGGGAGATGCCTTTTTTGCCGCTGGCTCCGGCCATCATTGCCGCCGTGCACGACGCGACCGGCGTCTGGTTCGACGAGATTCCCCTTACACCGCAGCGCGTGGTAGCGCGCCTACGGGAGCACGGTATCGGCCTTGTTGTTTGAGCGCGTCCCTGTCCTGGTGCGTGGTGGGGGAGATCTCGGCTCCGGAGCGATCTATCGGCTGCACCGGGCCGGATTTCCTGTTATTCTGGTAGAATTGGAAGCGCCCCTCTGTGTGCGGCGTGCCGTGTGTTTTGCCTCGGCAGTCCTGGAAGGGCATGTCGCCGTCGAGGGGATCACGGCCCGCCTGGTGTCCGGTTGGGACGCGGTGGGGGCTACCCTGCAACGAGGCGAGGTGCCGGTTGTTGTGGACGCGGCGGGCGAGGCGCTGGCTGCGCTGACCCCCACAGTGGTCGTTGATGCCCGTATGGCCAAGCGCAATTTGGGCACGACACGGGCGGATGCCCCGCTGGTCGTCGCCCTGGGGCCGGGCTTCGAGGCCGGTGTGGATTGCCACGCCGTGGTGGAAACCAACCGAGGCCACTACCTGGGGCGCGTGTACTGGATGGGCAGCGCCGAGGCAGATACCGGTGTTCCGGGGCGGATCGGGGGTGTTGCTTCCCGAAGGGTGTTGCGTGCCCCGGCGCACGGGTACGTGCTACCCCGAAAGGCCATTGGAGAGCGCGTGTACGCCGGAGAGGTCGTGGCAGAGGTGGATGGACAGCCTGTAAGAGCAGCCATTGATGGTGTCCTGCGGGGCCTGATCCACCCCCGTGTTCCTGTCCACCCTGGGTTGAAAATCGGAGACGTGGATCCCCGCGCGCAACGGGAACACTGTTTCACGATTTCGGATAAATCCCTTGCTATTGGTGGCGGCGTTCTGGAAGCCATCTTATCTTCCACTGCGCTGCGGGACGAGTTGGGCTGTAAGCGGTCATGAAGCTTCATCAGGCGTTGCAGGTCTCCAGGGGAGATGTGCTCTCCTTCATAGGGGCAGGGGGCAAGACCTCCGCTCTGTTCCGCCTGGCGCATGAGCTGACGGATATCGGATGGCGCGTGGTGGGGACGACGACCACGCGCGTGGCCGCCGACGAGCTGCGCAGTGCCCCGCTGACGCTGAAGCTGGGCCGGGTCGCCAGCACTGCCCAGATCACCAACGCGCTGAGCCGCCATCATTTCGTCTTTCTCTACGATCACATCCAGGATCACAAGGTGATCGGCATCAGCCCGAAGATGGTGAGGTTGCTGCTGGATCGGGTGGGGAGCGACGTGTTGCTGGTTGAGGCGGATGGCTCCCGGCGGCTGCCCTTCAAAGCGCCCTATCCGCACGAACCGGTCATCCCTTCGGAGACCACCCATGTTGTTCTGGTTGCCGGTATGGATGTTGTGGGGAAGCCCCTGGACAGCGATCACGTCTATAATCCTGAGGCCATGATCCAGCGCTATGGCTACCCGCCGGAGGCCGAGATTCCGTGGCCGTGGGTCGCCTCGGTGTTGCGTGATGAGGAGTTGGGGTTGCTCAACGTGGCTCCCCGTTTACCCGTATCTGTACTGCTGAATAAGACGTCGCCGGAGGGAATCAGCAGGCGGCGGGCGCAGTTAATCGCCAGTCTGCTCCTGCGCTCCCGGCGCATTCATGCCGTCCTCATCGGCGCGATGCAGTCGAGCGCCGACCCCGTTTATGAGGTGCGCCGCCCCGTAGCGGCAATCGTGCTTGCGGCAGGGATGGCGACCCGGATGGGAAAGCCCAAAGTGCTGCTGCCGTGGGGCGAGGAGAGCGTTCTGGAGGCCATCATCCGGCGCTTGCGCCTGGCCCGGCTGGACGAAGTTGTCGTGGTCACGGGGCATTGGGCTGACGAGGTCTCCAAAGTTGCCAGCAGGCTGGATGCCAGGGTGGTGCACAATCCGTTTTATGAAGGTGGGGAGATGCTTTCTTCCTTGCAGGCTGGCCTGCGAGCACTGGATAACCGTTTTGCGGCCTGTCTGGTGGTTCTGGGCGATCAGCCTCAGATTCAGGGGCGTGTGATTGCCGAGGTGCTGACGGCTTACGCCGAAGGGCGCGGCAGCATCGTCGCGCCGAGCTACCGGATGCGGCGCGGCCACCCCATTGTGATTGACCGCCAGCACTGGCCCGAACTGCTGGCTCTGCCTTCTGGAGCCTCCCCCCGCGACGTGATCAATGCCCATGCCGACCAGATCGCCTATGTGAATGTGAATACGGATAGCGTGGTTACCGACATCGACACGCCGGAGGACTACAGGGCGGCGCTACGCCGTGCCGGATTGGTTTAGCCCTGCTCTCCACGCCTGGTGAAGCGCATACCGGATGCCGGTTGGCCGCCCTGGCATGCCCCGTTGTAGCCTCACAATTCCCCTTAATCGGTCGTAATCCCCTGGCTTTGTGGCGGGTTTGGCGTTCCCCTTTCCAGCGACCTTATGGGGATTCCGGCCTGTTTCTGCGTGCCTGGGACGACCATCTCAAGGGGCACGAATCGGCGTAGGGGTGGGAATCGGCTGACTGATGATGACGGTCACTTCGCAGAAGGCGCGCCGGGTGTTGGTGATGTCAAAAACAGCCAAGCGGAAGCGATACTCGCCGGGTATGAGCAGGGTCGGGACGATCTGGCCCAGCTCGCCCTGCACGACCGGGACCGTGTAGTCGGCCAGCACAGTCCAGGCGTTGTTGGTCGCGGGACCTTTAAGCTCGAAGCGATAGAAGGCAAAGTCGGCGGCATTGGCGCTGCCGACAACATTGGTGGCCTCGAAGACGACCATGCCGTTGGCCGGGATGGTCAGCATGGCATCCGGTGTGTCGCAGCCGAGAGCAGGGGGGACATCGGGGATGATAGTGCCGACCGGAGTCGGGGTCAGGGTCGGCGTGGCGAAGGGGGCGAGGTTAAGCTCGTCCTCCAGGCCCGGAATCTCCACGCCCTCGGCAAAAATGGAGCCTGGCGTTGCGGTCCCCTGGGCCGACGTCTGGCTGCCGGGTATGGCGGTAACGAAGGGCGTCTCCGCTGCTATAGCTACTGGCGCTGTCGTTTGCGGGGGCAGGGCGCGGAGGGTGGGGGCCACCACCCGCGCAATAGCCAGGACGGCCAGCCCGATCTCGACCATTGCGATCACGATGGTGAGCGCGTTGGCCAGGTGGTATTGAGCCAGCTCTTTTTCCAGCTCGAACTGAGCGCCGGCCACCGCCCGCCGTGCCAGGTAGTACGACCGCATGCCCAGGAGCACCCCCAGCCCACACAGAATGTAAAGGCCAGGCGCGATCTGCTCCACAAAAAAGACGAAACGTTCCATTGGGGCCTTCTAGGCCAGCTCCTCCGTCGGCAGGTTGCGCAATATGCCGCGCAACAGGGTGGTCAGCTTGGGAACCAGTTGCTTGCCAGCCTCCAGCACCTCTTCGTGATCGGTCGTCCTGTCAGTATCCGGCTGGCTGATGGTGGTGTTGCTGATGCCGGAGATGCCGAGCACGCGGATGCCGGCGTGGGTGGCTGCGACGACTTCCGGCGCGGTAGACATGCCTACCGCATGTGCGCCCAGGGCGCGCAGCAGACGTATCTCGGCGGGGGTCTCAAAAGATGGCCCGGCGACGAAGGCGTAGACGCCGTCGCGCAGCTCAATCCCGGCTTGTTCGGCCACCCGGTGGGCCAGTTGGCGGAGTGATGGGGTGTAGGCTTTGCTCATATCCGGAAAGCGCGTGCCCAGCGCCTCATCGTTCGGCCCGCGCAGGGGGTTGTGGCCCGCCATGCCCGGCAGGTTGATGTGATCCTGGATCAGCATCAGGTCGCCAGCCTTGAAGGTGGGGTCTACCCCCCCAGCGGCGTTGGTTACGATCAGGAGCCGAACTCCCAGCCGCTGCATAACCCGGATGGGGTACGTGACGGCGGCCATGCTATAGCCTTCATAGAAGTGAGCGCGCCCCTGCATGACCATAACTATGTGCCCTTCCAGCTCGCCGATCACCAGGCGGCCACTGTGGCCGACAACGGTGGAAAGCGGCCAGTTAGGCAGCTCGTGATAGGGTATGGTATCCGCGTTTTCAATCTGTTCTGCCAGCGCGCCCAGGCCCGAACCCAGGATCAGCGCAATCCTGGGCCGATGTCGGGTGTGGCGCTGGATAAAAGCTGCCGTGTGGTCATAATCGTGGAGAGCAAATTCTGTTTTTCGAGAGGACATTATAGCTTTCTCAGGGTGAGCAAAGTGTACAGTGCCATAGATTATAAGATACATGGTCCCAACTGTCAGGGGGAAGATTTCTGGGGTATGCTATAGTTGCTTGCTGTTTTGGTTTGTGGCATGGTGCAGCCCTCACCCAGTTGAGGAAGACGAGGGCGGATACTTGTTTCTGATCAGATGGCCTTTGTTGTGGGCGGTGTTGGGCTGGAGTCGAACGAGATGGCGGTTAATGTGTCCGTCACGATACAGCAGTATCAGCAACTCTACCGCAAACTCTACCGGCGGGAGCCGGGTGAGGTGCGGGACCTGGGTTCTGGCTGGGTGCTGGTTAACGGGGCGCGTATGCGGGTGACAGAACTCGAAAAGCTGACGGAACAGATGCGCCGTGAGTACCGGCTGGTGGTCGCACGCAAGCGCAGCATTGTTGAGCGGCTTCTGGCCTGGTTCCGGGAAAGCTGAGGTGCTCACAGGATGAGCATGGCATCCCCGAAGCTGTAGAAACGGTAGCGCTCCGCTTTGGCGATCTCGTAGGCCTGCAATGTGCGCTCCCGCCCCAGGAAGGCAGAGACCAGCATCAACAGCGTTGAGCGTGGCAGGTGGAAGTTCGTGATCATGCCGTCCACGATCCGAAAGCGATATCCAGGGCGGATGAAGAGACTGGTCTCCTGCTCAAAGGCGACCACGGGACGCCATGGGCAGTAGCCGCTGGCAGATGGGGCCATGCCGTCTGCCGGGTCCTCTCCTGCGCTAAGGAGCGCTGCGGTCTCCAGGGTGCGCACCACCGTGGTCCCCACCGCGATCACCCGCCCACCAGCAAGCTTGGCTTCGTTGATCCTTTGTGCCTCCTGGGCAGGCAGAGAGGCCCACTCGCTGTGCATCCGGTGTTGTTCGATGTGCTCAGTGCGCACTGGCTGGAAGGTATCCAGCCCGATGTGCAGTGTGCAGTAGGCGAACCGGATGCCCTGTTCCTTCAGTCTCAGCAGCAGCTCCCCGGTGAAGTGAAGCCCGGCTGTCGGCGCGGCTGCCGAGCCTGCATGGCGTGCGAAAACGGTCTGGTAACGGTCTGGGTCAGTCAGTGGCTCGCGGATGTAAGGGGGCAGGGGGATTTCCCCCACATCGGCCAGGTGCGGCAGGATCGGTTCCGCAAAGCGCACAACCCGCCGGGCGCCATCCAGCGTCTCGATGATCTCCGCTTCGATGGTCCGCGTCTTGTTTTTGTTTTCGCTCCTGTAGATCTCAAGGCGGGTGCCGGGGTTTAACCGCTTGCCGCCCACCAGCGCTACCCAGGTCGTCGGATCAATTTTGCGCAGCAGCAACAACTCGACAGCGCCGCCCGTCGGCACTTTGCGGGCGCGTAGCCGCGCCGGGATCACTTGCGTCTGGTTGAGGACGAGCACATCCCCGGCTTTCAGGTACGCAGGCAGATCGTAGAAGTGGCGGTGTTCGATCTCGCCTTCCCGGCGCGGGACGACCAGCATACGCGACGCATCGCGTGGATGGACCGGCTTCTGGGCAATAAGCTCAGGGGGGAGGTCGTAGTCGAAATCGGAAAGCTTCATGGTGTCTTCGATGGCAGGTCCACAGGGTGGGTTATCATCGGTTGGCCAGCCTGGCGATCACGTTGAGCACGAGCGTGAGTATCACGCTGAGCAAGCACATGCTGAGCAGGGGGATGAAACAGGTGTACCCCTGTCCTTCGATATGGATGCTCCCCGGCATGTTTTCCAGGTTGGCAAAAAGAGGGAAGCGGCTGATAAGCAGCAAGACTCCACCCAACAAAGTCATGCTCAGGCCTATGATCAGCAGGATGCGTCCGGCAGTGTCCAGACCCATGTGCGGGTTCCTCCCTTTACTCCCTAATTCCCAGTAGCTACAACAGCCTGGGTTGCTCCGGTGAACCGGTGTAGGGCAAGCCGAGATGCTGATAGGCGCTTGGCGTGACCACGCGGCCACGTGGCGTCCGATCCAGGAAGCCAAGCTGGAGCAGATAGGGTTCGTACACATCCATAATGGTGTCTGGCTCTTCACTGATAGCGGCGGCGATGGTCTCCAGCCCCACCGGCCCCCCACTGAATTTCTCGATGATCGTCGATAGCACACGCCGGTCGATCTCATCCAGTCCAAGCTGGTCGATATCCATCAGGTTCAGGGCCTCGTCTGCCACCGCAGCGGTGATGACGCCATCTGCACGCACCTGCGCGTAATCCCTGACCCGCCGTAGCAGACGCAATGCCACGCGCGGCGTGCCGCGTGCCCGCCGGGCGATCTCCAGAGCGCCGTCTTCTTCGATGGGGGTTTCCAGCATGGCGGCGGCCCGCTTGACGATTTGGAGCATGGCGTCCAGCCTGTAGAAATCCAGCCGGTAGATCGCGCCGAACCTGGTCCGCAACGGCGCGGTCAGCAGCGCCAGCCGGGTTGTCGCGCCGATGACGGTGAAGCGGGGCAGGTTGAGCCGCACGTTCTTGGCGGACGGCCCTTTGCCGATCACGATATCCAGCGCGAAATCCTCCATGGCGGGGTAGAGCACTTCCTCCACGGCGCGCCCCAGACGGTGAATCTCGTCGATGAAGAGCACGTCCTTGTGCTTGAGGTGGGTCAGAATGGCCGCCAGATCGCCGGCGCGTTCGATGGCCGGTCCCGCTGTGACCCGAATGTTGACCCCCATTTCGTTGGCGATCACGTGGGCCAGCGTGGTCTTGCCCAGGCCCGGCGGGCCGTAGAGCAGGGTGTGGTCAAGCGCTTCGTTACGCTGCTTGGCTGCCTTAATCAGGATGCTCAGGTTGTCCTTGACCCGCTCCTGCCCTGTAAGCTCGCTTAGGCGCGAGGGGCGCAGGGTGAGGTTCTGCCGGTCGTCGGGATGGCGCTTGCCGCTGATCAGTCGCTGGGAGTCGGTCATAAAGTGGTGGCCTCAAGGCAATCGGTTGCCTGTAAGTATAACCGTCCCGTAAGTCCCTGCAATACGTGGGAAGGCCGCCAGAGCGTTCGTATGTCAAGCGGTTGCCAGCCGTATATCGCCATCAGGGCCGTTATGTGCTACAGTACACAGCGCTCACAACGCTGTGGGTGGAGCTGTGCGTACTTTTGGCATGCCAGCCGATTCGTATCGTAAGGAGATTGTTGGGTGAATATTGTGCAGAGCGTCGCGGAACAGATCATCAATAACGTCAGCCAGGTGATTATCGGCAAGCGGAACGAGATTCGCCTGACCGTTCTGGGACTGCTGTGTGAGGGGCATATTCTCATCGAGGACGTGCCAGGTGTGGGCAAGACCATGCTGGCCCGCTCCCTGGCCCGCTCCATAGGCTGCACGTTCAGCCGCATCCAATTCACGCCGGACATGCTGCCCACCGACGTAACGGGGGTGTCCGTCTATAACCAGAAGATTCTGGAGTTTGAGTTTCGCCCCGGCCCCATCATCGCGCAGATCGTCCTGGCCGACGAGATCAACCGGGCTACCCCGAAAACTCAGGCTGCCCTGCTGGAGGCAATGGAAGAGCGCCAGATTACAGTGGATGGCGTCACTTACAAGCTGGACCTGCCCTTCCTGGTTCTGGCGACGCAGAACCCCATTGAATATGAGGGCACCTTCCCCCTGCCGGAGGCACAGATTGATCGCTTCATCATGCGCATTGAGCTTGGCTACCCAAGCCCGCAGGAAGAGATCGCCATGATGGACTCCCAGCAGTATCAGCATCCGGTCAACCAGATTCAGCAGGTGGTCAGCGTCCAGGAATTGCTGGCTGCGCAGCAGATGGTCCATGAGGTCTACCTGGCCCCGGAGATCAAACGGTATATTGTGGAGCTGGTCAACGCAACGCGCCGTCACCCGGATGTGTACCTGGGAGCCAGCCCACGGGGCACGCTGGCGCTCTTCCGGACGGCGCAGGCCCGCGCGGCGAGCGTGGGGCGGGATTACGTGCTGCCGGATGATGTCAAAGCGCTGGCGGAGGCTACCCTCGCTCACCGCATCATTCTTGGCCCTGCTGCCCGCATCAAAGACATCTCTCCACAGACGATCATCCGCGACATCCTGGCGACAGTCCCGGTTCCCGGCGCTACCATCGGTGCAGCGCGCTAGGTGATCTCGCCACTTGGCCATGAGTAGTCGAAGAAACGCCGTCTACATCTTGCTTAGTTTGTCGCTTCTGCTGGGGTTGCTCAGTGGCCGCGCCCTTATGTTCAACATCGCTTACGTTCTGGGCGGCCTCCTGGTGCTCTCCTTGCTGTGGGCCTGGACCGGTGTGTCCTGGGTTCGCATCAGGCGCTCTACACGCGGGCGGCGCGGCCAGGTGGGCAAAACCTTTATCGAGTCTTTTGCCGTCCGCAACAACAGCATTTTTCCCAAGCTGTGGCTGGAGATTCGCGATCACTCCTCCCTGCCCGGTCACCGGGCCAGCCGTGTTGTGCCCAGCCTGCTGCCCGGCGCTGAGTACCGTTGGGAAGTTCACACCGTTTGCAGCGTGCGCGGAGAATTCCAGCTAGGCCCCATCACCGTCACCAGCGGCGACCCCTTCGGCCTTTTCCGGTTTCCCCGGCGGCTGGCCGCCGCGTCGAAGATCGTCGTGTATCCTGCCACCCTGCCTGTTCACGACTTTGCCATCCCCAGCGGATTGCTCTCCGGCGGTGATGCGCAGCGGAGAAGGGCGCAATTTGTCACCACCAATGCGGCAGGTGTCCGGGACTACGCACCGGGCGACAGCTTTAACCGCATCCATTGGCGCAGCACGGCCCGCAAAGGCCGCCTGATCGTCAAAGAGTTTGAGCTTGACCCGCTCGCCGATGTATGGCTCTTTCTGGACCTCTCTGCCAGGACGCTGGTAGAGCGCCCCGATGCCTACCGCTATCTCAACTATGCAAACGGAAATTCCTGGGCTTCGGTGCCCCTGCCGGCCTCGACAGAAGAATATGGCGTGGCCATCGCCGCCTCCCTGGCCAAGTTCTTCCTGGAGCGTGGCCGCAACTTCGGCTTTGTCACCTACGCGCCGCAGCGGGAGGTCGTCCAGGCTGATCGCAGCCAGCGCCAGTTGAACCAGATTCTGGAGATTCTGGCGGTGGCCAGGAGCACGGGCGATTTCGACCTGGAGCATATGTTGAGCATGGATGCCGACTACCTGGGGCGCGGCACCACGCTCATCCTGGTTACGGCAGATCAAACCGAAGGATGGGTTCGGGAAGCGCATATTCTTGCCAGGCGAGGCGTCCGTATTGTCGCCATCCTCCTGGACCCACGCAGTTTTGGCGGGGCCGCCAGCGCGCACCAGACCCAGGCGCGCCTGGCCTCCATAGGAGCACCGACTTACGTTGTGCGTCAGGGGGATAACTTGACCGCAGTGCTGAGCCAACGCCTTCGCTGACAGATAGTTACCCCTTCATGATCAACCGTCCCCCGCAGATCAAAAGGTTCGCCCTGTACCTGGCCGTTCTGGTCAGTGGCATGACGACTCTGGCTGTTGAACTTTCCGCATCCCGGCTGCTTGGGGCGCTCTTCGGGACGAGCAACATCGTTTGGGCGAACATTATCGGGCTGATCTTGATCTACCTTGCGCTGGGCTACTTCCTCGGTGGGCGCTGGGCGGACCGTTCTCCAACCGCGACCACGCTCTACCAGATTGTGGCCTGGGCTGCGTTCTTGAGCGGCCTGGTCCCCACCCTTGCTCACCTGTTGCTGCCGGTCATTGCCCGGCTGGGGCTGTCTGTAGGCGTGGCAACGGCTGCTGCCATGTTCGCGCTCTTTGCTGTTCCGGTGACTCTGCTGGGTGTCGTGCCCCCTTTTGCCATCCGCCTGGCTCTTGCCACGGCAGGCCGGGCCGGGGCCGTGGCGGGCAAGGTCTACGCCATTTCTACCCTGGGCAGCATCATCGGCGCCCTGGCCCCGGTGCTATACCTGCTGCCAGAAGCCGGTACAACCGCCACCTTTCATTTTTTCGCGGCGGCGCTTCTGGTCATTGCGCTTGCTGGCCTGGCCCTGCACAACCGGCGACTGTGTCTTCGGCTGGTGTGGATGTTTCCGGTTCACGTCCTGTTGTGGGCCTTGCTCTGAGCCTGCCTTTTGAAGAGAGATAGCAGCATGTGCGCAAAGCCCACCCCTGTCAAGGCTTCTGGCTGGCGACTTTTGGATGCGCTGCTTGGTTTGTTAGTGACCATTGCTATCCCCACGTGGCTGGCGCTGAGCAGTACGCAATTGCTGGCGAGTGAGGCCTACTTGCGGCTTGAATACGGGAAGCCCGACTTTCCCCCTGATCCCTACGGCTTCAGCCAGGAGGAACGCTTCGTCTATGCCACCCACGCCATCCGTTACCTGCGAAACGATCAAGGCATCGAGTACCTGGCGGCGCTGACCCTGCCCGGCGGTGAGCCTCTGTTCAACCAGCGTGAGCTACGCCACATGGCCGATGTGAAGGCAGTGGTTCAGGCCGCTTTCGCGGTGCATGGTGTGCTCACCGTTCTGCTGGTGGGTGGCGTTTGGTATCTGGTCCGCGCACCGGAAAGGCGCCCCCTGCTCAGGAGATGCATGGCACAGGCAGGGTATCTCACGCTGAGCGTCATCCTCACCCTGGCCCTGCTGGCCGTGCTGTTTTGGGACACCTTCTTTGAGGGCTTCCACCGGCTGTTCTTTGAAGACGGCACGTGGCGCTTCGCGTATACAGACGCGCTCATCCGGCTCTTCCCAGAGCGGTTCTGGTTTGATGCTGCCCTTACCCTTGGCGTGCTATGTGCCCTGAGCGCCCTGGCACTGGTCATCCTTGCCTGGCGCTGGGAATACACAGCCAAAGCGGCGGCACCCGGTGCCGCCGCCTCTAAGCAGGACCAGCCTACCGGGCCTTAGGCCCCGAACTTTTCCAGTCGATTGGCGTGAGCCAGCATCATCGGCATCAGGTCTGTGGCCTGGAACTGCCCAAGTGCCCCTGCCATACACTCCCGCTCCCCGAAAGCGGTAGCCCGGTCAGGCATGTGGGTGGCGGGTGCCCACAGCAACGTGGGAACCGGATGCCAGCTATGCGCCCGATAGGTCGCCGGCGTGGAATGGTCGCCCGTGATCACCAACACATCCGGCTTAAGGTCCAGCAGAGCCGGTAAGGCGGCGTCCACCTCCTCGATAACCTTCACCTTCGCCTCAAAGTTGCCATCTTCGCCCCGGCTGTCCGTGGGCTTGATGTGGCAGAAGACGAAATCATACTGGTCCCAGATGCCCGCCACGCGCTTGAACTCGTCGGCTGGCGTATCATGGGCATCCGTCTCGATCACGTCCATGCCCACCAGCGTGCTCACACCTTTGTACATGGGGTACACCGCGACGCAGGCTGCCCTGAGCCTGTAAACGTCTTTGAACTTGGGCAGGTTGGGGTCCTTGGCGAAGCCGCGCAGCAAGACCATGTTCGCCGGGTGCCGATCCTTGAGGATTTCCCTGGCCTGGGCGATCCATTGGTTGACGAGCTTCGCCGTCGACTCGGCCTCCGGCTCAAGCGCCCTGGCCGGGAGCGGCTCCACGCCTGTAGCCTGCGGGTCCGTATCATCTATTGCCGCGTTCAGCCCTTCGCCCCGCAGCACGAGGACGAAGCGGTACTCTTTCTCTACCTGGGCCTCCACCTGCACCCCCGGCAACTGGATGTCCCTGAGCAGCGCGACCAGCTCGGCTGCTTTCTCGGTGGGGATGCGCCCGGCGCGCCGGTCTGTGATCTTGCCCTCGGCGTCCATCGTGGCGAAATTGCCACGCGCCGCCACGTCACCGGCGTTGAGCCGCATACCCACGCCCAGCGCCGAGAGTACGCCTCGCCCCACCTCGTGCTGAACGGCGTCGTAGCCGAACAAGGCCAGGTGAGCCGGGCCACTGCCGGGGGAAATCCCACGCCGGATGGGGATGCTCAGCCCCACACAGCCTTCCTGGGCCAGGCGATCCATATTCGGGGTGCGGGCGGTTTCCAGTTCAGTCATCCCCCCTTGCTCACGGGGGAGACCACCCACACCGTCCATGACCAGCAGAATGATCTTGCCCCCCTGGGGGCGGACCAAGCGGGAGATCAGTTCTAAGTTCGCCATAGCAACATCCTTCTCTCATTCTCGTCAAGATCAGGGAGCCACCCGCATGTTGTAACACAAGGGGCGTTTTCGTCAAGCCAACACCTGAAATTGTGCAGCCCAAATAGGGTCAAAGATCAGCGCTCTCCCCCTTTGACAGCGCCTGCTGCTACATGTTAATCTACACGCTGGGTTGTTGGTAAAGGCACTGCTAGCGGTTATGAAGAAGAGACGTTCCTCTTACCTGAAATGGTTGACGCCGGGCCTGGGGATAAAACGCTGGCTTCTCCTGCTCCTGGCCGGGATCACGATCCTGAGCATTGGGCTGGCCCAGATCGTCGTCGAGGCCTACCGCTATCAGCCGCTGCCTGACGCCTTGTCTGTCCTTCTGTTGCGGCCTCTTCCCGTTTGGGCGCGTGTTCTTATCGCCGTCGTCATCAGCGCCAGCCTGATCGGCGTCGCCTTTTATGAGCTAAATCGCTCCATCCTGGCCCCCTATAGGGCAGTACAGGCCGGGCCGATGGTCGAGACGCTGTATACGCATTATGTGCGCAAGCGTGGGCCGAAGGTTGTTGCCATTGGAGGGGGAACAGGCCTGCCAGCCGTGCTGCGTGGCATGAAGAAACACACCAACAACCTCACCGCGATCGTCACAGTTGCCGACGACGGCGGGAGCTCTGGACGGCTGCGCCGCGAGTTGGGCATCCTGCCGCCGGGCGACCTGCGGAACAACATTGCGGCGCTTGCCGACGACGAAGACCTGATGACGCAGTTGTTCCAGTATCGCTTCGGCGCTGGTGACCTGGATGGCCATAGCTTCGGCAACCTGTTCCTGACGGCCCTTTCAGACATCACAGGCAGTATGGAGCACGCTTTGCTGGAGACGGAGCGCGTGCTTGCCATCCAGGGCAGTGTCCTCCCGGCGACGCTTGATGATATCACGCTCATCGGCGAGGTCCGCTCGCCAGAGGTGCCCGGACTGCGCGCTATTTCGGGGGAATCCCAGATCACTGAGGCGCGGGGGGTCATCGAGCGCGTGTATCTCAAGCCTTCTCATGTGCGGGCCTACCCCAAAAGCGTCCAGGCTATACTGGCAGCCGACCTCATCGTCATCGGGCCGGGGAGCCTGTACACCAGCATTCTGCCGACGTTGCTGGTCAGCGGCATTGTCGAGGCGATACGGGCCAGCAATGCCCTGTGCGTCTACGTGTGCAATGTGGCCACCCAGCCGGGAGAGACAGATGGCTTTGACGTAGCCAGGCACATCCTGGCCCTGGAGGATCACGTTGGCCGCCATTTGTTCCAGGTTGTTCTGGCCAATAACCACTTTCCTGAACGGAATGTCGGAGCGAACACTCAGTTTGTCCTGCCTGCTCCGGAAGGGCATGAGACGGGCAAGCGCTACCAGGTCGTCTATGCCGACCTTACGGACTACCGTTATCCCTGGCGGCACGACTCGGACAAGCTGGCCCAGGCTTTGCAGACATGCTATGCCAACTACCAGGCAAGTCTCCTTAAAGAGATAGCCTGAAGTTCGGAAACCGATCACTGAACTGTGTAATTCTGCTACCCGCAAACGAAAGGATGCACTGCTATGCCAACACGTGTCGGCATCAATGGCTTTGGTCGCATTGGCCGTCAGGTTCTTCGCGCTGTGGAGGAGAGCCTGGGCGATTCGCTGGAGGTCGTCGCGTTTAACGACCTGGGTGATGTCAAGACTATGGCGCACCTCCTGCGCTATGACACCAACTACGGCAAATTCCCTGGCACGGTTGAGGTGGATGGAAACAACCTCATTGTCAATGGCAAATCCATCCGGGGCTTTGCCGAGAAAGACCCCGCCAACCTGCCATGGGGCGATCTGGGTGTGGAGATCGTCGTTGAGAGCACGGGGGTCTTCCGCAGCAGGGAAAAATGCCAGCCTCACCTGGACGCTGGTGCAAAGAAAGTGATCATCTCGGCTCCGGCCAAGGGTACGGTCGACCTGACCATCGTGCTGGGCGTGAACGACGACCAGTACGACCCCGCTACGCATCACATTGTCTCCAATGCCTCCTGCACCACGAACTGCCTGGCTCCTGCGGCCAAGGTAGTGCACGACGCCATCGGCATTGAGCGGGGTATCATCACCACCATTCACTCCTACACCAATGACCAGCGCATCCTGGACCTGCCGCACAGCGACCTGCGCCGTGCCCGCGCCGCTGCCATGAACATCATCCCGACCACTACCGGCGCGGCGAAGGCTGTCGCCCTGGTCATCCCGGACCTCAAGGGCAAGTTTGACGGTATCGCGGTTCGCGTCCCCACTTCGACCGTGTCGCTGGTTGACGGGGTTTTCGAGCTGTCCAGGGAGACCTCCACTGAAGAGGTGCACGCCGCCTTCAAGCAGGCTGCGGAAGGGAAGCTGCAGGGGATTCTCGGCTTCTCTGAGGAGCCACTTGTCTCCTCCGACCTCAAGGGCGATCCGCGCTCCAGCATTGTGGATGCCGAGTTCACCTATGTGTTCAACGGCAACATGCTGAAGTTGCTCACCTGGTATGATAATGAGTGGGGGTACTCGGTGCGCACGGCTGAAGTGGCCGCCATGATGGCAAAGCACCTTTAGTCTGCTGCCAACGCACCTGCCATCGTCGAGGCTGTGCTTTCAGGGGTGGGGCTGTGCCCTGCCCCTGCCTGTGTCTGTCTGCAACCGCCGCATATCGAAAGGAGCATGACCATCATGAACAAGAAGACCGTTCGTGATGTTGACCTGGCTGGCAAGCGCGTGCTGGTGCGTGTGGACTTTAACGTGCCCCTGGAGGGTGACAGGGTCACCGACGACACGCGCGTCCGCGCTGCCATCCCTACGCTGCGCTACATTTTGGACCAGAAGCCGCGCGCCCTGATCTTGATGTCCCATCTGGGGCGTCCTAAGGGAGAGCCAAAGCCGGAGTTCTCGCTGCGACCGGTGGTGCCGGTTCTGAGTGCATTGCTGGGCACCGATGTGGCTTTCGCAGAAGACTGCGTGGGACCCAAGGCAAAGGAGGCGGCTGCTGCGCTGCCTGAGGGTGGCGTCCTGCTGCTGGAGAACACTCGCTTCCATGCCGGGGAAACCAAGAACGACCCCGCGCTCTCGGCGGAGCTGGCCGAGCTGGGCGACATCTATGTCAACGATGCCTTTGGTAGCGCACACCGTGCCCATGCTTCGACCGTTGGGGTCACCAACCACCTGCCGGCGGTTGCCGGTTTTCTCATGGAAAAGGAGCTGCAATACCTGAGCAGCGCCATCGCCAGCCCCCAGCGGCCCTTTGTCGCCATCCTGGGCGGGGCCAAGGTCTCCGACAAGATTGGCGTCATTGAAGCGCTGCTGCAAAAGGTGGACAAGCTGTTGATCGGCGGGGGTATGGCCAACACGTTCTTCAAGGCGCAAGGTTATGGAGTGGGCGAATCGCTCGTGGAGGAAGAGGTCTTGCAGACAGCCGCCGAGCTGCTTGAGAAGAGCGGCGAGCGCCTGTACCTGCCGGTGGACGTGGTGATCGCCGATGCGTTCGCCAACGATGCCAACACGCAGGTCGTTTCGCCTGCGGATGGCGTGCCTGCCGGATGGCGTATCCTGGATATTGGGCCTAAGACCCTGGAGGTGTTCCAGAAGGCCCTGGAAGATGCCAGAACCGTCGTCTGGAACGGTCCCATGGGTGTCTTCGAGATGGACAACTTCGCAAAAGGCACGCAGGAAATAGCCCACATCCTGGCCCGCCTGACCGAGAAGGGAACGGCGACCATCATCGGCGGTGGTGACTCCGCAGCAGCCGTGCAGCAGGCAGGCCTGGCCGATAAGATGACCCATATCTCGACCGGCGGCGGGGCCAGCCTGGAGCTGCTGGAAGGGCGGGTTCTCCCCGGCGTTGCCGCCCTGCAAGATAAAGAATAACACCGGACTGCCGGTAAAGGTAGGGCAGGGGGCGGTGGGTTGCTGTTCCCCTGCCCGACTATTTTACAAATCGGTAATACGCTTCTATTGTGGCCGAAACATCACCCGTACTATAATGCTGGCGGGGCAGTTCCTCCGGTTTCACAACCATTCGCGCAGTCATAGCATCGCCTGGGGGGCCGGGGAACCCTTCTCATCATACAGGCTTCACGTAGTACGGACGGGGAGTTTCCATGAGCTTCGTGGCGGGTGAAACTGTTGGTCGCTATCGTATTGTTGAGCAGCTTGGCCAAGGGGGCATGGCGACCGTTTACCGAGCATACGACGCCAACCTTGACCGCTATGTGGCCATTAAGGTCATGCACCAGGCCTTCAAGGAAGACCCTAATTTCCTGGCCCGCTTCAGGCGTGAAGCGCAGATTGTGGCCCGGCTGCGCCATCCCCACATCGTAGCCATCCATGAATTTGACGAACATCGTGGGCAGCCCTATCTGGTCATGGAGTTTATTGCCGGGGAGACATTGAAAGCGCGGCTTACCCGGCAGCCATACACCCTTGGTGAAACCGTCAAGTTAATCACTGCTGTGGGGGAGGCCCTTACATATGCCCATGACCAGGGCGTGCTCCACCGGGACATCAAGCCTTCGAATATCCTGCTTGACGCCAAAGGCACGCCTTACCTGACGGACTTCGGGCTGGCCCGCATGGTGCAGGCTGGTGAATCCACGCTGAGCCAGGACATGATGCTGGGCACGCCGCAGTATATCTCTCCGGAGCAGGCGCAGGGCATAACCACGCTTAGCCCGGCTACGGACATCTACTCCCTGGGGATTGTGCTCTACCAGCTTGTCGTGGGGCGGGTTCCCTTCAGCGCAGATACCCCCTATGCCATTGTGCACGATCATATTTACAAGCCGCTGCCGCTGCCCCGCACGATCAATCCCAATGTCTCCCCGGAGATTGAGCGCGTGTTGCTCAAGGCGCTGGCCAAGGACCCCAACGACCGCTTTCAATCGGCGGCGGACCTGGTCCGGGCGTTTCGGGAGGCTGTGGAAAGCGAACCGGCTACGCCAGCGTCACAGCCGGTGACTCACCGTGTCACTCCAGGCCAGGCATCGCCGCCCAGTCCGGCCATCCCGGCAGTTATGCCGCCAACCGCCGATGAGACTCCTTACATAGACGCAAAAACGCCTGCCCGGCGACGGCCCATGTTATGGATGCTGGGTGGCCTGGCGGCGTTTATCTTGACCTGCCTGCTGGGGCTGTTCGTCGCCATAGCTGCCATCACAGACCCAACCTTGCAGGACCCACTCCTGCTGACACCCAACCCGGCCCCTCCCCAGGCCGTTACCCCTGCTGCTCCCCCAGAGATCCCTCGCGTCAGCGTCGGTGAGGCGCAGCGTATGGTGGATGCCGCCCCTGACGATCCGGTCGCGCACTTCGCGCTGGCGCTGGCGCTGCTGGAGGAAGGACAACGGCTGGCTGCGCAGCAGGCTTTTCAGGAGGCCATTGCTCTGGCAGGCGATAACGGCCTGCTTGTTGCCGACGCAGCCCGGCAGGCAGCCCAAATGGGCTATATGTTGGAGACGATGGAGCTTCTTGCGCAGGCCCTCACGCGCGATCCTGGTCTTCGTGACCAGGTGGGGGCGCTGATGTACGAGTTCGCCAGCGCGGCGGGACGGCGCGAGGTATTGTTCTTCAGCCGCATGGCGGAGAATCACCCCGATTCTCCGGGTGGTTACGTGATGCTGGCACGGGCGTATCTCTCCGTCCAACAACTGGATATGGCCGAGGAGGCCGTCAACAGGGCGCTCGAACTTGACGGCGCGCTGCCGGAGGCGCACCTGGTACTGGGAGAGTTGTATGCGGCGCAGGATCGCCTTGACGAAGCGGTCACTGAATGGCGGTTCGCCGCGACGGCCAGCGATACCCCTCCCTGGGTTGTGGAGAGGGCCAATGCACTGCTGGCCGAATATATGCGTTAGGATGACCGAAGCAGGTTCCGGATTCTTCACCCCCAAAGGAGACCGCATGACGATGCGTACCCCAATCATTGCTGGCAACTGGAAGATGTACAAGACCCCCGCCGAGGCCGAGGCGTTCGTGCGTGCCCTGGCTCCCCGGTTGGAGCCTTTCGGTTCGGTGGAGCGAGTCGTCTGTCCCCCGTATGTGGCCATCCCTGCTGTGAACGTTGCCCTGGCTGGCACGCCCATCAAGGTTGGCGCACAGGATGTGCACTTCGAGGACGAGGGCGCTTATACGGGCCGTGTTTCCCCGCTGATGCTCAAGGGACTCGTGGAATACATCATCGTTGGCCACTCGGAGTGTCGTCGTGACCTGGGGGACACAGACGAGATCGTCAACAGGAAGGCCAGGGCGGCGCTGGCGCACGGCTTCAAGCCCATTATTGCGGTGGGCGAAAGCCTGGAGCAAAACGAGGCGGGGGAGACCGAGTCCTTCGTCAGTCAGCAGGTGAGGGCAGCGTTTGCCGACATCTCTGCCGAGCAGGCGCTCAGCACGGTGGTGGCCTACGAGCCTATCTGGGCCATTGGCACTGGCAGGAATGCCAGCGCGGAAGTGGCCAACAGCATCATCGGCGGCGTAGTGCGCAAGGCGCTGGCCGCCCTCTATGGAGACGATGTTGCCGGGCAGATTCGCATCCAGTATGGGGGCAGTGTTAAGCCCGACAACATGGCAGAATACATGGCGCAGCCGGATATCGACGGCGCGCTTGTGGGCGGCGCGTCCTTGAAGGTGGATTCCTTCGTCGAGCTGGTCCGGCTTGCTGCCGAATCCGTCACGTGATGTAAAGCGACGAAGCGGTTTCTTGAAGCCATCTCATGCACGCTCTGGATCTGCTTACCCCCTGGCTGACCCTGACATCCGTTTTGTTGCCGCTCTGGTATCTGGAGCGCTGGATCCATCAACACCTTTATGGCGTGGGGTGGCTTCTTTTCAAGGACAAAGAGCGGGCCACCGTTCTCTACTATCTGATCCTGTTGCCTGGGGTCTTTCTCCATGAGTTCACGCAGTGGCTGGTTGCTGGCGCGCTGAACGTGCGGATCAAGCGCGTCATGGTCTGGCCCAAACCTCAGAGCAATGGCACATTGCGCCTGGATTTTGTGCAGGTGCAGAAAACGGACCAGTTTCGCGCAGCTATTATTGGCATGGTGCCCCTGCTCTCTGGCATCGCGCTGGTGCTGTTCATCAGCCGCAGTGTCTTCGATGCCCATCACCTTGCAGATGCCTTTGCCACCGGTGACCTGCCGACCGTTCTGCGCGGATTGGAGCAGTTTTTTTCCACGCCGGATTTCTGGCTGTGGCTCTACCTGCTTTTCGCTATCGGCAACGGCATGGTGCCCACCCCTTACGACCGGCAAAGCTGGCCGTTCTTGCTGGGTACAGTTGGAGCCTTAGCCCTTTTTCTGGTGATTATCGGGCTGGATCAGGAGGTGCTGGTGCCTGCGCTGCAAGGTCCCATTGCCCAGGCGCTCCGCATTCTGGTCGCTGCTTGCTCCACCATCCTGGTGCTGGATTGTTTTGTGGTGCTGGGCCTGGCTTTACTGGAGAAGGTTCTGGAGAAGGTTACGGGCGAACAGGTTCAATATCAGCCCAGGCGCAGGCCTGCCCCCAAGCCTGAGCCGGGCGGGGAAATACCGCTGCCCGCAGACCAGACCCCACTGCGGATCACCGAGCGCCGGCTGCCCATTCCTCCGCCCCCGAAGCGGTCGCGCCGCAGGAAGAAGCAGGCCACTGAACTCCAGGCACGCACCCTGGAGGCGCCGGCGCGGCCTGCCATCGCCCCTCCCGACCGGGACGAGGCAGAAGCGAAGCCAGCCTGGCAGAGAGAGCGGGAAGCCTGGCAGATTGGGGGGGGTGAGGAATCTGAGGACGACCTGCCGGACTGGCGGCGGGATTATGCCGAAACTGAGGAGGAGGGTGAGGAGACAGAGGAGGCCGCCGGGTCTCTGGTAGAGGAGGACTTGGAAACGTCGGAAGAGGATGAGGAGGACGGCGGTGGCATGGACCTGCGTTATGAGGAAATGGAAGACTCCCCCTAGGATTCCCCGTGCCCTTCTTCTTGGGATGGCTGCCTGGAAAAGCGGGCCAGTGCGGCAAACCCGACCATCCCCAAAGCAGCCATTACCAGCATAACAATGAACTTGAACAGGCGGCTGGTGGTGGCCAGGGCCAGCACTCCAAAGAGGGCACAGAACAGGTAGTATCCCAGGACGATGAGCCTGGGACTCAGCCCCATATCGATCAACCGGAAATGGAGATGCCCCCGGTCTCCCTCCGCAGGGTTGCGGCCCCGCACCACCCGGTTCACGATTTGCCACACCACGTCCAGCAGTGGCAGTCCCATCGCCAGGAGGATTGTCGCTGCCTTGGCTCCGCCGATGATGCTCAAAGCCCCCAGGGTATAGCCCAGAAAGAAAGCGCCGTTGGAACCCATAAACACCCTGGCTGGGGGAAAATTGAACAGCAGGAATCCTGCCGTTGCGCCCATCAGGGCCAACGGTAGCAGGCTGACGCTGATCTGCGGCGGGTCCAGGCGAAATGCGCCGTTGGCAAACAGCACCGCAGCAGCGATAAACGCCACGCCGCCAGCTAGCCCGTCAAGGCCATCCAGCCAGTTCACCGTGTTCATCATCAGCCCCAGCCAGAAGACGCTGAGCGTGACGGTGACGAAAAAGGGCCATGGCTCGGTCTGTTGCCCTGTAAAAGGGTTGTTCAGGGTCTCTATAAAGATGCGAAAGATCACCGCGATGGCGGCAACGGCAAGCTGTGCAAAGTACTGGGGCAGGGGGCCGAACTCGAAAATGTCGTCCAGCAGGCCGAAAAGGAAGATGAGCGTGCCGCCCAGCAGCAACCCTGCCAGGCGAATCCATTCCCAGGGGTCAAAACGGGGCACAGGCATCAACTGCGCCGCCAAAACGGCCAGCGTGAAAGCGCCATACAGTGCCAACCCGCCCAGCTTGGCCGTGGCAGTCGGGTGCTTGTGCCGTCCACGTGGTCGGTCGACGATGTTCCAGCGAGTGGCCAGTTTGCGGGCGAGGGGGGTCAGCAGAATGGCGACGCCGAATGCAATGGCGAAGACGGTGAAAAAGGCCCCCAGATACTCGTTGGGCATTACAACCCTTTTTGAATCTGAAGCACGGTGTTCAAGATGCCACCCTCAGCGACATGGTTGTGCTGAGGCGCTATCAACCGGTGCCGAATTGCCGGTCCCCTGCATCTCCCAGGCCGGGGACGATAAAACCGACTTCATTCAGATGATCGTCCACAGCCGCCACATGGATGGGGACATCGGGGTGCTTGCTGCTCAGATGGGCGATGCCCTCTGGGGCAGCGATCAGTCCCACGAATTTGATCCGCCTGACTCCCCAGTTCTTCAACACGGCGACAGCTGCCACTGCTGAACCGCCGGTTGCCAGCATGGGGTCCAGCACCAGGCAGACCTGGACGGAAGGCTCCACGGGCAGCTTGTTGTAATACTCAACCGGGCGCAGTGTTTTCTCGTCCCGGTAGATGCCCAGGTGCCATACCTGGGCACCAGGGATCATCTCCCACACGCCATTCACCATGCCCAGCCCGGCGCGCAAGATGGGGACCAGGCCGATCTCTTCCTGCACGTAATACCCCTGGGCCTGCGCCAGCGGGGTTTGGACAATGATGGGGGCCAGCTTGAGGTCACGGGTGGCCTCGTAGCATAGCATTACGGCCAACTCGCGAATGATCTCCCGGAACTTGCGGTGATCGGTCCGCCTGTCGCGCAGCAGGGTCAGCTTGTGTTTGACCAGGGGATGATCCGAGACGAAGACCTGTTGCTCACTCACAGAAACGCTCCTCTCCGGAACTCGCGCCGATTGTACGAGGCCTGCCCCTTGCTGTCAACGTCCTGCCTAACCTCACTTATTGACTTGCCAGGGGGCATATGCTATCATGCAGTCGTTCCCAGCTTGGTGTGGAAAGGCCTTCCTCGCTGTGATATGCTGATCGGCTAACTTGACCCCAGTCGGACGTGCGGTCCCCGGCATACTGAGGGCGCTGGCTGGCAAGGCGAAAGGAGCTACTCCATGGCCAAATCGCGGACCGAATTGATGGTGGATCGCCTGCGTGACCTGCAGGCCAGCACACCGGATATTGAGGCCTCCGCTGTGGTGAGCGTGGATGGGTTGATTATGGCCTCTTCTCTGCCGCAAGGCGTCGAGGAAGATCGCGTGTCTGCAATGTCGGCAGCGATGATCTCGCTGGGAGAGCGCATTGCCAGTGAGCTGGGCCGTGGCGAGCTTGATCAGGTATACATTCGGGGGGACAGCGGCTTTGCCATTCTGATGCTGGTGGGGGAGGAAGCGGTCCTGACCTCGTTGATCCGGGAAAATGCCAGGTTGGGCCTTATCTTCCTGGATATGAAGCGGGCGGCTGACGACCTGGAAAAACTGGTTTGACCCCCTAAAAGGGATTGGGGGAGATGTGATTTTGCTCCTGGCAACGGCTTCTGACAATGAACACCAGGGCGGGGAGGGACTTCAGGGTCCAGGCTCCCCGTCTCCTTTTTACGGGGAGTAGAGGTTAACGGAGCGATTGGAACCCATGGCGCACTACATTTTTTGCACGGGCGGTGTGGTGAGTTCGGTTGGCAAGGGCGTGACGGCGGCGGCTATTGGTCGTATCCTCAAGGCGCGGGGCCTCAAAGTGGCCATCCAGAAACTGGACCCCTACCTCAATGTCGATCCGGGGACCATGAGTCCCTACCAGCATGGCGAAGTATTCGTCACCGTGGATGGCGCAGAGACCGACCTGGACCTGGGGCATTACGAGCGGTTTATCGATGATAATCTCAAACGGCATTCCAACGTCACGGCTGGTCAGGTGTATGCGGAGGTCATCAGCAAGGAGCGCCGTGGTGACTTCCTGGGTGGCACGATCCAGGTGATCCCCCACATCACCAATGAGATCAAACGACGTATCGTGCGGGTGGGCATGGAGAGCGAGGCGGATGTCGTCATTGTGGAGGTGGGGGGGACGGTCGGCGACATCGAGGGCCAGCCATTCCTGGAAGCGCTGCGGCAGATGCGCATGGACGTGGGCCGTGACAACGTGATCTACGTGCATGTCACCTTTCTGCCCTATATCGGCGCGACAGGGGAATTGAAGACGAAGCCGACTCAGCACAGTGTGAGGGAGTTGCGCAGCATTGGCATTCAGCCGGACGTCATTATCGCGCGCACCGATCATCCGGTTAGCAAAGAGATCGTGGACAAGATCGCCCTGTTCTGCGATGTGGAGCCAGCGGCAGTGATTCCGCTGGTAACCACATCACTGCTGTATGAGGTGCCATTGCTGCTGGAAGATGCTGGTTTGGGGGATTATATCGCCCATCGAATACAGCGGGATAGTCTGGTGGCTGATCTTGACGAGTGGCGTCAGCTCATTCGTCGTATGAAGCATTTGGATGACCCCGTGCGCATCGCAGTTGTGGGCAAGTACGTTGAATTGCATGATGCATACATCAGTGTTAAAGAGGCTCTGGTGCATGCGGCGACCACCCACGGTCGCTCTCTGGAGATCGAATGGGTCTACTCCGGCGATTTGGAAAAGGGCAAGGGCTTTGACGTTTTGGAGACCGTCAGCGGGATTGTGGTCCCTGGCGGTTTTGGGGAGCGGGGCGTTGAGGGCAAGATCATGGCTGCACGGTGGGCGCGCGAGAACAGGGTGCCCTACCTGGGGCTGTGCCTGGGCATGCAGGTGATGTGCATTGAGTTTGCCCGCCATGTGCTGGGGTGGGAGGATGCCAACAGCACGGAGTTTGAGAGCAGCACATCCTACCCCGTTATCGACCTGCTGCCGGAGCAGCGCGCCATCGAGGACCTGGGGGGGACGATGCGCCTGGGTGTTTATCCCTGCCATCTGGAGCCGGGCACGCTTGCCCGGCAGGCCTATGGTAAGGAGATGGTGGAGGAGCGGCATCGCCATCGCTTCGAGTTCAACAACGAGTATATCGCTGCCTTTGAGGAGGCGGGGATGTGCTTCAGCGGGCTAAGCCCTGACCGCCGCCTGGTCGAGATCGCCGAGCTGCGGGATCATCCGTTTATGCTGGGCAGCCAGTTTCATCCGGAGTTTGGGAGCCGTCCCACAGATCCACATCCGCTGTTTGTAGCGTTTGTGGGGGCCGCCCTCCGTCACGTGGGCGCGCACACCCCAGCGGTCAGGGATGCGGCAGTGGGAGCTTGAACGAGGGAAGCGCGACCATGAAGCTACCGCTGGAGGTGTTTTGGGCTGAGCTGCTGAGCCGTGATTCCAGGCGGGTGATCTTTGCCTGGAAGACGTTGAGCAAAGAGGAACAGCTCGCCGTGTGGGAGCATCTTCATCGTATGGCGACCGAAGAAGGATGGCTGGAGCCTCAGCGTGTCTCGGCCAGGGCGGCGTTGAGTGGCCTGCGGGAATATGGCGTCGAATTGTAGCCCGTGGGGCCGCCTGAGCAGCAGCGCCTGGTGCTGGTAGAAGAAGGACCACCTGTTTGGCGTGGCCCTTTTTGCTTTTTCTTGGCCTTGGGCGTTAGCTATCGGTGGCCTTGATATCGATCACCCTGGGGCGCGCCTCCTCCGCCTTGGGGATGGTGATGGTCAGGATGCCGTTCTTGAATTTCGCTACGGCCTCTTCGGCTTTCACCGGACGAGGGATGGTGACCGAGCGGCTGAAGGCCCCAAAGCGGCGCTCTTTGCGCAGGTAGTGGACATCCTCTTTAGGTTCTTCCTTGGTTTCGCCCTGGATTGTCAATACGTTATTGGTGATGGAAACCTCGATGTCCTCCCCAGCGATGCCCGCTATGGGGCCGGCCTCCACGATCACCGCATCGCTGGTCTCGTATATATCGAGCGCCAGCGTGGCCCCACCGCCAACGGCAGCGATGCCCTCCTCTAGGATACGATTCATGTTGTCGCGCAGACTCGCCAGCTCCTGCCAAGGCCCACGACGGCCAGGATTTGTCATGCTTTTTCTCCTCAACCACTTGAGTTTGCCTGAACTTGCTGTCTGATCACTACTACGTGAGAAGAGCGGGTAAGTTTCGCCGGATTAAAGAAAAATGCAGGCTCAACACAGATTTATTGCTATGACCCAGGAACGGTAAGGCAAGCCGTCCAGGCTCGGAGTGGGCGGGTCGTGTGGTGTAGGTATGTGGTGGGGATTGTGAGGCGGTTAGTTCGGGATATTCTGCTTTTCGATCAATTCGATGATTTGTAGGAGCACCTGGCGCACGCTGGACTTCTGGGTGGCGACGCAGGGCATTACGGTGACGTTAGGCCCTGCATGGGTGCCCCGCCGCACCTCGGCCAGGCTGGCCGCGCCTTCCAGGTCCGTTTTGTTGGCTGTAACTAGGTAGGGCACGGCATGAAAGCTGGAGAACAGCTCGATCAATTCGCCGACCTCAGGGAAGGAGGGGCGGTCTGTGCTGTCCACCAGCACAATGAAACCATTCATCTCTTTGGCCAGTATCTCCCACATAAAGTCGAAGCGGGCCTGGCCGGGGGTTCCGTTAAGGTGCAGGATTTTGTCGTCCAGTTCGACACGCCCATAGTCCATGGCAACCGTGGTTTCGGCCTTAATGCCCCGGTCCTCCGTGGTAATCCTGCGTTCAGTGGTGACAACGTCGATATCGGAGATGGTTTTGATAAAAGCGGTTTTGCCGGAGTTGAAAGGGCCGGTTACGATGATCTTGTAGGTTTTAGACACATGGCCCTCCTTGCGTTTTGGTGTTGGCCGTTCATACTCCCAGACGCCGGTGCGTCTGCCAGGTAATTGTACTCGCTCCCAGGGCGGCGGAGCAACGGTCAGTTCGGCTTGTCTGTGGGTGACCCTGCCTACCCGGATTGCTCTCTGCCCTTGTTCCTGAAGTCCACAAAGCGATATCCTACCCCTCGCTCCGTGATGATGTACCTGGGGTTTGCCGGGTCCTCCTCAATTTTCTCACGCAGGTAGTTGACATAGAGGCGCACATAGTGAGCTTCATCCCGGTATTCGTAGCCCCATACCTTGGCCAGTAGCTGTTCGTGGGGCACGGTCCACCCCGCGTTTTCAATCAGGTGGTAGAGCAGGCGGTACTCGGTAGGGCGCAGCTTGATGCGCTCCCCTTTGACAAGGACCTCGCGACGGTTGAAGTCAACGCTCAGCCGATCATCGATCTTCAGGATGCTTTGTTCAGGCGTGCTGGGCATTTCTGCCCGGCGCAGGACGGCCCGCACTCGACTGGAAAGCTCTCGCGGACCAAACGGTTTGGTGATGTAGTCGTCCGCGCCAAGTTCCAGCCCGTAAACGCGGTCGTCCTCCTCGCCTTTGGCGGTCAGCATGATGACGGGCACGCTGGAGAACTCCCGCAGGATGCGCAGCGTCTCAAACCCGTCCAGTTCGGGCATCATCACGTCCAGGATGACAAGGTCGGGTAACTGCGTGCGGATGACTTCCAGCGCTTCCAGGCCGTTGTGTGCCTCCAGCACCTGGTAACCCTCAAGCTCCAGGTTCATCCGGATGAAGCCGATCATGCGCGTCTCGTCGTCAACCACCAGAATGCGCTTCGGCTCCCTGGGCGCGGTGCGCGGCAGTTTGCTGCTCATGGGTATGGACAACCCTTCTACCTACTGATGACGTTGTTGACAGACCTACTCGCGATAGAAGCCGTAGATTTGCTCGTCTTCCTCGCTGGGTAGGACTTCAACGAAGTTGATACGCCACCATGGGAAGATCACCGTGTTGACTTCCGGCAGGACGTTGCGGACCTCTTTTCCATCGCGGTAGCGGGGGTTGGTTCCAATGAGGAATTGGTCCGAAGGTTTGGGGAGTTCCTCTACATCGACTACGATGGCGTCTTCCCCCGTAACGTGCAGGATGAGCGATATGGTCATGCGCTTAATCCTCCGTGATACCTGTGCACCATACCTGGCTGTATCCTTTTGGCCAGAGCGCCGTTTCGGGCGCTATTTAAAGTAGACATGCACCACAAGTTTGCCCAGGCGAATCTCGTCGCCGTCCCGCAGGACGCGGGGCTGGTTGGGAGGCAGGCGTTGCCCATTCAGATACGTGCCGTTCACACTGCCCAGGTCTACCAGTGTCAGCCTGTCTTCGCCCCGGCGTATCGCCGCATGGATACGGGAGACCCCCTTCTCCAAGGCCCCATAGGGGGAAAGGTCCAGGTCGGGCTGGGTGGGGCTGTTGGGGTCGGCACGGCCAAACATCGTTTCCTGGCGCGGCTGCAGCACGATGGGGTCAGCCGCATCGCGGATGTGCACGATGATGGATGTATCATCGTTGAAGCGTGCCGTTCCCCAGGTAGCTTTCAGCCCCAGCTCGTCCGGGGCATTCTGGAGCTGTCTGGTTGTGGCGACAACCTCGGCTCCTTCGCCGAACAGAGTCTGTCCACATTCCTCACAGAAAAGTGTACCTTCACGGTTTTGGTGTCCACAGTAAGGGCAGTTCTGCATGGCTTACCAGTTCCTTCGTCGTCCAAAGACCCGCTTTCCAACTCAGGGCGGGGGAGCGTCTTCTGATGAGGAGGGGGCTATGAGCAATGCCCGAGTTCCGTATTTGAGCATTTTCTGCCCCTCATCGGAGAGCAGGGCTGTGCGGGCGACGCGCCTCGCTTCTGCAATGGCCGCGTGAGCCAGGCCCTCCTGACCATTTTCCAGCAGCCGCGTGGCGAGGTTTTGCAGGCGACGGGTGGCCTCCTGTATTTTACCTTCTGCGATGGCCTCGCGCGCTTTCTCCTGCATGCGGTATAGCGTGAGCTTGCCCAGCGCGTCAAGGATCGCGACGGGCGGCATGTCCGGCGCTTCAGCCTGAGAGACTTCAATAGAGAAGTCACTGGTGACCTTATAGTCCAGGCACTTGTCGTGCAGGATGTCCCCCGTAACATCAAGTCGGATCACGGAGCGAAATGTCTCCTGGTTGAGCGGGGGCATTTGCAACTGCAGAATTACGCTGACGGCCCGCTCCTTTTCCAGGTTCCCCAGGGGGATTGTCTGCTTGTCAATCGGCAACGGCTGGGGGTGAGGGATGAGCTTGAAGGCGTACTCCAGGCGGACATCGACATCGGGGGCCACAGACATGCGGAGGCGCTCGGCGAAGGCCGCGCCAAGGCTTCTGATGCGGTCGTTCAGAAAGCGCACAACGGCGGAAGGCGAGTTGATGTAGGTCGACGCCCCACCGGTGCGTGAGGCCAGAGCGTCCAGGAAGACATCATTCCATTCCTGGCCGATGCCGATAGCGCTGATGCCTATCCCTTCTCCGGCAACCGCGTCGGCCAGCGACAGACATTCCTCTTCGTCCCCGTAGGTGTGGCCATCTGTCAGCAGGATCAGGTGGTTTACGTACATTGGATGCACGGAACGGCGCAATTCAGCCACCCCTGCCTTCAGGCCCTGGAAGATCTCTGTTCCGCCATTGGCCCGCATGGTGCTGATCATGGCCTTCAGGGGGGCCGGCTCGTTGACTGTCGTGGCCGGGAACACCGTTTCTGCCCGGTCGCTGAAGGATATGACGGAGAGGATGTCCTGTGGTCCCAGGTTCTCAATGATGCGGTGGGCGGCCTGCTTGACGCGCTCCAGGCGGGGGCCTTTCATGGAGGTGCTGCGGTCGATGACCAGGGCAAGGTTCAGGGGGGCACCCTGTCGATCCCGCTGGATAAAGCGGGCATCCGGCACAACCTCGACCAGGATGTAGACCACCTGCGGTTCGGCGAGGGGCCGGAGGACCCGTTTGCTGGGTGTGATACGCAGGCTGAAGTAGGGTGGGGGGAGGCCATCTCGCTGGACGCGCAGGTCATACGCTGCGCGGCTTTCCGGATTCCCCAGGATTTCGTAAGCCTCTGCGATGTCCCGAAACTGGGCGGCAGCCCCAGGATTCTCGTTTACATCCGGGTGGAAGCGCCGGGCGGCCCGGCGATAGGCGACTTTAATGTCCTCAGCAGTGGCTTCCGGGGAGACACCGAGAATTGCATAGTAGTCCTGGGTGCATTTCATAGTGGCTTACTGTGGCCCCACACCTTGACGTGTCTGAGATGCTCAGCCGGGCACCCGGAGCAAGATCGCCGAGATATTGTCTGATCCCCCTGCTTCGTTCGCCAGCGCAACCAGGCGGTCGCAGGCAAGTTGCGGGGAGGCAGCGCTGGTGATAGCCTCCAATAACTTTTCTTCAGGAACCATGTTCCACAGCCCATCGCTGCAGAGCAGAAGATACGAGTCAGCGGGGAGTCGCCGCGTGATGGTGTCCACCTCCAGGCTATCGCTCTGCCCGATGGCCCGGTAGAGCACGTTCTTCTGCGGATGCTGGGCTGCCTCGTCCGGGGTCAACTGATCCAGCTCGATGAGTCTTTGCACAAGCGAGTGATCCCGCGTGATTTGTTCTATTTCATACTGGGGGCCGCGCTCCTTGCTGATCAGATATGCCCGGCTGTCCCCGACATGCACGATGTAGGCGAGGTCGCCGATCACGGCAGCCGCCGTGATCGTGGTGCCGCCCTCAGGGATGGATTTGACGACGACTTCGTTGGCGGTCTTCACTGCTTCGACCAGAATCTCAGAGACGGTAGGCTGTTCTGCGCTGTTAGCTTTCTGTTCTTGTCCTAGCGTTGGCAGGAAGATCTTGCGTGTAACCTGCTCGGCGACCACATTGGCTGCAATGGCCGAGGCCTTTTCGCCATCATGGTGCCCCCCCATGCCGTCAGCCACCACAAAAAGGCCGAGGTCGGGGACGTTGTCGGCGTTGCCCTGCGACACAAAGAAAGTCAATATGGCATCCTGGTTGGCGTTACGGACCATACCGACATCAGAGCTTTGCCCATAGATGATGTGCTGGTTGGGGCGTGTCAGCGCTGTCTCCAGGGGCGGGAGTTGGCGCGTGCCGCCCAGCGGGCTGTGACCTGGGAAAGGCCCGGCAACCGGCTCTTCGAACTCCGCGCTCTTTTGCGGTCTGTCAGGGTCCTCCTGGGGAAGGGGGCCTTCTTTCCCGGTTGTGTCCCCGGTGGGTTCAGCCTGGCCCAGCCCGAATATGCGGCGCAACATGTCCATGGTGGTGTTTTCTCCACAGCGAAAGCTACGCAGTCAGCGCGTAGACATAATTGTCGGACGATCCGATGTAAACCACGTTGTCCACAACGTATGGTGATGATGGGATAGGGCCTTCAGTAGTAAAGCTCCAGCGCAGGTTACCTGTTTTGCTGTCCAGAGAGTAGACGTTCCGGTCAATACCACCAAAGTAGACCGCGCCGTTTTCTACAACAGGGGATGAGGTGATCTGTTCTTGTGTCTCAAATCGCCAGCGCTCCCTGCCGTTCTCGATATCCAGCGCATAGAGGTTGCCATCTACTGATCCAACGTACAGGGTCTTGGTTTCCGGTTCGATGGCTGGCGTGGACCAGACAGGTTTGCCTGTGCGGAAGCGCCAGATGGAGTAGCCTGTTTTGATGTCTATCGCGTAGACGTGCCAGTCGTTAGAGCCGAAATAGGCAACGCCGTCGTGCACCACTGGGGAAGACGTGATCCCTCGCCGTGCCCTGAAGCGCCACTTGGGCGTGCCGCTCAGGTCGAGCGCCAGCAGCTCGCTGCTTTCGGACCCAAAGATGATCAGTTCGTCGGTGACCCACGGCTGGGTACGTATCGGAGCGCCTGCCTCGTACTTCCAGATGACGCGCCCGTTTGAGGACTTGGCCGCATAGAGCTTGCCGTCATCGCTCCCGAAGAAGACGTGGCCCAGGGCCACACGGGCCGTGCACCGAACCGGACGCTCTGTCATAATCGTCCACACAATGCGTCCTGCGCGCAGATCGACGGCATAAACAACGGAGTCTTCGGAGCCGATGATCACGACGTTGTTGTCCGGGTCAATGGCCGGCGTGGCGGCCAGGCCGCCCTCTGTGGCAAACTTCCACCGGAACGAGCCGTCGCTTGCCTGCAGAGCGTAGAGGTTGTTGTCGTAGGCCCCAATATAAACGACGCCTTCGTGCACGACAGGGGAGGACCGGACCTCGTCTTCGCAGCGGAACTTCCAGATCGGAATTACAGAGCTAGCTGTCTCTGTGAATTCGTCTTCCTTAAGGGCACTCTGCGTGCTGTTTGTGGCTGCTGCGGCCCCACCAAACTGCGGGCGCACAAGCTGTTCCAGCGCTTCTTTCATCTCCCGTGCCGAAGCGTAGCGTTCCGCCGGATCGTAGGCCAGCGCCCGCATGATGATCGCCTCGAACTCGGCGGATACCTGGGGGTTGAATTGACGGATGCCCCGCTCTGCGAAGCTGAAGGGCGGTTCGAGCCGGGGGTCGCGCCTGGTCAGGATGTGATGGAGCGTGGCCCCTACGGCATAGACATCGCTCAGGGGGGTGGCCTCACCCTTGTATTGCTCCGGAGCGGAGTAGCCCTCTGTGCCGATCATGGTGCCCTTCTGGCCGGACTGGAAGACTTTGGCAATGCCAAAGTCGATCAGGCGCACGTTGGCATGCTGATCGATCATGATGTTCGACGGTTTTACATCGCGGAAGATGATCGGTTCAGGTTCATGCTCGTGCAGGTAGGCCAGCACGTCGCACAACTCTATTGCCCACTTCCGCACTGTTTCAATAGGGAGCTTGTCCATCGGAATGGAGTTGATGATGGCTTCCAGGTCTTTGCCCTTGATAAACTCCATGACCAGGTAGACATGGTTGGTTCCGGGAAAGTAGTCGTAAATCTCTGGCATCGCGGGATGGCTCAAGGAAGCCAGGATGTCCGCTTCCCGCTCAAAAGTGCGGAGGGTCATCTCGCGAATCTGGGGGTCCGTGGCCAGGTTCAGCATTTCCTTGACGGCGACATGACGCTCCACGTTGGGGAAGCGGAGGTCGCGGGCTTTGTACACGGAGGCCATGCCCCCCACGCCGACAACAGACTCGATGCGCCAGCGATTTTGCAGCACGGTGCCCGGCTGCAAGGACTTCCCCTGTGGTTCCAAAGAATTGCCGAGTTTTTGTGTGTCAACCATGCATTAATGCCCTGATCTGGTCGGTGGATGAATAGTGAATACGGACTTGATGGTTTCGGATGAGACTGTGGCTATTATAGTGAGTGGGGTGGGTTAACGCAATTGCCCTATATTTCCCAATCTTCGTTCATTATATGGGGGTTAAAATCGAGTGACAAGGCCGAACCGAAACAGTGGGGACAGCGCTACGCCTCTCTCGTTGTACATACACATTCCGTTTTGCCGTGCTCGCTGCTCCTATTGCGCGTTTAACACGTACACGGGCTTGAGTGCGCTAATTCCCGCTTATGTACATGCATTGTGCCAGGAGTTGGACCGGTGGGGCGCTGCCAGACCCTGGCCTGCCCTGCACACGATTTACTTTGGCGGGGGCACGCCCAGTGTGCTCTCCAGTGAGCAGGTAGGTCGTATACTGGACGCTGTGGCCCAGGCGTTTACCCTTGCCGAAGGGCTGGAGGTCACTCTGGAAGCCAATCCGACCGCCCTCGACGCCGGCTATCTGCGGAGCGTCCGTCGGGCGGGCGTGACACGGTTGAGCCTTGGTGCACAGGCCGCTCAAGAGGAACTGTTGCATCGCTTTCGTCGTGACCATGATTGGGAAGCCGTGGTTGGCTCGGTAGAAGCTGCCCGACTGGCCGGGTTTGACAACTTGAACCTGGATTTGATTTATGGCACGCCGGGGCAGGACATGGCTATGTGGCAGGAGACCTTGAAACGGGCGTTGGCGCTCTGCCCGGAGCATCTCTCGCTTTACTGCCTGAGCGTTGAACCCGGCACGGCGATGCATGTCTGGGTCAGGCGAGGGTGGCTGGAGTCGCCTGACCCGGATCGTGCTGCGGACATGTACGATCACGCCTGCGAAGTGCTCGCCGCACGCGGTTTTGCGCACTATGAGATCAGCAATTGGGCACAGCCGGGCTTTGAGTGTTGCCACAACATGCAATACTGGCGGAACCAGCCCTACCTGGGGGTAGGGGCAGGGGCGCACGGTTATATTGGTGAGAGGCGTTATGCGGTCGTATCCGCACCACGCACGTATATCCAGCGGATGGCGACTGGAGATGGACAGGTGGATGGCCTCCCTTCGCCAGCAGTGGATTTAGAGACAGTGGAAGTTATAGGAGTGGAGCAGGCCCGGTCGGAGACCATGATGCTGGGGTTGCGTTTGCTGGATGAGGGGGTATCCCGCCAGGGTTTTATCGAGCGATTTGGGATCTCTGTGGAGGCATGCTATGGCCAGCAGTTGCAACGGCTGACTGCCTCGGGGTTGCTTGAGGTGCTCCCCGACCGTGTGCGACTTTCTGCCGGGTCTTGGCTGATCAGTAACTTCGTTCTTGAGTACTTCGTATAGTCATTCACACAAAAACTAAAAACGGCGACCAAACAACAAAGCCACCAAATCAGACAGAGCACCACCCGCAGCCCCAACACCAAACGCCCGGAACGCCCCCAAAGCCTCCTGAAAATAGCGAGACTCATACCCCTCCGCAAACCCACGCGCCCCAACGGCATCCAGAGCAGCCACCGCACGCGCCAACTCATCCTCCCCACCATGGGGACGACTAAAGATAGCCACCATCTCAGGACTACAGGACAGGCCATACAGAATGGGCAGGGACTTCTTGCGAGACATAATATCCGTCGCCGCAGACTTCCCAGTGACACTCGGATCACCCCAAACACCCAAGATGTCGTCCCGCACCTGGAAGGCCATCCCCAAACTGTGCCCAAACGCCCTGTACTGCGCAGACTCCGCCGGCGGAGCGCCCCCAACCACAGCCCCCACCTGCGCGCTGGCCGCAATGAGCGCCGCCGACTTAGCCGCGATCATCTCAAGGTACTCTTCCACCGAAACGTTGGAACGCCGCTCAAACGCCATGTCAAGATGCTGACCATGGGTCAGGGCCAGATTCGTCTGCTCAAAAAGCCGCCAGGCTTCAAGGACGCGATCGGCACACACACCGACCTCGGTGAGCCGCCACAGCTCCAGATGGGCCAGGGCGAACATCGCATCACCCGCGTTAATCGCGTTCGCCCGGCCCCATACCTTCCACAAAGTTGGCCTTCCACGCCGCAGGGGGCTGTCATCTTCAATGTCGTCGTGGATCAGCGAGAAATTGTGAACCAGCTCTATCGCAGCGGCGGCGGGCAACGCCTGCCGCCAGTCTCCGCCGGCGATCTCGGCGCACAGCAACAAGATCACAGGCCGTACCCGCTTCCCAGACCCAGCGTCCGTCGGCTTCCCCTGTTCATCCACCCAGCCCAGATGGTAGCGCAGCATCAAATCAAGCTCCGGCGGGCCAGAGGAAAGCTCATCTACAGCCCGTCGAAGCTCCCGGTCCAACTCGGGAAGGTAGCGCTGAAGGTATTCTTCCAGACTCATGGGCGTGGAGGGGTAGGGGGTTCAAAAACAGGGTAAAGGGGCGTCTCGGCCAGTGCGGAGATATCACGAGCGCCCGCGCAAAGCATTGCTATTCTAAGCTGCCTGCTCAGCAACATAATCAGTTCAAGCACAGCCTCCCAGGACTCCACTGCCGCGCGCAGGAAAGGCCCAGCCATCCCCCCCAAACCCGCGCCTAGGGCAATACACTTGGCAATGTCAATACCGTCCCTTAAGCCGCCACTGGCGATAAGGGGCACCCCAGGCGCCGCACGCCGGGCATAGATCAGGCTGTGTGCAGTGGGAATTCCCCAGTCCGCGAAGCTGGCTGCCACGCGCGCATGAAAGGCCGTCGGCGCGCGGTGGTACTCCACCTCGCTCCAGGACGTGCCCCCAGCTCCGGCCACATCGAGCACCTGAACGCCCGCACTCACCAGCCGCCGAGCTGCCTCCTCAGAAAGTCCCCAGCCAACTTCTTTAGCGACAACAGGCACTTCCAGCGCCGAGCACACCCGCTCTATCTTGCTCAGCAGCCCGGCAAAGTTCCCATCCCCCTCCGGCTGCACTGCCTCTTGCAGCACGTTCAGGTGGAGGATCAGCGCATCGGCCTCTACCATCTCGACGGCGCGACGGCACTGCTCAACCCCGTAGCCATAGTTGAGCTGAACGGCCCCCAGATTGGCAAACAGCAGGATATCCGGCGCTATGTCCCGCACCTGGTAGGTCCCAGCCAGGCTTTTGTCCTCAATGGCTGCGCGCTGTGACCCAAGTCCCATCGCTATCCCGGCCTCTTGCGCAGCCCTGGCCAGATTGCGGTTGATGGTCCCGGCTTCTTCAGTGCCTCCTGTCATAGATGAGATTAACAGAGGGGCCGACAACTGCTTGCCCAGAAAGACCGTCCGCGTATCCACGTCGGCCAGGTTGATCTCCGGCACGGCCTGGTGCATAAACGTGTACTGTTCCAAGCCCGTCGTCAGCCGGGGGAACTGAACATCCTCCTCGAGATTGATGCGGATGTGCTCCGACTTTCTCCTGGGCGTTACCTGGGGGTCCGCAACTTTGGGCATAGCACAGTGTTCCTTGTATTGAGTAGGCGTCAATCCTACCAGTACGGCTTTGCAGTGTCAAAAAAAGGGGCGCTCCCACGGGTGCCTGGGACTTGAGTGACGTTTGCGCTGGAGATGGCGGCGCAGTGGCGGCGCTCCCACGGGTGCCTGGGACTTGAGTGCCTACCCAGCGGAGGTATAATTGCGCGAGCAACAACTGCTCTATACACAACACACATGGAGGTGGATTTCATGGCATCTGTAGAAGAGCGCGTGCGGGACATCATCGTGGAGCTCCTGGGCGTTGAGCCGGAGCGGGTGGTCCCTGAGGCGCGATTCCGCGAAGACCTTGAAGCCGACTCATTGGACCTGGTCGAACTCATCATGGGCTTCGAGGAGGAGTTCGGCGGGGAGATTTCCGACGAAGAGGCCCAGAAGATCACAACCGTTGGCGAGGCAATCGAATACATCAACACGCGCATGATGGAAGAGGGCGAGGGTTAGACAGCCTGACCTCTCCGTTCGTTCCTCAGTTGCCTTCTAGATCACGTTCGCAGGGATGAGGGGGGCGGGTATAGAGATATCCGCCCTACTTATTAGCCTCGCCTATCCTGACGCAGCCCCCAGATGCTGACCAGCGCGACTGTCCCCAGCGCGCCCACAAACAGGACACCGCCTGCCCCAAACGAGAGGGATACCCCCAGAGTGTCGAACAGCGCGACACCGCGCCACGCCCCCAGCAGACTGCACCCAATCCCCCCCAGCGACAGCACAAGCACCACAGCCAGGCGGGCCGTCCAGGAAAACCTGCCGCCCCGGCCAAGCAGGCCGACTACCAGCAGCAACGTCAGCAGCCCCAGGGCAAACTGCTGCCGGTAGTTAGGATCCCCCCGCGCGATGGTAAAAAACTCGACCGGTGGAAACAGCGATAAAGCGAGCGCAAGCGCTGCCAGGGACGCGGCCCCGCGCAGCAAAGCGCGGCCTTGCCCGGCCACGCCCAGGGCAAACAGCACCGCCAGCACACCCAGGCTCGCGCGCAAGAGCAGGCTGGGCAACAGAGGGGGGAAGGACGACCGGGCAGCGGGATGCAGCGTGGTCCACTCCGCCAGATCGTAGGCCCCAGGCGACAGGCTGGCGACCGGATGCCAGCCCCAGGGCAGGATATAGCCCAGGACAGCAAGCCACAGCGCCACCCAGAGCAGCCAGGATTGCGCCCGGCTCATGGGCGTTCTTCCTCCGCCAGATGGCTGAGGTACTCCTCAATGACAGCATCCTCTTTGGCCTGGTGCTCAAAGAAGTCGACCATGAACTGGCTCTGCCGCTGACGGAGCGCCATCGGCGCGACAGCACGCACGTCCCGAATCCCGGCCCGGTCTCGCCCATCTGCGGCGGCGTGCGCCCGCGCAGCCTCAAACAACGTGTACTCGGCCCGATGCGAGTCCAGTTGCAGCCTGCGGATCAGCTCAAGGCCAACCGCCTGGGCATCCTGAGTCAGCTCGACCTCCTTAAGCAGTTCCCTGGCCAGCATAATCTCCTCCCGCGCCGCCTCGGTAGCCTGCGCCCATTCGGCGATGAAAGCGCGGGGATTAGCCCGGTAGCGCCGCACGCGCTCGTAGACCTCCATACGGTCGCGCTCATCGGTCAACCCCCTCACGACAACCCTCAGCCCAAAGCGATCCATGATCTGGGGACGCAGACGACCCTCCTCTGGATTCATTGACCCGACGAGGACAAAGCGCGAGCGGTACGTGCCGACCATGGCCCCGCGCCGGACCGTATAACTCCCCTGCGCTGCGGCATCGAGGATCGCATCCACGATGACATCGTCCAGCAGATTGACCTCATCAATGTACAGCAGGTTACGGTCAGCCCGTGACAATATTCCGCGTTCCAGGCGAACCCGGCGTTGCTGCACGGCGACACGCTCGTTGATGCCTCCCACGACATCCTCCAGCCGTGCGTTCAAGGGCAGCTCGACCAGTCGCACAGGCTCCAGCCTGGCAATAGGCTCCCCAGCCTTGATTTTGGCCGCACATGCCGCGCAAACGCCGGACGGGCCATGTGCTTCGTAATCCTCCGGCAGACATCCCTCCGGGCAGGCGCTCACAGGCACCTCTGGCAGGATGCCGGTCAGGCTGCGCACGCAGGTCGTCTTGCCCGTCCCTCGTGGCCCGATCAACAGGACGCCACCCACCGCCGGGTTGATGACGGCCAGCAACAGCGCTATGCGCATCTCCAGTTGCTTCACAATTGCCAGGAAGGGATAGGGCAGGTTCTCGGCCAGGCCATGATCCTCAGGCGGTTCGGCCAGGACTCTGCGTGCACCGGCCTGGCTGAGGATGCGGAGCAGGGCGGAGGGTCGGCCAGCATGTTCCAAGTCAGGCAGTGGATCAGGCATGTTTCCCTTCTCTTTGCAGTCGAGGCTGCTACTGGCGTCCCTGTCTTTGTTTGCGCAGAATCTGCCGCTGCCGGGCCTCCTCCATGCGCTGTTTCTCCTCCTCGGTCTCCGGGATGAGCGGAGGCACGGGGGTGGGGCGGCGGTGCTCGTCGATAGCTACATATACCAGATATGCCAGATTGGTATGGGTCGTCGAACCGGTCAGGGGGTCTTCAGCGATGACCTCAACGCGCGCCTCCATGGAGGTTCTCCCGGCATAGGTCAGCTCCGCGTTGAACCACACCATATTCCCCACCAGAATAGGCTCCAAGAAGGTCATCGAGTCGATAGCTACCGTCACCACCAGACAGCGGGCATGCCGCATGGCAGCCAAAGCCCCGGCCTCATCCACGAACTTCATGATCACGCCGCCGTGGACATTACCAAGGGCATTGGCATGCTCTGGCCCCATCATCAGACCCAACGTAACCCGTGACTCGGCAATTGCTTTCCCCTTCATGTTCATGCGCCAAGCTCACTCAATCCAAATCTTTACGCAGGTCCGAGACGCGCTTGAAGGTGTCCGGGTCTTCTTCCAGGACATCGATGGTGTCGTAGCTTAGCTCGGCAGACATGGGGGGCAGCGGTGCGCGTGCCGGAAGGTCCTTGGGTTTTGGGGGACGGGCAGGTGGGGTCGGGTGCAGGCCCCTGCGCTGCTCGGTGCGCTTCCGCACGATGCGGTTGTCGCGGCTGAGCCGCCCAACCCACTCGCCATCCGCCTTGTAGACCTCCTGGCCGTCCAGAAAGCCGATGTACTCCCCCCGCGTATCGAACAGATAACTTCCGATCTTTGTGGCATGCCAGTCGCCATAAGTGTCGTAGATGAATACGGGCTTCTCTGCCATGGGTCATAACCTCGTCACAAGCCTGCCTCCCCCGGATCAGCAAAGGAATTATACATCCTTTTCAGCGACCGGACGGGCGGGCAAGCACGTCTCTGTAAACCTCCATCAGGCTCCGGGCGGCCTTCTCCCAGGTAAACCCGGCAGCCCGGCGGAAGCCCCTCTCCACCAGCCTGTCCCGCAGGAGGCGATTGGCCAGCAATTGCCACAGCGCATCTGTCAGCGCGTCGCAGTCGGCAGGGTCCACGAGGATGGCTGCATCACCCGCCACCTCCGGAATAGAAGAAACGTTGGAAGCAACCACTGGCGTGCCACAGGCCATCGCCTCCAGCACCGGCAGGCCAAACCCTTCGTAGAGCGAGATATAAGGCACGGCCTCGGCCATGCTGTACAGGACGGGCAGGTCCAGGTCATCGACGAAACCCGTGAAATGGACGCGATTCTCCAGGCGCAGGCGGGAGACCGCCTCATAGATCGGGCTTTCCAGCCAGCCGCGCCCCCCGGCGATGACCAGGTGCAGCTCCGGGAACTGGGGGAGCAGCCGCGAGAGCGCTTCGATCAGGCGGGCGTAATTCTTGCGCGGCTGAACCGTGCCCACAGTGAACAGGAAGGGCCACTCCCCCAGGCCGTACCTGGCGCGCACACGGGCCATCGCCTCCGGGTCCTTCACCGGTTGAAAGTGCCCACCGACTCCGCTCAGCAATACTGTGACCTTATCCTCCGGCACGCCGTAGAGCGCGACCAGGTCGTCCCTGGTTGCCTGCGAATCCGCCAGCACATGGTCGGCACGCCGCACAGAGCGGGGCACGACGCGCTCCAGGTATCGCCTCAAGCGGGGGCTGGCCGTCTCCGGCACATGGATGAAGGACAGGTCGTGGACGGTCAGGATGGTCCGCGTGGTGCGGCGGACAGGCGGCAGGACAAAGTCTGTGGCGTGAAAGAGGTCAACGGCTCCCACCCAGTGCTCCACCGGCCAGGGCACACGCGCCCGATGCCACAGCCTGGCCAGCCAGCGTGGGGACAACCGCGTGGTGCGCCATTCAAAGTTGACACCGGGCGGGGAGGGGGGATGCGCACCATAATGCGCGCCGGAGACGAAAAGCCGGTAGGGTGTCTCTGTATCAGCCAGCGCCAGCGCCGCGACCAGCTCGCGCACATAGCGCCCAATGCCAGCCCTCTGCTGGCTGGCCGGTGTGTAATCAATGCCGATTACAGCCATGTCCGGCGTCACGGGTTCCCGGCAGCGGCCAGCTCCAGAAGCGCCTGAGGCCGCCTAGTCCACATCGTTGTACGTCCAGTACCGGTTGGCAAAGAAGTTCCAAAACATCACAACAAGCACGGCCAATGCCTGGGCCAGATTCGTGCCAAGCTGATCCTGGACGGCCAGCGTCGAGAAGGTCTCCGGGAAGGCCGCGTTGATCGCCCCTGCCGCCAACTGGCCGAAAGGCCTGTAGAGCAACGCTACGATGCCTGAGCGGAAAAACCACCCTAAGAAGTTGACGAGAAAGAATTGCCCAAGCTGCTGCAAAACAGGGCGAGACCGCGAATCCGGGTAAGTCCAGTAGCGATTCCAGATGAAGTTGCTGGTTATGGCCGCTGTGAAGGCAAGGGAGGTGGCCAGGACGACCGGGAGGGGCGAGTCGGGGGCAGGTCGCAAGATAGTCGATTGCAGCAGGTTTAGCGTGCCAAAGTCCACGACAAAACCAATGGCCCCCACGATAAAGAACTTGATAAAACGCTCCAGTTCCCTGGCGTTTCTGCCGCCGAACTTCACGCTCACCTGTTTGATGATGGCGTTCAGAGTATAAGCAGATAGCAAACGTGTCATGCTCCCGTCAGTCTGTTTGCTCCCGATGCAGCAGGGCCAGCATCCCAAGTGCACAGCCCACATGCAGGAAGAGATTGTTGACATACAGTTTATCAACCGCACTGTGAATTGCCAGGTAGGACCATGTTCCCAACAGCCCCACGGCCCAGGCTCGCTCCAACCCCTGTATGCGACGGCAAAGCCTTATCGTGAGGGCCAGGATCGCCCCCCAGGCAACAAGGTAAGCCACAAGGCCGGCCACGCCAACCTCGGCCAGCAGATTCAAGTAGTAGTTGTGTGCGTGCCCCAGCGCCTGGGGCCAGTTCAGCAATGCATAGTCGGCATAGGCCGCCTCGTAATTCCCAAAGCCGACGCCCAGCCAGGGACGATCCTGGGCCATCATCACGGCTGCCTGCCAGTGGGCGATGCGCTCCGTAACCGCGTAGTTGCTGTCAGTGATGTCCAGGCCCCGCGCGTCCTCAATCGTTGTCAACTCTTCGAGGAATCCGCTCAGCCGTGCGCTCAACGAGTCTGGCACCAGACCGCTCCCCCACATGGTCAGGATCAGCCCCACCGCAGCGACGGCCAGCGCCAATCCTCTGGCTAGGGAGCGCGGGGCAAAGGCGAGCATGGCCAGCGCAGAACCGGCGAAACCCATCCAGGCTCCCCGGCTCCAGGAGGCAACCAGACCGGCCCCAATCAATACAGTCATGGTGGCATAGAACGACGCAACCAAAGCGTCGGACGACATCACACGCCGCAGGAAGCTCCTCCAGTCACGCCGCCCACCGCCAGCCCGCCAGAACCTCGCTCCGTACCCCCAGGCTGTTGTGGCAGCGAGCGGCAGGCTGATGCCCATGAACGCGCCAAAGGGGTTAGGCTGGCCGAACGTGCCAAAAGCACGGAAGTGGCGATTCTCCAGAATCCACAGGTGCTCGGCCCCGGAGCCGCCAAAGAATTCGTAAAGCCCTACAACCGCCTGCACAGCCGCCGCCAGCACCAGGGCGAAAACGAGCCAGTACGCCCGCGAGTGGTGGTACAGCGCCAGGCAAAAACCGATCAGAAAGACGATCTCGATCCACTTGAGCACTTCTGCGAGACCGGCATTCACAGATGGTGCTCCGGGCAGGCTCAGGAAAGCGACAAAGATGAAGGGGAGCAGGAGCACCTGGACGATGCTCGTCGGCAGCGTGAGAGGCTGACGCTGGATCAAACGGGTGAGCGCCCAAACGCCCACCACAAACACCAATGCAAGCTGGCCTACATCGAGCGGAAGTGGAAGCGGGGCCTCGGTCTCCAACAGGGCCTTGAGCGGCGCAACGACCAGCAGAATCACGATCCCGTTGGACGGCTCCAGGAAAGCCATTGCCGCCAGCACGAGAATGGCCAGCGACAGGGCAGCTACAGAAAGCGGGAGGGCCGCCACGGCCACGCCCAATCCCAGGCCGATGACGGTCGGGATGAGCGCACGCCCCGGCAGATGCCAGGCTACGCCGGAGGAGAGTCTGAGGCTCAAAGCTGCTTCCTGAAGTGCTCTATCGTGCGTTGAAGGCCGACTTCCAGAGAGACCGCTGGTTCCCAACCGAGGACCCGGCGGGCGCGGGTGATGTCGGGCCGCCGCTTCTGCGGATCGCCCTTTACGCGCTCCTGCTCCAGAAAGACGATTCCGGCCTTGTTGCCGGTCAGCTCATTGACCATCTCGGCAAATTCCAGGACGGTCATCTCCCTCGGGTTGCCCAGATTCACCGGCTCGTTGAAGTCCGCCAGCAGAAGGCAATAGATGCCTTCGACCAGGTCGCTCACATAGCAGAAGCTTCGCGTCTGGCTCCCATCGCCGTACACGGTCAACGGCTCCCCGCGCAATGCCTGCCCGACAAAGTTGGGCACAACTCGGCCATCGTCCAGCCGCATGCGTGGTCCATAGGTGTTAAAAATACGTGCAATGCGGGTATCCACCTGGTGGGAGCGATGATAGGCCATGGTCATTGCCTCGGCGAAGCGCTTGGCCTCGTCGTAAACGCCCCGTGGACCGATGGCATCCACGTTGCCGACATAGGTCTCAGTTTGGGGGTGCTCCAGTGGATCGCCGTAGACCTCCGAGGTAGAGGCCAGCAAGAACTTAGCGCCTTTGTGGAGGGCGACCCCCAGCGCATTGTGAGTCCCCAACGCGCCGACTTTCAGCGTCTGGATGGGATAGTGGAGGTAATCGATCGGGCTGGCTGGCGAGGCGAAGTGCAGGACGGCATCCAGGGGACCGGCGATGTAAATGTAATTGGTCACGTCATGCTTGATGAAGAGAAAGTCATCCCGCCCCGCCAGGTGAGCGATGTTACGGACATGGCCGGTCAGCAGGTTGTCCATCCCAACAACCTGGTGACCTTCCGCCAGAAAACGGTCGGCCAGGTGGGAGCCAAGAAAACCTGCCACCCCAGTGATCAGGATGCGCACAACGGACTATCCTTTGGCAACGGCCACGAAGGGCACAAAACGACGCCAGTGTACCACAAAACCTGCTCATACCTCATCTTCAAGTTCGGACAACTGCTGCCTGAACTCCCTGGCAAATACGCTGAAGGCGCGCCCATCATAGAGGCAAAAAGTAATCTGCTTCAGGTGCTCGATGTCTTCGTAAGTGAAGTCAATCGCCACTCGAAGCATGATCTGTGCGCAGGCTTCCAGCGGAAAGCCAAATATCCCCGTGGAAATGGCGGGCAAGGCAATGGAGGCAAGGCCATGCCGCTCCGCCAGGGTAAGACTGGCCCGCGTGGCAGAGGCCAGCTTACCAGGCTCATTGCCTTCGCCCATACGAGGCCCGACGGCATGGATCACATGTCGCGCTGGCAGCTTACCCGCCCCCGTGATCACGGCATCCCCCACGTCGCACCAGCCGATCTCCAGGCACTCTTGCTGAATACTCGGCCCGCCCTTGCGGCGGATGGCACCGGCTACCCCGCCCCCCAGAATAAGCTCGCTGTTGGCTGCGTTGACAATCGCGTCCACGGTCAGGTCTGTGATGTCACCCTGCACCAGGGCGATACGGACTCCGTTGATCTCGGCCTCCATTGCGCACCCTCCAACCGACTGACACCTGGCCTCACCACCAGAGAACCCTGTATGCAATTACACCATTGCTAAATGCCAGCGTCAACAGCAGCGGCACGCACGGCACATAGTAAACCGGGCAGGGCGATCAACAGGGCGAAAACATAACTGAGGTCCTGCACAAATACGCTGTTATCAACCAGGCCGTGCGCCAAAAGGGCGGCCATGCTGCCCATCGCCCCCATACTCACGGCGCGAAGGACCGGAACCTCCTTCACCAGACGAGCAGCCCGCGTGGCCTTTGCCCAGAAAGCGACTTGAAATCCAATCAGGAGCAGCACGCCTCCCAGGCCCAGGCGCGTCCAGAAATCCAGCAGGATGTTGTGCGGGTGGGACAGATTCGGCTCCTGCCAGGCCTCAGGCAGGATGTAGCGCCCACGGTATTGGTAGAGAAACTGGTCCAGGCCTAGGCCCCTGATCGGGCGGTCGCGGATCATCTGCACGGCGCTTTGCCAGAGCCGCAGCCGGAAGAAGGATGTGCCGCCAGAAAAGTCGAAAACGTCAGCAAAACGCGGATGCTGAGAAAGGGGAACCAGCGCCGCGAGGCCTGCGGCCCCGGCCACAGCCAGCGCAGTCACCGCGCGCCGACCGTACCGGAGCACGAGCACAGCCGCCACACCAGCGGGAAGCCCCAGCAAAATGGCTCCCAGGCTTTGGCTGAGCGCCGTGGCGGCCAGCATCAAAGCCCCTGCCAGACCGGCCAGGATTCGCCGGGCGTGCCCCAGGGGGAGCAGAGCGTAGGCGAGTGCAAAGGGGACTGCGCGGTCCATCAAAAGGCCGACGTTGTTGGGGGAGCCGTACACCCCGGCCAGCCGACGGACTCCTGCCTCTGTGGTGATCACGCCCTGTCCAGACAGGTACATCCCAACTCCCAACGCAGCGGTCAGGGTGGCTGAGAAGACAAAGGCGTCGACGAGCCGGACGACCTCATCGCGTGTGCGAATCGTCGTCCTGGCTATTGCATAGAACAGCACCGGCTCCAGAATCACTGTGCGCCATTCGCGCCAGGCCTCCACCCGATGAGCCGACCACGAGATCGACAGCAGGGCCAGGCCAAGCAAAACTGCCATGCCCCAATCCAGCGCAGTAAGCCTGTGAAGGCGCTGGGAGAGCACTTGCGGGATGCTCTGCTGTTTCTCCGGCGCAGACTCCCGATAGTGCCTGGCCCAGCGGATGAGGCTCTGCAATATCCAGGCGGTTGCCGTCAGCAGCAGGGTTACCTCCGCCATGGAGAAGGCAAAGCGATAAAGCTCCAGGGGGAAGAGGAAAAAAGGCGACCAGACCAGAGTGAGCAACAACCCCAGCTCCAGGCGGTGGTATATCAGCAGCCAGAGAACCAGCGCAGCCATGACAGCCAGCACAAGCGACGGGGAGAAGTAGAGCACGCCCGCCGTCAGCAGACCCAGGAGCAGGCCCGGCGGGTCCCGGCGCAGCAACGCGGGGACGGCGCTCTGCCAGGTCAGCAGCATACCGATCATCAGCAACACCGACGCCGCCCCGCCCAACGCCATCTGCCACGCACGGCTCATCCGATGCAGCCACAGCGGCAAAGGCCATTTGAGCGCCTGCATGCGGTTGCGTCCTGTCACGGCCAGCGCTGCTGTGGAGACGACCAGCACGACCGCCGAAATGGCGATGGCCTGGTCGTAGACGGCTGTATCCGGCGATACGCCCACCCGGAAGGCGGCCAGCGTCCATTGGTCCCAGCCCCGCTCGGCCCGCAGATGCAGGACGTGCGCCCCGGCAGCAAGGCCCTGGATCACAGGGATGACATCAACGTGTGGGGCGAGGTCTTCCGAAGTCAGGATGATATAGCTTCTACCCTCGCTATCCCGGGGCAGGGCGTCGGTCGGCTCACCATCTACGGTGACGTAGAGATAGCCCCGGTAGTTGTCGCGGCGCAGCTCAAGCGCGGCATCGGTCCCCTCAAAAACAAACGAGGCTTCGCTGTCTCCCCGCTGTCCAAAATCTGCCCCCAGCTCGCCAAACTCCCATTCCCCGCGATATGTCGCGAAAGGTGAGACGGGATGGTGCCGCCCAGGACCAGCCGCCAGTCCCCTGCCACGACCAAACAGCCCATCAAGCTCATGCTCATGAATGCGCTGCTCTCCCGGCGGAATCAGGGAGAACCCCCACAGGGGATCGGTCCCCGGCGCATCCGGCTGCCAGTGCTGCAAGATAAGCCCGCCCAGCCAGGGCCATTCCCGTTCTGCGCGTTCATAAGCAGCCTGGGTGTAGGCAAGTTGCTGTCCCCGGCTCACCTGTCCCCAGATGGAAGGCTGCCCATCCCAGCCTTCGGGGAGGGCGTTCCAGCCGAAATGGCTGGCCCAAACCGCTTTGTGGGAATCACCCTGTCGGACCATTTCCTCCCGCAGCAGAATAAGGCGGGAGAAATTCAGCACGGCCTCGTCCACCCGGCGATCCTCGGGGCCTGTGTCAAAGCCGTAAGGCTTGCCTGCCACCGCATCGAAATAGTCCCTGCCACCGTTCTCGTAGATCGCCCGCAGAAACAGCACCTCGCCGTAGTTTCTGGGGCCTGTCTCTACCGTGGGAGCCAACCCGGCTGTGATAACCGTCGCCTCCTCATCCACCGCATGGATGGCCGTGTACGCCGCCTGAAGCAGCGCCACGTAGTCAGCCGCTTTGGGGTCAAGCCCGCCCCAGGCAGCGGTCAGGTTAGGCTCGTCCCATACCTGGTAGTAGTCGATGACCTCGCCGTAGCGCTCCGCCAGGAGGCGCGCAAACCGCGCAAAGTCGGCATTGCTGGCGGGAGGCGCCGTCTCGCTATCCGGCGCAAGAGCGTGTCGCGCCCACGTTGGCGAGAGGTTGAGGACGGCGACAAGCTGCAAGCCCGGCACTGCGGCAACCGCTTCAACCAGCGCGTCCCAGCGCTCCCAGTGGTAGACGCCTGGCTCAGGCTCGATGGCGGCCCAGGGGAAAGTCTGCCGGACCCAGGTGACCCCCAGCCCGGCCATATCGGCGAGCTGAGCAGCCAGCTCAGCAGGTTCGTATTGAGTCAGTTCTACGTTCACGCCGGGACGGGGGAGACGCAAGGGCAAGGGAGGGGCAGATGTTGCTGCGTTTTCCCAGCCGCGCGTATAGGTGTGCCTCTGGCTCAGCGCCACGCCCGCGCTGGCAAGGCTGCCCAGCGCCAACACCAGCGCGATTATCGGCACTGCCCGCAACGCTCTCATGGCCCCCACTGAGGCGAGGATGCCCCGCCATCCACCGTGAGCTGCTGGGCACGCCCGCTAGTGACATCGACCACCCACAGATTGCCCTGGTATATCAACGCGATCTGGCGACCATCTGGACTCCAGGTGATCTCCTGTGCGGCCAGGCCAGCGCGTCCAGGCTCCGGGAATATCTTACGAGGGTTGCTGTTGTCGCGGTCAGCGACAATGAGGTCGTACTCGTCATTAACGCTGTTGAGGGGGTTGCGGGCTTGGAGGTAGGCGATGTACCCTTGCGGGAACTCGCCTTCGTGCTCTACGAACGGAGAGAACCGGGGGCTGGCCCACATGCCGGTCCGTCTGGCGATCTCGGCCCGGAAGCTGCCGTCGACGGCGGCAACGGCAACGTCAAAGATCGGGCTGTTCTCGGGCTGCTCACCGCCGAAAGGCGGCCCATGCACCGTGGTGGTCAGCATCAGGCTGTCCGGTGACCAGGACAGCGAGGGCAGCCAGACCCAATCCTGATAGGTTGCATACACCGGAAACTCCAGCAAGCTGTGGAACTCGCCGGTTTCCAGGTCAACCAGTCCCACGCCATCGGCGCGCGCCCAGGCCAGCGCAGAGCCGTCGTGCGACCAATGGAAGTCGGTCCCCCACCAGCCATAGATGCCACCCGAAGAGGCCTCCACCAGGTTGCGGGGCGACATGAGCCTGCCGCTGCTCCCGTCAATGCGCATCATCCACAGGTCGTTAAAGGCCTGCCAGCCAGGCGCTGCCTCCCTTGCCTCAGCGGCGGAATAGGTGAAGGTATAGGGTTGGTTGGGCACCCACTCGGCGTAGAGGATGTTGCTCAATATGCTCAACTCCTGGGGCACTGGCTCGCTAGCTCCCAGGTCCAGAAAGACCCACAGGCTATTGAAATAGATGCCGGACTCCTCACCAGTGTAGCGCTGGGTAAAGAGTAACTGGTTGCCATCCGGCGAGAGGTCGAACACCAGGCCATCCAGCAGGCCGTTGCTGGTCAGCGGCCTTTTGGTGGCGCTGCTGCCGCGCATCATCCAGACGTTGTTGTTGGAGATGTAGACCAGTGTGCCGGGGATGGGCACGGAGGCCAGGTTGGTGCTGTCCACCCCTACCCAGATGATCTGATCTTGAGGGGCCTGGAGCACGTGCCGTTGAATTTCCACCGGGTCGCGCGGTTGTCCGTCCTCAATGAGTATGCGGTAACAGATCTGCTCAACCCCGTTGACGCCTGCCTGCGCGAGCCTTTCCTCTCCAGGCTGGAGGCCTTCGTTTGGAATGCGCTGCTCCTGGTAGGGGATGGTTCGCTCCTCGCACTCGATTTCTTCGCTGACATGCACCACGGTGATGGTCATGCCGTCGCGGATCTGCGTTGTCTCCGGGGGCACAACCCGATCCAGCTCTCCAAGGGTGATCCCGATCTGCTCCAGGAACTGTCCTACGGAGACCTGCCGGTCGTAGGCCCACACGCGCTGCCTGCCCTCCGCAACCACCACAATGCGCATTCCGGCGCTCTCTGGGGCAGGCAGGCAGGCGGCAAAAACCAGCAAAACCAGTAAAATGGAGGGGACGAGTCTTCTGGCATTCATGGTCCGCAATGCTATCACCGTCGATCCACTGCGGCAAGTTTCTTACCGGTCTGGAAACGGTTTTTTTGGGGGAAGACCATGCCAGAACCAATGGACTTAAAGACTTACCTGGCCTCGCTTCCAGAAGTCGAAACAGCCCGGCTGCCACCCGGAACGCTCTTCACAGCCAACGGATTGATCTACCAGGTTGTTGAGATCGGGGCAGGGGGGTTCCACAAGGCACGCCAATGGAGGGGCGACGACAACACCACTGTTGCGCTGGTGCCCGGCTCTTTCCTCGCCACCATCCTGCCCGTTCTGGATAGAGGGCGCTTGTTGCCCGTCTTTCCTAACCGTGCGGCCCTGACCGACCACGGCGAGACGATCTACTACCTCTTTCCTGACGAGCGTCAGGCGTTGGATGCTGCCTACCTGGACGCTGCCCTCGTGCAGAGTGGTGATGCCTACGTGCGCAACCACGGCAGAGACCCCGCCTTCGCGCTGACCGATGGCGCGCGGGTCTTCCGCGTTTACTACTACAGCCGCTCGTTTCATGGGCATGCCGTGGATCCGCTCGGCAGCGCCAGGGCCAAGACGATTACGCTGCGCCTGTGCAGTCGTGGACCCATGTACTGGCGTTTGCTGCCCAGTTGGCGGGAGCCTTATCCCTGGCTGGATGACACGCTGCCCAACCTGCGGCTCGCTCCCCCAGAGGAGGAGCGGTGAGGTGAGGCAACACACCCGGCCCAGTTGATGGCCAGAGCTGACAGCGTATGCCGGACTACTTATCGTCAAGGCCAGCCTGGTAGTTCTGCTCGATCTCTTCTGGCGTGAGCGCCCTGCTGTAAATGGCAACCAGGTGAAACTCTCCCAGCCAGGGGCGGTCTTCGGTAAGCTCGTTGGCCAGCGCCAGGTAGTAGTCAGGATTCCAGTTGGAGAGGTCGCCACCAACGGGGCCGCTGACCTGCTCGACGTTGTCGACGTACAATCGGGCCATGCCGGCGGCGTCGCGGGTATAGACGACATGCGTCAGCTCAGCCGTCACTGTGCCTGGCGCGGTGTTCAGCGCCGGCATGCCGTTGTCGTCCGTGGCCGTTGTGCGCAGGCGCACGCTATAGGCATCCGCAGGTTGGTCCGCTCCCAATCCTTGCCCCAGTGTCACGTTCCGGTTAACTGTATCCTGCGAGATCGTCACGATACGGGCCGGGCCGTTCTGGTTTATGTTGTCTGGCTTGATCCAGGCTTCCAGGGTGAGTTCATTACTCGCGGTGATCGCCGCCGTCAATGCTGTGGCAGGCTCCAGGGAAACGATCGCTGTCTGGGCGCCGACCAGCAGCCCTCCGTCAGTCATCCAGGCCACGGCGTTCGGTTCGCGTATGGTGAGGTCCAGGGGATTGAAGCCGGTGGTCTCAGCAGAGTTGACGCCGGAAACATCGTACACCATGACGCCCTGGCCCTCCTCAAAGGTATAGAGCACCTGCAATCCTTCCGTCACCCGGACGACTGCCGTCTCCTCCGGGGTGGGGGAGGGGGGGATGACCTCCTCTGTGGGAGTCTCCGAAGGGGTGGGTGTGGCGGTAGGCTCCTCGGTGAAGGTGGCCGTCGGAGTCGGGGTCTCCGTGAGGGTAGGCTCCAGGGTAGAAGTTGGCGTCTCTGTGGGCGTCTCGGTGAAGGTCGGCGTGAATGTAGGCTCGAATGTGGCGGTTGGCACGGCTGTGGGTGTCTCTGTGGAGGTGGGAGTCGACGTTGGCTCAAGCGTGGCGGTTGCTGTCGCCGTAGGCGTGGCAGATGGCACCAAGGCGACTTCCTCCGTGGGTGTCTCCGAAGGCGTTGGCGAAGCGGGCAGCGTTGCTTCCGGGAAGACGGCCTGCCGCACAGCAGACAGGATCTGCAGGGCCGTCAAATTGCGCTGATTGAAGCCATAAGCCAGATTCGCCAGCGATAGATCGGTTGCCGGGGCACCAGAGGGAACGCTCAGGGTGATGCCGTCGCCGCTCAGCCCGTGGTTCGGCAGGTCGCGCACGGCCAGCCAGAAGTTCCACAACGGGGCGCCGGAGGCTGTCGCCACGTTCACGATCTCCGTGTTGAACCGCAACACCTGCTCGCTCGTGACAGCGCCATCCAGGCGCTCCGGGATGGTGCTCAGGACGGGGATGACACCGCTGGCCAGGCAGGCGTTGAGGATGACCTGAAGATTGGCCCGGAACGTCTCCGGCGTGTTGATCAGGATCGGCAGGTCGCGCGTCCCGAACATAATCAGCATCACTGATGGGCGGGTGAGCCGAATCTCGCAGGCCAATGGGGTCTCACCCGCCGCGCAGACGGATGGGTCGGCCCGGTTGGGGTCGAGCACATCCAGGGTAGACCACCCCGGCGCGGCGGCGTAGCTGGTCACGTTGAAGCTGTTCCTGCCAACTCCGGCCTCTTCCCGCACGATGGTGTGGCCGAAGAAGTCGATGACGCTTTGCAGGCCCGCGTAGGCATCAAGGTTATAGATGCCGTTGCCGAAGTCGGTAAGGAACGCCGGATTGGCCGTGTTGTCGTCGCCGCCCTTGGCGAAGACTGTTGGGCGGTTGCCGAAGCTGTTGACCCCATTTTCGTAGACGGTGCGCAGGTTAGCGACCACAGCCGGTGGCAGCTCAGGGATGACGGGTATGGCGTTCAGGTCTACCAGTGGCACGGAGGGGGTTTCGCTCGGTGTGGCTGTTGGGAAGCCAGTCGGCGTGGCGGTTGCCGTCAGAGTGGGTGTGGGCGTGGCCGTGGCGGTTGCTGTCGAGGTGGCCGTCGGGATAGGCGTGCTGGTCGGAATCGGGGTGACTGTCGGTGTCGGGGTAGGGCTGGGCGGTGGTGTCGCGGTGCGGTTGGAGATGCGGAGGTTGCGCACAACGGCCACCACGCTGCTGCCGTCGGTCGTGAAGACGCGCAACCGCAACTGGTAAACGCCATCTGGAGTCTGCCGGGTATCCCACAGCCCCAGCAGCCCATTCTGTATCTGGAGGGTGGATATCGTGCCGGGGATCAAGGACCACAAATCTCCCGGGTCTGGGCTGAACTCAAGCTGGTATTGGACAAAGAACGGATGGGTGGCACTGCCCAGGACCTGGATGATGCCGGCGATGATGTTGCCGCTGACGGGGGAATAAATGGCTACGTTGGCAGGCGGCAGGGAGGTGCTTGTCGGAATAGGTGTGGGGAAGGGCGTCGCCGTAGGGAATGGTGTCGCTGTGGGCGCGATCACAACCGCAGTGGGTGGGACATAGATTGTCGTCGGTGGCACATAGGGCGATGCCGGAATCACGGTCGGCACATGTGCGGTGGGTATCAGCGTGCGCGTGGGCGGGATGGTATTGGTGACGCCAAGCGTCGGCGTCTCCAAGGCCGAGGGTGGGTTGGTGAGGTTGCAGGCCAGGCTGGCGGCCAGGATCAACAGGCTGACGAGCAACACGCGCAGAAAAAGCGGGCGGGCCGAACCGGTACCACGTGAAACGGACATCGCACAAGCTCCCTAGTAGCGAAGTTCTATTCTCTTTTCTGCTCATTATACGTTAACCTTGACTTTGAGGCACATTTCTGCCCAGGTTCGTGACCTGCGCTGAGAGGGACCTGGTGGAGAAGTGTGGCAGAGGGGGCGTGCGCGCGAAACCATCGTGGATGGTATACTGATTTCGGGCGGAAAACACAGCGTTGGGGTAGGGGGGTGGGCAATCCAAACCCCACGACCGCCCCAGATTCTCAGCGAAATAGCAAGTAGTGCGCGAAAGCAAGGCCATGGTCAAAGTGCTGATTGTTGACGATGAACAGGCGATTCGCGATGCCCTGGGGCGTAAACTGCGGCAGGAAGGCCTTAATGTGTTTCTGGCGGCAAACGGGCTGGAGGGTCTCAGGGTTTTCCATGCTGAGCACCCTGACCTGGTGATTCTGGACATCGTTATGCCTGAGATGGACGGCCTCACGGTCGTCCGGCGCATCCGCGAGGTTGCCGAAACGCCGATCATGGTGCTGTCCGCGAAGGCGGTCACGGAGGAAGACATCGTCGAAGGGCTGACGGCTGGGGCAGACGAGTACCTGGTCAAGCCGATCCGACTCAATGAATTTGTGGCCCGCGTTCGGGCTTTGCTGCGGCGCTCCCAGATGACCACCAGCGAGGCCGAGCACGGTTACGAGGACGGCTACCTGAGCGTGGACTTTCACCGCCGTCAGGTTCGGGTGAATGGGGAGAAGAAGCACCTGACCCCCACCGAGTTCAAGCTCCTCGTCGTGCTGATGGAGAACGCCGGGCGCGTGGTCCCCCAGCGGGAGTTGCTGGAGCAGGTGTGGGGGCGTGAATACATTGACGACATCTACTATCCCCGCGTGTATGTGAGCCAGTTGCGGCGCAAGATCGAGCCTGATCCAGGCAATCCCGTCTATATCCTCACAGAGCACCGGGTGGGATACCGCTTTGAGAAACAGGCCACAGCCTGATACGCCCTGCTTGGGGCAGGCCGGGGATAGGGTGTGTTCAGCTTCAACATCATGACCATAGCCTTTGACGGTCTGACGCTGACGTTGGCGCTGGGCCTCTTCTTGCTGGTGCTATGGCTCAATCCCCGGCGACAGCTCAACCTCTACTTCGCCTTTTTCCTGTTCATGGTGGTTCTGTGGAGCACGGGGACGCTCCTGAGCCACACAATAGCCCTGATGGGTGGGGATGCCACGCTAATCGATTCCGGCCTGCGCCTGTTGCAGGCCGGGTTCATCGGGTCTTCCTTCGGCGTATACCTCTTCACCGCCGTCCTGGTTCGCTCGCGAGGTCGCTTCTTCCTTGGGATGTCGGTGGCCGGGCTAGCCGTCATCCTGGCCTATCAGGCCATGCTGTTGTTCAGCAGGAATATCACGCCGTACCGCATAGAGGCCGATGGACGCCTCGTCTACGGTTTCAGTGCGTTCAGCATCGTGCTCTTTCTTCTCTTCAGCGGCGTTGCCGGGCTGATCCTGTGGCTCCAAAGGCGGCGCATTCGGGAGCGCGGCGTTTTGCTTGGGGTGGCCCTGTTTATCACGGCCCAGTCGCTGAGTCTGCTCAGCCCCCACCTACGCAGCCTGTCCATACCGATCACGCTGGGGGATGTGTCGGCGTTTCTCATCAGTCTTGCGCTGGTTCAGCAGCAGGTGATCGGCCCCTTGCTCGGACGGGCAAGCCAGTTGGAGACAGTCCGCGACATCGGCCTGACCATTACCAGCCGCCTGCGGTTGAAGGACGTACTCTCTTCAATTGCCGGACAGGCCACCGGGCTGCTGGGCGCTGACGGCGCAGCGATCTACCTGCTGCGAGAAGATCACCTTGAGCTGGCCGCCGTGTACAACATGCCTCACCAGTTCATCGGCCACAGGCTGGCGCTGGGGGAGGGGATCGCGGGCAGGGTGGTGTTTGACCGGCATCCTGTGCGGGTGGATGACTATGCGCTGGACTGGCAGGGCACGCCGGACCTACCCCTGGCCCGCGAAACGTTCGGGTCCGTAATCGTAGCGCCTCTGGTCTTCAGCGACAGGGTCCAGGGCATCCTGGTCGTTGTGCAGGGGCGGCAGAGCAGGATTTTCAACCAGGAGGATGTTCAACTGCTGGAGTTGCTGGGGCCTCAGGCAGCCGTCGCCATCGCCAACAGCGAATTGTTTGAGCAGCAGAGTAACCTGACCCATGCACTGGCGCTGGCCAAGAACCAGCTTGAGACCGTGCTGACCAGCACGCAGAACCCGGTCATTGCCGTGGACCGTTCCTTACGGATCGTCTTCGCCAACCCGGCTTCGGTGACACTGCTGGCTGCCATCAACAGCCAAAACAACCAGGGTAGCACGCCCCTGGAGGGCAGGGGGCTTATTGAGATGGTTCCCCCCTCGACTCTGCCCGGCGACCCCCGCAGGGTGCTGCGTAGCCTGAAAGAGCAGGGGGTTTACATTTACGAACTAGAGCTTGCCGGACGAACCTACATGTGCCACGTCGCGGCATTGGGCAGGATCCGCGCAGTGGGGTGGGTGGCTGTGCTCAACGATGTGACCGAGCTTAAAGAGCTTGACCACTTCAAGAGCCAGATGGTCCGCATGACCAGCCATGATTTGAAGAACCCTTTGTTCGCTGCCATGAGCTATGTGGAGCTTTTGCAGGATGAACTGGCAAGGCCAGGGATGGACACTTTGCACGGCTACGTCGAGATCATCCTGCAGCAGTTGGACCGCATGAACCGCACGATAAGCAGTATTCTGGATCTTGAGCGGGTGCAGACGGGCGTTCCGATGCATGAGTTGTGTGAAATTCGGCCTCTTCTGGAGAGCATTCTTCAGGAGGTGGCCCCGCAGGCCCGCTCCCACGAGCTTGTGCTGGAGTCTGATATTGACGCTGACCTATCTCCTATATTAGGGGATAGCCAACAGATCGCCCATGCCATGATCAATATTATCGATAATGCAATTAAATTTACACCACGTGGCGGGCAGATCCTCGTGGAAGCCCATTCTGATGGGGAGGGCATCTTGATCAGCGTGCAGGATACCGGCGTGGGAATCCCCCCTGAATTTCAACAACGTGTCTTTGAGCGGTTTTTCCGCTGCCGGCAGCCCGGGGTGGAGCATATCAGCGGCTCCGGTCTTGGCCTGAGCCTGGTGCGTGCCATCGTGGCCGCGCACCAGGGCCGTGTGTGGCTGGAGAGCGAGCCGGGGCAGGGCACGAGAGTCTACGTATGGCTGCCTCAGGCCGGAGATTTCCCGGCGGAGAAGGAGCACAGGAATGCTGTGCAGAGGCAGGGTCACCAGGCAAATGGGGCGTAGGGCAGTATGATCAAGAGGTTGACAGGCTCTGCAATGATATGTAACATAAGTTATCAAATGTATCATATAATATCCGCAGAGGCCTCTTCTATCCTGCCAGCCAGGCCCAAAGCTCAAAACCAGGAGAGCAGCCCATGAAGCCCCCCCAAACGTTTGCCGAGGCACGGAACCGCTACCTGAACCGCTCCACGCTGAAATCCCCCCACACAATAGACGCTTACAGGCGTTCCATCGATCTGTTTCTTGAGTTTCTGGGCGATCATGCCTCTGAGCGCTGGCTACCCATTCAGCAGCAGCCCTTTCCTGCGGCTGGGGACATTCCGCTGCAAAGCCTTTCGGCGGACGATGCGCCCATCTTTCTGCGCTTTGCCGAATGGATGCTGACCCCGGCAGCCGACTCGTCACGTCCCTACAAGCCGTCCACAGTTGAACTGCGCCTGGCGGGCGTGCTGCGCTGGTTTCAGTTCCTGGACGATTTCAACTGGCTGCCGGCAGACTTCCCTCTGGGGAAAGCCAGGCGCATCCTCCGCGATGAGCTACGCGGGCGACCACGTCGCAATGCTCCGCCCCAGCCTTCAGCCTACATTGGCGAGGTCATCCATTACTATGATCACCAGGAACTGCCAGGCCATCTGCGCGGCCCAAATGTCAGTGAAAGGCAGATCATGAAGTGGGAGTTAACGCGGCTTCGAAACAGGGCCTTGCTGTACTGCCTGGCCGAGTCTGGGGGGCGCATCAGCGAGATTTTGAGCCTGAATGTGGAAGATTTCCCCCCGCGTTTCCTGGAGCGAGGTGAAGTTGTGCGCATACAGGTTACAGGGAAAGGCGGCCATGCCTACAACTTGCGGTTCCTGGACTCTCTTCCGGCTATCCGCACTTACCTGGAGGCCAGGGGCGCTGATTTGCGCGCTACTGGCGGGCGTGTGCCGCTTTTTGTGAGCCATGGGCGCGCGCACGAAGGACAGCGAATTACACGAGTTACGGCCTGGCGCGTGGTGCAGCGCGCCGCACGTGGCCTGGGCCTGGGCAAAATCTCACCCCACGACTTTCGGCATTGGCGGGCCACTCAACTGGTCAACGCAGGGCAGCCTCTGGACGTTGTACAGGACTTTTTGGGCCACCGTTCCGTGGAGACCACCCGATCATACTACGCACGGACCGATCCTCGCCGCGTTGACGCCGCAGCAAAAGCCATACGGCTGCCTAAGACAGGAGATGACACAGGCACGGGCTAAGTTATATATTATCTGTAATGTTACAATACGTCTGCTTCTTGGGTATTTCTGTGTGACACAGTATATGATTAATGAACAAGTATCCTGCTCAGAAACAGGCGAGTTCGCTCCTGGTCTGGCGCAGTAAAGAGCTTCTCCGGGGTGGCTTCCTCAACAATCATGCCTTCATCCATGAAGACGATACGGTCCGCCGCAGCGCGCGCAAACCCCATCTCATGGGTTACAACCACCATCGTCATGCCCTCCCTGGCTAGGTCGAGCATCACGTCCAACACTTCCTTGATCATCTCCGGGTCCAGGGCGGAGGTCGGCTCGTCAAAGAGCATGATCTTTGGGTTCATGGCCAGCGCGCGGGCGATGGCGACGCGCTGCTGCTGCCCACCGGAAAGCTGGGCCGGATAACTATCGGCTTTCTCCGGGATGCCCACCTTGGCCAGGGTCTCACGCGCAACTCGCTCCGCCTCCTGCTTGCTCCGCTTGCGGACCACGCGCTGGGCAAGCATCACGTTTTCCAGGGCGGTATAGTTTGGGAAGAGGTTGAAGAGCTGAAAAACCATCCCGATCTCTTCCCGCACCTTGTTGATATCTGTTTGCCTGTGCGTGAGATGAATGCCGTCCACCCAGATATTGCCCCGGTCGGTTGGCTCCAGGTGATTGATGCACCGCAGGAGGGTGCTCTTGCCGGAGCCGCTCGGCCCGATGATCACCACGACTTCCCCACGCTTCACTTGCAGGCTCACGTCGCGGACAGCCTGAACATCCCCAAAAGACTTACTGATGTGCTCCAATATGATGATGGCATCGCTGGGTGGAGGCAGTTTATTCATTGGGCGAGAGTCTCCGTTCCAGGTAGCGAACGCCACGCGACAGCAGCAGGGTCATCGAGAGGTACAGGAACGTGGCGACGTTCAGCGGCTCAAAGGTCGTGAAGGTTCGGGACCGGTGCAGGTTGCTGAGCTGGGTGATCTCGCGGACTGCCAGCACGGAGGCCAGAGAGGTGTCCTTGAGCATGGCGATGAAGTCATTGCCCAGCGGCGGCAGTACCCGGCGGAAAGCCTGGGGCAGGATCACATAGCGCATTGCCTGTGAATAGGACATCCCCAGCGAGCGGGCCGCTTCCATCTGCCCCCGATCAATGGATTCGATGCCAGCACGGAACACCTCCGCTTCGAATGCCCCGTAAGCCAGAGAAAAGCCCAAAATCGCGCGCACGGCCACGTCAATATCACGAATCGAGGCGTTGCCGCCCAGCGAGTTAAACAGATCAACCAGAGCGGGAAAGACAACAAAGGCCACATAGAGTAACTGGACCAGGATGGGAACGCCCCGGATAGTTTCAACATAGAACGTGGAGAGGTTATAGAAGAGCTGATTTTTGGAGACCCGCGCCAGACCCACGAACAAACCTATGGTCAGGGCAATGGCAAACGAGATCGACGTCAGAGTGAAGGTCATCACCACACCCGGCAGGATAAACTCGAATGAGGCCTGATATTTTGGATCCGTGATAATTGCCAGGACAAGCAGCCCCCCCAGGAGCAACACGATGTAGCTCCACCATCCATATGGCGCAGTTACCTGCCGCATGACCGAGCTAACCAGTCCCGGTCTTGCACGTCTGCCCTCAATCATTTCGCTCTCAATCATCAGCGAAGCCCCCATCTGCGTGCTGGCCGGTTATTCTGAGGAGGGGCAGGGACCCCCCTACCCCTCCCGATACTACGGATGCTTCCGGACATGTGTATGGCCTACTGCTGTGGCACGAACCAACGCTGGTAAAGCGTGGCCAGCGTGCCGTCGACGCGCATCGAGCGGATTGCCAGGTTGACTGGCTCGATCAACTCTGAGCCTGGCTGGAAGACGAAGCCCAGCAGCTCGCTGGTGAACGGCTCGCCCACGAACTTGAGCTGCCCTGGGTTCTGGTTGATGAAGCCGATGCCCGCCACGTTGTCGATCACCACGGCGTCAGCGTCGCCGGCCAGCAGGGCCTGCACCGACACGCCGAAGTCGTCGTAGCTGTCCACCCGGCCTTCACCCACCAGATCGATGGCCGCCTGCTCGTTGGTCGTGCCCAACTGCACCGCCACCCGCAGGTCGGGGTTGGCCGCAAAGCTCGCCGCGTCGGTGAAGCGGTCCTCGTCCGCCCGCGCCAGCAGCACCTGGCCGTACTCCATGTACGGGTCGGAGAAGTCCACCACCTCCTCGCGCTGCTCGGTGATGGTGATGCCGTCCGCTGCCACGTCGAACTCCCCAGCCGCAGCGGCCTCGAAGATGCCATCCCAGCCCCACTCCGTCATCACCGGCACGCAGTTCAGCCGGGCGCAGATCTCCACCCACACGTCATAGTCCCAGCCTGCCCCCTGCCCGCTCTCGTCTATGAAGTTGAACGGCGGATAGGCGTTCTCTACTGCCACCACCACCTCCCGACCCCCCAGGTCCGGAAGCTCGATCTCCCCACCCTGGGCCAGGGCCACGGTGAAAGGCATCGCCAGGGCAATGGCCAGAAGCACCACCACGACAAGATTGAATTTGTTCGGAACACGCATGTCGTCTTCTCCTCCTGCTACTTGACCAAAAGCATTCTCCTGCTTGGCGGATAGAGCCTCTCTTATTCCAGAGAACAGTTCAGCTATCCTTATCGATGGCAACCTCCTCTCTTTTCCTGGAAGCCTGGACCTGTTCTCCCGCAACGGTACACAGGCGCAAGCAAAAAAGGGACGCCTGCTTACTGGAACGCACCTGTGGGGAGCATATCCGCGTTGCAGAACGGCCTTTCGTTGGCAATGATATCAAGCTTGCGCTGCCGGGACAGCCGCTTGAAGGCGCGTTCTGCGCGCAGGGCAGCCCCCCGCCCCTCAAAGGCCCACACAGCCACCAGCGCAGTCGGCCTTCGTGCTGCGGTATAGGCAGCGCCTCTCCCGGCATTGTGATCCTTAACCCGCTGCACGACATCCACGGCAATCCCTGTGTAGAGTGTCTCGTCTTTACATCGTACCACATACAGGTACCAGGGGCGCGATTCTTTCATCATCTCGTGTCGCCCAGTTCAAGCACATACCCGTGGCGTACCCGACTCCCTTCTCGCTGGGAGACAAAGTCCGTCACCCAGAAGCCCTCCTCAAACAAACGGGTGAACACCTCGCGCGTGCGCAACCGCCACTGGAGCGCCTGGTCGGGACGGCTTGCGCGTAGCTCATTGATGTTGTCAGGAATCTCAACCAGTGTGCGCTCCTGACCGACGGGCCAACAGACATCACCGGGGACGCCATCTGCTGTGCAGGGCAGTGTGCGATGGATCCCGGTGATGTCAACTGCGGGCGGCCCCGATGCCTCACGCTGCCTGACACGCTCACTCGCAAGCCACCAGCGCACCTCGAACCGGTCGGTCGGCAGCCCGGCATTGAGGCTGTCCTCCAGCTCTCCATAGAGGTTGACGCAGTAGAGGCTGCACACACATCCCAACCGCCGCATGTTGAATTTCGCGTTCCCCCGCTGGAGCGGATCAAACGTCCAGGCCATGCAGTCCAGGCCTTGTTCTAAAACCAGGCGGCGTTGCAGCCATTTCAGCCCTGATCCGATTCCCCTGCCCTGGTAGGCAGGAGTGACGCCGGTGATGTGCGACCAGTGCAGGATTTGCTCTCCTCGCTTGCCAATAAATCCCAGCGAAAAGCCAACCAGCAGTTCCCCATCAAAAGCACCCAGAACCAGGCCCCCGGCGTGCTGAACGGCCCTGATGAGATGGGCCGGGATCGAGTCTCGCTCGCCCACAGACCAGATAGCCTCGTGTATTGCAACCGCCTGTTCGATCTCAGCGGCAGTCTGAATAGCACGATATTGGATAGTCATAGTCAGCTTACAGCGCAAAACAACACATACCACAAGCACTGAAGGGGACGGCGCTAAATCGTGCTGCGAACCTCAGTGACAATGTCCTGGAGCAGGCGGTGCACGGGGCGCGACTGGCTCTGACTCTGCACTTCTTCCGCACTGAACAACCCGTGCTCGGTAACCACACCGGCGATTGCCGACCAGGGCGTCACATCGTAAAACCGGTTCTGCACCTTGATGTTTTCTGGCGCGTCCGGCCAGACGTCCTGCGGTGCCCGTTCGTGAATAGGCTGCTCCCCCAGGGCAGTGGGCCACAGCTTGGTGGTATCAGCCAAAAAATAACAGGGAATACCCAGGCTTTGCGCGCAGACGGCCAGGCCTGCCGTCCCCACCTTGGA
>FWPU01000606.1_pt1 | contig 115114 bp, 135 predicted proteins | sample 2228361 | NCBI WGS metagenome assembly FWPU01 (sample SAMEA103939777, study PRJEB20133) | metagenome | reverse complement strand
GGGACGATGATTTTTGATATTGTCGTGTTAGATCAATCTTCTTGTGGAATTAAAGAAAAGAAAAAGAGGGAGGGTAAGATACATTTAGCTGCTCTTTTTCTTGCCTATACTGTCTTCTTCCTTAAGAGCAGTCTGTGAAGCTATTTTGTCCGCCACCAATTTGTGCTGATGCAGTAGAGAAATTGACTGCTGCTACGTTTTGCTGACAAGCACCTGCGTCTTGGGAGATTGCTGCAACGGCGGTGTTGGTGTTGCCAGTGCCTCCGCCACCTACGCTAGCGCTAGCAGTGGCAGCTTGGTTATTGGTGTTGCTGTTGGACTGGTTGATGGTCGTCTGTGCAGCAGCTGCTGCCGGTACCAAAGTGGTTGCGACTACTGTCGCAAGCATGACTAACCTTGTTGTTGGGATCATCGTTCTAAAAGTAAAGTTAGCCTTGGTGATAAGAAATCCCATAGTACAAGATTCTTATACCTTGAATGCCAAAATTAGCAAATAGCCTCAGAATGATACCTTCTATCTTCTACTTTAGAAAATCTATCCATGAAGATTAGCTGGTGAGATGCTTATAATGACTTGATGTATTAAGATAAAATTTATACAAACACAGAGTTTTTCTTTCACTTTCTATCATACTATATCACAAACTATGCTTGAATGTCTTGTTTCGCCTGCTTTAACTTGACCTAGAACCAAGCGTGTAGATACAGACCAGACACAATTGCTAGTCAGATAAACCAAGTCACGTTCGTCCGTAATAAATTACCATTTTCGTAAGATGTTTTTACAAACAAGTATTATATGGCGACTTGCTGAATTGAGAGACAGAATTGGCCAAGGAGCAGGCAGAGCCGGACACAAAAAAGTCGATAGCCCAGCCACCGCTGAACCTCCTTTTCAACCCCTCGCTCCTTGTAAGAAAGGACGTCTGGAACATCGATGTCGCCCTTTTGCTTGAAATGTTCCTCCGGCTCATCAACGCGACTGGCAACAAAGACCTGCGCATCTGCGGCATTGCCGCCGTGTCGTCGTCAATGATATACCGACTGAAGGTGGAAAGCATCTTTGCGCTTGAAAAGATCGCGATGCAGAGGAAAGGCGTTGACGACCCAGACAGCCAGCAGCCCATACCGCAGCTTAACCCTGTCGAGCTTCCGTTCAGGATCGAGTCTACATACCCTGTTTCAGTCGAAGACCTGCTTCATATGCTGGAAAATATGATAATGGAGCTTGCAAACCCTAGGCCGAGAAAAAAGCAGGTGGAGCTTGAGCCCGTCCAAGGGTTTGACTTTGACCAGTATCTCGTCAAGTTTGAGCAGATAATCCAGCGCTACGAGGACATGATCCTTGATATAGTGAGCGCGGACGGTGTGCTGATGTTTAAGACACTGGTGGAAAAGATGGAGCCGGTGGAAACTGCAAGATGCTTTATCGCAATGCTGTACCTTGCAATGAAAGGCAAGGTCGAGCTTGACCAGCAGGAAGGCTCAGACGACGTTAAGATAACAATTGCCAAGCAGCATAATCATCAGCAACAACAGCAGCAATAAATAAAGCGATTATATTTCATTATAATCAGCAGTTTGCGCGACTCGCTTCCAGAAAATGAAATTGCCGCAAGGATAGAGGCGGCGCTCTACTCTGCTGGCAGGCCGCTGTCGGTGGACGAGCTGATAAAGGCGTCTGGCACCAACTCCAAGGAAAAGACGCTGCGCGTCGTCAACGAGCTTGTTAAGAAAACCAAGACCACATTCAAGGCAATCGAGATAGCACAGCTGGAGGACGGAGCATATGTGTTCCAGCTTAGGCCGGAATATACACCACTTGTCAGAAGGTTCGCTCAGCACCCCTTGATACCGTCAGCGGCGCTCAAGACCCTCTCCTACATTGCGTACGAACAGCCGGTGACTTCAAAGAGGCTTGTGCAGATTAGGGGAAGCCAGGTATATTCGCACATCAGGATCCTTGAGCAGCTGCAGTTCGTAGAGCATGAAAACCTTGGGAGGCTTAAGGTCTACCGCACGACCCCCAAGTTCCAGAACTACTTTGGCATAACTGACCTGAACGCGATGAAGAGCAAGCTGGTGGCGACAACTAACAAGCAGTCTCCGCCATCTCCACGAGCTGCAGCAGCGGGCCCGCCTCGGTCTCCAGAAAAGTCTTAATTAGAGTGAAAAATTACCTACTGCACTGCTATGCGAAAATCGATAGAGAACCTTGCTGGGCGCAAGATGACTGGCGGACGCAAGGTTGCCATGAGAGGAAGACGCAAGTTCGAGATTGACAGGTATCCAAATGAAGCCGTGGTCGGCCCGACCCAGATCGTTGCCAGAAGGACAAGGGGCAACAATATCAAGGCCGCATTCAAGACTGCCGAGTTTGCCAATGTCGTTGACAAGGAAGCCAAAAAGGTCACAAAGTCCAAGATCCTGAAGGTGAACAAGAACCCTGCAAACAGAGACTATGAAAGAAGGGGCGTCATAAGCAAGGGCGCAGTGATCGAGACTGAAAGCGGCACTGCAGTGGTGGTCTCCCGCCCAGGGCAGGACGGAGTCGTCAACGCCGTTCTGGTAAAAGCAGCGGCAGCCAAGACTTCATGATTCTTCGATAACCATTAAGAGCTAATAGCACTCTCATTTTTCTGTGGAGATATCGTGGAACGGTCCAGACCCAAAGGACAGGGTTGCATGCCCGTACCCTGTTGACTTTGCAAGCAAGCCGGCACCAGCCGAAACTCTCAATTCTCTTGAATCTGGCAGGCTGTTCCTGCAGGTCTACCTCGGAGATGGCGTACGGCAGGTCTCTGCCAAACTGATCAACAATGCCAAGAAGGAAAACCTCGAGAAGATGCAAAGCTCCAGTACTCTGATGCGCAAGACATTTCTCACAGCCTTACTGACGCAGGACAATCGGAGGCCTTGCATGTGGACCGGTGAGCTGAACATCCCGTCCAGCTGGATGGAGGGTGGCACCCGTACTTACGAGAGGACAGGCGCGGCAAGCCCCAAAAGCAAAAGGAACCTCTACACACTAGAGATAACGTACGTGCTTGAGGGCGGCAACAGCTGCACGGCTTATTTTAACTCTGAAGACGCGTTCCACTGGCAAGCGCGCGCAGAACCAAAGATGTAACATTCTCTCAACATTGTTTATAAAAGCCTCAAAATATACGGGCATTGAACCTTGAAGGACTACGACCACGTCGTGCTCTGGCTTGACTACTTTAACAAGAACCTCAAGAGGCGGCAGGGCCGCAAGGTCAACAGAGAGCAGGCGGTATTTGACCCTACTGTGCAAGAGCTGGCAGAGGCAGCCAAGGCTGCTGGCTTCCAGTTCTCGGATCAAGAAGTGAACGACAACGCCAGGTTCCCTCGAAGGTCTTTTACCAGATCTGGTTATGTGATGGTTGCAAAAAAAGAGGGTGTCAAAAAGTCGCAGGTGATCGACGCGGTCGCCGAAAAAATGGTGCAGAGAAGAAGCAAGCAAAAGTCCGGCAAGAAATGAAATTTTTCATACCTAAAAAATTTCCGGGCGCTGATGGCAGAATCTTGTTTATCGAAATACAAATAATATTTGACAGAAGCGCATGATAGCAAGTAATTAGCTTATGTCGCTTACCAACGTGGGGGAGATCGGGGAAATTATGCATCTGGCAAAAAGTGGAAGGTTGATAGTCAAACTCAATGCAGTGGGTGCCGGCATCCGGGCTGGCGAGCTGCTCGTTGATGGATCGGGCAAGAGAGTAGGCAGAGTGGCAGAGTTGATCGGTCCTGTGAGCGCGCCATACGCGTCGGTCATACCAATGACTGACAGGACGAGCAGGCTTGTCGGATCCAAGGTTTTCAGCGGTGGTTTTGCTAAAATGTCTCGCAGCCAGGGCAGGGGCTCTGGCCGCAGGTCGACGAGGTAGAAGAAAATGACGTCTGCAGAATACTATACCCAGTGCTCCGAATGCGGCGCAAACCTCATTCAGGACCACAGCAAGGGCGAATACATTTGCGAGAGATGCGGCTGCGTCGTGATGGATCAGGTCGAGGACTTTGGGCGCGAATCAAACGCCACCGACTTTGAGGAAAAGTCCAAGAACATGAGAGCAAGCGGCTCAACCAGTTTTGCTTTGCACGATTATGGGCTGAGAACCGAGATTGCCTATGGCTCAAAGGACTATTCCGGCAAGTCGATAGACTACCAGATGGCCGAAACCATGAACAGCATCCGCAAATGGCACATCCGGAGCAGGATCGTCTCTGCGCAGGAGCGCAGACTATCAAATGTCCTCACAAAGATAAATGAGACATGCGCCGCAATGTCCCTTCCAAAACTCTTGGTCGAGACATCAGCGATCCTTTACCGTAACTATGAGAGCAGCTGCGAGGCAAAGGGCAAGTCAATTGCCTGCATGGCCGCGGCCACCATCTATCTTGCGTGCAAAAAGTGCTCGGTGGTGCGCTCGCTAGAAGAAATTGTGAAAGCCACCGGCGTGACCGATCAGGACAGGTCAAGCGTCAAGCTGGCATCAAAGTACTACAGGATGATGGTTATGGAGATGGGGGTGTTTACGGAGCAGCAGCCACTGGCGCAAGCCGCCAGCGCACCGCAGCAGCCTTCACCGGTAGTCTCACTTGCCATTGACTACTACATATCAAAGCTTGCCAACATGGCCAAGATAGACACCAAAGTGGAAAGGCTCGCAATCGATATCGCGCACAAGACGGACGACCACTTGCTAGCAGACGGCAAGGCGCCAAACGGCCTGGCGGCAGCATACATCTACATCGCTTCGATATTTTTGGGTGTCAACATACTCCAGCGTGATGTGTCTAGCTTGTCTGGCGTCACCGAAGTGACGATCAGAAACAGGTGCAAGGACATACTTACCAACTTCAAGATGACGGTAACAGTAAAGCCGCAACAGGTCAGGCCGGGCTTTGCAGCATAATTGTTTAAAAGGGAGAAGAACGTTACCCAACTAATGCTGTGTAGAGCCTGTGGGGCAGAGATGATGGCAACAGAGTACTGCCCCTCCTGCAATGAAGCGGTGCTGTGGAAGTGCAGCAGCTGCGAAAAGGAAAACGACAAGTCGGTGCATACCTACCACCCTCCAAGGGCTGAGTCGTCAAGGACGGCTTCTGTCGTCGGCACTCTCTTGGGTCTTGCTTCGGGTCTTTACGTAATAGTCCCCTTATGATATCAGTGGGGATCTTCTTCCTCTCTTTTTCTTCTGATCCTCAGGTATATCGCCGCACCGACAAGCACTGCAAGACCGCCAATCAGGATAAAGAATGTGGTCTCGTCTCTGACGCTCCCCTCGGGGAGGATTGAAAGAACTGAAAGCACACCAGAGCAAAAGGCTTTTCTAGATTTATATCCTAACGTTTTTTGCGCTTGGTGCAACTGGAGTATGTCAACCCTCTTGCAGGGCTTGCAATGCTGGTCATTGGACTCTTCCTAATCTGGTTTGGTTACTGGGTCTACGGCATAACGCCTGCGGTGGTCGGGATCGTGCTCGTCATTTACTACCGCAAATACCTTTTACAAATAATGGGTATGCCGGCCTAGCCGGCCACCATCTTGATTGCAGTTGAGAGCACGTCCGCGCCCATCAGGAGTCCCAAGTTGCCGCGTTTGGCATAATTTTCGGTAAACCTTGCGCTGCCGTCCTGCTTGACCATGCTGCCTGACACGAGAAGCGGGACAGGGTCGTCGCTGTGCCCTTTCTTTACGCAGGGGGTAGAGTGGTCGCCAGAGACGACTATGGCGGTACTGCTGCCTTTCAACTCATTCATGAGCGTCCCAAAAAAGCGCTTGTCGATGTCCTCGATGTTCTTCTTTTTGCCCCGCGCGTCGCCGTCATGGCCAAATTCATCTGGTCCCTTGATATGGACATAGACTGCGTTGACCGACTTGAGGCTCTTGGCCGCTACCTTTGCCTTCTCTTCGTAGTCATTGACGTCGCCAGCTTGGAACATTTTCATACCAAGCACCTTTGAAATCCCGATCTCGACTGGCATATCCACTATGCAGCCGACGCTGATGCCGTGCTTTTTGTCTATGGGGTCGACATGCGGGTACCTATTGCCAGAGTCCCGTGCAATGATGCAGTTCATCGGCTTCTTGCCTGCCGCTATCCTTGCCCTGTTCACCGGATGGTCACGCAAAAGCTGTACAACCTGTGTTGTGAACTCGTTGAGCATCTTGGCAGCGGTCCTTGCCTGATCGCTGTCCTCTTCGGCGGCAGACTTTTGGACAAACATTTCCCCGGTGGTGTCTTTTGCAATGCCCATGCCATCTATCTTGTCATAGGCCGGATCCGTGTTTGTAATCTTGTCTGACAATTTCATCTTGGCGTGCCTGAGCCTGATTACCACCCTGTGGGCAATTGTGGGCTCTAGCGCGATCGAAGCGTCCTTGTCGCTGAACCTGATGTTGTCGCGCAGGGTCTTGCACACAGCCTTTGCCTCTTCGCTGCTGATGACTCTGCCAGCGCGCCTGTCAACTATCTTCAGCTTGTCGTCAATCGTGGCAAAGTTGCCGCGAAGGGCAAGGTCGCCATCGCGAAAGTCAATGTTGCAGCCTATTGATTCGATGACTCCTCTGCCGACATAGCTTCCGTCCTTGAAGCTGTAGCCTAGCATGTTGAAAACCGCAATGTCGGACTGGGGCGCGATCCCTTTGCCCACGCTTATGACCTTGCCCATAGCGCCGTTCCTTGCTAGCGCGTCAAGGTTGGGGGTATATGCTGCCTCTAGCGGCGTCAGATCGTTCAGTGAAGGGTGGGGCAGGTCGCCAATGCCATCAAGCAAAACGTAGACTAGCCGGATGCCTTTCATAGCGACGGAAGAACTTTTGGTCAATTTATTGTTTGTGAGGCAGCTTTCGGCGATTCCTGTGCTTTGGCTTGTAGTATGAAAAGTACTTTCTCAGCCCATTGGTGTACCGCTCGATGATCTTAAACACCTCGTTGTCCTCATCCTCGGTGAGCTGGCGCCTGTACCTCTCTAGCACCAGACCCTCGACCAAACCCTTGTAGTAGCCGGCTCTATGACCGTAGAGAAAGTCATAGGCATGCTCGCACTTCCAGACGCGCTTTAGCTTTGGCATGCGCGTTTTCGGAACCTTAGGAGCGGCCAGATCATTTTCAATGGTGGTTTCGACTATGTTTCTGATGTCCTTGTCAAGGGACATATGTGTACGTGATGCCAGCCGCGGTTCTTTGACAAAAAGTTATCCATAATAGCAAGCGATACTATTGTTGTGCGTTGGAGCAATGCATGTTTTGCTGGCGCATCGTGGTGGACGATAATGGTGAAAAGACAGAGGATTTTGGAATAGCAAACCGCGGGAAACATGTCTGTGCACGGTGCATGAAGGCGCTAGAGTTTTCGCTTGGCAACTAGTTTATGCAGAACCTTTAATTAAAAGCAGATAGAGCATTTTTCAGGCTGAAGAGTTTGGGGGATCTGCGCAAAGACTATGTTCTTGACAAATTTGTTGTTGTTCCTGAAGCCAATCAGGCTGCTACCGCTGGCGACAAGCCAGAGGGCAGCAAATGCCCATACTGCCCCGGCAACGAATCAATGACAGAGCCGGCGCTGCTTGCGCTGGTCGTCCAAGATGGCATGCTCCAGCGCCTCTCAGACAGCGAGGACAGCATCATCGAGGACTGGTCAGTCAGGGTTTTCCAGAGCAAGAACCCTGTGGTCGCAACAGGCGTTGCGACAAGCTACAGCGACAAACCTCTCTACAGCGAGCCTGCCTACGGGTACCATCAGATAGTCGTGGCGTCGCCAGATCACAAGCAGAGCCTCTCACAAATGTCAGTTGAGCAGTGGGGCAACGTGCTTGTCGTGATCCAAGACCGGGTAAGGTGGCTCTACACACAAAAGAGCGTGACATATGTCTCGATCTATGTCAACAGCGGGGTGGGCGCAGGCGCGCAGGTGGCGCACCCGCACCTGCATATCGTCACTTTTTCCACGATACCTCCAGTTATCGAGCTTGAGGCCGAAGGGTCGCACAGGTTCATGAACGAAAATGGTAACTGCCCTGCATGCAATATTATCGGCGTTGAGTCGAGCGGGCCGCGCCAGATCTTGGCAACGGATAGCTTCCTTGCATTCTGCCCTTGGGCGCCGACCTACCCGTATGAATTTTGGATATATCCAAAGAGGCACATCACGTCCTTTTCGAAGATAACGCAGAAGGAGATAAACGACCTTGCCCTCATGCTCCGGGCGACGCTTGGGGGCATGTCAAAGGCGCTCAAGGACGCACCGTTCAACTTAGTGTTCCACCTGTCGCCTGAGAAAAAGAATAGCCGGCAGATCCACTGGCACATTGAGGTGTATCCACAATTGAACACATGGTCAGGTCTGGAGCGGGGCTTTGGGGTTTTCGTAAACAACGTCAGGCCGGAAAAGTCTGCAGAAATACTGGGCTCAGCGAGCAGGAAAGAGCTGGCCGGGCTCGTAGGCATAGTATGATTTAATTACCAAACGGCAAATACAGTGCTCTAGTAATGAGGCTAAAGCTGGAGGAGTGGACGTCGCTTGCATCCCTTGCACTATCTATAATGTTTGTCGTCCTTTTGCTCTCATTTTACAATTTTTTGATAGGGCCAGAAGGTGAGGGTCCAGAGGCTGTGGTAGACCCAGGAAGTCTAGTACTTCAGGAAATCTTTATCTCGGGAGCGCCGAGCCTTGCACTGGCCGGCTTTGCATTTGGCATGGCAAAGACCTTTGGCACTAGGATAGGTGGCACGATGCTTGTAGCCTCTGGCGTTATAATGATTGCAGGTATGATAGCCGGAATCCCGCTATTGGCAAGGATCTCTGAGCAGTATATCGTGGGCGTGGTAGGCTACGTTCCCTACTTTTTCATGGCGGCCGGCGCAGGGGTAGCGGCAATGGGCGGTTACCTGATAGCTGCGACGAAAAGAAGGCCAATCAGCAGCGACTTGGATGATCTCCGTTGAGCGTCAGGGAGATAGATGTATCGCGCAGCCTGCTACCTATAAAGGTATCAGATAATCTCCAATCTGTCTTTGCCAAGGCGCGAAAAGAGGGCACGCCTGTGCTTGCGATAGTGACCGGCACGAAGCCGGACTTTTACAAGCAGGCACCACTTGTAATCGAGGCGGCAAAAGAAAACCTACCTGTCTTTGTCATAAACACCGGCCAGCACTTTGATGAGGTGCTCGGCTTTGGAATCGAGGAGTTCAACCTGCAGCAGTTCGTAGGCTGCAACCTCCAGATAAGGGGCGACTTGATGGAAAAGGCAAGCGAGCTGATAATCAAATTTGGCTCGTTTGGCCGGTACTGCAGGAAGAACTTTGGCACAGAATCACTCCTTCCAATAGTCCACGGCGACACGCTGGTGGCGGGCATCGCGCCACTTGCATGGGTGTTTGGCATGGGGCAGAAGGTCGGGCAGAACGAGGCAGGCCTCCGTTCCATGAGCCCCGAGGCGATCAAGAGGCTGAAAGTATGCAGAGAACCGACAAAAGCAGAAATACGCAGGTTCATCAGCAGCCAGTTTGACGGCAGGTGGTTCCTTGCAAGGGAAGAGCCCTTCCCAGAGCAGATAGATACATGGATATGCTCTGCCGGAACCCAGTTCTTTTTTGCACCCACCAAGCTCAACAGGGACAACCTCGTGAGGGAAGGCTACCCTGAGAACTTTGTCCACGTCGTTGGCAATTCAGTAGTTGATGCAATACATCAAAAGAGGAAGGAAAAGTCCCGCCAGAGCATCTTTGACCTCTACCCGCAGCTGGAAAAAGGCCAGTGGATAAGGATGGACATTCATAGGCGCGAGAACCTAACGCACCGGCGCTTTACCTCTATAATCGGCGGGCTGGTCCAGCTGATCAAGAACACTGACAAGAAGGTGGTCTTGGTCATGCTGAACGCAACAGTGTCTGCCCTGAAACAGTACAACCTTGAGTCAAAGCTGAAGGGCCTTACAGAAGAGCATCCTGATAAATTCATCATGACGCCGCTGTGGAAAGAATATGCAAACGTGATCGAATTCCTAGACAGCGGCCGTTGCTGGGCGGAAATGACTGATTCGGGATCGATGCAGGAAGAATTGCTGTATTTCCCGAAAGTAACTTCGCTGACAGTCAGGCTCAACACCGACAGGCCGGAAACGATATTTGACGCCAAGAGCAACATTCTGGTTCCGCCACTGAGCCCCAATTGGATAGCATCGATTGTCAATGAGGCGTACGACAAGGAAGAGGGGCTAGGCATGAGGCTGCGGCGCAAAAAGCAGATGTATGGAAGACCGGGACAGGTATCAAGGAGCATAATCAAGATAATCAAGAAAGAGTTTGAAAACGGCGACGCCAACTTTTACCCCTGGCTGCACCAGAGGCTTGGGCTCTGGAAGGAAGGCCAAGGCCTCGACTACATGTAGAGCTAGAGAGCGAATTTGGCCTTGCGGACGCCAGCACGCTTTCTCTCTGTTGCGGTCATGGAAAAGACATCTTTTATCATCTGCTCGTAGGCCTTGCTCATCGTCTGGTTCCGGCGCGACATCATTTTCTTTTGTGTTTCTATGGCTGAGCAGAGCTCCAATTCTGTGTTGGTCGCCCCGATGCTAGAGCCGTAAATGGTAAAGCTTGGCACGTCCTGCGCGACGAGGCCATGCAGGTGAGAAGAGGCGCCGATCCGCCTGCCGCTGTAAATGAGCGTGCCAATGGACGTCTTGGTCATGTCGGCAATGAACGACCCGATCTTGTTCTGGCCGGTGTCGACTTTGGTCTTGCCGCCGCCACTTGCCATCTTGATGTTGCCGTACGTCATTTTCAGGTCAGATGTAGTTGTCATGGCTCCTATGTTGACCCACTCGCCGACGTACGAATGGCCGATAAAGCCTGCATGCGTCTTGTTGGTGTGATCAGAAATTACAGAGTGCTCTATTTCACCGGCCACCCTGCAGTTGTGGCCGATATAGCTTGACTCTATTATTGTGAATTGCTTTACCTGCGTCATGCCTCCGATGTATGCCGGTCCGACTATCCTGCTCGTCGCGACATATGCGTCCGGGCCAATGTAGATGCCTCCTTGCCTTGCGTCAAGCACCGTCCCCTCTTCAACCGAGGCGTTCCTGGCAATTGCTATCGCGTGGTTGCCTGCAACCCGCACGCCGGGACCAAGGTCGCTTTCGCCTTGCATCTTGGATGTTTGCAACGCAAGCGAATTTTCCAGAAGGGTTATGATGTCCCAAGGCTCGAATAGCAGCCCCTGACTTTCTTCTGCCTTGAGCTTTGTCGATTTTTCAACGTCGAGTTTCCTGACATCAATGCTTTTTCCTGCCGCTACGCAGTCCGACAGGTACTCAATGCCCTTCCTACCAAGCCTTGCAACAAGCAGCCTGTCGCCGGCAGTTATTGCAAAGGTGTGGCCGACTTTCTGCAGGCGGTCTGGGAAGATCGTCCCGGGGTGTAGGAGGCCGTTAACAAACACCGTGTCGGCATCGATTGAACTTGGGTTGACCCTGCACCGGACGTGCCGCTCACCCGTGACGCCTGCCAGATATTCCCTTGTCAGCAGCACTTCAGGCATCACCTGATGCTCTTCAAAAAAGCTCCTTGCCCCGACCTTGATGTCAAACGTCGCCTTCGTAAGGGAGATTGGGGAAAAGTTCTGCCAGTGCGAGTCCTCAAACAGGGCTATGCCCATATCTAGATCTTGCCCAGCCTGCTTGCATACTGCTTGTATGCGTCGAGGTACGACTTTTTGTCGCCAATGTCAATAAAGCCAGTATCTATCCTGAAGCCCTTGACCGTCTTTTTTTGTTCCAAAACCTTTCTTACCGCATCGTCCATTCCAAACGACCCTGACTTGGGTATTATCTTCAAGAATTCTGGCTCCATCACGTAGCAGCCGATGTTTATCAGCCCGCTTATCTCCGGCTTTTCGCGCCAGGCGGTGACCTTTTCCTGCCCGTTTAAGTCAATAAAGCCGTACTTTAGCTTTGTTGAGTATTGCAGGAGCGCCATTGTGACAAACGCCTTTGACTCTCTGTGCTCCTTTAGCATCTTGCGCAGGTTAAACTCGTAAACAGAGTCGCCATAAACGCACACAAACGGCTCGTCGAGTAACTTTTCCGCAGTCTTTAGCTGGCCAGCGGTTGCAAGCGGTCTTTCTGATCTAGCGTATTCGATCTCGACTCCAAAGCGGGCGCCGTCCTCAAAATAGTCCTCGATCGTCCTGTGAAGGTAGCTGACGCAAATAACGATGTGGTCGATGCCGCCAGAGTTCTTCAGCCACTCGATGATGTATTCAAGAAGAGGCTTGTTGCCAAGCGGAAGCATCGGCTTTGGGATAAAGAACGTATACGGTTGAAGCCTTGTGCCCAGCCCTCCTGCCAAGATTACTGCCTTCATATGTTTTTCCTGTCCTTTTTCTACTTCTGCTATATATAAGGTAAAACCATGCAAGTTCAATAATTTTCCAGTATTGCCTTGATCTTGGTTACAACTTCACCCGGGTTCCTGCCAAAGACCGTTATCATGGGCTCCTTGCCAATGTCTCCCCTGTGATAAATGATATCGGCTCTTGGGTTCTTTGAGAGCGCCTGCATGGTCCCCCATGACACGCTTGATCCTTCTCTCTTCTTGATGCCCTTAGGCTCCTTGCTCCTATCGTAGCTGGACACAGTAAACAACGACTTGCATACATTCACCAGTTTATCGTTGAACCTGATGTTGATGACGGACCGGAAGGCGGGATTGACTTGCATGTACCCAATTATTGCAGATGCCATATGCCTTGATGCCCCAAACTCGATGTAAGAGGCTGGAACGGCGGTGTTGCCGATCCTGACTATTCTTCCCCGCACTCCTGCTACTTCTGAAATGTCTGTTGCATCAGGCAGCGCATAAGCAAAGTTCGTCTGCGTCTCGGGTATCAACTTGTAAAAGCCGTCAAGGGTGCTGACCTGCTCTACCGCCGCTTGGAGTTCTGCAATCACGCGGTAGCGGCTGGCATCGCGGTAGATTGCAGATAATGGGTTTGTGACTGGCAGACCCCTGCCCACCCTGACTGCATTTTTGATTGCGATGTGGACATACTCGTTGGCCATCCTGCATGCATCCTCCAGAGATGCGCCCTTGGCAAGGTAGGCGGTGATTGCAGACGAAAAGTTGCATCCAGAGCCGTGGCTTTCCTTTATTTCTATTCTCGGGTTCGTGATCTCTGTCAGCCTGCCCCTTCTATCCAGCAGCAGATCAGTAACGCTGGAAGCCCCAAAGTGGCCGCCTTTTACGATGACGTTTTCGGCTCCTAGTTTCTTTATTTTTCTTGCTGCTTCTATGCCGTCACTTTCTGTCTTGATTGTCATTCCTGAGAGCTTTTCTGCTTCGATCCTGTTGGGAGCCACCAGAGTGCAGATCGGCATCAGCTTTGACACAAACGGGTCAAATGCGTCGTCGCGGAGCAGACTGGCGCCAGTACCTGCTGCAAGAATGGGGTCAAGCACAATTGGAACTTTTGATTTTTTGAGTGATTGATAAATGACATCTATTATCTGCCTGCTATAGACCATTCCTATCTTGATGGCGTCAGGCGGCATGTCGGTCATGACCGACCTTATTTGCTGCTCTACCATTGCCGGCGAGACTTCGAATATCTCGGCCACTCTCTTGGTGTTCTGCGCGGTTATCGCCGTAATGGTGGTGCATCCGTAAACACCGAGGGCTGAAAAAGTCTTGAGGTCAGCCTGTATGCCAGCTCCAGCTCCAGAGTCGCTGCCCGCTATTGATAGCGCAATCTTCAAGCAGAGTGGTAAAAAGTGATAGACTTATTCAGTCTTTCCTTGAGAAGTCCTCCCTGCATTGATGTTGAAAATGCGACTGGTGCTAGAGGATAGTTTGCACGAAAAAATCTGTGTGCGGAGGGGAGAAGTAGCCACTAGAATTACAAAACTGTAGCATGATAGTTGTTATTCCAATGTGTAATATGTCAAACTTTGTATTTTGGAAAGAGCTTCCACAGATTTTATTACTGGTGCATCTGGGCTTAGCCGCGACTTGACTGGAAAAAATAGAAAACAATCCAGAAGAATGAGCGCAGTTTTTGGAGCAATCGCAATGCTTGCTGCTGCGGCAGCACTTGGCATTACTCCAACAATGCTGACGACAACCAGTGCATTTGCATGGGAAGACAACAACAAGTATCAAGCAGCCACAGTGGCAGAGGAAGTTGCTAAAGAAGCTGCAAATAATGTCCAGACGCCAGACAAATGGGATAATAATTTGCAAGTAGGCATACACAAGGTCCAAGATCAGATTGCTGATGCAGCACAAGAGATCAGTAATGGGAAACAAGGAGCTAACGAAGAGCAAGAGGCCAAGCATCAATACACGCCACAACACGAAGAAGAGTATCCTGCACAAGAAGATAAGAAGAATAAAGAGCAAGAATCAAACGAAGAATATCTTCAACATGAGGAGAAAGAGAACTATCCTGCAGAACAACAACACGAGTACCCCACACGTGAGCATGAAGAAGAGTACCCTGCAGAGGAACAAATGGAGTATCCGCCGCGTACTGAAGAATATCCAGTAGAGGAACAACAACATGCATACCCTCCACGACATGAGGAAGAATATCCTACAGAAGTTAAAATGGAATATCCTCCGCATGAAGAGAAAGAATATCAGACACAAGGAGCAGAGAGTGAAGAGCACACAATACAGCAAGAGAATAATAACAACAACAATGATGAAGGATGCAGCCCTAACTACTGGAAGAACAATCTTGCAAGTTGGGAAGTAACCAGATATAGTCCTCACCAGAAATTAAGTGAAGTAACAGATCTTGGCAACGCGATCCCATCCGAGTATGACTATACTTTGCTAGAGGCACTTGACACCCAAAATGGTGGCTATGATGCCTTGGCAAGAGAATTTGCAGCTGCCCTTCTCAATTCAGACCATCCCAATGTCAAGTATGCACTCAGTACAGACAAAGTAATACATAACTTTGAAGATGGCGCAGACCCACAAATCATTAACAGCCAAGAGTACTACAATGACAATGACATGCAGGAACAAAAGAATTCGCTATCAGATAACAACAGAGCAGGATGCCCTCTCTAGGTGTGGATCGCTACCACACTTATTTTTTAATATCACGAGTTCTAATTCTCCAATTCTCATCTGAACAATAGCTTCGACAAATGCCAAAAAATATGATTGCAGTAGCAGAAATCCAAAGCGATAAAAGGGAAAAATTGTTTGTAACCTTTCTCTGAGATTCAGCTGCATCTTCTGGTGGCAGACTCGATACTGCGTAAATATCCAATCTGTCACTGCGTTTCCAAATGACTTAACCTTGGACAAAAAACAAAGCATTATGGGACTAGACAACTACTTGCCAACTCTTGCAGCACTTGCGTTGGTATCGTTGCTGGTGCTTCCGCTAATGGCTGCCTTTGCTGCAACAATTTCTGGAACCCCTGACAACAATGTGATAAAAGGAACGCCGTATAGGGACACAATATACGGCTATGGCTCTTCCGACAAGCTGTATGGCGGTATAGGCGATGATGGCCTCTACGGGGGTTCGGGAAATGACTACATGCATGACATGTCGGGCTACGATACCGACAACCTCTACGGCGGCTCTGGTGCAGACATCATAAAATGTAAAGGCTACCAATGCAACGTGCACGGCGATTCAGGCAACGACTTATAGAAGGCATAGGCCACGGCGTCCTTTATGGAAACGACGGTGGTGACACGCTCAAACATGGCCTCGATCAGTACGGCGGCCTTGGCGCTGACCGCTTCATATGCGACCCCGCTGGCGACTCACTTCCATCATCGACTACCATCAAGAGGAGGGCGACGTAATAGAAAACCCTAATGCTTGTGCAGAAATATTGTCATTGTAACAATAATTTTTTGTTCTCTTCTTCTTTTTTCTTCACTGTCAGCGCGCAGGGTTTGTTTGACCTACTACAGGATGTAGTTGCAGAGACACACGCGCTTGCCGCAGCACGCGCACTTGCTACTGCCAGAGACAAATTCGCAATACTTGCTATGAGTTTCACAGAACACTGATCGCCCAGACTCGATTTCCTTTGTTATCGCCTGCATATGTGTGCCTGCACATCGCAATGAGCTTGGTTAATCTAAAGGGCAAGCTAATTTAGACATATAAGCTAGCTAACTTTAGTCATATTCTCTCCTCAGGTTTGCTTCGCCAATCGCGCAAATGTATATAGATTATTAACATAATCTCATCTAATCAGTAGAGTTTGGCATTATTCAAGACACCTGAGTGGGGCGTCAAACCGGTTGAGGATAGGCACAAGATGCTTGGCGGCTTTGATTACTTCATACTGTGGTCAAGCCTCGGCGTTGGGTTGCTGGTCTTTTCTGCAGGCTCGTTTCTCTCTGCCGCGAGCTTTGTGGATGCGACTCTTGCGATAATTATTGGGTCGGCCGCCGGCTCGATCCTCTTGGCACTTGCCGGCAAGATAGGCAGCGACTACGGGATACCCTCGCTCATTTCCATGAGGCCGTCGTTTGGCATCAGGGGCTCGTACCTGCCTGCTATACTGAACGTCATGCAACTCGTCGGCTGGACGACATTTGAGATCATGATAATGGCAAGGGCCGCCGAAATGCTCGCTGGGAGCGTGATGCCCTACTATTTCTGGGCCGCGATATTCGGTGCGCTCGTGGCGCTGCTTGGCATCGCTGGCCCGCTCAACGTAGTGAGGAAGTGGATCGGCAAGTTTGCAGTGTGGATAGCGTACGGCACCTCTGCGATAATCATAATCAACCTAATCAATTCTGCAGATATAGCGGCACTCGTTGCGTCACCGGGAGAAGGAATGTCGTTCTTTTCTGCACTTGACCTTGTGATAGCTATGCCCATTTCGTGGCTGCCACTCGTAGCCGACTACAACAGGTTTGCGAAAAAGAGCAAGAGCGCGCTGTGGGGGACATTTATAGGATTTACTATGACAAACATCCTGTTCTACTTTGGTGGCTTGCTGATCGGCACGCCGGATGTCATTGAAATCGTCATCGCAATACAGGCCATGTTTTTTGGATTCTTGATGCTGCTGCTCATAGTGGACGAAGCCGACAACGCCTTTGCAGATGTCTATTCTGCGGCCGTGTCAACGCAGGATATCTTTGCAAAAATAAACCAAAAGTACTTGGTAATAGGGTTCACCGCGCTCAGCGCAGTGCTTGCAATGGTGGTCTCTATCCAAGACTACGAAGTGTTCCTTCTCCTGATAGGCGCGATATTCGTGCCGCTCTTTGGAGTGGTGCTTACCGATTATTACATCATAAGGAGGCAAAAGTACACCGAACAAATGCTGTACGCGCGGCAGAACTGGCTGGGTATAGGCGTGCCTGCGATAATCGCGTGGGCCCTTGGAGCTTTGGTGAACTATATGCTGTCGCCCTTGTCGCCAATTTACCAAGAGCAGCTGCCGGCAACAGGGGCAACAATACCAAGCCTTGCCGCGGCTTCGCTCATATATATTGCAATAACAAGGATGCAGCCACAGGCAAACAAAACAGTTGCTAGCTCAGAAACTTGATCAGATGGAACAGCGTTGCGACTGCGACAATGCCAATTGCCACAGACTTGGAAAGGTTGAGCAACAGCTCTGGCAGCATCATAATGACTTATCCAAATTTGGGCAGGTATAACAGGAAAAAGGCAGCGCCTATGCTGGCCACCGCAGCGGCCTTGATGCGAAGATAAAGTATGAACCGCGACATTCTCTCAGTATGCATTGGGAGCACCCTGAACAATATACATGAGAGTCTGTATGCTCTCACTACATACAAAATGTCTAAAAACACACATGGCCGCCTCAAGCGCACTTGAGAACAAGAGACACCATAATTCACAAATATGAGTTATTGCTGGCATATCTCTGGACTATGAGAACAAGCTGCGAGAACTGCAACAAGCTAGCCACCAGTCTTATAGAATTCAATTCCCTCCTGCTGTGCCCCACCTGTTTTGACAAGGAAGTCGAGAGGATATCTGCAGCTATCGTTGAACCGTGATATCATCCGCTAGTTGTGGACTCGCAAGCAACGAACAGGAACTTAATTTATAAATAACGAGAATTGACTGTCCTGCTGCTGGAAATATATTATGAAATTGCTGGAATATCAGGGAAAGGAACTTTTTGATCAGTATGGAATCAGGATACCAAGGTCGCACCTTGCACATACTTTGCTGGATGCAAGGGAGGGCGGCAGAAAACTTGGCTATCCGCTTGTGCTAAAATCGCAGCTTACGGTTGGCGGGAGAGGCAAGGCAGGTGCTATCGTCAAGTGCAAAAGCGAGTCTGAGCTGGAGTCTAGGTTCAACGAGCTATTGCATAAGGAAGTCAAGGGTGAGCTTCCGCGCGGCATACTGCTTGAAGAAATGGCCGACATCAAGAAGGAGCTTTACCTTTCGCTTTTCCTGAACAGGAGCAAGCGCTGCTATTCCCTAATATCTTCTTCCGAGGGCGGGGTCGAAATTGAAAGCGCAAGAAACAAGGTAATGGTTGACGTTCCAATAGACGGCCTGACGGCGCATACCGCAGAGGAGACTGCATCAAAGTTGGGGCTAGATGGCAAGACCGTAGTGTCGTTTGTAGACTTTACGACAAAGCTATCAAGGCTGGTAAGCGAAAAAGAAGCCGAGCTGGCGGAGATAAACCCTGTCGCTATCCTTGGCGACGGCTCGCTGATGGCCCTTGACGCCAAGGTGATAATTGACGACAACTCGATGTTCCGCCATCCCGAGCTGAAAAAATATGAACACGTGTCAGAGCTGGAAAGGCAGGCAGAGGTAAGCGGCTTTTCTCTTGTTGAGCTGGACGGCAACATTGCAATAATTGGCAATGGCGCCGGCCTCGTGATGTCGACCCTTGACATGGTCTCTGATGCAGGCGGCAAGGCAGGAGCTTTCCTCGACTTTGGAGGAAGGGCCACCACCGAGACCATCTATGAGGCTCTGAAAGTAATAAGCAAGATCAAGCAAATTGATGCAATACTTGTAAACCTCTTTGGTGGCATTGTCAGGACCAATCTTGTAGCGCAGGCGATACTGGACGCGTACAAGAACAACCTGATAACCGTCCCGGTGTTTGCAAGGATCTCCGGCGCCGAGTCAGAGAAGGCGCGCGAGATGCTCAACGGCAGCAGGGCGAAGCTCTATAATACGGTCGAAGAGGCAATACAGGCCGCAGTCGCAGCGGTGAAAAGGTGAGATCAAAATGACAACTGTAGAAAAGACATTCAACATATTTGACATTCTCGTGGGAAACAAGGGCGACAAGGACTTTGGCAAAAAGCCTGTTGTCATACAGGGCATAACAGGCAGCTATGGCTCGACGCACACCCGCCTTATGAAGGCATACGGCACAAACATTGCCGCGGGCGTGACACCGGGTAAGGGCGGCCAGAATTTTGAAGGCACGCCAGTATATGACACGATGGCCGACGCAGTCAAGGCTACCGGCGCGCAGATATCCGGCATTTTTGTCCCGGCGCCTTTCTTCCTTAAGGCAGCCATCGAAGCGCTTGACAGCGGCATAAAACTGCTGGTTGCGATACCAGAGCACGTCCCAATAAGGGACTCTATAAAAGTCTTGGAGCACGCAAGGAAAAAGGGCGCGAGGATGGTGGGCCCGAACACACCAGGCGTGATCGTGCCGGAAGTGATGAAGGTAGGAATCATGCCAGCCCAGCCTTTCAAGGCTGGAAGCACGGTCGTGTTCTCCCGTAGCGGGACGCTCATGTATGAAGTCTCGTACAACCTGACGAACAAGGGCTACGGCCAGAGGCTGTGCCTTGGGATCGGCGGCGACCCGATAAACGGGACGAACCTCATAGAAGCTTTCGACCTTATCAGGGACAGAAGCGATGTTGACTCGGTCGTTGTTGTTGGAGAAATAGGTGGCGACGCAGAGGAGCAGCTTGCAGAATACATCATACGGACATCGTTTGACAAGCCAGTCATCGCCTACATTGCAGGAAGGGCAGCTCCCAAGGAAAAGAGGATGGGCCACGCCGGCGCCATAGTGTATGGCAACTATGGCTCTGCAGAATCAAAGGTAGCCAACTATGCCAAGGCTGGCGTGCCAGTGGCAAAACGCCCTGCGGAAGTTCCAGAGCTCTTGGCTAAAAAACTGCGGAAATAATGAGGGGCTTACTGCCCACCGCTCTCTTAGACAACACTGCTGTTGTTGGACTCGCTACTCCCAATAACATTGGCAGCAGTAGTAGTGTTTTCTTCTCCTACTGCTGCTGTGCTATTACTCTGGCCTTCTTCTGGGCCAGTGTTATAGACTGCAGCAAAGCCCAAAAGTAGTCCCAAGACTGCGAACGTCAGAATAAATAGTACCACGCTTGACCACATGGCAAGAGAGTCATGGCATTTGATTCATAAACATTTGGTCCGCCAGCGCTTGCATCTTGGACATATATATTAAAAAATGCGGCCGCACCATGTGCAGGTATTGTCCTCTGAATTGCGCTTTTGCGACCGGTGCATGGTAAAGACCCAACACGAGATGATTGAGGATCCAGAGACCATCTATACCTACAAGCGCAGAAGGCTTTATCGCTGCAAGGAGTGTGGACACAAAAGCTACAGGCGGGGACTGCGCCCAAGCGCAGAATCAGTCTACTGAGGGCATATGCACATGGACAATTCTATTCCAAGGTTGATCATAAAGCTCAAGAACGAATTTGTGCGCACTTACAGGGGGCAGAGCCTCCTTCGCGAAGTTCTGCCTCTGCCGAATTCAAGGTATCTTCCAGTCGATGATGATGTATTGCATTCTCTGCACCAGTTTGCAGCGGCCAACCTGATCTACTTCAGGTCGTATGATTCTGAAATTTCCGGGATCGCCTGCAAGGTCTATGAAGGCGATATCAACAACTACTGGTTGAACAGCAAGAAATACGACACGAGCTACCAGCCTTTCTACCCTACTTGGATACTGTCAGCCTTTGCGCTTGCGCATGGGGCCAAGTCGCTTGGCTTTGAGCAATTGGTTGATGTGGGATCCGGTGATGGCAGGATAGCATACTGCGGCAGGCTGCTTGGAATGGAATCGCATGGCATAGAAATAGACTATGACCTTGTGCAGCTCCAAAACTCGATATCGGCTGCAACCGGTATCAGATACAGCGCAATAAGGGCCGACGCTACGCGCTTTGATTACAAAACCTTGAAACTGTCAAAGCCTATCTTCTTTATTTCCGGACTCCCTGAAATGGGCGAGATGCTCGCAAACAGTGTGATATCGCAAGCCAAGTCGATAGAGGGGCTAATGCATAACAGCGCCGGTTTTAACTTTATGGGCAGCCACGTCATGAAGTCGTTCTCAAGAGATCAGACTGGGTGGGGCTGGGGAAGCGTCATCGCAAATCACGACCTAGAGCTTGTTGACACTGTCACTCTGCCGACGCTATGGACCACCGATCAGGTGGTAGATACGGCGTACGTGTATACGAGGTTCAAGAAGCCATAGACTCTGGGAACCTTTTGGGCATGGAAATGACAGGAGTCTGCTCAAGAGGCTTTTTGCCGATGTCAGACACTTCAGCTACGATCTTCTGGAAGCCCCTGATGTAATTTGCAGTTGAATACTTTTGAGTGAAGTAGCTTATCTGGATTCGCTCTGAAGCCGGCGCATCAAGCGCTGCCGCCACTGCTTCAACTGCCTGATCGAAGGTATGGAACTGGTATTTTGCCGGGACAAATTCTGTGTGCCCTCCAGTGTCAGGTACTATCGGGATGACGCCTGCGCTCATTGCCTCGACAGTAGATATCCCAAAGGGCTCGCCGGGTAGGGGGTGGAAGTAGGCCTTTGATATGCGCATCAGGCCAAGCAGTCTGTCAAAGCTGGCGTTCACTTCAAACCTGATAAAATCCTCAAGGCCATAGCACCTTACAAGGTGGCGCAAATAGTTAAAGTAGCTGGCGCCATCCGGCGAAATGTTGCCTACGATGTTCATGCGACTGCCCAGCTCATTTTGCCTGAGCAGCTTGGCAAAGTGGATCGCATTTTCTATCTTTTTGCTTGGATGAAATCGCGAAATAACCAGAATGGAATCGTCTCTGGCATCAGAGGAGAGAGCAGCATTTCGAAAAGTATCAACATCGACGGGCGGGTGCAGCACAGTCGAGTCCACACCATGTGTCTTGAATATTGCTTTGCGACTGAATTCTGAATTTGTAAGTACAGTCGAGTTTGTCATCATCTTGTTGCATGCATCCCTTGCAATCTCAAAGTACATGCTGCGGCACTTGGGAGTCGTGGTAGAGAGGTTCATGTTCTGAAGAATGTTGTAATAGCTAGAGTCGCCAGAGTCTATGAGCTGACCGGCTATGGGGTAGTGGCAGTAGGTTATTGCGTTATTTTTCGCAAAGTTGTGCCGAAAGAACGGCAGCATGTCGCCATGCGTATTTATCGTGACGCCATGGCTTTTGGTCCCGGCAATCTGGGACAGGCTCAGCGTCCTAATTCTCTTTACATCGCGGTCTATACTTGTACCATAAGCATCCCGTATCGATACAGCTTCTGGCTTTTCAAGGGTAACAAGTTCGACATCGATGCCCATAGCAGCAAGCGCCCTTATTGTGGCAACGGCTAGCCTTTCTCCGCCCCCTCGAGCATTTAGGCTAATGTGAACAACATTTGCAATCAAAGCACTAAATTTACGCGGATATTGCTAATTAATCGCTATATACTTAGTTCTTGGAAAAGATTGCAAAGAGTTGGTGATAAGAAACTTAACTAAGAAGATCCAACCGTCTTCTACGGCAGAGACAGGTTTGGCAAAATCTGGTTTATATTAACCTAGCCGGTGAGAAACAACGATTGGCCGAGAACCTTCTGACGATGCTCCTGTGGCTTGCGGAGCTGACCGGCGCAAGTTTCCTCCTCTCGTACGGGGCGGAGCACCTGTCAAAAAAGTATGGCGCAAAGTTCGTGGGCAGGACGCTTTTGAGCGTCGCAACTACCCTTCCAGAGATCGCGATCGTCATTTACGCTGCTGCTGACGGCCTTTATGGCACTGCGATAGGCGCCGGCCTTGGTAGCAACCTGCTGATGATGACCCTCGGGCTATCTATAATGCTTCTGATAGCCACAACGCGCCTATCAAAAGCGCCGTTAAAGGGGGTCGACGTCACCACCTTCAAACTGGACAAGATATTTCTGCTGGCTACTGCAGTCATTAGCGCAGTCCTCTTTATTGATGGCTATAACTTTATCGACGGTTTTATCTTTGCCGGCATGTTCGGAGCCTACCTTATCATGGCGCTGATGGAGATGAAGGCAGAGAGCAAGGCAAAGAAGGAGGTAGTAGAGGCGGGCAACCCTGGCCACAAGGTTGTCAAGGTCGATGGAGGCCTGCCTGGAAAGGGGCCGAACAGAGAAATGACAAAGGCCATGCTGGCTTTTGTGGCAGGCACCGCTGGCATCTTTTTCGGAGCCTCGCCCTTCATTGAGTCACTTGAAGGTTTCTCGCTTGAAGTGGGCGTCTCAGTTATCATCCTTGCCGTGATTATCAGCCCGATAGCCGGGGAAATGCCCGAAAAGATTTCGATGATGCTCCTTGCAAGAAAGGGAGCGGCGGGCGCGTCGATAGCGGTTGCAAACGTGTTGGGCTCAAAGATACTTAACAACACCCTTCTCTTGGCAGTGGCGGTGTTTGGAGCGATGTACCATGGCGGCTTTTACGCCAATATCGCCCTGAACCCTATATTGGAATACCAGATGATACTCGTGACCGTGGTAACCATTGGCGCCCTGATAATGATGTTCAAGAAGGAAATAGGACTAAAGGTGGGAATAATTCTAGCAGTAATGTACATTGTAAGTCTGTTCATACAGTTCCTGCTCCCGCAGGACCTGACCCTGCATTAAAATAATACTACCTACCATCGATATGTGTACGTACACATATGTTCTCAAAAGTACTTGTGCCCGTAGACGGGTCTGACAATTCCTTCCGCGCCCTTGATGCCGCGATTTCCCTTGCCAAGACTACGGGCGCCAGCCTGACTGCAATGCACGTGATAGAAAACCCGCCCACTGTGTACGTCGAATCCCAAAAATTGCTCAACGAACTGCTTGCCAAATACAGGTCCGAATCAGCCAAGGTGTTGGACAAGTGCAAGCAGAAAGCGGACGAAGCCGGTGTCAAGCTCGAGACTGTGATCGCTGAAGGCGACCCAGCATCCAATATCGCTGGGTATGCACACCGGGAGGGCTTTGACCTCATAATTATCGGCAGCCGCGGCCTTGGCAGGTTCAAGGAGATGGTGCTTGGCAGCGTATCGAACAAGGTACTGCACCATGCAAAATGTGGCGTGCTTGTCGTAAAATAGGTGGCGGTAGTAGAGTCAGATAGAGCTTTCCCACTGTAGAATGACCGAGCTGTCGTTTTTGTAGCTCTCTTTTCTTACTTCTTCGAGCTCATGCTCAAGCTCTGACCTGTGCGATTCGTGGGAAGGAGTGGATGCATGCAGCTTTGCTTGGCTGGCGTTCACTGCAATGCCGCAAATGTTGCACCTCAATTGCTCGTCGGCCATACGCGACCTATGGCTTGACAGGAATATAAAACAAACAGTAAGCCATTTATGAAATGGAGGCGGCAATTGATTGATGCAGACGGAAATCGCATCCGCCATTTTGGCGCGCCTTGCAAGCGTATCAAGTGAGGGTCCATCAGCGGTCAGCATGAGCCAGATCAAGATGTGGATAGTACCGCAAGAGAGCGAGCATGACCACGACTATAACATCAACGACAGCTACTTTGAAGTCCTGCTTAGCAGGACCATCGGCGACCTACTTGCAAAGGGATACATTGCTTGCTCCGTGCGCGACGGAGTAGAGGACGGTGACGGCCAGATGTTTTCCTTGACTGCCAAGGGTGCCAGGTACGTGGAAGAGCTGGCTGCTGCAAGCCTTGAGCAGTGACGAAAACATTCAAAAGCAACTGGTTGCTAAGTGAGCATTCGTCTGCTGGAGTGATGATGTATAGTGACTTCATCGAAAAAAGAACTAAAAGAGAAAGAAAATCAGGAACGCCTTGCACGCGCTATCGAAACCCTTGATTCTATTACAAAGAACAGCGACATCCAGAAGAGCATACGCAACATGATAAAGGAAGTGCTGCTTGCGCTCAAGGACGAAAAAGGCGGCAGCGTGTCTGTAAGGGCCGCTAATGCGATCAGCCTGCTTGACAACGCGACACAAAGCCCGCAGATGCAGTCGCACATCCGCACAATGCTGTGGCAGGTAGTATCGACGCTTGAAAGCATAAGGGAGTAATATTACCGCGCGTTTTTTACCGGCTTGACAGGCGGAGGCAGCTTTTCTAGCTTGTGAGTTGGGTTAGCAAGGTAATGTCTAGAAGCACCCTCGCCGCTAAGCACAATGTTACAGTGAACGCATCTGTACCTGATCGCCATATGTCTTGCGCGCAAATAGTGTAGTATGCACATGGCTAAAAACGCTATGGATATAATACTACAGAAAATTAGCGTAGGCGCACTATTTCCCTGTTATCGGGAACTCCTGACCTTATCTTGAGGCGCGAATAGATGGCGCTTGCCACGTTTTCGGATTTGCTCCTCTCACCGTGGTTGACCAACACGCGCTTTGGCTTGACTCTAGACACAAAGTTCAGTATCTGGTTGAAGTCGCTGTGGCCTGAAAAGCCGTCTATCTTTTGCGTCTGACAGCGGACGGGCACTACCTTGACCTTGCCCGTCTTGTCCATCATGCTGACTTCCGACATGGCCCCGTCAAGGACGCGCCTGCCAAGTGTGCCGTTTATCTGGTACGAGACAAACATGATCTTGTTCTTGGGATTTGGCGCAAGCTCCTTGAAGTACTCTACCGACGGGCCACCTTCAAGCATGCCGGATGTGGCCATCACTATGGCCGGGTTTTCATCGTTGAGCACGTCATCACGCTTGCCATGGCCGCTGATTACTGTGAAATACTCTGACTGGAAGGGGTTGATGCCCTGTGACACTGACTTGCGCACTTCTGATCCTAGGTAGTGGGCGTAGGACATGTGGATTGCGCTTGCTTCAGAGATCATGCCCTCGATATATATCGGGGACTCGACAAGCCTGCCTTCCCTCATCTCTTTTGCCATGACGAGCATTATCTCCTGAGCCCTTCCCACCGCCGGGACGGGGATCAATACCTTTCCTCCCTCTATCAGCGTCTTGTTTATCGATTCGGTGAAGCTGCGGTACACGACCTGCTGGTCAGGCATGACATCAGTGGTGTTGCCGTAGGTACTTTCTGTGATGAGCGTCTCTACCCTCGGGTACATCGACACTGCGCTGTCAAGCAACTGCGTCCTGGCGTACTTGTAGTCGCCAGAGTACAGGATGTTGTGCGCGCCAGAAATGTTCAGGTGCACAGTTGCGCTCCCCATAATGTGGCCAGCGTTCTGAAGCGTGATGGTGATGTCTGGCGAAATGTCAGTCGGTTTGCCGTACGGGAGCGTGATGCAATGCTTGATCACTTCGTTCACGTCTCTTGCCTCGTACGGCAGGTACGTGCCGTTGCTGTTTGCTATCTTGACCGAGTCCATTTGGAGCAGGGTCATCAGCGGCAGGGTCGGCTCGGTGCAGTAGACCGGCCCCTTATATCCATACTTGAAGAGCGCCGGCAGGAACCCTTGGTGGTCGATGTGGGCGTGGCCAATGATCACCGCGTCCAAGTCGTCAAGGTCAAAGTTGAACCAGTCAAGCCGCGGGTATGCATTAAGACCCGACATCTCTCCTGGGTTGATTCCACAGTCAAGCATCACCTTGCTCTCCGGTGTGACTACGATAAAGCAAGACCTTCCAACCTGCTTGACTCCTCCAAGGCAAAAGAGCATCACCTCTTCCTTGCTGGTCGACCACGACTGGGGCTTGGCCGAGCCAGGCTCGCTTACCGCCGCCTGCTGCTGGTAGTGTGCGCTGCCGTTCCCATTGCCGTTGCCTACCACAAGCGACCCTCTAAAGATGCGCTTGCCAAGCTTTTGCATAAAGTCTGTTCTCTCTTTTGCCGATCCCTTGAGGGTCGAGTGTATGGTGTTGATGCTGGTTGAGGGGATGTGGGGCGAGCGTCTGGTGTGCGCTATCCATCCTGTAGACTGCGCGATCTGCACTATCATGTTCGGGTCGATTGCCTCTGGCTTGCTGACTTCAAGCACTACTTCGCCAGTCGCATCATCGCAGAACACTGCAGAGACAAGCACATCTCTTGGCAACAGCTTGACTACGGCCTGCCTCGTCTGGTCTTCAGGCAGCCTGACCGATGGGTCAGTGCGTATGATGAACCTCTTTTTCAGAGTCTTTGATAGGGACGATAAATAATACGTAAGCTCGGTAAGTGCGAACTTGGCATTCTTTGTATAGAGGGCAATGTTGGGGCCCTCAAACCTCACAAGCGTTATCTGCGAGTCGGGCGGGATGGACTTTAGTATTATCTTGCCCACAGCCTCCTCGCTCTCGGTGGTCACCTTTGTGACCGAACTATCAATGTCTGCGGCTGGCCTGCCTCTCTTTTGAGGTGCTGCCTGTTCCTGTGCTATAATTTCGCCAACTTTCTCGTTCTTTTCCAATTCTCCCATTGTCGTTCGTCTGGCTATACCGCCAAAGTGCTATGCCCCATGGCTACAATAAATCGGATAAGGCACAAACCGGTAATAAGCCGAAGCTATATCGGCATTTCCATTATAAAAGCATTATTCGAAAGGCACGTAGGGAACCAGTATAGCCGCTGCTACTATGGCTACCATGACAAGCGTCAAAAGCATGTTTGCGTTCTTGGCCAACACCTTTGACTTTGCACGCTTTTCTATGAGGGCGCCGTACAGCTGGCCGCCGTCCAGAGGGCCGATAGGGAGCGCGTTGAATATGCCGACGTTAAAGTTGATGAACCACAGCCAGAACAACAGGTTGGCCACCGGCCCAAATACAAAGGAGTCGCCCAGAACGCTAGAGGTATATCTTGGGGCCATCACGTCAGAGTAGGGGACTACTGTCGGCTGCATCGTTGGCGGCAACAACAGTGCCAGCGGGTTTGAGCCAAACGCGCTCTTGTACCTGTCAAGGACTGGCTGAGCGTCTGGCGAAAGGGGAGTAACGTCGACTCCCAATATTCCTCTGCCCGGCTCCACTGCAGCCGGCAGAGTCACCTGCCGAGTTATGGTATTGTAGGACTTGTCAACCCAAGTTATATCGATGGTCCTGCCAAGGTTGTCCCTGAGCAAAGGCCCCAAGTCTTCGATGGCTTCGACCCGTTGGCCGTCCACATACTGTATGACTGACTGAGGCTGCATCCCGATTGATTCTGACAGAGATCCACCGCGCACATTGGCGACCATCACGCCAAACTGTGGGGCATCTGGATCAGGCGGAAGCGGCGTAAGCGTCGAAACTACCAAGAACAGTGCAAACAGCGAAGCGCCGGCCAGTATCATGTTGTTGAGCGGGCCGGCTGTGAGCACTGCACTCTTTTGCTTCAGCGTCGCCTTGTTCAGCTCATCCCTTTCAATGTTGACAAAGGCGCCTATGGGCAGACCAAGGAACAGCACAAGACCAGTCGAGTCAACTCTGATGTTATAGACGCGGGCGACAATGCCATGTCCTGCTTCGTGAATGATGATCGTGATAATGAGTGCTGCCCATCCATAAGTTATCGGCAGGAATGGATTGAGGCCGGGGATAAGCAAGTTGGCCTGAGGACCTACGTCGGCTACAGCACCCCTTGCAGTGGAGTTGGAGAACATGATCATGAGCGAACCTATTATGAGGAAGATCGCAAGACCTGTTATCGCTGGCATCAGGTACGTGTTAAAGTCTGCATACACTTTGGCCGCACGCCATTTGGCGACCCTGTCAAAGAACTTAAGGCCAAAAGGAGTGTGGATAAGTATCAGGGGGAGTTTTACTTCGGCACGCACTCTGCTCTTTTGCTGTTCCAACCGAGTGTATATTATGCAGCCTCTGTATTTAAATCAAAGCATCCTCTTGTTGCATACAACAACAGCTAGACGCCACTGCTCTCTGTCTTTTGTATTTCGATATAGACCTTGTCGCCGACCTTGATGCCCATATCCTGGTACTCCCTCATGCTCAGCTTTATCGTCGGGGACTCTGTCAGCCCTCCGCCGAGCCCGGGAATATTTGCCATGACCTTGGGCATGTTCTTCATAAGGTCTTCTATCGAATTAAAAGTCGCCACGCCTGAGCCAAACGGGTTCATGTTGGGCCTATCGGGCTTGTACTCTTTTGGGTCGTTGAAGGTGACATAGACGTACGGGCTTCCGTCCTGTGACGCCTCAATTCTGGCGATTATGTATTCCCTTCTCATTTATGGCGTACCTTGCACAGAGGGACTTATTTGCATATCTAAAAAGGCGGCTGGAAGACCCTGTTGCAAAGGGGAGCAGGGTCCGTCCAGAGGAATCACGGTCTGGTTTCGGAAGGGCGGTTTTTACGATACTGGTTGGCAGGATTTGCAATAAAAAGGTCGTTGATCATTGGTCTATTGTCTGCCTCTAGCAGCAACTAACAACAATTGTGTCAACAACATTTTTCTCCTACGACAGATACAGAACTCTGCTCCTTGACTTTGTGCTGACAGGCCAGTTCCATTCGCACCAATGCCCAAAATGCGGGGTGGTATACGACTGCGACCAGCATGGTTGCCTGAAGTTCCAGAGGGGCTGCGACAGGTGACCGTTCTCACTTTCACTCTTAACATAAAGTCTACATTAGAGGATTGCGCACCGATCTCGTGCTTGCAATAGATGCGGCCAGCGTCACCAAGATATATAAGGATGCCCGACAGGCCGCGCTGTCAGATGTTTCGCTCAAGGTAGAAGCAGGCACAATTTTTACGCTGCTTGGAAGGAACGGGGCAGGCAAGACTACCTTTGTGCGCATGTGCGCCACGCAACTGATGCCAAGCTCTGGCAATATCCGCGTGCTTGGCTACGACGTTACAAGCCAAGCAAAGCAGATACGGGAGCTCATTTCCATCGTGCCACAGGAGGGCCGGCCCCTCAGGGCTCTGACGTCTTGGGATCACGTCTACAACTGGCTCCAGATAAGGGGTGAAAACAAGCAGACTGCCAAAGAAAAAACAGAAGAGATCCTGCGCAAGCTCGAACTGTACGAAGCGCGAGACAAGCCTGCAATGAATCTATCAGGAGGTATGAAGCAGAAAATTCTGGTTGCGATGGCGATGGCTACTGACGCCGAGCTTTTGTTTCTAGACGAGCCCACCATCGGGCTTGACCCAGTGTCAAGGAGGCAGGTCTGGTCTGCTATAAAGGACTGGAAGAGCAAGGGCGGCTCGATACTGTTGACGACACACTACATGGACGAGGCAGAAATGCTGTCCGATTATATCGTCATTATCGACAGGGGCACGGTGATCGCGCAGGGGACAATCCAAGAGCTGCGCAAGGTGATACCGCAGAACATTAGGGTGGACATTGCGCGGGACGGACTTGACGTTGACGTTCTAAGGTCGTACGGCTCTGTTGTCGACACGGGAGCCGGGATGCTGCGTGTGTTCACATTCGAGTCGGCTGTTCGGGAGCTGTCCGAGCTTGCGCTGCGCAAGAACCTTGCATTCACCGTTTCGCCGGTAACGCTTGACGATGTGTTTGTCTACCTCGCAGGAGGCGGCATTGGAGATGACCAGAATGGCAGAGGCTAGCATGATGCTGCCCGTAAGGCAGGCGTTTCTCATCGCCTACATGACGGGCGTGCTGTGGCTGCGGAGGAACCCAATGTCACTCGTTTTCACAGCCATAAGCCCATTTTCGCTTCTGTTTGTGCTCTTTGTCATTAGTGGTGGCCAGTACACTGACTTTGCAGTCGCAGGAAGCCTGGTTATGGCGCTCGTGGGCTATGGCCTTGCCCTCGGGCAAGACATCTCTTTCTACAAGACAGAATACAAGGTGCAGGATGTGTTTGTTGCGTCACCTGTGTCGCCGCTGACCTATATGATGGGACTTGCATTATCGGAATTGCTGTTTGGATTGCCCGCGCTAGTCGTACTGGCATCCCTTGTCATATTCTTTGGCGCGCCGATATTTAGCATCCCGCTGCTTGTCGCCACGATCCTGCTTATCTGGGGGTCAATGTCGGCGATAGGATTCTTCCTTTCATCGCATATGCTCCACATGCGGAATGCGACACAGGTCATTTCGTTTGTCAACGTGATACTGGCGATCCTGCCGCCAGTGTTCTACCCAATAGACATCATGCCGCCGGCGCTGCAGCCACTTGCCTATGCTATGCCTACTACCCATGCATCGCTGATAATCCAGTACATCATAGGCATGGATACCTTGCCGGAAGGGTGGTCGCTTGGCTTTGGCTTTACAGTGCTGATTGCCTACTTGGTTGGCTTTGTCGCACTGGCAAAAACTAAAGCTATCTGGAGAGAGAGCTAGACTATTCCCAAGGGAACACGATCCACCTGTTGTGGTCGAGTACCTTTGCCGTTATCCAGTGTCTCTTGTACCTGCTCATGCAGAACGCAAAATCGCAGTTGAATTCTGTCAATGCATCTATCACCTTATGATAGGTGTCGCCAGTATCGTAAATATTATCAATTACCAAGTACTTCTTGGCAGTGTCTAGAACTGGCATATCTGGCTTTATCATAGTCTTGTTGCGCACCGGCACGAACTGAATGATGTCAAGTCCTAGTTAGCGTGACAACAGCTTTGCTGGTATGATGCCTCCATTAGTGATACCAAGGATGCCGTCATATCTTGCGCCTGACTTTTCTACCTACAAAGCAATTTCTTTCACCAAGCGTTCTATTTCCTACCATCTGCAGAATTCCTTTCCTTGGTACGCCAGATTGCCTTCCAACAATCGTTGGAAAGTACATCTTGAATTTTAATTAAGAGGTCACGGTGGGATTTGGACCCACGACCTGCTGATCTCTTGACGAAGTTTACAAGTCAGCCGCTCTGGCCAGGCTGAGCTACGTGACCTCGTGCGCTCTAATGGTACTGCGTTTTATTAATTAAACGGCGTTTCTGGAAAAGGTTAATCTACGGCTTGGATACTCTAGTTACCAGAGTTGGCGCACACGGTAAGAACAAGGCGTGATAACCTCAAGCTGCTTTCCTTCATGATAGGAGCTGCAGTATTCTTTGTGGTGACGCTCTTTATCTCATTCTTTATCGTGATAGTAGCTCTCAATAATTCCGACATCCCTGGCGAAGACAAGCCAAACATGTTCATGCTAGGGCTGATCCCACCATCGATTGGAACGTTCCTTTTGTTCACCAAAGTTTTTGGCCGGTTCATGTAAAGAATGTATTTAAATCGCATGAATCTTTGGGAACCTGTGCCAAAGTTCGTAGTGCAGGTAGTGATTGAAAACAAGCCCTACATCAACGACCCTGAAGGCGAGACCATACATCGCGACCTTGTTGTCAAGGGCGGCTATTCAAACGTGCAATCTGTGAGGTCAGCAAAGATGTTAAAGATGGTCGTGAGCTCAAAATCAGAGAAAGACGCCGAAGCGATCGTGAAAAAGCTATGCGAAGAGCTGCGCATATTCAACCCTGTCGTCAGCAACTGCACTGTCAAGGCGACTGGCACTGCCTAGTATTCTAACACTTTGATCTTGCTCATGCTAACGGCTTGGAATCCTTCCACATGTACTCAAAGTAGTCGGAACACCACTCGCAGAACATTGGGTCTTCCCATACGAACATTGTGTTCATGTCGACCTCTCTGTATTTGGAAACGCAATGGTTGCTTCTTGGCTGTCAGCGATGAAAAGAGCGACGCTTACCCACTCCATCATCTTCCTTTCAAAGATACCTTTTGAAATCAATTCATTGATCCTTTGCATGATGTTTTCAATTACATTTGTCGGCAATATTGTGTTATGGCCGACTAGCGAGGAAATTTTGACTCCGTTATTAGCCCTATCAATGAGCATCTCGTCTTCCCTTGGCCAAGCCTGAGATACGATTATTCTCAGCGAGTTAGTTGATGATGACTGGAGCTTTTTCAAGCTCTGAAAACAGCCGTCACACTGCTTATCGTCCTGCAATTTTCCAGAGCACCAATTCTCTGAAGGAACTTGGCAGGAAGAGCATCCACAAGGATATGATCTTAAAAGAATTTTCTGTTCTTCTTCATGACAAGCAAATCTGGAACCTGCTTCATCACTACCATGCTATATTCTGTCACATAGAACATGCCGTCAAGCCTTTTTACAAGACCCTCCTGCGAAAGTCTGTTCAAATTTCGATGTACATCCTGAACGGTAATGCCAAGTTCCCTAGATAGAGAACTGAGCTTGGCCGGCTTTTTGCTCAGCGAAGAAAGTATGGAAACCTCGTTTCGCTGGCAAGCCCCATAAACAACTCGGAGGCCAGAGAACGCTCCGATGAGGCTTCCATGTGTAAATATTCTACAAGTGATAATTAAGATTTTCATTTGTATATCGCAACCGTCTATATATTCTGCATATGAGCACAAAAACTCCAGAACGGGCTTCTTAACCAAGAATTATGAAAGTTGACTTGTTAAAAGGTTGAGTGAATCTGCTAAAGAGGAAATATCATTGACCTTGTGCAGAGATCGTGCATGAGCGAAGTAGTAGAAATAAAGGATCAGTTCTTGGAACTGCAACAGAAATACTGGCAGTACCTTCCAAAAGTGGACCCAGCACTCATAGATGACCTTCTCCTTCGCCAGATGGAGAACCCAAACGTCGTCCCAATGTATTTGGTCGAAGTGTTTACAAAGCCGGGTCTAAACGTCGAAGTCCGAAGTTACATAATCGGCAAGACAGGCATGAGCCTCGCCATCTATGATAACTACACGCATTACGTGACAAACCAAAAGCTGACGCTGGAAATGCTCAGAGATATCCGACTCGGAGTGATAGAAGTCACAGACGAATTCACTGGTGGCCTTGGAAACCATCGGCGCCATCGCCAAGCATCCAGAAAATAGAAGCTGCGCCAAAAAGTGAAGAATTGCCGACAAGAAAGGAGAGCACCAGAATAGTCGCATATACTGCGGCGGGAATAATTGGTGAAATAGCACTTGCAGGCTTTATAATAAGCGGAGGCGTCCTGCCTGACGCTAATGTTAGCCAGACCATACCGCCCGGATTGGAGCCCGGATTTTTGCACGGTTATGTCGATGGTCCCGGCGGTCTGCCTGCCATAGGGGCGACAGTATTAGCGGTACAGCAAGGAACAGACTTTGCGGCAAGCGCATTTGTCTTTGTCAACGGCCAGTACTTTATAGATGTGCCGCCTGGCACGTACATAGTCTATGTCGCCTACCCAGACGGAACGGACAAGATTGCTACAGTGGAAGAAGAGGATCAAGCCTTGAGCTGAACTTTGAATACTGATGCACAAAAGAAGGAGGTCTGATTGGAGATATGAAAACAAAGTGCTCTACTATACAGCGGCTGCAGCTACTGCCATAGCAGGCATACTGCACCTGATGTTGGCCCCAAACATGCTGAATTTTAACCCAAATGGTACTACGCTCTTTTTCGTGGGAGGAGCTGCGCAGGTCTTCTTCTGGGCCCTGTCTATGGTGCGAAGATGGGTATGGGTATGGGATTGGAATTGGCGGCACGGTGGTTCTGATGGTGATCTGGGTAATTACGAGGTTTCCCGGCAATCCGATAACTGGCAATGGAAGTAGAGTCAATGAAATGGCAATGATCGTGGAAGCGATGCAAGGAGCATTCATTGGGCTGGCAGCTGCAATACTCGTGATCGAATCACAGATGAAAAACTGGACAAAAAGACCACGTCAAACTCGACCTGAAACCTATCTCTTTTTCTATTTAGTGTTTTTATTATCTTCATGCTCTATAGCAAAGGCATCGTCCAAGCTGCTACTAAAGTCGCCCAGCGCTCCTTCAAGCAATAGCGTTGTCCTCAGATGTTTTGCAAGATCAGTCACGGTGATTATGCCGACCAATTTTCCGCCGTCCATTATTGGAAGCCGGCGTATCTTGTGATTTACCATCCTCTGCACGGCGACTTCTATAGGCGTCTCCGGGTCGGCAGTTGTCAGTATCTTGGACATGATGTCACCTATTTTCACCTGCGCGATCGGCAGTTCTTTGGCGCATATCTTTTTGATAAAGTCACGCTCGCTCACGATACCGACAGGCTGACCATCCTTGACAACGAACACGGAACTGATGCCCTTTTCTGCCATCGTCTTGGCAGCCTCCAGTGCCGACTTGTCATGGTCTATCATGACTATCTGCTTTGTCATGATGTCGCGCACTACGCCTGTTGTCATGCCAATTTCCAAGAATCAGCCGAAGATAAAAACAATGCTGTCATGAACTACTACTGCAACTAAGTGCTGGTGCGGAATTCGCTAATCTGAAGATATTAATACGAGCTCTGGCAAGTGTCACTCGCAGTAATGGCAAAGATTGGAATTGTTGTTTTCCCCGGCAGCAACTGCGACCGCGACGTTCACCACGTTCTAAACAACGTCATAGGCGTCCAAGCAGACTTTCTGTGGCACACCAAGGACCGGATCAGCAGCTACGACGCAATGATAATCCCCGGCGGCTTTGCTTTTGGCGATCGCCTGCGGGCAGGCATCATCGCTGCCCATAGCCCAATTATACAAGAAGTGAAAAGGATGGCAAAGGACGGCATGCCCGTGCTTGGCATCTGCAACGGCTTTCAAATCTTGGTCGAGTCTGGTCTCTTGCCGGGTGCCCTCATGATGAACGACTCACTCCGGTTTGTGTGCCGGTGGACAAAGGTCGAGGTCAAGAACAACAAGACTCCTTTCACAAGCCAGTTTGCACCAAAGCAGACATTTGCCATCCCGGTGGCACATGGCGAAGGCCGCTACATGGCCGACAGCAAGATAATAAAGGATCTAAAGAAAAAGAACCAGATTGTTTTGCAGTATTCCAATGATGACCCCAACGGATCGACCAACCTCATTGCGGCGATCTGCAACGAAGAGGGCAACGTTATGGGCATGATGCCCCACCCAGAGAGGGCGAGCGAAAGCATCCTTGCAGCAGAAGGCGCAGGGAACGACGCCATCACGATTTTCAGGTCACTTGTTTCCAACCTGAAGCAAAAGGCGATTGCATAGATGGGCGTCCTGACAAAGCAAGAGCTCGACTACCTCGAAGAGAACCTGAAGCGCAAGGCAAACGAGGTCGAGCAGGATATTGTCGGCGCTGAATGGTCAGAGCACTGCTCGTACAAATCATCGAAAAAATACCTACGGTTATTGCCTACAAAAGGCAAGCGCGTACTGGTTGGGCCCGGCTATGACGCCGGGGTTCTTGACATTGGCGACGGCTACGTCCTGACGGTGCACATTGAAAGCCACAACCACCCGTCGGCAGTAGAGCCCTTTGGCGGCGCCGCCACCGGCGTTGGCGGCGTGATACGCGACATCATGTCCATGGGCACCAGGCCGATAGCAGTGCTCAATGCCCTGAGGTTTGCGCCGATAACTGGCAAGAGCAAGGCGGTCGCAAAATCAAAGTGGCTGTTCAAAAACGTCGTCAAGGGCATAGCCGACTATGGCAATTGCATCGGCATCCCGACAGTCGGGGGCGAAATCGAATTCGATCCGTCGTTTGAGGACTATTGCCTTGTTGATGTTGCATCCATTGGGTTTGGACGCAAAGAAGACATTGTCGCAAACCAAGCTGATGTGGGCGACGTAATTGTGCTTGCAGGCGGCTCGACCGGCCGGGATGGAATCCATGGCGCGTCGTTTGCATCAAAGGCGCTTGAAGTGGAAAACAGGTCGGCCGTCCAGATTCCTGATCCTTTCCTTGAAAAATTGCTGCTTGAAGCAACCATGGAAGCCGTAAAACAGGGTTGCATCAAGGGCATCAAGGATCTTGGCGGCGGGGGGCTCTCATGCTGCCTGTCTGAAACTTCAGACACCCTTGGCAAGGGCTTTGACGTAGAGCTCACAAGAGTGCGCGCAAGGGAAAGTGGCATGACTCCAAACGAGCTAATGATTTCAGAATCGCAGGAGCGCATGCTCTATATCACAGATAAGACACGACTACCTGCATTACAGTTGATCTTTGACAAATACGAGATCAGCTATTCGGTACTTGGCGAAGTGCAGGGGCACCGAGATCTTGTTGTCAGGCACGGTGGCAGGGTGGTGGCAAAGATGCCGTCGCACCTTGTTGCGCATGCTCCGCTTGCAGACAGGGCTACCAAGCGTCCCGCGTATCTTGATAGATTAAAATCATCGGTAAAGCAGCCGAAAATGCCTGCGAATCTTGGCAAGACGTTGCTGTCACTCCTCTCAAACCCGACAATAGCGAGCAAGAGCTGGGTCTATCAGCAGTATGACCATGAGGTAGGGGTGCGGACGGTGGTCAAGCCAGGTATGGGTGACGCCGCAGTCATGAGGCTTGACAACGGCAGGTTTGTTGCGATAAAGCTGGACGGTAACTCAAAGCACTGCTACCTTGATCCATATCAAGGCACTCTTGGCTGCCTTTCCGAAGGCTGCAGGAACGTCATCTGTGCTGGCGCCGAACCTATCGGAGTGGTGGATCACTTGCAGTTTGCCAGTCCAGAAGACCCGGAAATCTACTGGACATTCACTCAGGCGATAAACGCGATTGTAGACTATTGCAAGTTCATGGATGTTCCGGTTGTCGGGGGCAAGGTGAGCTTTTACAACGAAACTGCCAAGGGGCCGATCAAGCCGTCGCCTGTCATGGGCATGCTTGGCCTGATTGAAAACGAGTCGCAGATCACCCGACCTAGCCTGTCATCCGGCGACTCGATCTTTATCATCGGAAATACAGCCCCTGAAATGGGCGGCTCTGAATACTATGAATATGTTCATAACATAACTGGCGGGCCGGTTCCAAAGGTCAACTTACAGGTCGACAAGCAGAATAGGAACACCGTTCAGAGCCTGATAAGGAGCGGGCTCGTTACCTGCACACACGATTGTTCCAAGGGCGGCCTCGCAGTGGCACTTGCCGAAATGGCGATAGCCGGCTCAACTGGCTTTAAAGTCGATCTTGACGCAGTTCCAAACTCGTGCGACAGGATGGATGATCTACTGTTCTCTGAATCACATTCCAGGTACATCGTTGGCACAAAAGAGCCGGAGAAGGTCCGCAAGGCACTGTCGTCGGCAGGCGTGACCTTTGCACAGATAGGAAGCGCTACTAGTGCTGTCAAGTTTACCAAAGGCAAGAAAAAGGTAATCAGGCTGACCCTGAAGCAGTTGCAGACAAGCTTTTACTCGCTTGGAAAAGTGATGCAGCGATGAAGATACATTTTTTAACGCTTAGGGCTAAACCTAGTACATCTTGTTGGGGTGGCGGCATTGGTTCATGAAAACTGCGGCGTAGTGGGCATATTTTCGCTTGATGGACACAACGTCATACCTTTTGTAATAGATTCACTGCGCGCTCTCCAGCACAGGGGACAAGAGGCGTGGGGCATTGCAGTCCCCGGCAAGTCGCCTTTCCGGAGACTGGGGCTCATTTCCTCTGCAGCGGCCGAGTTTCCGACGGTCGTGAAAAAGTACAAGTCCCATGCAGCAATCGGCCATGTAAGATATTCGACGCTTGGCAAGAGCACGCTTGAGAACGCCCAGCCGCTCAAGGTAAAAGACCTGTGCGTGGCGCACAACGGCACCATTGCCAACGTAGAAGAGCTGTCGGGCATGGTAGGCGGCTGCACGTTCACTCCACAGACAATGAGCGACACGCTGGTTGCAGCCCAGCGCCTCGTCATGCACCTTGCAGACAAGGAGGACATGGCAGAGGCGATGCACATCTTGAAGGGGGAGATGGTCGGCTCGTTCTGCTTTACATTTCTGACCGATGGTGGCTCTGTATATGCGGCAAGGGATCCGCGTGGCTTCCGCCCACTTGTCCTTGGCCACCACCGCGAGACCAACACCTACATGGTGGCTTCAGAGTCGTGCGCGCTGGCGGCAGTTGGCGCGCAGCTCGTGCGCGATGTCGAGCCGGGCGAGCTTGTAAAAATGAGCAAAGGCGGCATCAGCTCGCAGCAGTTTGCAAACGAAAAGCCACATGCCCACTGCGCGTTTGAGTACACCTACTTTGCGCACCCTTCTAGCATAATGGAGGGGATCAATATTTATGCCGCAAGGAAAAGGATTGGACAGTTTCTGGCGAGAAAATTCCCGATAACAAATGCAGACGTTGTAGTTCCAGTGCCCGACTCGGCAAGGCCCGCAGCACTTGGCTACGCGCAAGAACTTGGATTGCCCTTTGAAGAAGGCCTGCTCAAGGACAGATACAGCAGAAAGGGCTCCATGAGAAGTTTCATCGAGCCGTACCAGAGCGACAGGGTCGAGATAAACAAGGGCATAATACCGATCCAGGAAGTGGTCGAAGGCAAGCACGTGATAGTAGTTGATGACAGCATCGTGAGGGGCACGAGCTCGGCAGAGATAATCAAGACGCTACGCATGGTCGGGGCAAGCAGGGTCAGCCTCGTTGTCACATATCCGCCTATTCGCTACCCGTGCTACGCCGGCATCGACTTCCCTTCGCAGGAAGAGCTGGTCGCCTACCAGCACGGCGTGACTGAAGACTCTAACGCGACTATAGGCGCGCGCGTTTCTCAGGTGATAGGCGCAGACCATATTGCATACAACGATACTTCCAACCTTGCAAAGGCAATCGGCATGCCAGAGGAGGAGCTCTGCTTTACATGTTCCACGGGCAACTATGCGCCCCTTGGTATCAGGCCGGTGTTCAAGTCAAGAATCCAGATGAAAGGCGAATAACCACTTGCTTATTCGTTGTCTAGCCTAAGTATTCTTTCTGGAATTAACTGTTGATGCAGCAAAGCCTAGTCCAAAAATTGGAATAAAGACTGCCAATATTTTTGTGGCAATCAACTTGTCTTATGCACCCTTGGCTATGAGTACAAGAACCTTGTGCTATTAGCACTTGTATGTAATTTATACAGACTAGGCAGAAAACACGACTAGCTTAGTTTGATGGTGATCAGATTTTGTTTATGAACGAGCCTTCATCAAAAATAGTACTACATCTTTCGCGGTGCCAATATTTTGAATTCTCCCACAGCTTTAGCATAGGGTGCTTGCAATAAGGGCAACAGGCGGCGGTACTTTCCTTTGACCTAGGGATAAGAGCCATATTATTATTGCTTGCTCCTTCTTTTTCTAATAATGGATAGGTTGTAAAATCTTGACAACAGAGTCTCATGATAGACAAATCATCAACGAAATTTTTTTGCTGATTGATAAACAACCATGCGCCTTTACGGCCTGATTCCACGACTCATTATTACCGACCCGTCGTTTCCTGCACTTTTGGAAGGGCGATCAAACAAGCCTACTTGCAGGTATGAAGCAACAGGGGCCGCCACAGATGATCGAGTATATACATCCACAATCTATGATAATTGCTTAAATATTCTTGAGCCATATTCTCTTTCAATGCGCCTTGCGTTCATCGTGGCAGCTGCTGTAGGAATCGTCGCAGTAGCCCTGATCGCAATGTTTGCCTCTGCACTTCCGACAAAAGATTATGACCTGAGCGTGGATGCGCTCAAGGACGAGCAGTCGCTTTATACCAATAGCCGCGTTATAGTCAAAAACATCGGCAGGCTGCCGCTCACAAATGTACTGGTAGATTATGGCGGTGGCCAAAAGGAACCGGTAATACCGGTACTCCAGCCGGGCAAAACCATGAACTTCTCTCCCCCGGAAGGGGTGCAACTGGACCGCGTCACGGTCACAGCCGAGCCCGGGATAGAGATAGTGCAACCATATCGCAGCCCGATAAAGCTGCCTGGCATGATAGGCTCCTGACTGCGTTTAAATAATGTGAAGACAAGTACCTGACTGGGATGCAAGAAAGGGATGCTCACTCTGACAGTGAAATAATAAAGTTCTATGATCTGAAGAACATTGCAGTGGTTGGTATGTCCAAGAACGAGGGCAAGGCCGCACACTATGTTCCAAAGTACCTTATAGACCATGGCTACAACGTTATACCGGTAAACCCGACTGCAAGCGAAATCCAAGGGCGCAAGTCGTATCCTTCAGTCAGCAGCGTGCCACACAAGGTAGATATCGTTGATATTTTCAGGCCGTCGGAGGACGTGCCTGCAGTTGTAGAGGATGCCCTGAAAAAGGAGGGCATCAAGGTGATCTGGATGCAGGAAGGCATCTACAGCAAGGAGGCCGAGCGCATGGCTAAGGAAAAGGGCATAGAGGTGGTCTACAACAGGTGCATGCTAGCAGAACACGAGCGATTGTTCGGAGACTAGGTTAAATTATTATCCTATTCAACATTGAATAATGGCTGAATGTCAATAGACAGGGTATTGGAGCGAATCATGCTGGTTCTGGAAGAGCTGGAGCGCAGTGAAAAGATCTCGACCAAAGTTGGCGTTGACAGGGACGCTGGCATTATCCGGATCTACGGCGAAGGCTCGGACTATATCAATCGCGCTTCTTCAGGGCTGGAAGAAATGCTTGAGCTTGCCTACACCACGGCAGAGCACCATCCATATTGGGCGGTGCTGTATCACGCAGCTGAAATTTCAAAGGCGGCTCTCGAAAAATGGGAATCCGAGCTCACGGCCGACCAGATAAGCGAAATGTCGTGGCGTTGCGACGAGATTAAGGTGGCTCTTGAAAGGCTGTCAGGCAAATAATAAGGTCCGAGATAAGTATGGGCACGTGACCTACATACAAGTCCTTTTAAAAAGGAAAAATGAGTCGTAGTGCAGTGAGCTCTGCCAATATCAAGTGCCCTATCTGTAGCAAGACGCTAGAGACAGCTGAATACGAGCATGTAAAGGAGCAGCTTGGAAAGAGCGTTTCCCAAAAGTATCGCGAACAGCTAAGGAAGGAAAGACAGGAGCATGCCGACAGGCTTGCTCGATTCAAGAAGGAGCAGCAAAAACGCATACAGGCCATGGCAAAAAGGCAGCAAATCGGGAAAAAGTTGTTGCAGAAAAGGCTGAGCGAGCAGGCAAGGGTTAGCAAGGAGCGCTACAAGCGCGGTCTTGTACAGCTCAAGAAGAACTACCAGATGCAGCTTGAGCACTTGCGCGAATTCTACGGCACCCAGAACGCTGCACTCCAGAACGAACTAAAGGCTTCCTTTGCAAGCCAGCTAGAGGCAATGAAAAAGAACTATGAGAGTCTCTCAGCAAGCAATCAGCAGCAGCTTGAGACTCTACAGAAGTATCTGGAAGACAAGTTGGTGGGCGAATTGAGGGAAAAGGTCAGCCAGCTTGAGCAGGACAAGCTGGCTACTGAGCTACGGCTTGCCGAAGTGGTGCGGCAACTTGATGAACGTAATGCCGAAATCGTGTCAATGAAAGAACGGCTACCCAACATGGATACCTTAACACCCGAAGAACATGAAGTCGATCAGATCACTAGTGAAGCCCCAGAGCAGGCGGCCAACCAAGAGCTGATCAAGATGGTAAGGGAAGTGGCCCAGCAACAGGAGCTTGGCGAACTAAAGGAACTTGAAGAAGGGGGAGAAGAAGATGGCGACCAAGAAGAGGAAAAACACAGGTTCTGGGGATCAAAAGCAGGCAAGAGGTTCGGCCTATTTTAAGAAAATCTTATCCGTTAGTAACGCCATAATAACTTCATGCAAGTTTCAATCCCTGTTTCAAAGCAAAAGAGGTCTGTGCTGGCAGGAAATCCTGCGTTCTTGATTCACGCATCGCTCCTTGGCGGGTTCGTAGCCCTTGTAGGGTACTTTGCAGTAATTGGTTGCCACCACGTGCGCTGATCAGAGTATATATAAATAATAACAAAGAGTGGAAAACCCATGATAAAGATAGGGCTGATTGGTAAGACAAACACTGGCAAGACGACGTTCTTTAATTCGGCCACCTTGCTGTCTGCTGAGATTTCCAACTACCCGTTTACCACAAAGCAGCCAGCAATAGGCAACGCGCATGCAATCACACTCTGCGTCCACAAGGAATTCAATGTGCAGGATCAGCCCAAGAACTCGCGATGCATAGACGGCTGGCGCTTTATCCCTGTTGAGCTAGTGGACCTGCCTGGCCTTATCAAGGGCGCGTGGGAGGGCAAGGGGCTTGGCAACCAGTTCCTCACCATAGCCGCACAGTCCGACGTGCTGCTCCATATTGTCGACGCATCTGGGAGCATCGACGCATCAGGCAAGATCGCCGAGCCAGGATCGGGAGATCCTATAGCAGACGTCGCAGACATTGAAGAGGAGCTTGTCATGTGGTACCTGAAGCTCTTGGAGGGGAACCGCGACAAGATATCACACGCCATCAGCACCGGCACGGAAACAGTGCCTGCCATAACCGAAGTATTTCGCGGCATAGGAGTCAGAGAAGAACATGTCAAGCTGGCCCTTGCACAGAACAACCTGACGGATGTCCCATTTGAAGACTTTGGGCCACAGGAGAGCAAGGACTTTTGCTGGAGCCTGCGCGATATTTCAAAGCCAACGTTGATCGTGGCCAACAAGGTAGACCTGCCGACAGCTACAGAGAACTTTAACAGGCTTCGGGAGGAATACAAGGATGTCATTGTCGTGCCGGCAAGCGCAGACGCAGAACTTACGCTCAGGCGAGCAGAGAGCAAGGGGATAATCCGCTACCTGCCCGGGGACGAGCGCTTTGAAATAAACGACCAGACAAAGCTCAACGACAAGCAAAAGTGGGCGCTTAACTTCATCAGAAAGGATATCCTTGGGGAGTACATGCGCACTGGCGTCCAGTTTGCAATAAACGTAGCCGTGTTCAAGCTGCTAAAGATGAATGCCGTCTATCCAGTTGCAGACGCGCAAAAGTTTTCAGACAAGCACGGCAACGTGCTGCCAGATGTCTACCTAATGAGGTCCGGCTCGACCGTCGAGGACTTGGCGCGTGAGATACACAGCGAGCTGGCAAAGGGCATACTTTACGCGCTTGACGCTAGAGATGGCCTCAGGCTGCCTACCAACTACCAGCTTAAGGACCGCGATGTGTTGTCGATAGTATCTGCAAGGACAAAGAAAAAGTAAGTGATCATAATGGCAGACCTGGTGCACCAAATCGAAGGCATACTGCGGAAGGACCCCTCAAGGATGTACTCAAAGGAAGAGATCCTGAACCTCCTTGCGCCAATAAAGAAGGACGAAGAGATCGAGCGCCTGCTGGCCGAGCTTGAAGTTTCAAGTTCGCTTAAGGAAAGCAAGTCTGATGTATACGCAACTTGCAGGGGCGGTACTGTATACTACAAATGGAACAAGACCTAGTCTTCTTCTTCCTGCGGAAAGACTGCGATACTCTTCAAGGAAGAATAGATTGACAGGTACCTCATGCCTTTTTCGGTGGTTCTGTAGGCCACGTGCCTCTTGTCCTCGTCTGCTAGCTCTGTTATCAGCTTCTTCTCTATCAGGACATCGAGGTACTGCCTCAGCTGGCCGCTTGTAAGGTTGGCGCGAGTGAGAAGTTTTGTCTTTGTTATGCCGCCGTTAGCAGCTTCCAGAATAATGGCCATGATGTCTGGCCTGCTACGGTTCTTCACAGAGAGGAAAAGACATCTGACGATATAAATCATAATTGAAGCAAGTTAGCAGACAAGCTAGTGGAATTAGTTTGATCAGTATATTACCTGCTGCTGTGCCATAATGCCCAAATGCCACAGCCTGAAGCATTCGTTTCGCTGCTCAGGTCCGAGCCCGGCTATATCTCCGGTCAGGCACTTGCAAAAAAGGCCGGCATCTCAAGGAGCGCTGTATGGAAGCAGATAAGGATGCTCCGCAGGTATGGCTATACAATCGAATCCAGGCACGGACTGGGCTATAGGCTTGCTGGCCAGACGGACCTTCCTGTTCCCTGGGAGCTGGCAAGGGTTCTTCGCACTTCATTTATTGGCAAGCACGTCGTCTACAAAGAGACAACTGACTCGACCCAAAATATTGCAATTTCACTTGCAGACAGGTCCGACTCGCACGGCACCGTAGTAATTGCAGAGCAGCAAAAAAGCGGGCGAGGCAGGCAAAAGAGAAAATGGCTGTCGCCAAAGGGAGGCATATGGCTATCTGTGGTATTGAAGCCGGGCATACCCACTGCCAAAATAACGCTCCTACCGTTTGTAGCGGCGCTTGCAGTGTGCGACGCAATAAAGAATGCAACAGGGCTTGATGCGCGGCTAAAATGGCCAAACGATGTCATGATCTCGGGCAAGAAGGTGGCCGGCATACTGCTTGACATCAGCGCAGAGGCGGATCAGATCAACTATGCAGTGATTGGCATAGGCATAAACGCAAACGTTGACTCTGCGGCAATCTCGGCGCGCCTTGACGGGACAAAGATCACTTCAATAAGTGATGAGCTTGGGCACAGCACAAGCAGGTTGGATCTTACAAGGTCGCTGCTTGAGAATCTTGAGCACTATTACTTGGAGATGGAGCAGCAAGGTGTGGGCACAATTCTGCAAAAATGGAAGAAGCGATCCGACATGCTGGGCCGCAAAGTCGCAGTGGTGCAGAACAACAATAAGATAATTCAAGGCATGGCTACAGACATTAACGATGACGGGTCGCTTTTGCTCAAGACAGATGTGGGCGACGTAAATGTTGTTTCTGGCGACATACATGTCAGATACTAGCACGTAAAATCAAGGCGCTTTGCATACTATCGCAATATCGTTTACGTTGGTACCGGTATATCCAGTGAAAATAAGAGAGCGCAACCTCTTGAAGGCATGATAGCTATCATGGTTGTCGAGATACTTTTTCAGATTCATCTTTTTGGCATTGGTGATTGTCTTTGGCGACACTAGTGCGCCAGCCGCATCAGAGTTGCCGTCGATGCCATCCGTCCCCATGAACGCTGCCGCAACATCATGCTGCCGCCGCAGCTCCATCATATACGCCATGGCTGCTTCTTGGTTCCTGCCGCCAGTGCCGCTCTTGGATTTGTTCAACCTGACGATGGTTTCGCCGCCAGTCACTATGGCGAAAGGCTTGCTATTACTAAGGTCTGATGCAAGCCGTGCTAGAAATGTGCCAAAATCTCTGGCTTCTCCGTCAAATTCTGATCCAAGGTGTACTGCCTGCACTTTGCGTTTCTTCAGATAACTGATCGCGCTTGTACATGCGATAGTATTGTTGCCGATCAGCATGTTGTGGACATGGGAAAACACTGGATCCTGTGGCTTGGGCGTTTCTTCAATATTTCCCTTGGCACCATCAGCAATATGTGCAAGCGCGGCATCTGGATCCTTGATGCGGTATTTCTTTAGTATTTTCAGAGCATCTGCAAAGGTGGATCTATCAGCACAGGTTGGGCCTGAAGCGATCACCTCAAGATCATCGCCTACTACATCAGACAGAATCAATGAAACAACGGTGCATGCACCATCGATGTGACGCAGCAGCTGACCTCCCTTGACGGCAGACAGGTGCTTGCGTACAGCATTGATCTCGTGAATGGATGCGCCTGAGCGCATGAGCAGGTTTGTGATCTTCTGCTTGTTGGCCAGAGAAACGCCGGGCGCAGGGAGCGGCATTAGTGCCGAGCCGCCGCCCGAGATCAGGACAAAGATCAGATCGTTTTTCTGCACTTTCTTCAGAACATTTAGGATCTTTTTTGTGCCTTCCATGCCGGATCTATCGGGCACCGGGTGCGATGCATATGTGATTGAGATTCCTTTGATCTTTGCCTTGATGCCATAAGGAACAGTGATCGCGCCGCCAGCCATTCTGTCCTGCAACATTGGGACAAGGGCGCCTGCCATGCCTGCTGTGGCCTTGCCTGCGCCGACGATATATACGCGGTCGAAGTTCCGCAATCTGATGATCTTGCCGTTAATGTCGCGCACAGATAGTTCCTTTTCAAATTTTACTGCATGCTTTACAAGGGCCGCAGGCATGACGCTGTCAACAGCGGCTTCTAGGGCTCCAAGGACCAAGTGGGATGACCTGTCGCTGTGGAAGGTGGTCAGCTCGCGTTTGTTCGTAATCAATCACTTGACAAGAGCTTGCGGCCTTAATTTTCTTTTAGACGGTGAATATCTTTTCCTCACACTATCTTGTTCCTTTGCAAAAAGAGTCCCATTACGCAGTTCATCCGTCACAACATACTAAAGCCGCGTTATAATAGTTCGTTTTGTTCTAGCAGTCAGACAGGGTAGCGAAGAATAATGATTGGCTGCAATATTTATACTAAATATGTTGAAGTATACCTTTCCGTAATCTATATTCTGTTTTTCTTTATCGTGTAGAGGCAAAAGTCGCATTCTTCGCATACGTAGTAAAGGTTGTCAAAGTCGGAACACAACACCATGCTATCATGGCAACGCGGACATTCTATTTCGTGTTCCAGAAATTCTACCTGCTTCTCTTCCTCTTGGATGGCCGTATTCTCTGCAATTACCTTTTCTGCTTCCAGTTTTGGTTCCATGAAAGCAGTATCTTGGCAGTTGTTTTTAAGGTCTGGAACACCCAAAGGGGAGGGGGTATCCGTCTGGCAGCATGCCAGACAAGATGCACAAACCTGCAAATTCTGGATAGCCTTAAGATGCCTTTTTACCTTTCATATACACTCTAGCAATTATTTTATCAAAAAATGATTTGGACATTGTAGATTTTCGCTGGACAAGGTTAATCTGGCGATTTTGCAGAAATATGCGCGCTTTTCTAATGGTGGCTGATCTAAAATTCAAAGGCGGTGTCGGCAAGCGCGGGCTGATGTTCGTGCCCTACTACGGCCGGTCACGTGCGTTCATCGCAAACTATAGCTCGTGGCGGAAATACAGCAGGGAAGGCAAGATAGCCGAAGTGGCCTCATCGCTTTTGAGTCATGAGACGCTACACATTGCAATAAACAAGTTTTCGCTCAGTGCATCAGCAAACCTTGACAACCTCTTTGGTAGGTCGAACAGCTGGGAGCGCTATCATCATGGTCTTGGCGATCTGGACAGGGTTCATCGGCATTCTACGGGCAAGTATGCAAGGAAACACAGGCAGTAGTAATAATAGCATATCTACCTTAGGCCGATCCTCAGAAATGTGTTTGCCTTTTCCCTGACTCCCTTTTCAAATTCCGGCATATGTATCGCATTGATGGGCTCGAGCATATGGTATTTCTTGCTGTAATCGATCCTTTTCTTTGTCATCTGCTTCAGCTGGTCCTGCAGCGCCTTCTTTAAATCCGGGGTACAGATCTTGCTCCCAAAGATCGTGGCAAGCGACGCTTCGAGCATTTCATTCAGGTGTGCCATGCCCTTGTCTTCGTGGAAGTGCGGGTTGCGAGTCTCTATCTGGAATATCTCGACGCCCTTGTCAACTATTTGCGGATATTCCGAAGGCATCAGCCCTCCAAATTTTTCTAGTATGTCGATAAGTTCGCGTGTCTCTATCGAGTAGCCGCTGGTGTAGTGCAGGCACTCTGCAAGTGGCATCGACAGTGCGTGCTCGCCGGCGTTGCCGGTCTTGATGACTTCGGTTTCAAAGCCAGTTATGGCCGCTAAAAGGGCGTTGAGGTTCCTATTGGTGATCTCCGATACCCTGCCCCACTTTGAGAACTGGAGCGCGTTGTTCCTGACCTTTGGCTTGAACACCCACGACACCCTCACGTTGCAGTAAGGCGTGGTCGACATGCCAAAACCGGCTGCAAATATCTTGACGTATTCATTGACCGCGCCGGGGACATAGTTGTCACTGTCAATGAACCCGACATAGTCCTTGTGGTACATCTTTGCTGCAAGGAGGCCGATTATCATGCCTTCGGCCTTGCCGCTCCTTATGTTGCCCTCAGAGTCTAAGATAGAGTCGTAGCCGGTTTTCTTGAAGACTTCTGCAAGCCCCGAGTCCTGCTGGTGCACTATTATCATGCGCTTATCCATGAACCGGCTAAGCTGCCTGACGGCCTCTGACTCCATTGCAAACCTGTCCACGGGGCTCCTTGAGCTGTTGGAGACTATTATGACGAGGCATTCGTTTGGTATGCCGCTGAGTACGCCTTCAAGCAGCTTTAATTTTTCGTTCTTTATCGGGATGACGATAGCAAGATCATGCATAATATTTGAAATTTCATCATAATCAAATTTCCTGACGGTCTGGTGTGACGACTGGAAACCTTTGGATTTTCCAGAATCGAGCTCATAAATGCGCTGCACTGCATGGATGCTGACCGTGCCTAGCCGTTCGGTGTATCTTGGAAAATCGAGCTTCATTGCATATGGTAAAAGGTGATCGTATAAAATATTTTGGCAATTAAAAGTATAGAGATTGCAAAAATCTTTAAAACAGATGTCTGGATATTCTGTCAAATTTAGGGTGTATTAAAAATAGCCAGAACGCTTGACAGCATCCATACAGCCCTTTCCTATGTCAAAGGAAGCCTGCAAAACGTAATAATTGTGCAGGGCGGGGAAAAACATCAGGGGTTCATATTCTCGCTGCTAAACCCTCCAGTCCCGCTTGGCGGCAACATCATCGCGCTTGACATCTATGTCGACGAGCTGCCGATCCCCAAAAAATCAGTCTTTGTTGCAACCCAAGACGATGTGGTTAATGCGGCCGCTCTATCCGAGAGCCAGCCGGTCCCATTCAAGCCCTTTGAGAGCGCAAGGTTCCTTGTAATAAAGGAAGGTGGGTTGGACGAGAAAAAGAAGCACAAGATAGTGATCATGAGCAAGATGGAAGGGTTTGAGCAGATAATGATCCCGTTCACGTTCACGGACTACCCCGGATACCGGAGCGGGAGGATATTCGTCCCGGAAACGGCGCAGGCCCAAGAACCACTCGTACTTAGCGAAGATGGGATGGTCTTCAAGAACTTTACCGCGCCGCTGACGCTATCAGGCAAGAAGGCATACATTGTCTGCTCGTCAAACGGAGCAATTTCTGCCAACTGGACGTGGATGGGCGTGCGATATGACAACGGAGGGCTATACGTGCCGCCAGTAAGGGCGTTTGGGCGGATAATAGTTGAAATATCAATGGACGATGGCGTGCGCAAAAGACTACCTCATTTTGTTGTTGAATCCCGGCACGAAAATGGCATCCTTTACACCCGGCATGAGCTTGCGGGGCTAGAGGTAAAAAGGAAGCTGCTGGTGCCGTTTGACAGCCGGGGATTTATCATGACACTTGAGCTTCGCCCGCTCAGCGGCTTTAGGGCTTTATTGCGCAGAAAAACTGCAAAAAAGCGCAAGATCCGCGTGCACTTTTTGATAGATGGAAACATCACAAGTTATGGGCTTGCTGCTGTATCGCAGAATGTCGTTTCTAAATTCCGAGCAAAAGATAACTGCCTGCAGCTGGGCACAGTGGCACGGGACATTGGAGCGCAGTATTCGGGAGTAATAGGTATTGCACCAAAGCGCCTAAAGCCGAGCAGGATACTGACAGACTCGTACGACAACGATCTGGAAATGTCATACGACATTGAAGTTGAAGCAGGTAAGACTATAGCACTCGCCCTTGTGGGAACCGGCAGCTTCACTGGCCCTGAGAGTTGCATAAAGGAATTTCGCCACATGAGGGACAACTACAGCCAGCTGGTGGAGGACACAGAGAAGGGTTTTGCAGAATATTCTTCCTCGACCTTGAGCGCCCGGCCGCCCCCTGCAAGGCAGAACCTCGGCTTGGCGCGCCTGTTGGCTGCTTATGACAAAGCCAAGGCGTGCCTGCGCTACCTGAAAGCCGAGTATGATGGCTTGGGTGAGGGGATCTGCGCTGGGCTTCCGCGCTTTCCAAATTACTGGGCAAGAGATACCGGCTGGACGCTCCGAGGCTATCTGGCTATAGGCGACTACCGATTTGCGGCTGCGACGATCGACAATTTTCTGCGTCATCAGGCAAAAACCACGACAAAGGCTGCGACCAAGGGGGAGCTCCCCATGATAATCAGCGGCAAGGCTTTTCTCCATACTACCACGTATGGGTCAGCCGATTCGACATTCCTCTTCCCGTGGGCCATAAGGGAATACGTGCTTGGCACGGGAGACATTGGCTATCTGAAAAAGAGATGGGATTCCATAGTGGATCTCGTAAACTATGGGTTCCTAAAGGACGTTGACGGCGACGGGCTGATAGAGCACGGCTTTACCGGCACCGCAGAAAAGCTCCCGATACAGGATTCGACATGGATGGATCACATCGACAGGAGAAAGAGCGCAAACGACATACAGGCGCTCTTTTACGAAAGCCTTCGCATCGGAAGCGAGCTGGCAGCCATGGCCGGCGATAGCGAAAATGAAGCCAGATGGAGCAGCAAGGCAAAAGAGCTCCAAGAAACAATAGACAGAGAGTACTGGAACACCAGTGCTGGCTTTTACTATGACACGATAAGAAAGGACGGCTCAAAGGATCCGAGCATTCGGCCTAACGCTCTGGTTTTGCTCCTATCAGACGTAGTAAGGGAGAGGAGCAGAGCAGACTCGGTGCTTTCAAGGATCGAGGAGCAGGACATGACGACTGCATGGGGCGTGAGGACGCTGAGCAGTAAAGACCAAAAGTACCAGCCGACCCTATACCACGACGGTGCCGTGTGGCCGCTTGTAACAGGCTGGGCGGCGGCTAGCGAAATAAAGTTTGGGAGGCATGAGCAGGCCTTGCGCTACATGGGGTCAATGGCAGAGAGGATCTTGCACGAAAATGGTATGTTTGCCGAGACGTACCGTGGAGATAGGCCGGAGCCTTTCAACTCGTGCATACTACAGGCATGGTCGGTCGGCATGTATGCGTATGCACTTCGTGAAATGATGCTTGGAATGAAGATCAACATGATCGACAACACAATACAACTTGAGCCAAACATCCCAGAATCGCTCAAAGAGACGGCCGTTCCGCTAGATTTTGAGCACTTTATTCCCAGCAAGGACGGGATCGCAAGGCTTTATGTCAAGATCGACCCGCGCAATGAAAAGATATTTGCGACATTTAGGAATTCAGGCAGCAAAAGGCCAGAGATCTTTAGCGACTCCTACTCGCTAAGCCCACTATGATCAAAATGTCATAGATCTGACCCGTGCTAAAGGCATAAATTATCTCAAAATCGAACAAGACCTTGTCAAGATGTTTACGCTATTTACCCCGCAGACTGCAAACAAGGCATTGCCGGAAGTAAGACGTCTCTTTTCAAATATACTGATGTACAAAAAGCAGGCAGTGGCGCTGCAGGAACAGGTTGAAATGATAATCCAGTCAGGCAGCCAGTTCGAACAGTTTGTCAAGAAAAAGCAGGAGCTAAACACTGCCGTTTCAAACTATTACAAGGCAATAGAGCAACTTGAAGCCACGGGGGTCGTGATAAAGGACATCGAGCAGGGTCTCCTCGATTTTCCATCAAAGAGGTTCGACGAAGAGGTGTGGCTATGCTGGAAGGTAGAGGAAAGCGAGATCAAGTTCTGGCATGCAAAGGACGAGGGCTTTATGGGCAGAAAACCCCTTGAAAGCACCGGGATAATAGAGCCGTAAATTTATAGAGTCGTTCAGATGTCCAACCACTGTGCCAATAGACGCCGCCGAGTTTGACGCCCACAAGGACCTAGCCACGATAATCACTCAGTTCCTGTGCAGGAACCGTGACAAGGGCTTTTCTGCCAAAGAGATCGCGCAGGCCACTGGCATTTCAGAAGCGGATGTGAACAGCGCCATGTTCAAGCTGGGCCTTTCAGACCTTGCAAGCGCGATAGCTGGCAGGAAGAAAAAGATAAGGATAGAGGACGTCACAATAGGCGGGACGACCTACTACCGCTGCGTTTCTGACTAACTGATTCAAAAAACATAGTAATGCCTGCCATGGTAGGATAGCACAAGAAGAAGTGCTGTCTAGCTGGCTGCGGGCAATCAGGATCAGGTTTCTCCTAGCGTCAGTTATAGCTGTTAGCAACGGCCTTGCTATCGCCTATTGGAAAACCGGCACCATCGATCCGCTGTACGCCGCCCTGACCTATGTCGGAGTGCTTTTCCTGCATACAAGCGTCGATCTTCTCAATGATTACTGGGACCACAAACGTGGGATCGACAGCGCAACGACGAGGACAAAGTTCAGCGGCGGGACCGGCGTGCTACCTGAAAACCTGCTAACGCCAAGGGCAGTATATGCGGCGGGCGTGATATTTCTGATCCTTGGCGCGTCGATAGGAGCATACTTTGTCGCTGTGCGCGGGGTAACAATAGCAGTAATTCTTGGATTTGCGGTGGTCGCGATCTATTTTTACTCTACAAGCATTGTTAACGCCGGCCTTGGAGAGCTCTTTGTTGCGATCAAGGGCGCAATGATTGTGCTTGGTACCTTTTTTGTCCAATTGGCTGCGATCGAGCCTGCAGCGTTATATGTCGGTGCCATCGTTGGCATCCTCTCTGCAACGGTGCTGTTTGTCAACTCCTTTCCTGATTTTGAAGCGGACCGATCGAAAGGCCGGCGCACCCTTGTCGGAGTCCTAGGCAAAAAGGCGGCCGCAAGAGCATTTCCACTTTTTATATTTGCAGCCTATGCAATGATAGTTGCTGGAATCTTGCTTGGCTTTACAAAGATATATTCTCTGATCAGTCTCGTATCGATCCCATTTGCAGCAAAGTCCATAATGTCGCTGAGGAAGGACCAGCAGAGCATCGATAAGCTGATGCCGGCGATGGCGTCGGCGGTCACGTATTCTCGAATTACTGGTTTTTTACTGGCACTAAGCTTACTCTTTTGAAGAAGAATAATGCAATGTTCTAGTATCATTTTACTATCTGATTTGATGCACTGTCTTGCCAAACCGGCGTATCTTGCCAACCTTATGAGATTTTTCTCTGTCCTACAAAAACCGGCTTGACATCATGACCGATTCCTGCTTGCTGTTGTCGGCCTAGAGGCCTGCGCTCTCTATCAGGCTTATCAGCTGGTCGTACTGCTCGATGAACATCCTGCCCTTGGCAGTTATGGCAACAAGCCCGCTCACTCGGTGGATCATGCCCTTTTCTTCCAGCTCATCAAAGTGGTTCATCATCTTGTCATATGATAGCCGGGTAAAATGCTGGACGTGCGTAGGCCTGGCGACTTCGTTATGCATAGCGTCCTCTTCTATCGCACAGAGGATCTCGTAGAACAATTGCAGTTTATGCCGCTTTTCTTGCCTCAATCTCCATTTTCCTCCTCGAAGTTACGCTGTGCATGATGTACGCAAATAGCGCAAGGCCGGCCATCCTTGCGGCAGCCGAGCCAATGAATGCGATCGCGCTGTTGTCAAAGTACGCAAGGACAAGCGAATACTGCTCAAGCCACAGCAGCGCAAAGGCTGCCGGCACATATAGCAATTTGATGTTTGCTGCCCTGACCAGCGATGCTATGGTGCTCTTGAATATGTATCCTATCACTGCCATGTTGAATATCCTCATGTAAAAGCTGAGGTCTGCGAGGCCAGCATAGTTAAAGTATGGCTGACTTGCCAGTGAAAAAGTTGGAACTAGGAACGGGATTGCTACCATTACCAACGGTAGCGTCGTGACTAGTACGTCCCTTGCACGCACTCTTTTGCCAGACTCGCTTGCATCCGAGCTCTTGTAGTAGTACGACAGAGCGATTAGCGCAAGCGCTTCAGATTGGAGCGACATCTGGATCCAAAAGAATGCAGGGTACAGCAGCGGGTCTGCCCTGTACATTAGGCTTGATAATTCAAATAGGAACGATGCGCCAAGGAAGGCAAAGCCTACTGGTAGGCCAAGCAGGTAGCCAAAGCCGGAAAACGTGTACGACTTGAAGAAGTAGCGCGAAATCATTAGTGACAGCGAAACTGAAATCGCAGTAATTGCAACTGCAAGCGCTGGGGCCACAGCCGGGCTCACCAGTACGAATGGGTTGAGCACGTTTGGGTCCAGCACTGCCATGGCTATTATTATTTCGTGCCCGCACAAGATAAGGCTTGCTCCCTTTAAGGGAGTGGCGAGATTCGATTCGTTATTATTTTCCACCTCTCCTAAATGAGGCATTGTCATCATCATATGAGACGCTTCATGGCCACGCTACGCCCGAGGGCACTAAGAAATACGTCCAGCGCGCTGCCTCGCAGGGCAGGCCGCAGGCCCATTTTAAGACATTTGACGGCCTGCATCTCTCTAGCATCGGTATGGGAACATATTTGGGCCAGCCCACGCAAGAGGACGATCTGGCGGTTGAAAATGCGGTTTACCAATCTGTCAAGTCTGGCGCAGTCAACGTCATCGACACTGCGATAAACTACCGCGCAATGAAGTCGGAAAAGAGCATCGGGAAAGCCCTTTTGCGACTGGTAAAGGACGGGGTGATTTCACGCGATCAGGTGTTCATTTCCACCAAGAATGGATATATCACAAATGACGGCGACTATCCAAATGTCGACGTGATGGAGTACATACATCGCATGTACATCCAGACAAAAGTGATAACGGCAGATGACATCAGCTCCAGCTATAACGTCATGAACCCAAACTACCTTGCTAAGTGCATTGATAAGTCGCTCATGAACATGCACCTATCTACGATCGATCTTGTTTACATCCACAATGCCTTTGAAAGCTGGAATCAAGATGTGAGCAGGCAACAGTTCATGGAGATGCTTGCAAAGGCGTTTGAAGTCTATGAAAAATACCGATCAGAGAACAAGATCCGCTATTACGGGATGGCGACATGGACGTGCTTCCGGGTGCCGCCGGGTAGCCACGAATACTTGTCACTTGAGCAGGCAATCAGGATCGCAGAAAGCGTCGGTGGCAAGAGCCACGGCTTTAGGTTTATCCAGCTGCCATACAACCTTGCATACAGCGAAGCATTGCTGCTTCGGAACCAGTCAGTTGGCTCTGCGAATAACCTCACAATTCTGGAAGCGGCAGCAAAACTCCACGTAGGCGTATTTACAAGTATACCCCTCTTTCAGGGCAGGCTGCTGGGTGCTCAGGTGCCCGATTATGCGGGCATAAGCGAGCCTGTGGGCAAGCTAGTCCAGATTATAAGGTCAAGCCCCTCGGTCATCGCGCCTCTGATTGGGCAGAAAAAACCAGAGCATATCGAGGAAAACCTAAAGGTTGCAAATGTACCGCCGCTCTCTGACAAAGAGTTCAAGGAGGTCGTGCGCGTCCTTACAAGCCAGCAACTATAAAAAATCGGAAAAACACTCCATTGCAGGATGGAGACTACCACAGATATCAAAAAGTTTCAGAGCAGGACTGCCGATGCAGTAAGGGTGCTTGCATTTTTCAAGGCCAAGCAGGGCAAGGGAAAAGCACTTGAAAAAATTCTCTTAACGCTTGTTAGGCCTACAAGGAGCGAACCGGGCAATATTGCCTATGTCTTGCATAGGTCGACTGAAAACCCAGATGAACTTGTCTTTGACGAGATATTTACTTCAATGCATGCATTTGAAGAACACGCTCAACAACCCCATATCAAGAACCTAAATGCAAGAATAGAACACCTGCTGGTTGCTCCGCCTGAGGTAAAGACCTATTCAGAGGTCAGAGTTGAGCAATAGCTTGTTTGATGCTTTCCTTGTCTTCAGCCGCAGGTGTCTGCTCTAGATATTTGACAAGGTCTTCCTTTGCGCCTTGGTTGTTGGCAAGCTGTATCCTTGCTATTGCGCGATTTTTGTAAATCGGCCCAAACCTGACAGGGTTGATGCCTATCGCCTTGCTGTAATATGCTTCTGCAAGCGAGTAATCCTTCTTTTTCAGGTAATAGTTGCCCAGCCCGCGGTAGGCAAGGTAGTATTTTGGGTTCAGCCTGATCGCTCTTTCATAGCAGGGCACTGCCTGTTCGGAATTTGTCTCATTGTACATGCCTGCAAGCAGGCACCAAGCTTGGGCGTTATCTATGTCAATCTCTGTGGCTTTCTGTAGTTTCTCTATGGCATCATTTACCCTGCCTCGCTGGCGAAGCCCTTCAGCTTCAAAGCAGATCCTGTTTGACTTGGCAAACTTTAGACTCTCGTTCTTTAGCAGGTCCTTCATGTCAGAAGGTACGATGATTATCACAGTCATGTCGTCTTGCTCCCAGTCCTGCTCAAACTTGCCTTCTGGGATCGCGCCCACGGTATCAGGTTCTGGCACGTAGGTAAGCATCCTGCGCTCTTCGCTGTTGTAGCCTGATACGACCATCGCATGCTGCACCGTTCCCTGTATACCTGGCATTATTACAATGGGTGGTATGCCCTGATCAATACGTTTTTTCAGATCTTTTGTCGAGCCTTTGTAAATGTACGAGGCAAAGCCACGGCTTTCTGCAAGCATGATGCCGTCGATCATCGCTGCGCCTTTTGTTTCAGCGGCTGTTGCCTGCGGTGCAATGTTCTCTCCCCAGTATTTTGCCACGACATTTATCACCAGCGGTAGACTGGCACTCTCTTCATTCTTGCTTACAAGTGGCAGGCTGAGGAAATGTTCCGGCTGAGACTCCAAGATTGTACCGGCTATTTTTTCAAGCAAATAAAATCCTTCTCATGTCTTGGCGACAAAGTTCTGCAAGAGTGCAAGGCCGTCGCTTCCACTCTTTTCGGGGTGAAACTGAGTGCCAAAAATTTTGCCACTGGCAAATATCTCATGCTCACAATACTGCGAGCTCGCAAGCGATTTGAAGTTCGCAGGGAGCTTGGCAACGCAGTAGCCATGGCTTTCGTAGACAGAGATCAATTTCTTGTCTCCAGTCAGCGGGTTTTGGTCTGATACCGACACCTTAGTTGTGCCCTGCACGTGAGCGGGCATCTTGCGGAGCGATCCTCCGAGCGTGAGCGCTATTATCTCAGCCCCGTAACAGATTCCAAGAAGCGGCTTGCCGCCGTCATGGCAGTGCCTTATTATTCTTGAATTCACCATGTTTATCTCCTTGCTATTCTTGCGCCTTCCTGATAGGATCACCTTGTCACACTGTGCAAGTTCAGGTTCTGATACTTCAGAGAATTTCCTGTAAACATTAGTGATGCCAAGCCGGCCAAGGCAGTCAAGTATGTCCGGCGTAAACGGTGACAGGTTGTCTACCACGAGCACAGGCATTATCCTAGCCTACCTCTATCGAAATATAGTGGTTCTCGACAATGCCCTCAACTTCGCGCAGCACACCAAAGTTGACCGTCGTGCCGTCATGCCATTCAAATATTCGCCCACCTTCCGGCGCAAACTCTTGTATAAAGCTCTGAATGGCTGCTTCTGCTTGGGACAAGTCAGAGTCCGCCCTGTAGACTCCCTGCGCCTCTCTGAACTCTACCGGAGCAGAAACGGCAGTCGGCTTGATTACCGTCAGCCCTGCATCGATGAATACCTTTTCAAGGTTCTGTATCTTGCTCTGCCTGTCAGGTGCCGTCTGGTTGATGACTACTACTGGCGGCTGGTCAGTCGGCGCAACTCCTGAAAGCTTTTGCAAATAGTTCTCAAACGCCTGAGCAGGAGTGTTGCCAAGGCCGACGTAGTGCGTCCCGGTCGTCGAAGCAGCGCCAACTGCGCCCACGATGCCTACTTGCTTGCCACCAGTATCGGCAAAAACAGGGATAAAGTAGACTTCATAATCGCCTACCTTGTAGAGGCTGACCTGTCCAAGCGGCGGGTTGGTGTCGCCAAAAAGAGCTCTTTTGGCTTCTTTGTATTCTGCGCTTCCTGTCAGTGTGGTCTTGGCGGCTGCAGGACTAATGAGTTTCGTTGGCGAATCCCTGGGTATGGAAAAAAATGTCATCCTGCCAAGATCTTCCAGATCGTTCTGGACGGTCATGTATCCTACTAGACTGTTTGATTGCGGCTCCTTAAGCTGCAGAGGCTGGAGCCCCACAAACTCGGGGCTCTCAAATTCTGGCGGTTTTGCATATGCATAATACGGCACAACCTCGTTAGAGTCATCCGCAATAGAGTAAAAGTCCTTTGTTTCAATATATGCCTTGGGATCGGTTACGTGGTACGTGTTAAACTTTGAAATCTGCCAGATGAACATCTCTTCGGGGTACCTTATCTGATCGGCAAGCCACCTTGGGACCTCCCTTGTGGCGCCAATGTCCCTGTATTGCTCAAAGAACATCTGTGAAAAATAGTCATTGCCTGTGACGATTATCTGGACGGTGCCGTCATAGGCATCAATGAGAGAATAGCCGACGAGCTGGAGCATAAAGCTGGTGGAAGTAGCCGAGCTCCAAGGGACGTTTGACGTGTTTATGGCCACGATAAGCGGCATCAGCCAGTAGGTTCTTGTACCATCGGTCACCACAAACGCCTCAACCTCCTTGGGCTGGGGGTTGTTCTGGGTGCAATCAAAACAAAACTCGTAAACAAAGTACGGGTACAACAACTCCATCCTGTCATGTATGTCCTTGTACCTCATGACGTGCACAGGAGTATTGGAATAAGCCATAAAGTTTGGCTCGAACATCCAGCTCAGAGGTGGAGCGACATTCACGCCGCCTGTCCCATTATAAAAGGCCCCGCCGACCTCTTCGCTCCTTGTCCCGGTGACAGGATATGCTGACCAGTAGGTGCTGAACAGGCCGCCGTTACCGCTTTCGCCGTAATAGATGCGGCGCTGATTAAAGAACTGGCTTTCGTCGACAATGTTGCCGGTATCTGCTTCAAGCATCTTCATGCCGACGTCAGAATGTGTATAAATAAAATGCTGGTTGAACCACGTATCCCTTGATGCTACTGTGTTTGGAATGACCGGCACGGTGGTTCCAGTCCAGTACATCTCTCCATTAAACCTGAGTACGTCAAAGTCAAAGTAGCCAAGATCGCTCCTCTGCCCAAGCTGCTGTTTAAGCTTTGCCTCTGCATTTGCTTCGTCCCACAGCCTGATATTTCCCAGTACGTCCCCGTTCTGCTCTACCACAGACTGGATGGCGGAAGGTGAAACCGGCGGCTGCGCGATGTCGTAATTCTTTGTCTCTATTTTGTCAAGCCCGTGCATGAAGCGGTTAACTTCTATCTGCTGGGCAATGTAAGGCCCATTCCATTCTATTTTTCTGGTTTCGGCTATGCTGTTGTTCACTATCATTATCGAACCGGCCAGCCCGATGATTACAGCCGCTGTAAAGAGCCTGGAGTATACTAGCCTCTTTGTCGGGTAGATTATCACCTTTGCATGCCTCCTGTCGACGAATCCAAAAGTTATGAACGCAGCTCCAAGGGTCATTGCGCCGGCGATCGCGTACCTTGTATTGTAGTCGATATTGATGGAAAAGAACATGTTAAATCCGATCCAGAATACGGCCGCACCGGCAATGATCTCTATAGTAGAAATGTAGGATAGGAACTTGGGTTTGCTTTCCTTTGAGTCAATCGCGTACTGGGAGGCGATGTTGACCACGCTAGTGACTCCAACATACAGGAGCAGCCGCAGCCCGACTGCCGCTAGAAGAGGCGGGATCAAAAGCGTGAGAGCAGGGAACATCGGCATTACATTTTGCTGTGCATAACTTCCATCTGTCGTGATATCTGCAAACGGGATCGCAAATATGTTGCCAATCGAGCTGAGGCCAATGTCATTTCCCTGTATGATGTACTCTGCGGCCATGCCAAACATGATATTGGCAAAGAGCGGGGCAAAGAGCACCACCTTGGTCAACTGCCAGAACGCAAAACTTGTTTTGCCCATCTGAAATTCAGAATAGCGGGACATCTTGCTTTGGGATTCGTAATCGCCACGCTTCAGGAAGTTTATCAGCATCTTGATACTGTACCACGTTGCAGAGTGGCGTGCCTTGAAATTCACCCGGACAAACACAATTGCGGCAAGGATGATGCCAGAAAGGATCGAGTAGTACAGCGGCTTTGTAAAGACCTCGCCAAACTCTTCTAAGTTCATGAGGAGGTTTACTGATTGGTTGCTTACCAGGCCAAATATGATGACGCCGATCGCTGCAAATACCGCAATCCGCACTATTCTGCCAATGTCTGTGCGGCGCGCTCTATCTTCATTGTACGTGTCCCACAACTGGGATGATTATCCAAAAAGACCCTTTAATGTGTTTTTTAACAAAAAGAAAGGGAGTTTGATCCCTTCTTATTCTGTGATGTTTACCTGGCCTGTCATCCAAGGATGAAGGACGCAAATGTAGTTGTGCGATCCTTCATTGGAAGGTCACGCTGAACGTCTCTGTCGGCGGGAGCCCTGGCGGAGCCTGACTATGCGGCCGCAAAAAGCCCGAATTGACGTACTTTTCAGTTCCCGTGATCGTATAGTTGCCGTTTGGCGGGAGGTAGATGACTTTGCCGTCAGCATCAATTATAGTCGGGTTCCATGATCTGGCGTTGGCTGCAACAACTATGTTCGAGCCGTTTTCGCTAGGGATTGCCATCGGCTCGGCGTTTGCGCCCGGCACAAGGGGCGTAAAGTTTGTGCCGTTGCCGCTGACAACAAACGGCGCATCAACTGCTGGGAGCTCTCCTCCAAATGTAAAGGTGGCAGTGTGTGGCTCCCCTATGCTAGTCGGATTGTACCAGACGGCTGTCTCGTCGACCTTGATCGGCGCTCTTCGGGAAGAACCATGTCAGGGGTGCCACCGGTCCGCCAGTACCTGCTCTCGCCTTTAAGACGTCGTTATTATAGTCGTGATACTTTTGGTTCAGCTTGTAGAGGTACGAAGGGATATCGTTATTATTGTTGCCCGCTTGATCCTGCTGCGCACTTGCGTTGAACGAAAGGGTCCCAAGCGCTGTAAAAAGAAGGGCGGCTGCAATAACAATGCCCAGAATTGCAAAACATTTCTATAGTGCCTTTTCGTAAGATTCTTACATATAATGTACATTGAGAAAAGATATCTAACTTGCTTCTGCAAGACGTTTGCAGATAAGATAGATCGCTGCATAAGCTGGCAGCTCTGCAGACTCTTTTGAAATGTTGAATGACTTGTTCTTTAGTTTCAACTTGACCTGTGTCTTGACCTTGACACTTAGCTTGCCATCGCCAAGCAGGCATGCATCGACAAAGGGGTCGAACGAATCAATATTGTCGCCGCATTTTATCTTGGCAAGGCCGCTCTTGCTGTTGAGTGTGCCTGACATCCTGAAGACTCTGTGCACATCGGTTGTCACCTGCGGATCTATCCTGACTCCTATGTCCCGGGTCATCCTGTCAAGATCAGCCTTGAATGCTGCGTAGCCTCCCTTTTGCTCGACTATGTGCTTGAGCTTGATCATGGACGAGCCATCGATCTTCAGTTTGTTTGCGACCCTGCCCCTCCAGCCGTACGCAAGACCACTCTTAGGGAACTTTATGAAAAATAGATTTTCTGCATTACCTTTCCTGACGCCGATACTTTCTGCCATGAGACCGGAGCCGGAGAGGTAGCCTACAAGGTCAGAGCGGGCCTGCGGATCAAGCGGAATATATGCTTCATCGCTTACATGGATATGAAAGCCGTTGTTACCGGAAAAATAAATGTGGATATCGCTCCGCTGCATTCCAAGATCTCCTGTCAAGAATTCGACAAGGCGCTTGACCTCCCTTTTTGATCCTTCGATGCACTTGGCGCATGGTATCGAAATATCGTCGGCCTTTTTGCCGCCGCACGCCGGACAGGAGTAATGCTCTTCTTTCCTCTTTTCATCTGGCACGGGCGCTGAAGCGTGTCCGCAGTTTGTGCAGATGGGGTAGGAATGCGAAGGGACGCAAGGCAGGTGGAGATCCTTGCCGTCTATGTCAAATATCAGGTCGGCTCCAAGCCACTGCTTCTCCTGCATAGGATATGTGGGAAAGCGGTAGTATGCATTTGAGCAGTAAATGTCGGAAGGCACTTCTTTCATTATCGTGGCGGTTAGCTCTTTCATACTTTTGAAAGAGAGGTGCCGGACCATGCCTGGTTGCCCAAACTGCATGTAGCCAAATTCACGCTGCTCCATCTTGTCGGGCGCTTCAACCATGTCTGGCTTGAAGTAGTATCCCCTGAACGCACTCTTGACTGCATTGATGGTCTTGACAACCGCGCTCTCCGTCATTTTCTCATCTTCCTGCCAAACTGTATTGGGTTGATTATGCCATCGCACTCTGCAGTGGCAAAGCACAGGTTCTCATTGCGGAGCTTGTCGCACGAGGGGACAGAATACTTAGTCCTGCTGCCCTTCATGCCTGCAAGGTGCTCAACCTGATAGCGCGTTATTTTTTCGTTAAAGTCGGGGGCGTTTTCGTACATCATTACGATTTCATCGACCGGCTTACCAATTGCAAGCATATAGGTGGCAAGCATGACTCGGGCAGAGTGCGGAAGATTTTCTCCCCTGCCCATGACTTCAAGCGCGTGCTTGACGCACGGCGGATAGTCGGTGACTGCAGTGGCGCGGTATTCGTACCGATGAGTCATCTTAGTTCGTAATTCCTCAATTTTTGTTTTGAGTGCTTCTGGTAAAGTCAGTAGTTGCATCATCTTAACCTTATCATATACCAAAGCACCTAATTCATTTCTGAATAACCTGACAGTTTCATCAGCATCTAAATAGACATACCCTTTGTTTACCATCCTGTTAATAAGCTTCCATTCTTGCTCATGAAAATGTGACGCACGTTTTAGATAATCAGTAATTTTTACTTTGAATAATCTTTCGTCATCCGCGTCTATATCAATATCGACATTGAATAATTCTTTAAAGATCTTAAATAAAAGCAAGCGTCTTTTTTGCTCATTTCTTTCTCTTTTTAGATCTTCAGTAAGGAATTTCTCTGCTCGCATGGCTTCAAATAAAGAGTATTTCCGGAGAACTGATTCTATACCAATGGATTTCACTATTATGAGCGTAGCAAGAAATATGAATACTTCCCTTTGGAATCTATCAAGCTTTTCATAGAGTCTCCCACTCGCTTCAGTTTCGATCCTCTCAATTGCTGTTTCAATAATATCTTTAAACTCTGGTCGATTATATTCTTCGAAATCGAAGTGCGTTTGACGGATATACTCTGATACATCATTCAGAAAAGGATATTTTGCTAAATCCTCGTTTTGGAGGGGATCATCAGCCCAATCTTTAGGTCCTATCCTTATAGACAATACAGTTCAGCTATGGATAGCTGAACTGCCATAAAAACGCCATTCCTCCAATAAGTTAAAGTACACATATGCACGCATAGCGAATCATGGGCATCAGGGTGGGCTTCCATGTTTCAATTGCCGGCGGCATATCAAATTCTGTGGACAATGCGAAAAAGCTAGGCTGCACAGCCTTCCAGATATTCAGCAGAAATCCGCGCGGCTGGGCCGCAAAACCGCTTGCGCCGGACGATGTGCAGCTGTTTAAAAGCAAGCTGGCTACAAGTGGCATTGAAAAAAATTCTGTAATAGTGCACATGCCCTACTTGCCAAACCTATCTGGGCCGGATCGAGAGTTTTACAAAAAATCCGTAGAAACACTGACCGGAGAGATCCAGAGGTGCAGCGCCCTTGGAATACCATACCTTGTGATACACCTTGGAAGCCACATGGGCAAAGGGCAGGCAAGCGGCTTAAGTCAGCTAGTAAAGGCCATCGAGTCTGCGCGAGTCAAGTCAGATGGTGGCGCGCCCATGGTATTGCTTGAGAACAATGCGGGGCAAAAGAACTGCATAGGGGGAAACTTTGAGGAGCTGCGCACCATCCTCGACAAGCTGGACGATCCAAAGAAGTTTGGCGTGTGCATCGACACCTGTCACCTGTTTGTCTCTGGCTATGACCTGAGGACAAAGGCAGAAGTGGACAAGACGCTTGAAAAATTTGATAATGTTGTCGGGCTCAAGGAACTAAAATTTATCCACCTCAACGACTCCAAGGGGCCGCTTGGCTCCAACCTTGACAGGCACGAGCACATTGGGCTTGGGTCGATAGGATCAGAAGGTCTTGCAGCGTTTCTCAACCACAGAGCCATCCGGGGACTGCCTGTAATAATGGAGACTCCAATCGACGAGAAGAGGGGAGATGAGCAGAATCTTCAAGTCGTCCTTGGAATGGTAAAATAGATAGAACTATTACTACTACTTCAACCTATGAGACTCTAATCTGGTGTTGCCCTCGTAGTACGTCACGACCAACATGTCGCCCTTGTTATATGGGCATTGATGGATATCTTTTGGCTGTCTATCTGCCGGCTCGACGATACAGACATCTTTGTTCTTTAATGATACTTCAACCTCCTCAGTCACGGTCTGCCTTGTGAAAAGCTCTGCAAGAGGGAAACCCTGTATCATCTGTATGACCATGAAAGCTCCAAAGAATGCAAGGCCAAAGAGTATCGCCAGTTTTTTTGTAGACATCCTCTCAAATTCTGATGAATCCGACTCGTAGCTCATGCTGTAAAGTCGTAAGCACTTCTAAAAAACTTATGGTGTTGTTACTACCGGGTCGATTCTACGGCTTCCTCGATCGCTTCTTCCTGCTCAAGCCATTCATCGAAATAGGCCAACAGAAGATGGGATGCAAGCTCTTCTTTCGTATGATCCGTCTTGAGGTGGATCGGCATGTAGTCCGGGGTGAAAAATAGGTTACAAATGTAACAGAACGGGTTCCGTTCATGTTCTGTCAGCAAGATAGCTCACCTAGTTATCTGATTGTCAATATAAGAATATCGATATGTCTGTCTGTAAACATTCACCAGATGTTCTTCATTTTCTATGTCCATGTTTGGATATTCTTTTGCTATCCGTTACTACAACGCGGCCATTGTAGGATGAGGGACATGTATCTGCTTATATGGTCATCAGTTTGTACTACTGCTCTAGATGGAGAACCGAGAGTCGATAATCGCAGACTTGAGGAAGCTGGGGGTCCATATCAACCAGATCCTCATATACCGCCCAACCGACCAGCAGTTGAAGGAAATAAGGGACGGCCTGCTGAGGCTGAACAAGAAAGCAGGGATTCCCCAAATTTAGCCACACGTTTTAGAGTAAACAAGTTATAAGTAGGATAGCAAGAAGGTCTTGATACATATATGGTCTTTGGCAGGGACATCAGGCTTTCAAGGATATTGAAGGACGGCAAGATGTTGTGCATACCCATGGACCACGGCATCAGCAACGGTCCTATCAAGGGGCTAGAGGACATCAACGGTATGATCTACCAGTGCGCCTCTGCTGGGCTCACATGCGTGCTTGTCAACAAGGGGATAATCAAGACCATGCCAAGGCCGCCGGATATAGGGCTTATTGCACACTTTTCCGGCAGCACGTCGCTTGGGCCGGCGCCGAATAGAAAGATGTTAATGGGGAGCGTCGAGGAAGCGATCAGGCTCGGTGCTGACGCAGTGTCGCTGCACATCAACATTGGCGCAAAGGAGGAGCCGGAGATGCTACAAAAGCTGGGCATGGTGGCAGACAAGTGCACCGAATGGAGCGTGCCGCTGGTTGCAATGATGTACCCGCGAGGCGAAAATATCAAGAACCCTCATGACCCGGAGATTGTCGCACATGCGGCAAGGGTGGGCGCAGAGGCCGGAGCCGACATTGTAAAAGCAGTATATACCGGCGACATTGATTCGTTCAAAAGGGTGGTAAAGAGCTGTCCTGTGCCGATAGTTATCGCTGGAGGACCAAAGGCAAACACCGACCGCGAAATCCTTGAAATGTGTGCAGGGGCAATGGCTGCAGGCGCAAAGGGCGTGACTTTTGGCCGCAACATCTTCCAGCACAAGAATCCGCCGGCTATGGTGCGCGCGCTTCGCAAAGTAATAATTGACAATAAACCTGTAAAAGAGGCCCTGAAGGAACTTGACTGACGCCAAGCCAAAAGAGCTGATAGTCCGACCGACAGTAGCAGCAAAGTCTGCACTGGCCGGGTTTATGTCAAAACTGAAAGAGAAGGGCATCACAATCATAAACGCCGACCCTAAGGTGGCCGGCAAAGACTTTCACACGATCTATGAATCAGAAGATGCCGACATGGTGATTTGCAAGACGTTTGATCAATTAAAGTCGCTCAGGTCGTCGTCCGGCAAGAGCCTCGGCTACTTCAAGAAGGTGCTGAGCAACGCCGACGTTGACGAAATCGAAAGGGCATCGCAGGCAGGCGCAGAATTTGTCATCGTAGACGCATCTGATTGGAAGATAATCCCGCTAGAGAACATTATCGCAAAACTCCACAAATCAAAGACCAAGGTGTTCACCACTGCAAAAAGTTCAAGGGAAGTCGCGACAATGTTTGCCGTTCTAGAGCTTGGAGTCGATGGCGTGATATTGTCGACAGACAGCGAAGACGAAGTCGACAAGGCAAGGCAGCAATTGTCGACAGCAAGGTTCCCGATCAAGCCGGCCAAGATAGTAGAAATAAAAGACGTCGGGACAGGCGAGCGTGTCTGCGTGGACACGGCCTCCATGATGGGCATGGGAGAAGGCATGCTGGTTGGAAGCAGGTCGAACTTTATGCTTCTTGTTCATAATGAATCAGTGGGGTCCTCGTTTACGTCGCCCCGCCCGTTCCGGGTGAACGCCGGCGCAGTGTATTGCTACACGATAGCGCCGGACGGCAAGACTCGCTACCTTTCAGAGATCGAGTCTGGAAGCGAGGTCTGGGTCGTCAACAAGGAGGGCTCGGCAAGGAGGGCGGTCGTCGGCAGATCAAAGATAGAGACGCGCCCACTGCGGTTAATACGCGCTGAAATAGAGGGGGAGACGGGTACTGTCATACTGCAAAATGCAGAGACCATACGACTGATAACCAAAGATGGCAAGCTCTTGTCAGTGACCGAGATCAAGGTCGGAGACGAGGTGCTGGGATATGCCAAGCCGGCATCGGGACGGCACTTTGGGATGGAAGTGGACGAATACATCGTGGAAAAGTAATTTTAATTATTAATCCTCCCTTGCAAACGCCACGAATATCCTGTTAAGGCATGTTGGGCAGCACGGCCTGCCGTTGAACTCTGCCATGCTTCCCGTAGTGACCTTTAGCCCCTTGCATATGAAGCAGGTCTTCTCAGACATTGCTATAGACATGAGATATTCAGTAACACCTCATTTAATCCCTATTATGTAAGAGAATTGACACGCTATCTGATACACAAACACGCTGTCGCGATTACCATTTCCGCTCGGAAAAGGAAGCTGGCGATGTAGCGTCTTTTTAGCCTGTTGTTTATTACTTTAAAGTAAGCCGGATATGGATGAACTAGACAAGCAAGCGGACATCCAATCATGCTTGCACAGGAAGAAGAAATTGTAAACCAAATAGTCCTTGGAAATTGCAAGGATGTGCTGCGTAGGCTCCCGGAAAACTTTGTGCAGCTGACCATAACATCGCCGCCATACAGAAACGCGATCGACTATGACATGCACGCATCTGGCAACGGCGGTTATTATCGCGGCAAGCTTAACCTTGATACTAACGACTACCTCAACGACATGGCAGACATTTTCGGCGACAAGGTCTACCGAGTGACAAAGGAGGGCGGCTATTGCTGCATAGTGATTGCCAACGAGGTGGTCAACGGCACGATACTCCCGCTACCGCACATGCTGCTGTCAAGACTAGTGCAGCCATTTGGCAAATGGAACTTGCACGAAGAGATAATCTGGCACAAGGTGACAGGCGGCACGAACCGCTATGGGTCGTTCGTCATAAACCCTTACCCGAAATATTACCGTGCAAACATCATGCACGAATTCATACTGATACTGCGCAAGGGCGACGTCAATAGCGGCCGGACTCAGAGAAAGAACGCTCTGCCAGCAACGCATGAAGAGTGGACAAAAGAAATCGCAAATTCAGTGTGGCATATTGCGCCCGTCCCGCCCGGCTACATCAACCACCCATGCCCATACCCTGAAGAGATCCCGTACCGACTGATGAAACTCTATTCCTATGAAAATGACGTTGTGCTCGATCCGTTCAATGGCAGCGGCCAGACCACAAAAGTGGCGCACCACTTTGGGCGCCGCTACATCGGAATAGACTTGGTGAAGGACTATGTCAACCTTGCCCGGTCTAGGATGGAGCGAGAGCCTCTCCACATACGGGATGAGGCGCTCATCGCCAACTGGAAAAAGATACCCTCTCATTACAAGAAGCACTAGCTAGCTGTTTTTATTGTAGGCTGTGTCTTTATTATTGTATACATGAGCCAAGACACCACTATACAATCAGAGCCTATACGCAAACTCTTTCAAGGCAAGAACTTTGGATTCCTAGCAATGCTGATACCAGATGGGCCGCCGCAGGTTATGCCGACTTTGGGTGGATATCGAGAACAACCACATTATTATCAATACTGCAATGGGTAGGCTAAAGCAAAAGAACATCTCACGGGATCCACGAATCGCAGTTTCCGTATTCGTCAGGCCAACCTGTATGAAAGGGTGACTGTCAGAGGCAAGGTAGTTGAGCAGACCACAAATGGAGCAGATGAACATATTGACAAGATGGCTAAAAAGTATGTGGGCCTAGACAAATATCCCGGCCACGCGCCGGGAGAGAAGAGGGTCCTGCTAAAGATAAAACCGGAAAGGGTGTCCCACATAAAGATACGCTGATCATGATGGGCGTGTGTTGCGCTCTTTGAGCAGCCTGCCAAGTGCCTTCTGCCGAATGGCCGTCTCGACATATTGGTCATCACAACTCTTGCACACAGAGTAGATTGCCGCGCTGTCCTGACTTGGAGTTATTACTTTCTCCCAGCGCAAGCCGGAATCGCTCTTTGAGCAGATGACGCACGCCTTTTTGTCTTCTAGTGCAGAGCCGTCTGCGCCTGTATATATTGCGTACATCTCATAGCCATCATCTGCGAGCGCTCTCCATTCTTTAGAAAACGACTCTATCATCGCGTCGTCAAAGCCAAGCGATTGAAGCCGCGCGGCATGTTCCTCCACAGAGGGCATATGTGTCCATGCTAAATGGGCAGGGATTAATAATCTGTGGGCAGGGTTGTTGTGTAAGCCACAATGACATACACTGGTTTAACTGTCGTTTTTGAGAAATTTTTACCGAGATGCATCCTCACACTAAAAAAGTAGTCATGATGACTGCCATCTCACTCGGCATAATCATGTTTGCATACATGATTCCAGTATTTGTAATCCCGGTGGCTCTGGGCGTTTCAGAGATCACAAACTGTACGGATTATGGATGCACAAGCAGCGCCTTCACAAAATGCGGCGGCTTTTCTTCTTCCTCCTCAGAAGACAGCTCGTCAAGCTTTGATTCTTGGACGAGGGGCATGAAGGGCATGTTGTGCCTGATAGGCCTCGATATGGGCACCTCGGCTAACGCCTTTGCCGGCCAAATCATCCTTAATAAGGTGTAGCAGCTAAAGATAATCATGTCGACTGCAGCCGCGGGCTCTAAAGCTCCAAGACAGCACCGCTGCAACCTCTGTGGCAGGGTTTTTGATTCTGCTGACCTGCTTGAGGCGCACAAACGTATGGATCACAGCAAGAACAGCTCGCCTCCGGCCGGAGTAGGCTAAAACAATTAATCTGGCTGCAAGAGCATAATTAATGCCTTGGCAGCCAAGATCTGCGCGTCGATAGCACCCGATGATGTCCAGTCGATAACAAAGCAGGCAGGCCTGGCCTTTGAGCTTGGAGCCGACTATGTCGAGATCCGGTTCGACTTTCTCAGGCCGGAGCAATTGCAGGCAGCGATCGAGTCTGCAAAGGGCATAAAGAACAGGGCAATCTTTACACTCCGCTCAAAAGACCAGGGAGGCAAATTTGCCGGAGGCGAGCAGGACCGCATAAAATGGCTGTACCGACTTGCCGAGCAAAAGCCGATGCTGCTAGATGTCGAGCTTGACACCCTGGAGCAAAACGACGAGCTGGCAGATTTTCTTGAAGGGCAAAAGACGCCGGTGCTTGTGTCATGGCATGATTTTCAAAAGACGCCGCCAAACGATCAGATAGCCGACATATTGTCAGAGATGAGGATATACAGCAACTATGTCAAGATAGTGACTGCGGCAAATAACGTCGAGGATTCACTGCGACTGCTAGAGATGTACGAAACTGCCATTGGCTTGAACCCGATCTTTTTTGCAATGGGAGAGGCAGGCGTGATCTCTCGCGTACTTTGCACCGTGATAGGCAATGCGCCGTTCACATATGCAAGCATTGAAAAAGCCGTTGCACCCGGCCAGCTCACAGTAAAGCAGATGAAGAAGCTGTACGATAGGATGAAAATGTTGTAGGCCATCCACATACGCCTAGCTTTTTATCCGATGCTGTTCAAACAGTGTTACAGGGTGTAAACCTTCCGTCATATCCCTTTGGAAGACCAGACCATTCAGATCGGGGCTCTGCATACTTGAGGTGTCTCATGCTCGATTTCTTTCAGGTATATATGGCAGACTGGTTGATATTCGCATCTGGACAAATTGCAAGGCTCGATCAAGACATACTGCATCATAGGCGATCCGATCCAACATTCGCTATCGCCAGGGATGCAAAACGCCGCATTTGCGGCGCTTGGACTCAACTGTACATACATTGCTTTCAGAGTCCCAGCGAATGAACTAAAAGAATCGATCGAATCCCTGCGCAGCATAAACATCGCGGGGTTCAACGTGACAGTTCCACACAAGGTGGAAGTGATGAGGTACCTTGACGAGCTGGACGCTTCTGCAAAAAAAGCGGCAGCTGTCAACACCGTCAACAACATCGAAGGCATATTCAAGGGATACAACACCGATATTGATGGTTTTATTGAGCCGCTGCACAGGCGGCATGTGGATTTTGGCGGCATGCAGGTGCTGCTGCTTGGAGCCGGAGGGGCGGCTCGGGCAGTGGTGGCAGCTCTTTCGCAAGAGAGAGGCATTGCCAAGGTAACAATTGCAAACCGCGATGTGCAAAAGGCTGCCGAGCTTGCCAAGATCGGGTCCGGCCTTGGACTCAAGTCCGAAACATTGCCGCTTGAAAATGCGCAGGACGTCTCGCTGGAATGCGACCTGATAGTGAATGCGACGACACTGGGCCTCCACAAAGAGCCTAGCGTTATCGACCACGAACATATCAAGAAGGGGAGCATAGTATACGACATTGTCTACCGCCCGATAGTCACAGATCTGATCGAAAATGCCAAATATGCACAGGCAACCGTTGTATACGGCTACGAAATGCTAATCGAACAGGGTGCGAAGGCATTTGAGATATGGACTGGCCTCCCGGCTCCGCGGGAAGCTATGAAAAAGAACCTCCTTGGAATCTTTGGGGAGCCAGTATGAGAAAGGCAAGGGCAACTATGCACGGGGCCATTTCGATAGTTAACGCCATAGCCACGGGCAACGGCTCGTCGCTTGGCATTTCGCTCAGGGTCACTGCAGAGGCCGAGCTTGGAAGGGGCCGCGGAGTCAGGTTCCTGACAGGCAGGAACGAGGACCGGCTTGTCAATAACATTGTGCGCAACACAATGCCGAAAGAAATGATCGAAAACAACCAGGTAACAATAAGAGTCAAGTCCGAAATCCCGATTGGCTACGGGCTCAAGAGCTCAAGTGCCGTGTCAAACGCGGTGGCACTTGCATGCAGCCGCCTTGCAAGGGATGATGACATCGACGACAACGCCGTCCTTGATGCAGCAGTCCGAGCATCATTGGATGCCAAGGTCTCTATAACTGGAGCATACGACGACGCCACTGCCTGCTACTTTGGAGGCTTTACGGTTACTGACAACTATTCACGAAGGCTGATACGTAGAGAGCCTGCGCCTGATAACCTGTATGCGATCATTTTTCTACCACGCAACACTCCGAGGGGTGACGTACACAAGTTGAGCGCCCTATCAGACCTGTTCACGGATGCCTTCAGGCTGGCTGAGGCAGGTGAATACTGGAAAGCCATGAAGCTAAATGGCGTGCTTGCTTCTGCAGCCTTGTCGTCAAGGTACGCGCCCATAATGGCGGCACTAGAACGCGGAGCACTGGCGGCAGGAATCTCTGGCAACGGTCCGTCAGTTGCTGTAGTGGCGTACGAAGACGAAATAGAAGACATCAAGTCAGCCCTGTCAAAGTTTGACGGCAAGATTATCATCTCCAAGGTTAATAACCAGAAGGCAAGCGTGGAAATTGTGAATGGTTAGCATACTAGTAAGAAAGTCCAAGATAGCTGGAAGTGTTCGATGTCCATCAAGCAAGAGCTACAGCCACCGGGCAATAGCGATCGCGTCGCTTGCAGAAAGGCAGTCGACGATAACAAATGCCCTGCTTGCCCGCGACACTCTGGCAACTCTTGCTAGCTGCCGGGCCCTTGGAGCGGAGATAAAACACGAAGGCACAACGGTGCAGGTTAAGGGCAGGCATACCTTTGAGCCGCCCGAGAACGTGATAAACGCCGAGAATTCAGGCACTACAATAAGGATAATGACAGCAATGTCCGGCCTCGTGAGGACCGGATACACAGTGCTGACCGGTGATGAGAGCCTGCGCAAGCGGCCGATGCAGCCGATACTCGACGCGCTTGCCCAACTGGGGGTTGAAGCGCATTCCACGAAGGGAAATGGCACTCCGCCCCTTATAGTAAAAGGCGGCGGGATAAGGGGCGGAACTACGGTTATCGACGGCAGCATTTCAAGCCAGTTCATTTCGGGGCTGCTTATCGCCGGCATTTATGCCGACTCTGAAATAGTGATGAGGATAAAGGGCAACCTTGTGTCCAAACCATACGTCAGCGCCACACTTGCAACAATGAAGCATTTTGGCGTAACGGTGGATCATAGATCTGACATGCTGGAATACCAGATCAAGAACGCAAGATACTGCGCAACCAAATTCGATGTGCCAAGCGACTTTTCGACCGCCGCATTGATACTTGCTGCTGGCGCGCTTGTCGGCGAAAAACTGGAAGTGAAGGGCCTCAACTTTGCACTGCCTCAGGGCGACTCGCAAATCGTCGACATCCTAAAGCAGATGGGCTGCCCGATAAAGATCGATAAAAGCAAAGGCGAAGTGGTGGTCCAGAAGGCCGAGGAACTCGAAGGAGGAGATTTTAACCTGAACGACACGCCGGACCTCCTGCCAGTAGTCTCGATACTTGCGCTCAAGGCGAAAACCCCTGTAACAATAACCGGCGTAGCGCACGCAAGGGTGAAAGAGACGGATAGGGTTGCAAATATTGCCTCAGAGCTGACCAAGTTCGGGGCGCGCATCAAGGAGTTCCAAGATGGGTTAAAGATTACCGCTCCCAAGCCGCTAAAGAATGCGTCCCTTAAGGCATACAACGACCACCGGCTCTTTATGGCCTTTACAATAGCGTCAATGATGACTGAAAAGTCGGTGGTGGCCGGTGCCGAGTCGGTGGACGTCTCGTATCCTGCTTTCATTCAGGACATGAAGGATCTCGGGGCAAAGATCTCGCCGGCGCCGGACAGAGAATAATAACAAAAAGACAATATATAGAGCAGGCTCAAGTGCACCTACTAGAGAGATGGGTGGCAGTATAATAGGCGAACGCTTTGTCGCCATGAGCTTTGGAGAAAGCCACGGAAGGTGCGTCGGCATTGTCGTCGACGGCTGTCCGGCAGGCCTGCCTCTTGACGAGTCAGACATTCAGGGGCTCTTGGACCTGAGAAAGCCCGGCCAGTCGGTTGTCATGACCCAGAGAAAAGAGGAAGATAGGGTAGAGATAATCTCCGGCATCTTTAACGGTAACACGACAGGCGCGCCCATCTGCATGCTCATATGGAACAAGGATTCTGATTCCAGACCGTACGAAATGATAAAGAACATCCCGCGGCCGGGCCACGCCGACTATCCTGCGATGGTAAAGTACGGTGGCTTTGCAGACTATCGCGGTGGTGGCAGGTTTTCTGGCAGGCTCACTGCAACGCTGGTGATGGCTGGGGCCGTCGCAGGCAAGCTGCTGAAAAGAACACTTGGCATCGAAACAGTAGCCTACACCACAGAGATCGGCACCGTCAAGGCCGGCAACATCACGCCGGCCAACATCGCAACTCGGTACAGCAATGATGTCAGGTGCCCTGATCCGGCGGCCGCAGAAAAAATGAGGGAAGCAATACTGCAGGCAAGAAAGGATGGCGACTCACTTGGAGGAGTCATTGAATGCATCACCAGCAGCCTCCCCGTGGGTCTTGGCGAGCCGATATTTGCATCGCTCGAGTCGGATCTCTCAAAGGCGCTTTTCAGCATACCTGCGGTCAAAGCTGTCGAATTTGGTTCTGGCTTTGCCGGCAGCAAAAGGCGTGGCTCCGAAAATAACGACGTTTACATGATAAGGGACGGCAAGGTGGTTACGAAGACCAACAACGCCGGCGGCATACTAGGTGGGCTTTCAAATGGGATGCCGCTTGTCATCAGGGTTGGCTTCAAGCCGGCAGCGTCAATAGCGAAAACGCAGGAGACGCTTGACATTGCCAAGAACTCGCAGACTTACCTTGAAGTTCCCGGTAGGCACGACCCGTGCGTTGTCCCAAGAGCTCCGCCAGTGGTCGAGTGTGTCGTCTCGATGGTTCTAGCCGACCACGCCATCAGAGCAGGCCTTATTCCACCTGTGCTCAAGTGATGATGATGGCGATGGCCAAGAACGACGAGCTAGAATCGCTGCGCCGCCAGGTCCGCGACATAACTGCGCAGATAATACGTGATGTGCACCGGCGAATGGATCTTGCAAAACAGATCGGGGAAATAAAGAGCATGCTTGGCATCGACGTTAAGGACGAAAAGGTCGAGCACGACATACGGCTCATGGTGCTTTCACTTGCTGACCAAATCGGCATGGGCCGCGACTTTGCGCTGCAGCTGCTCAACATTCTGCTTGCAGAATCTGAGCATGTGCAGGCCCAAAAACGCCCGCAGAAGGGACAGCAGAAACAGACACACCTTGGCATATTTATGAAGGCAAAGCAGCTTGAAGCGTCGGGGAAAAAGATAATCCACATGGAGGTTGGCGAGCCAGACTACTCTCCTCCTGAAGCAGTCGGAGACTCGCTTGCAGAATCGTTCAAGCAACGGCAATACCACTACACAGATACACGCGGAATCCCAAAATTGCGCGACGCGCTTGCAAAGAAAGAGGGTGTCTCTGAAGATCAGGTTGTAGTGACGCCGGGCGGCCGGTTTGCAGTTTTTAGCGCGATCACTTCGTTGCTAAAGGCCGGGCAGGAGCTGATGGTCATCGAGCCGGCATGGCCAGCATACAAAGAGTGCGCCGACTTTATCGGAGCAAGGACCAAAGTGCTGCGGACCACCATTGAGAACAAATGGACACCTGACCTAAAGCAGTTGGAAGAGATGGTGAACCCGAGCACAAAAATGATAGCGCTCAACTACCCAAACAACCCAACCGGCAAGATTCTGGATGGCAAGACAATGGAAAGAATAGTGTCGATTGCCAAAGACAACGACCTCTATATCCTAAGTGATGAAGTCTACGCCGACTATGCCTTCAAGAAATTTGCCAGCATCCACGAATATGACTATGACAAGTGCATTCTGGTGTCGTCGTTTTCAAAGCGCTACGCAATGACTGGGTTCAGGGTAGGCTATGCTGTCGCAAGCAAGGACGTCATTGCCAAAATGTCCAGGGTCCAAGCGGTTGGGATAACAAGCGTTGCAGAGCCCATGCAATACGCCGCTCTCGCAGCCCTCGGGGAAGACCCGTCAGAAAATATCAGGACTATGAAAAAGAGGCTTGATTTTGTTTCCGGCAAACTCAAGGAGATGTCGCTCCAGTTCGTCGAGCCTGACGGTGCGATGTATGTCTATCCCGAGCTGCCAAAGGGCGATGACATCATGCTTGTTGAAAAGCTGCTTGAGAAAGGCGTGGCTATTGCGCCGGGAAGCGGCTTTGGCGATCATTATCGACAGTTTGTCAGGATATCTGCATGCCAGCCCGAAAAGACACTAGAAATGGGCCTTGATATAATGGCGTCAGTCATAAAGGAGTTTGCCTAAGTTGCAGGAAATAGCGATCGTGGGCGCAGCCGGTAAGATGGGGTCATGGTTCACCAATTACTTTGCCCGGCGTGGATTGCACGTCTCTGTATATGATGTAAATAAGGAAACGCTCAGACCTTCCGGTAATGTCAGGGTCGCAAGCGGCATAAGCGCTTGCGTCAAGGGTGCCGACCTTGTGCTTGTCTCTGTTCCTGTGCGCATGACCCCGCAGATCATCAGGGAATGTGCAAAAAGCATGAAGAATGATGGTGCTATCATTTCAGAAATATCGTCAGTAAAGCACAGGACTTTTCAGGCACTCAGGCGAGTACCGGGCCACTTGCGGCCACTCTGCATCCATCCAATGTTTGGACCGGGTGCAAGCGATAAGATGCAGACCAAAGTGCTGCTGGTTCCCGTAAGGAACGAGGAGGCAGAGCTGAAGATCGTGCACGAAATGTTTGAAAATGCTGCAGTAAAGGTGCTGCCGGATGCCCGGACCCACGACAAGGCTATTGCAACTGTCCTTGGACTGACGTACTTTGCAAACATTGTATTTGCCAAGGTGGTATCTGGAAACAATATTTCAATGCTCAAGCAGGTTTCAGGGACAACGTTTGGTCTCCAGTCGCTCATCGCAGAAAGCATATTGACAAACGAGCCAGATCTTGTAATTGCCCTTATCCAAGAAAACCCGTACGCCAAGAAATACATCCAGCAATACCTGAAAAAAGCAGCAGTAGTAGCCAAGATGGCGTCTGCTAGGGACAGCAAGAGGCTAAGGGCCGACCTGAAAAAGGTCAGGTCAAAGATGCAAAAATGGCAGGACCTCCAACAGTCTTATCGACGCATGTACGACATCATTGAGAACATGAAGTAAAAGGAAAAATACGTGCAGCGTGCCAGTGAATATACACATGACACTTCTCTGGCGCGACTCTTGGCTCAAGCCTTTATCGGATTTTGACGTGGGAGCAGACAAGTGCGGCTACTGCAAAAAGGCTTTCCGCAAGATTGACTTTGTAACAGCGTGCGACTTTTGCGACAAAGGGATAATGCACGATGCATGCGCCAACAAGCACATACTGTCTGCTCACAAAAAGCAGCTGGAAGCAAAGATAAACTTGCACAAGGACAAACCACTGCACGACTTCCAATGAAGAGTAACCAACTCATCAAGAGCATCTACAATTTCATTTAGGATCACGACACTCGCATAATCCTGTGCCACCCAAGAATCTTTAATTATTGCTTTTTGCCATTCCAAGGTAATTGTTTCAGCTTGCGCATAAAGAAGTGAAGAGTGAAGGAGCTTTTGTTCATAAAACACTGCCATCCAAAAGTAGCAAGCCGTCGGTAGCATCGACAAGCGCGGAGTTTGCTTTTAAGAACATCAAGATATTTCCAAGCTTTCCCGCGCAAAGCCAGTAGTTGGAAGCCCCGGCGACGCCTACGAGCAAGAAGCCGACAGGGTGGCCCGGGCAGTGACAAGTGCCCTTTTGGAGATGGGGCACCGTCTTGCACAGAGTGGCTCCACATTTTTGCAGCGCAAGTGTACAGATTGCCAAGATCTAAAAATAAACAAGAAGTCTGCCTCCGATCATGCAGAGATGCCTGTGTCGTCGGAGGTAGCCGGCGAGATCCAAAGCATGTCCGATGGTGGCATGCCCTTGATCCGCAGACGCACTCGTTCATGGAGGAGCGTTTTAGAACTGACTTTGGCAAAGTTAGGATTCACACAGGCTTGCAAGCCGCCCGCCTGTCATCCAATCTAAACGCAATTGCATTTACCGTAGGAAACAGCATCATGTTTGCAGAAGGCAAGTACTCTCCCGACAGCCAAGCCGGCAGGCAGCTCTTGGCACACGAGTTGACACATGTTGTGCAACAACAAGGGGCTGAGCTGCATTCCATACAGCGGGCCAAAACTGACACTACCAACAGTTGCTCTGGTCTTGCAGATAGTATGAGCGATGTCAATTCCCGTATAAACAAGGCCCTTGCCAATGCACACAAAGCAGCAGGCGCAAGCCTACCGGTGCAGATGTGGCACAGGAACTTTATGCAGAGCTGGCTGAAAATTCCCTTACGAGCCCAGGGCGAAGATAGAGCTATGGGCAGAGGGATTGGGCGCATCAAAAGTGCGCCTTCCGGCCCAAAGTTCAACCAAGTATGCAGGCATGACATATCGTCTGTAGAGCAATCCCTTATTTCCGATACTCAATCCGACAATGCGTGTGAACGGAGTCTGTATTGGAAGCGACAAGTTGGATCACTTTTTGCAACAGGATTACGAGTATTTCTTTGATTATTTTGTGAAGGAAAAGACACCTGCCAAAGAACAGGCAGCAGAGGCATACGGAGAATCAACAGAAGCGGGAGGTTATGGGTTGAAAACCACCGGCGTTTTCTCAAATGCCGACCTTGAAGCAAACAAACAGGGGTTGCAGTTTTATCGCGACCTTGATGCCAACCCTAACATGACTTTTGATATTGCCAATTATATCAATAGTAACTGGAACGAGGAAAGCAATCCGAGCTTTTACGAGGCTTCTGTGGGCAAAACTGTATGAAGCAACCTGCTTATGGGAACTGGGCTGGCGGGTTTTCGTTCTCAAGTCCTGGCGTGAATATGCCGATACATGTCACGCTCGCAGTTACCGGCGGGACGAAGGTGACTGGCAGCTACACATATTCTGATGGGACTTCTACTATAGGTGGTACAATCGCCGGAATGATATGCACATTACAGATGTCCTGGGCGCTATAACAGGTGTAAAGATAAACTTTGACTGGCAGGAAGGGGCTGCCTCAGGAAAGGGCATCTGGACTTCATCAAAGGAGAACACACTCCAAGGGACATGGGGCAACGGCAGCTCTGATAATAACGGTGGCAGCTGGGATATTTCAAAATGATTTAAAAGTACTCAGTCAGAAGGCGGCCCAAGATAATCCATACCAGTGCCACTCTTGCGCTCACCGTCAATGGTCGAAACTGTTCTCGTTGACTTTATGCCCGACACCTTTCTCAGCTTGTTGATGACAAAATCAACTGTGTTGCCAACCGGGACCTCAATTCGAACTATTAAGTCAAACTCGCCATACACGCCTTCAACCGACACGACGCCGGGTATCTGCGCTATTTCGTCAAGGACAGGCTTTTCCATCCCCGGTAGCGTATTGACCATGACGTATGCCCCAGGCATATGGCTATCTGTAACTAGTGCCGGATATTAAACGATATTGCCTAGGCTTCGCTCATCAATATCACAGCTTGTTGTTGAACTCGAATGCAAGGCTCTTTTGTTTCAGGGCAGCGCAGAGATCACATTGGCAGTTCTCATCGCTATATCTGCTATCCGATAACACAGAAGAATTCTTCTTCTGTATCTGGCTTGAATCATTGCAAAGTATTCAGGCTCTAGTCAGGTTTGACAGACAAGCCTCATCTTTTATTTTTAGAAGAACGACCACATTGATGTCATCACACTAGAAAGTTCCAACGCGCAAGTTCTTATACAGCGCTCAGTGTCAATACAGCACATGTGTGAATGCTGGCTGAGCCTGCCTAGGAGCGATGACGCCAGAACAACAAATCTTTTCGAAGGAAAAGCAAACAAGCCTGCTTGCCAAGGGATTTAGAGATGGATATGTGGCTTTCGGGCTTGGAGTCGCGGGTATGGATACCCTTAGTGGTGAATCAGCATGATTGTTATACAGTATTCAGGCTTGTTGCATTTGAAAGTTAAAAACTGAAAATATGAATTGAAAAGTGAATTGAGAGCTAAGAAAGTCTCTGCTAGTCAGTAATGTGATGGAGGTTATCTTGTGCCCCTGACCGTTATGCTTCCATCAATTATCCATTGCGCTTGTTCCGATCTATTATTTAGTGAACCCGGAACTGCTATTCTGACATTGTTTAATTCGTATGTCAAAGCAACATTCTCTCTAGTCAACTGGCTGATTATATCGTGAACGAACGATGCTCACTGTGTTGGCATTTCAAGATGCGACTTTTCCTCTTGACGGTTGAATTGAGTCACAATTGGATGTTTTGCTTTATGATATTTAGGGATAATGGGCGATTCGTGATAATGATAAATCTGAACTACCATTCAACAACATGGACCGTGAATCCAGCGCAGCCAGCCGCACGGCACCTTTGAGCCTGTCTCTCTCATGAAGCGCTACTATAGCTGCTATAGAGATCCTAGGGGAGGGATATACATACAGCCCAGATATATCGCTCTCTATTCTCCTACAAGAATCAGTTTGTTGTTAAATTCAAAAGCTAGACTTTTCTGTTTAAGCCTGATACGCAATTCATTTGCCACTTCGGTCATTTTATTTTCGTCAACGTCATTTGTGTGAATTTCGACTCTTGTGTACTTTGTAGGTTCCATTTTGCCCTCAAAGTACCCATCAAACTCGATTAATGACATTCCTTTGTACCTGAAGGCCATATCGCGTACTATCTCTAGATAGCCTTCTACGCGGGGTAGATAAAACTTGACCGAATCATTCAGGATATCAACTTTAAAGCCTCTATCCGTCATATAGTAGCTGCAGCTCATGACCTTATAACAATACCTTCAAGACACCATTTGCGGATGAAATCCCTGCCTGAAGAGGTTCCTCAGATTCTTGTGGTGGGCAGAACTTTACCGAATCGTTAAACACTTTGACGTTCATTATTGCGATGATGCTGTGCGTGCTACATTCTTTGAATACTCGTATCAACTAATTTTATGTTCCAATCTTTTTAAAGAAATGAAGCAAGACAGGGTAGAATTGTCGCAGGTAAAACTATTCATGTTTAACGCAAGCTCCTTCCCTCTGGACCCATCAATCGAGAACTTTTTGAAATCCAAGGGGGCGATATCTCTGGACTTTGGGGCCACGGCATACATCAACTCTGAGGCGATGCCGACAATCCTCTCCGAGCTGGTTGAAAGGAGCAAGATTGATGTCTCTTCAAATGCCGAGCTTGTTGCCCAGCTAAAGGCAGAGATAAGCAGGTATGGTGCTGAGAGGCAAAAGTTAATAGAAGACAATGCCAGACTTGTTACTCGGGGCCGATCATATTCTGCTGAAATTGCTGGACTGAAGGAGCAGATTGCTAGCGCTACCCTGTTGATTGACTCTCTGAGAGCCGAAAATGCGCGCCTCCAGGCCGCACTCAAAAATGCGCCATCCGCACAAAAGACCCAAACAGTCCAGAGCGACGATAAGCTGAAGCAATCGTACGAGAAGCTTCAAAAAGAGTTTCAGGCGCTCCGGGCGCAGAATGTAGAAGCACTGACATCGCTCAAAATACTTGAAGATGAAAACGAGGAGCTCACAAGGGAGCTTGATTTGCTGAAGAGCCAATCCAAAAATGCAGCCGCGCCGAAGGCCGGCTAGGACACATTTGAAGACTTATATAACGCAGTCAAAGTGAATTGGATCGATGGTCGAAAAGATGACAGCCGTCTGGCTGATTATTCTCACTATCCTAGTCTGCGCTGCGGTACCTGGAGTTTTGATCTGGCTTACGACAACTCCTGCGAACATGTTGCTTGGATTCCATCTGACAGACAGCAGCTTGCCAATGTACGCTGCCCTTCACTAAGGCAGTTATAACATCGAGCCTAGCTGATCCTGATGGCATTTGAAGGTCCGGAGAAAAGGAAAAAACTGATATCTTCAATGGTGGTGCTTGCCGCGCTTATTGGCGGTGCCATTTTTGCCACTGCAGCACTTTCAATATACTTTCGCTCTCAAGACCCTGTTAACCAGTGTATAGAAGATCCGACATCGCAGCCTTTCCAGCTGTCAGTTCCAATAACTGTAACAGAAGATGGCTTTCCAGCATTAGTCCCAAGAGGAATTGGTATCGATGACAACTGCATACGACCTGTCCATACTCTTCAGGAAAACGTAATCCATGTAGCATACAGCAGACCACATGATTTTACCCTAGGTCATTTCCTGTATTATTGGCTTGGAAACGACCTTCTGCAGTACAATACAAAGGTGTTTGTCAATGATGTCCAGCACACTGAAGGCGATATTCGTGACATTATACTGATGGAAGGCCAGTCGATAAGGATCGAGTTTACAAGCAGAAACTAATTATAAAATGCGATTTGATGTACCGGGGTGAAAGAACTCCACACAGAGATCGAGATCAGTGCCAGCCCGGAAAAAGTCTGGAAGATACTCACCGACTTTGAAAGGTACGAACAGTGGAACCCTTTCATACACAAGATAATCGGCGAAGCAAAGGAAGGCTCCAGAATAGAGATACACATCGAGACGCCCCGAGGCAAACGCAGAAAATACGAGCCGACAGTGACAAAGGTCGAGCATGGACGAGAGCTCCGCTGGCTTGGCAAGAGCTCCCTCCCCGGCATTTTAAACGGCGAACACATCTTTACCATAGAACAGTTGCAGCCAGGGAGCGTCAGGCTGGTCCATCGAGAGGTGTTTGACGGGCTATTGACTTCGTTCTTCGGCAAGAGCCTTGACACCGACGTCAAGGAAGGCTTTGAAGAGATGAACAAGGCGCTCAAAGAGAGGGCGGAGCGGACTTGATTGAGGTGGTGGTAATGAAAATAATTATTTAGTTGTCCTGCCTTTGGTACCGGGTGCCAAGTTACTACGAGATACTGGGAGTGTCCTCTGAAGCCACGCAGGACGAGATAAAAAAGTCGTTTCGGAATTTGGCACTGAAATACCACCCGGACAAGAACAGGAATTCTGAAGAGTCGAAGCAAAAGTTCATGAGCATAGTAGAAGCCTACGAGGTGCTTTCAGACGATCAGGCAAGGAAGATCTATGACAACAGCACTTTACAGCAAAGGCCCGGGCCCACGCCAAGGTGGACGCCGCCGGCTGACTTTACTACTGTGTATAGCTATGAAGAGATCAAGAGGCGCTACAGGCCAAGCAACATTGGAGGCGGCATGTGGGACATCAGCGACAAGGCCAGCTTTGGCATGTGGAAGGCCACGATGGTGCTGTTTGCGTGCCTTGGCGCGGTAGTGATCTATATCCTGCTTGTCGACTAGCTAGCTATTAGTGTTTGTGGCGGTGGTTCCTGCTGCGCCTGTGCTCCTCTTCTTTGGCCTTCGACCTGTCATACATGGCGTACTTGAACGCAAAGAAGGCGCCCACTATAAAGCCAGGTGCTGAAATAATGAGCATCGAGCCTCCGCCCACCGACAGCGCCAGCAGCACGGCCAACGCGCCAGAGGCCAGCGAAGCGATCATGAGCATCAGAAGCATAGATTTTGTTGCAGCCAATTCAATCTGATCTAGCAGGCTACATGGTATAAGTGGTTTCCTGTCCTAGTGTGTAGTTCCCCCATGCGTGCGTTTCTAGTGGAGCATGTGAAGAAAAATGATGCAGCATGTAGCATTTTTGTGCATAAAATGCTACAATTTACAAACTGTGCTTCCAGACGAATTTTGGTGCATTTTGCACCATTTGACGCACGAAGAATAGTGCAATTTACAAGAAGGAATGTAATGCGCACACTTTTTCAGTCCAAAGGAAACTTGCTTAAAAGAACTAGTTAATTCTGCTTCAGCCTAGGCAACAACTGTCCTAAAGGAATAAAAAGGGACTGGAATTAAAGGCGAACGAGATGCGAATAGTCGCAATAGGCAGCCGTGTTTTTGTCACTAGTTTCCAGCTGGCCGGGGTCAAGGGAGTGAAGGTCGAGACGCCGTCAGAGGCGCTTACCGAGATCAACAGGATGGACGAAAACAGCGGGATCGGGCTGGTGCTCCTGAGCGACGACATTGGCAAGGAAATTCGCTACCAGCTGACAAGCCTCCGGGCAAAGAGACCTATACCGCTGATCTTTGAGCTCCCATCGCCGGGAAGCAAGAAAGAAAGGGTCGACTACCGGGCGCTCCTCAAGCAGATTCTGGGCGTCTAGCCGTCATCATCAAGCCAACTGGACACGCCGCCAAACACCTGCGCGATCGTCAGTATCTTTGCCCATTCTTCAAGTGATTCTACTATCGCCCGGGCGTGGTCTATGTCGCTACCGCCAGCGACAACTCCGTGGTTCTTGATCACGACCGCTCTGGCGCCCTTTTTGAATTCGTCTGACACTGCCTTTGCAAGCTCGGCCGAGCCGGAGGGCCTGTTTGTAATGACAGCCGGTTCGCCGACCACCATCTTGGCCTCCCCTATTACGTGCCAGAACCTCTTTGCAGATATCGAAACCCCGATGGTGAAGGGGCTATGTACGTGGACAATCGCATTGATATCGGGGCGCACATTGTAGATGCTCCTGTGCATACCAAGCTCGATGCTTGGTTTTGACCTGCCAATAGCCTTGCCGGTTTTCAAGTCTACTCTGACAAGGTCAGCTGGCCGCATCCTGTAGCGCGGGACTCCTGACGGCGTGATCCACATCAAGCTGCCGCCAGATCTGATGCTGTGATTGCCCGAGACAGGAGTGGTGAGGCCCATGCCGTACAAGCTCTTGACGCAGTCAACGAGCTCTTTTCTGCTATCCAACAGGTTGGGATAGTTTTTACCACGTTATAAGCGGCACTGGTAGCAGTACCAGTAGTAGGCTGCAACCAGAACTTCTTAATAATTGGGAAGTAGAATATCAAACCTCTGATGGAAAGAAAGCGGGCAATACCTCTTTTGATTATCATCGCGGTGGCGGTGGTGATGGCAGCCGTGTCGATCTCGCTGGGCTACGCCGGGTTGAACAACAATGACACATCTGGGTCGGTGTCTGCAAACGGCACATTCAGCGTCCTGCCAGATCTGAACCCGCCCACGCTTTCTGACGCGGGATTAAGGGTTGAGAAGGTGATAGAAGGGCTGGTCCAGCCAACCAGCATGGCGTTTCTGGATCACGACGATCTTCTGATCCTGCAAAAGAACGATGGCAGGGTGCGCCATGTCACAAACGGGACCCTGCAGCCCGACCCTGTGCACGAAGTATCTGTTGATGGCGTCAGCGAGCGCGGCATGCTTGGCGTAGCGGTGGCAAACGCCACCGGTGACTCAAAGACCGTGTTCCTATATTACACCGAGTCTGACGGCGGCGAAATAAGGAACAGAGTATACAGGCACGACGACTGGAGCGGCTCTGGAAACCTTGGCGGAGGGACGCTTATACTTGACCTGCCCGGCGAGCCCGGCCCGAACCACGACGGCGGTAAGATGATAATCGGGCCCGACGGCATGCTGTACACAGTTATAGGTGATCTCAACAGGAACGGGATGCTCCAGAACTTTCCAAACGGCCCAGAGCCCGACGATACCTCTGTCATTTTCAGGGTTGACCGCGACGGAAATGCGGTCAACAACGGCACGAACAACAAGTACTATGCCTACGGCATACGCAACAGCTTTGGGCTGGACTTTGACCCTCTAACAGGAATCCTGTGGGACACCGAGAATGGCCCGGCAGGCTATGACGAGATAAACGTAGTCGAGCAGGGCTTTAACAGCGGCTGGGAGCAGATCATGGGACCTATAGACAGGACCGGCAGGACAACAGAAACCTTGGTGCAGTTTGAAGGGTCGCACTATGCAGACCCTGTGTTCAGCTGGAGCGTATCGCAGGGCGTTACCGATATCGAGTTCCTAAACTCTACAAAACTTGGGGACAGGTACGCCTACAACATATTTGTTGGTGACATCAACAACGGCAACCTTTACTTCTTTACTGTCAACCAAGACAGGACGGGGCTCGAGATTGGCGGTGCAGGGCTTGAGGACTTGGTGGCTGACAGCGACACAGAAGCACAGGCAGTCACACTTGGCACCAACTTTGGCGGCATAACCGACATTGAAACCGGCCCTGATGGGCATCTCTATGTACTTTCGTTCAGTGGCAGCCTGTATCGTATAGTGCCTGCAAGCTAGCAATGCTTGCTCTTTCACCGTGACTTTGTCACATTTAGAGCATCATATGGCTTAAGGAGATGTTTTACGATCTATTGCAGCCATTCTAGCGTGTCGAACCGAAACTTGCATGCTATAATAGAGATTACATTAGAATACTTTTTTCATTATCCATTATATCGCTTATTGGCACCAAACAGACAGCGATAGAAATGAATGAGCGTGGTATGCCGGTTTGCATAATAGCAGACGATGACCAAGATGTTCTTCGCTTGCTGAGGGGCGCGTTCAAGCTGGCAGGCTTTGAGCCGTATGCCGCCGTGCTGCTCAAGAATGTATTGACCAGATAAAGCAAGTTGGAATTGTCACGGTGGATGTTGTTTGCATGAATGGAAAAATGTGACTTCTGATAGGACTGCAATGCTGATTGTCAACATAAAGAGGTTGAACAGCAAAATCAAGGTCTTTGTAATTGCGGATCGATATTTGGAGGAAACAAAGACAAGAATACTTGACTATGGGGCAGACGAGTTTGTCTTGAAGCCGATCAGCATTCATTCAGTAATTGAAAAGGTAAGTTTGCTATTGCTAGAAGCTGCTACAAATAGCACTAGCAAAAAATCTGGCTTGCTGCTCAAGAGATTTCTTTTTTGCAATCTATTTCTGCATGGAAAGACATTATGAGCAGTCAGCATTGCTGCTCACAGCTAATACTGCCTTTGAACTTGTGAGTGAAGTGTTTGAGCATCGTTGTAATAGTTGCTCTTTGTAAGTATACGCATGAAGATCACAAAATACCACATTTGTCTTGGAGGGATGTTGATAAGCATAGGACTGTTGGCTCTGATTCCTGTACTTGGCATCGCAACATACAGGCCGCTCTAATGTGTGTAGGATGCCAGTAAGGGAGTGGTAAAGCCAACGACTATCTTTTTTGCTAGTCTCTAATCTTTTATGGCTCGTTCCTGTGCTTTAGGAAATCCCGGGTTATGCGAAATAGTTTCAGCTTGTCCATGCGGCATTCTACCGAGTGGTCAATTCCTATTTTCGTAAGGGCTTCTGAAAGGTACCTTGATGCCTGCTTGAGCTCATCATGTGTCATCTTTTTCTGTTTAAGCTCTATGGTGATTTTGTAGGCCACGGTTGGCAAGTGCTGTAAGTTAATCGCATTTAAGGAAAATGGAAGAATATTCCATTTTATGGACAATTGACGGACAGGAGAAAACTGCGGGTGCAAGCAGCAAATCCGTATCAGATGTCCACGCAACAGGATATTTGATATTGCTATCTCAACGACTAATATTTTCTTAAAGCCAAAATATAATTATGTAAGAATCCTGTTGAAAAATCGTTGCTTAACAAGCTGAGGGATTCGCTCCAGCCTATGATGACAAGACTGGGCACGAGCTTTGCCTCAACTGGCATGTCAGCAAACTTTTGGACTGGCGTAGGTCTGGCTATATCCATCGCGGCAGGAGTCGCGTATGCCTCGCCTGCCTTCCTTGATGTGCGCTGGTATTCTCCATACCTTGCGGCAGTCATCGGTGGCGTCCTACTTTTGGTCTCGGCGTTCTTTGACGTTGTCGACGGCAGTGTTGCGCGCGTGACAAAGCAGACGTCGAAAAAGGGGGCCTTTCTTGATTCGTCCTTTGACAAGATATCTGAAGTGGTGATCTTTGCAGGCATCGCCTTTGGCAGCCTTGCAGATCCGTTTTGGTGTCTGGTAGCTCTCGGGGTATCAATCCTTGTCAGCTATACCCGGGCCCGCGCCGAGTCGCTTGGAGTCGAGCTCAAAGGCATAGGCATCGGCGAGCGCGCGGAGCGGATACTCATCCTTGCAATAATTGGCATGATCCCGCTTGATCTAATATCTGGTATGCATTCTGGAATGTACTGGGCAGTGATAATAGTGTCAATAGTGGCAGGCATCACGCTAATCCAGAGGGTAGCGGTGACTGCAAAAAAACTGTCCTCTTCTTTTACCTGAGCTTGCCTGCAGTACGCCTATCGGACTCTGATCTCACTTTTACGACGCCCCTGTGAACTGCGCATGATACGCAATAGAACTTGACGTCAGTAGACATGGGAATGTATGCGCCTGCCGCCCTGAGCTCTTTTGCAAGCGTCGGCTCTACAAGCGTTATCCTTCCTGTTACCTTCTTGGCCTTGTCGCGTGGAACCAGCGCGCCGCACGAGCTGCAATGCACTACGCCAGAGCTGCCCTTGCCGCCCTTTGACCGCCCTCTGCTCGCTCTCTTCTTTGGCATATATCGCGATAAGGTCGCCAGCCATCCTTTAAATCTTGTGATTGTTTTTCATGCCAAAAATACGGTTAGCTTGTCAGGAAAAATTGTCCACAAAGCTTATAGCTTTATCGGGTCACAGTCACACATACAGAGGGCAGCGCCAGTCCAGCAAACCGCCATCCCAAAACCGGTTTTGGGCTGCGCAAACAAGCCCTTTTATTATTCAAAAAGCATATAACTAGACAACCTTGAGAATAGGTATCGCCTCTCATATCGTGCTTGACACAATCAAGAGCGCGGACGGGAGCCTGACAGAGAGCGTCGGAGGTCCTCCATGCTACTGCGGCATGACGGGCAGGCGGTTTGGCTTTGATATCCGCCTTGCGACGAGGGTCGGCAGCGACTTTCCGCAAGAGATGCGCAAGGTTCTGCGCGACAACGACTTGATACTGAGCGACAGGCAGGTTTCTTCAAGCGCGCCGACCACGCGGTTTAGCCTCATTTCAGAGAGCGAGTCGCGCCGGCTTGTGTTGAGCGCCAAATGCGATCCGCTGACTGTTGACGAGATCAAGGACATGAAGGTCGACTGCTGGCTGGCAAGCCCGGTGATCGACGAAGTCCCGCCAGACGTCCTTGCCGCAATAAAGCAGAGCAGAGGCAGAAAGGATTTCGTAATGCTCGACCCGCAGGGCTACATGCGGATAGTAACCGCTGCTGGCAGCGATGGGCAAGTTACGCTCAAGGATCGGCTTGACCTAGACCTATCGGGCATAACCGCGATCAAGGTCGATTCGCAGGAAATGTCTGCACTGACAGGAGGGCTGCAGGGCCTTGAGGGAATGCAGGCGCTGCAGTCAAGGGGAATCAGGTTCGTAGTTTCAACCGAGCACCGCGTAATCCACCTCCTTTACGAAAAGACACATTACTGGATCAAGATGCGGGATGTCGACACTCCAGACTCGACTGGTGCTGGCGACATTCTGTGCGCAGCGTTTACCTGCTCTTTTCTGAAGGAAAAGGACCCACTCTGGGCGATCTGCTTTGGGGCAGGCGCAGTCAGGGCTGCCCTTGAAACAAGAAAGGTCGGGCTTGCCAAGGTCCCGTCAATGTCCAAGATAGAGCAGAGCGCCTCCTACTTTTACAACACCGTCGGCTTCCAGCAACTCTCTTAGCTTTAAATCAGGCTCTAGGCAAACACTCCTATAGTAATAGCAATGAAAGTGGTGCTTTCAGGCGTCGACTCGCGAGATGGTGCACTCCTGTCCAAAGTGAAAAAGACGCTTGAATCCCTCGACGTCAGGACCCAGATAATGAAAGACGACGACTACGATACCGCAAAGGAGGTCGATCTCGTGATGGTGGCAGGGGGCGACAGAGGGATACTGGATTATTTCCACAAGGTCAAGACCGACTCTGCGCCAGTGCTTGGCATCTATGAAACAGACTCGACCGGCTTTCTTGCCCAGCTTGAAGTGCGCGACATCGAGTCGGCAATATCGCGCCTAAAGCGCGGCGACTACTCTGTTGACGAAGTATTCCGCCTGTCAGTCAAGGTCGACGGCAAGCAGGTCGATCCAGTATTAAACGACGTGGCAGTTTTCCCGAGCAAGAGCGCGACTCTGATGGAGCACGTCCTGCGCATAGACGGTAACGACATATGGCACGACAACAGCGACGGCGTCATCATTTCGACTCCGACAGGCTCGACGGCATACTCGATGTCTGCAGGCGGCCCGATGGTGCTCCAAAAGGCGCCAGTGTTTCTCGTGGTCTCTGTAAACTCGCTTGACAACACCCGCAGGCCGCTTGTGGTTCCAAACGACAGCAAGCTAGAGATCACCGACATCACCAGCAGGTATCACTGCGAGGTGGTGGTGGACGGGGGCCGCAGGATGCGGATAAAGGACAACCTTGAATGCTCAAAGCACGAGTTTCCTGCGCGCCTTGTCAGGCTTGCTGGTGACTCGTCGTCGGCCGCGTCGCTCATGGCAAAAAAAGTGCAGCTTGCGGAAGACATGCTCAGGATGCCGCCAAGCGCCAAACTGATACTAAAGACGCTAGAGTACGAAGGCGCGCTGAGCCAGAAGGACCTTGCGACAAGGACGATGCTGCCCGAGCGCACGATCAGACTCTCGCTGAGCCACCTCATCAACCAGGGCTACGTCAAGAAAAAGACGTCGCTGAGGGACGCCCGGCAGAGGATCTACGAGCTCAAGATTTAGCTAATGCTGCCGACTTTACGAACGCATCAAACGCCTGCTCTGGCTTGCCCGGCCTGCTGTTGAATTCTGCATGGTACTGCACAGCAAAGTAAAAGCGGTGGTTTGGTATCTCCAGTATCTCCATCCTCCTGCCGCTGTCAGAGTGGGCCGACAGGACAAGGCCGTTCTTGCTTACAAGGTCAAGATATTTCTTGTTGAATTCGTAGCGATGCCTGTGCCTTCTCCTTATTGCAGTAGAGCCGTAAACCTTGGCAGCAATGGTCTTGGGGTTTATTGCAATGTCGTGGGCGCCAAGCCGCATCGTCCCGCCCATGTCGTGTATGTTACGCTGCTCCGGCATAAAGTCTACCACAGGGTTCTTTGTGTTTGGCTCTAGCTCGGTGGAATTTGCATCGCCAAGCTTGCAGACATGCCTTGCAAATGCGACTATGGCCAGTTGGAACCCAAAGCAGATCCCAAGGTACGGGATGTTGTTTGCCCTTGCAAAGTTGGCCGCGCCGATTATCCCCTCGCTTCCGCGCTTGCCAAACCCGCCGGGGACAAGTATCCCGTCAAAATTCTTTAGCATCGACAGGCTCTGCTGCCCTCTGTTCTCAAACTTCTCAGAGTCGATCCACTGTATCTCTACCTTCTTGCCTATGCTGGCCCCTGCGTGCGACAGCGCGTGGTATATGCTGACATAACTATCGGGCAGCGTGACGTACTTGCCTACGACCGCTATCCTGACAGAGCCGCCATACTTTGAAAATGACTCTGCTATGGCCTTCCAGTCGCCCCACTGGGGAGTCGACCTCCGGAGCGCCAGCCTCTCTGAAATTGCCTTGAGCATCCCCTGACTTTCAAGCACTTCTGGCACCTTGTAGATCGACGGCGCGTCGTGGCATGAAATCACGCATTTCTGCTCGACGCTTGCAAACAGCGAAATCTTGCGCCGGGCGTCGTCACTCAGTGGCATCTTGCACCTGACCGCAAGTATGTCCGGCTGGATACCGATCCTGCGGAGCTCCTGAACGCTGTGCTGGGTAGGCTTTGTCTTTTGCTCGCCCACAACGTCAAGCACCGGCGCCAATGTGACGTGTATGAACAGCGTGTTTGACTGACCAAGCTCAAGCTCCATCTGCCGGAATGCTTCAAGGAATGGCAGGCTCTCAATGTCTCCTACGGTCCCGCCGCACTCTACCACCATGATGTCCAGCTTTTCGTCGCTTGCTATTTTACGCAGTGTGTTCTTTATCGCGTCAGTGACGTGCGGGATTATCTGGACGCACTGGCCAAGGTACTTGCCCTCCCGCTCGGCGCGGATGACATCCATGTAGACCCTTCCTGTTGTGATGTTGTGGTCCTTGGTCATGGCTATGTCGATAAAGCGTTCGTAATTGCCGATGTCCATGTCGCATTCGCCGCCGTCGTCTGTGACAAACACTTCGCCGTGCGCGACTGGGTTCATGGTGCCGGCGTCATAGTTGACGTAAGGGTCTATCTTGACGCAGGATATCTTGTAGCCGGCAAGCTGGAGGAGCTTTGCCGTTGAAGAGGTTATCACGCCTTTGCCGAGGCCGGACATGACTCCGCCTGTAACGAAAATGAACTTGCTCCCGTTTGGAGACTTGGACTGCACATTACGGTTTGGAAAGGCACCTTTTTATTCCTTTTTAGATTCGCAAGCGCTATGTTAATATGAAGAAAACGCGTCATAGACGTTGTTCTCACAAAAGATGGACAATAAGCAGATATCTTCTAAAAGACTCCGGGGCAGATCCGCAATAGAAGCCGCCCATGCCAGCGTCACCGGCGAAGACGAAGCAAGGCTTGACGCAACGATATCCAAGCTCTACGGCGTCAAAAGCGACGAAGCTGCAGAGATACACATCAACTACCACATCGACAAGATACTAGAGTCGCTTGCAAGGCGGGCAGGTGATAATGGCATGAAGAGACAGGCCCTTGCAGAGCGGGTGCAGCACCTTGACGTTTCTGGCGCGGCCAGTCAGGTGGCAAAGGGCAAGCTGACAGAAGCGGCAGCTGTAGATGCCCTTTTCAGGAGCCTCTCGACTATAGAACGTGGCGGCAAGACAATCGACGACAGGTTTAGCATCTACGACTGAGTTAGCTTTTTACGCCTGAGCAAGGAACCTTGCCAAAAGGTCTTCAAGGTCGTATTCGCTGTATTTACCATACAGGTTGTTCCTGCTGTGGTGCTGAGCGTCCAGATCGGACCAGAAGACGGCGTCGCAACTCTGGCATATATAGAGCTTCATCATACACAGGTTAAGCGCGCCCTGGCAAATTAACCTGTAGTACGTATTTTTAATATATACACATATATGCATATGCTGCAACCGCTTCCTTTTACGACTGGCCGATGTAGCCGACGTCGTTGAAGAATTCAATCAGCTTATTGACGTACTCGTTTTCACGGTTTATGCCGTACATCACGTTGGCATACTTGCTCTGAGTCACCCAGCCTATCCTTACAAGGTCGTCCAGATTGTTTTTGATATCCTCGCGCTTTAGGTGGGTTTTTTTGTGGAGCACATAAATCGTCGCCAGCTTACTCTCTTCGGCTAGCGCCCGGATTATCTTGACCTTGCCGATGCTGCCAAGCCCTGTCTCTATGATCTCCCTGCTGCTCATTGTTTCTGACGACATTGTTATTTTTCTCCGCCCTTGATCCTGTTCATTAGTGCCGGCTCTAGCTCTGCAAGCGACGCGCCGTGAAGCCCGATCTCTTTGAGCGACCTGATGTCGACAAGCCTCCTTGCCTTTAGGTCGTCAAGGTAGTCTTCGACATCTATCTTTTTCATGCCCAGCCGCTCGGCAAGCTCTGATGCATACAGTCTGACATCCTTGAGCTCGACGTACGGCTTCTTCTTGCTCTTTAGCGCCCGCACAAGCGCCATCAGGCTGACCAGATGGTTCTTTGATAATTGCTCGATCTCCTCAGTTGTTATCGAAGGGTGCACCTGCCCGTGCACCTTGCGGACGTGGTCAAGCGTTACCCTTCCTGTCCCCTGCGACTCGGCCAGGTTGCCTGCATAAAGCAAGAGGTCGAGGGCATACCTCACGTCGCCGTTTACCTCTGGAGAAGCAGTAATCTCTGCAACCTTGTCAATGACATCAGAGCCTATTGCCTTTGGGTTGAACGCCTGGCCTGCGCGGCTCTCCAGTATGTCGCTCACCTGCTCTATGGAATACGGGTGGAACTCCATCGGCACACGACCAAGCGTGCTCAGCTCTGCCGGATCGAGCCTGCTGTAAAACTCTGTGCTCCTTGCAATGAACACCACACCCTTGACATTGCAGGGCTTGTCCGGCTCGAATTCGTTGAGCCTTGTAAGGTCGTAAATGATGCCCGTGTCCTTGCTTGTCTTTATCAGGTAGTCAATTTCGTCCATGATGATCAGCGCGTACTGTTTGTTTTCCCGTAAGTATCTCAGCAAGTAGCGGAGCATCTCTTCTGCGCTCAGGCCCTGAGCAGGCAGCTCCGGCGCTATCCTCTCAAGCAGGAACCTGTAAATCGCATACTTGTTGCCCCCCTGCAGCTTCAGGTTGATATACGCTGTCTTTAGGACGAGCCGGCTTTTTACAAACTGTTCTTCAATAATTTTTGAAGACCGGAGGATAGTGGATGTCTTGCCGATACCTGCCACGCCCACCACCTGCAGGATCGTCAGCGGGAACCTGTCAGGATCCTTTGCTGCGTCAGAAAATACGTGGATTATTTGCTCTATCTGGGCCTGACGGTGCGGCAGCTCTTCCGGCACATATCGTGGTGATAGTTTCGACCTGTCGTGGAAGATTGCGCTTTCAGACATCTCTTCTCCAGCTATAATTGGATACGGGTAGTCCGTCAATATATATCTGAATAGAATTTAATACCTGCAAATCGCTACCTGCCCTGAACGCATGATGAGCAAGTTTGTCAGGACCGGCTTGGGGATAAAGCGCCTCGTAGACAATTCATTCAAGGCCATAGACGAGGGCGCGTACGATACGACGGCGTATTCGCTCACGCACGATGCGATAAGCCTCAGAAAGGCGATCACTTTGTGCCTCCACGCCCCGCTCATCAGTGAGGTAAAGTTCTCCTCGCCTTCGCAGGGCAGGATAAGGAGCAAGACTACTTCTTCGCTGGTAGAGATCGCAACCACTATGATAAAGTCGGGCGCAATCGGCCTGTCAGTCCTGACACAGCCCTATCTTTTTGAAGGCTCGATTGAATATCTGACGGCTATCAGAAAGGCAGTCAGCGCGCCACTGCTCATGAAGGATATCATCGTCAGCACCATCCAGATCGACGCGGGCAAAAAGGCCGGTGCAGATTGCATATTGCTTATCAAGACCATCTTTGATCAGGATTTGGCGGAAGAAAGCATGGAAAAGCTGGCCGAGTATGCGACAAATAAGGGCCTGCAGGTGCTAGTCGAAGTCCACACCGAGCAGGAGTTTGGCGAAGTGCTCAATGCAAAGTATCCATTGATTGGCATCAACAACCGCAACCTTGACAACCTGCAAGTGGACATTGCAACCACCGAGCGCCTGCTCAAAAACCACGACAAGGGTAAGAGCCTGATAATAAGCGAGAGCGGCATTGCCAAGCCAGCAGACATACAGTACCTGAGGAAGGCTGGCGCAGACGCTTTTTTGGTCGGGACGAGCATAATGGAGACAGGCGACATCGGGGCCAAGGTGGCCGAGCTGTACAACGCTCTTTAATTGCGAATCCCTTAATACCCCTTTTCAACTACCTGACTTGACACGCTTGTTGTTAGGCAGCTATCCTGTGGGCGGCAAATTCGGCAGGTACGGGGGCAAGTACATACCCGAGACGCTGGCCCCTGCAGTCGAGGAGCTCGAATCCGCCTACGAGAAGTACAGAAACGACCCCGAATTTCAAAAGGATCTTTCATACTATCTTACTGAATACGCCGGCAGGCCGACCCCTCTCTACTTTGCAAAGAACCTGACCGAGCATATCGGTGGCGCTAGGATTTACCTAAAGCGTGAAGACCTGCTGCATGGGGGCGCACACAAGACAAACAACACCCTCGGGCAGGCGCTCTTGGCAAAAAAGATGGGCAAAAAGAGGATAATAGCAGAGACCGGAGCCGGCCAGCATGGAGTGGGCACGGCAATTGCCTGCGCTGTTCTCGGGCTGCCTGCAGAGATTTACATGGGGGCAAAGGACGTCGAGCGGCAGAGGCTGAACGTCTTTCGCATGGAGCTCCTCGGCGCAAAGGTGCACCCCGTCCAGTCCGGGAGCAAGACGCTCAAGGACGCCATCAATGAAGCGATCCGCGACTGGATAGCCAACGTGAAAACGACCTACTACCTCATTGGCTCGGTGGTAGGCCCGCACCCATACCCTATGATGGTAAGGGACTTTCAGAGCGTCATTGGATATGAAATAAGGCAGCAGATGCAAGAGCTGGAAGGCAGACTGCCTGATGCAATGGTCGCATGCGTGGGCGGCGGGAGCAACGCAATGGGCTCTTTCTACCCGTTTGTTGACGATGCTGACGTAATGCTGTGGGGGGTGGAAGCAGGGGGAGAAGGGATCAAGTCTGGCAAACACTCGGCGACTCTGGCCGCCGGCTCTGAAGGCGTGCTCCATGGCATGTTCACCTATTTGCTGCAGGACAAGTGCGGCCAGGTCATAGAGACCCACAGCATTTCGGCGGGCCTCGACTATCCTGGCGTGGGACCGGAGCACGCTATGCTAAAGGACCTAAATCGCGCCAGGTATGCAGCATCCACGGACGATGAGGCAGTGGAGGGCTTTCTTGCGCTCTCTAGACTTGAGGGGATAATCCCTGCGCTTGAGCCATCACATGCAATCTCGTATGCCATGAAGCTTGCAAAGGAGATGGACAAGGACGATATCATAGTAGTCACACTTTCCGGGCGCGGCGACAAGGACGTCCAAGTTGTACAAGACTATCTTGATAACAAAGGGAAAAACAAAAAGAAGAAAAGACATGCCAAATAGAATCACCGAAAAATTCGGCGAGCTGGCAGGCAGGGACAAATGCGCGCTCATATGCTATGTCGTCGCCGGCTACCCTGACATCAAGACCTCGGAGCAGGTGATCGATGCTCTGGTAAAAGGCGGTGCCGACATTATCGAGATTGGAATCCCGTTTTCAGATCCTATCGCTGACGGACCCACGATACAGGCCGCGTCGAACAGCGCGCTCAAGCGCGGCATCACACCGGAAAAGGCACTACAGCTTGCAAAAAGCGTAAGGAAAAAGCACCCTGAGCTGCCGCTGCTTGCAATGACTTATTCTAACATACTTGTCCACGCCGGCATGGAGAAATTCATGTCGCGGGCCAAGTCGTGCGGTATCGACGGATTTATCCTGCCTGACATGCCTGTGGAGGAGGCAGAATCATACTCTGCAGCAGCATCAAAGCTCGGCCTTGCAACCGTATTCCTTGCTTCGCCCAACACGTCTGAAGTGCGGCTCAAAAAAATAGTTGACAGCACTTCTGGATTTCTGTACTTGGTCTCTGTCTTTGGCATAACTGGGGCCCGCAAGTCGTTTGAAGACTATACACTGAACGCAGTCAAGAGTGTCAAGCAGGCCGCCAGCGGCAGAGTGCCTGTGGCGGTGGGGTTCGGCATAAGCACACCGGCGCACGCCAAGTTCATGATAGAGGCCGGCGCCGATGCAGTCATTGTAGGCAGCGCAATCATAGACATGATAGCCAAGTCGTCTGGCAAAAAGATGCTAGCAGGGCTGCAGGAATTTGCCAGATCGATGAAAAAGGCCTGCAAAAAAAGTAGGACAAGATAAATTAACACAAGATCGCAAAACAAATCAAGCAATGAACGAAAGGCAGCTCAAGTCGCTGTTCTGCAGTGCGCTTGTATCAGGACACATAAAGAATAATGACCTCGTACCGACGGCTTTAGACATAAGGATCGTTCAGGAGGCTCATTCTCGCAGCTTTGACCTGCTAGTGGCGGCAATAACAAAAGAGCCGGCCGAAGATTATGCTCATTATAATAACCTGCTTGTGCGCACGCAGCTGCTGGAGCGGTTTGCAAGAAGCGAAAAATGCAGGATAGACTGCGTCAGTTTTTACCCAGTAGAAGTCAAATCAGACGATGACACACTGGACGATCGCCTGCCAAACCAGATAATTGATGCTATTCTGGCGTTTGGGTTGTCGATAGTGGTGCTTGACAGGAACCATTCAAAGAAAGCGCGCAGCCTAGCCAAGTTCCTGCCTGCAACTATAATTTGCTACACTGGAGTCGACGACCATTTTGAAGTCGTCTCAAAGTTTGACAGGCTTGTATCGACTGGCACTTTTAATCTGCACAGGACAAGCCTTGCAAGGACGCTTGGCCGAACCGACAACAGCAAGGCATACAGCCGGCTGGTTGCGCTGGAGCGTATACTACAGAAACTAACTTTCAACCAGATCTACTTTGAAAATCTTGGTCTGACTGAAGAAGAATTGGAATTTTTGCAGACGCTTGCAGGCGTTAGATTGCCTCCTGACGGCAGGAAAAGGATACCGAGGTTGATAAAAGAAACAGCCAACACCAAATTAACTGACTATTTTTGATTGGCAGTTTTTAAAGTTGCAGTGTCTTCTAACCGGAAGTCCTCTTTAATTCGGTCTTATCTAACATTGTTACTTTCCGTTATTATTCCATGTTTTGAACTAATGATCAAATGAGCCTTCTAGTTGAAGAGCAAGAACAGATGGAAGGAGTTCCGGTGTGTGGCGCAAACCTGTCGTCACCAGTAGTCGACACTGCGTACTACATAGACGAGATCCACTACAGAATAGGAAACAGGATGTACATTGAGAATGCAGACTAAGAAAAACTCTCAGGTTCCAGACATCGACGAAGATCGTGATCTAGAGCTGGAGAACATAATAGGGAACCTGATGATAGCACAGTACCAGGTAGACAAGTTGCGCTCTAGGCTTAGCGAGAGGGTCGGAGGGTACGGCTCCGCCAGCAACAAAAAGGGATCAGCGCACATTTTCAAGCACAACGACAAGTGGTACAAAGTGACAGTTCGAGTCGACGAAATGGTGATAAGCCAGCGGGACATAGCTGCCGACGAAATCAAATAGTGTGCGCTAAACAACGCACCACTTTTTTTCTTCTTCTATGTTATTATCGTCATTCTGGCGTGACAATGCCCGAGTTATCTCTTGCAAAAAGCATGTTGTTGAGCGTGACTTGAAACTTTGTGCCCCTGTGCTCCACAATGACCTCGATGTCGTCAAGCGAATCGGACACCTCCGCGCCTTCGAATTTTTTTATCACAACATGGATAGATTCATGGGATATCAAAGCCTCTATGAACGGCTCGATGAACTGAAAACTCCTGACGCCGGCCTTGGCGTCCCGCGCCGACTGGATTATAAGCATGGTTTCCTTGTGGTAGGTAAAATACGCCGGCGACTCATCTATTGCACACGCCAGCGCAAAATCATTAATCATATGAACGATCAGGATAGGCCGGATGAAAAATTAATCCTTTTCACCGTACAGCAGTTTCAGTTCTTCAAAACTTAGCTTTGATCCCGCTTCCAGTTTTTTCCTAGCTTCTTCCTTTACCTTGAACAGAGCGTCACTTGGCAGACCGTAGCCGTACTCTTCGCGCTGCCTTTTCCTCATCTCAGACATTGCGTCAAGCCGCGCGTTTATGGCATCAAACTGCTTTGCGATTTCATCATACTTGGCAAGATGCAGGTCGCGCTCCGGTGCCAGCTTTCTCTTCGAGTCATACAGCTTGTCCAGCGCGCTATTTATCTCTGATATCTTTGCCCTGAGCGAATCGCGCTCTTCGTCAAGCCGCCTTATAGCACTACTGATGCCGGCTGATTCATGCGTCAGCTGGGCAAGTTGATCCTTTATCGTGCGGGTGGCCTTGATGGCCTCCATCTTCATTGATGCTTCCTTTAACCTTGACAGGATCTCATTCTTTTCGCGCTCGCTCTTGTAGTCTTTGGTGTCCAAGAGCGCCTGATTATTCTGGACAGTTGCCTGCAGTTCTTCCTCTTTTTCAGGAGGAAGCCGGGCCTCCATCATTGAAAGAAAGTTCTTTGACTGAGAGATCTTTTCGCTCACGGCCAAAAGCTCGGCATTGCGCTTCTCGACCTCTGAGCGCACCTGCTTCAGTCTTTCAGTGTGAACGTCAAGGATGCTTCTCTGCTCCTTTATGTTGTCAGTTATGGCGCGTAGCTTGTTTCTGTCAATCTCGACAATCTTGTCTGTTATCTCTTTAAGCTCGCCAGCAAGCTTACGCTTTAGGGCGACAAGTTCGTCCCAGCCAAGCGATTTCAGATCTCGGGTATCAGCAGCAGACAACGCATTATGCCTTAAAAGTAAAATGATATAAAAATTTAACAAGCGTGCGGTTTGCTTAAATGGTACACGGCTATTGAAAATCGCTGTCAAAATACTGTGATTGGTGCGGAAGCCGTCTTTTGTGGGCGAATTTCCCATCGTGACGGATGCCGATTTCTGGACTTGTTGGTGCATAGAACCGCAACGATTTCCAGCAAATAGGATGCGGCGGGACGAAGCTTTTGCCTAAATTCGTGCTCAAAATTGGCCTCTTTTCTCTTCACAAGAGCTGGATTTTTCAATTTGACCTATAAATTTCCCCAAGTTTGGGCTTATTTTCTGCTTAAACAGAGCAAAACAAGCGTGCATAGAGCTATTCTTATATCCAAGCGCACAAGACCTACGCCTGTTGGCAACAGTAGGATATTGCGTAAAATGCAAAGCAAAAAGGGAAATGAAGGGAGAAAAGCAGATAACTATGAAAAACGGCCGTCCGGCTACAACTGGAGCATGCTCGGTCTGTGGGACCAAGATGTTCAAGATCGGTGGCGGTGGTGGCGGAGGCGTCAAGGCCAAGGCCAAGAAGGCTACTGCCAAGAAGAAGGGGAAGGCCAAGAAGAGAAAGTAAAACTACACATGGGTCTAGGGGCCAGCTCCTAGGCACCTTTTTTATGTTTCAAGTTTTTGTTGTTGCTGCTGTTTTGTCGGATACCCCCTCCCCCTTCAGTGCATCATTCATTATATACTTCCTTTAAAAAAGATAGGGCATAATGGCTAATTCGTCAAAAAATGTGGCAGAATTGGAAATAGAGGACATTGAAGGAATCGGGCCAACCACTGCCCGCAAGATGAAGGAAGCAGGAATAAGTTCGGTGATGGAGCTGGCCACCGCAGTGGCCGACGAGCTCGCTACAGACCTTGGTGGCTCAAAAGAGACTGCTGCCACCTTTATCATGGCAGCTCAAAAGCTGCTGAGAGAAAGTGGCGTTCTAGACAACGAGTTCACCACGGCGGACGTCGAGCTTGAAAAGAGAAAGTCATTGCTACGCTGCAGCACTGGAGCAAAAGCCCTTGACGAGCTCTTGCTTGGCGGCGTAGAAACACAGGCGATTACCGAGTTTTACGGCGAATTTGGAAGCGGCAAGTCGCAGATATGCCATACGCTATGCGTGACTGCCCAGCAGCCGGTAGAAGAAGGTGGGCTTGGCGGAGGCGTGATACTTATTGACACTGAAGGGACGTTCAGACCTGAGAGAGTTGACCAGATTGCAAGGGCAAGAGGTCTGAATCCTGAAGAGATCTTGAAGAGGGTAGCGATATGCAAGGCGTACAACAGCAGCCACTTGGAGCTTATAGTCAAGTCAATGGGCAAGTACATCGACGACTTTAAGGCCAAGATGATAATAATCGACAGCATCATTTCGCTCCACCGCGCCGAGTTTTCAGGCAGAGGAACTCTTGCAGACAGGCAGCAGCGCCTCAACAGCATAATGCACAAGCTGGTAAGAATCGCTGAGATCTATAATATCGCAATCATTGTCACAAACCAAGTCCAGTCAACACCAGACACATTCTTTGGAGACCCGACCAAGCCGGCAGGCGGAAATGTAATTGGCCACGCATCGACCTACAGGGTGTACCTGCGCAAGGCTGGCAACGACAGGATCGCCAAGATAATCGACTCACCATACCACCCATACTCGGATGTCAGGTTCACCGTGAACGAAAAGGGTGTCGACGACATCGAGTCAGACGCGCCCAAAAAGAAATCTGCAAAGGAAAAGGATAGTGACGACTAGCTAGGTCAGAGAAACTTTTTCTCTGCCTCTTTTAATTTTTCTATATCACCGCAGTATTTTATCATCTGCAATAGCTTGTCCTGAGCTTTTCCACTCTTGATCGCATCTCCTGCAATTTCAACGCCATCCTTGAAATCGTGCGCAATCTTGCTCACAACCAGCGCGGCTGCCGCATTGAGAACTACGATGTCCTGCTTTTCCTTGCTTGCTTTGCCATAGATTGATTGCAGAGTGCTCCTGATCGATTCTTCCTTCGAATTCACTACCAACTGTTCCGGCTTGGCCACCTTCATCCCTACTGCCCTTGGGTGGAGGCGTATCCTCTTTGTCTGCCTGTCGCCTGACACCCACAAAACATCATTTTCGCACGTGTTTGACAGCTCGTCAAAGCCGTCGTGCGCGTGGACTATCATTGCTTCGTTAATGCGCCCTTGGCACACTTGGGCAAAGACATCAAGAAGCGTCGGCTCAAAGACACCTATCACCTGACCGGAAATGTTGGTGCAGGGGTTGCTCAGCGGGCCTACCATGTTAAACACGGTCCTGATCCCGATAGCCTTTCTTGCGGCCGCAACGTGCTTCATTGAAGGGTGGAACAGAGGAGCAAACATGAACCCGATCCTGGTGCTTTCGATGCACGACTGCACCTTTGCCGGTGGGGCATTCAGATCAAGACCGACATATTCGAAAAAGTCTGCGCTCCCGGAAAGCCCTGACACCGACCTGTTGCCGTGCTTGGCAACCTTGGCGCCAGCGGCAGATGCCACTATGGCGGCCGCAGTGCTGATGTTAAATGACCTTATAGAGTCGCCTCCCGTGCCGCATGTATCAATGAGCGGGCCCTGCACGTTGGGAGTGATCTTCGTGGCATGATTTTGCAAGGAACACAGGACCGAGCCCAATTCCTCTGCAGTCTCGCCCTTCATTGCAAAGGCAACCAAGAACGCCGATATGGCAGCATCAGGTATGCTTCCACTGAGAATCGCATCAAGCGCTAAGGAAACCTCCTTGTCTGATAGATTGGTCCTCGCAACCAGCTTTCTTATTGCAGGCCGCAAGTCAGGCTGCTGCGCACTCATCTTTTCACCATCGAAAGAAAGTTCTGGAGCATCTTGCGCCCTTCACCAGTAAGGACCGACTCTGGGTGGAACTGGACGCCTTCAATCGGATACTGCTTGTGCTTGATGCCCATTATCTCGCCGTCGTCAAGCGCTTTTGCAGTGACCTTGAGACAATCGGGGATCGAGTCTTGCTCTGCCACAAGCGAGTGGTAGCGCGTGGCCTTGAACGGGTTTGCAACATTTTCAAAGATCCTGTCCTCCTGCATGTATTGTATCGGGCTTGTTTTACCGTGCCTAACCTTCTTGGCATTGATGACCTTGCCTCCAAAGGCATGGACTATGCCCTGATGCCCTAGACAGACCCCCAGTATCGGCGTCTTTGGTCCGAGCTCTCTGATGATATCAGTGCAGACCCCGAAATACTTGCGATCGGCTGGGTGGCCGGGGCCCGGAGATATCACTATCCCATCCGGGTTCATTTCCTTGACCTGCTCAAGCGTTATCTTGTCGTTTCTGACCACCACCGGCTCTGCTCCAAGTTCGCCAAGTATCTGCGCAATATTGTATACGAACGAGTCATAGTTATCAATTACAAGGATTTTCATTCAGAACCCCCACTTGAGAGTAGATTGTCAGCCGGAACGTGCCAGTCGGCGCCAAAAATGACCGCCTCTTTGCATTGCTCTCCATATTTTTACATGCTTGCACCGTATTTAAGTTTAGTGCACTGTCTCGGGAAAAATACAGTCAAAATTTAGGAATCTATATAATGCATGGAAACTATTGACAGCATGTTCGCATTTCAGGTGTGATTGGTTTTGGTCAGAGTCTTCATAAATGGTTACGGAAACATAGGCCGGCGTCTTGCCAGCGCGCTCTCTGTCGATAAAGAGATCCAGTTCATCGGGGTGGCAAAATATACAGTAGACGACAAGGTCAAGGAAGCGCTTGACAACCACTACAACGTTTTTGTCCCAAAGGAGATGATAGGCGCGTTCAAGGACAAGGGCTACAACGTGACAGGCGCTGTTGAAGAAGCCGTAAAGCAGAGCGACATTGTGGTGGACGCCGCAAAGGAAGGAGGAGGCTACGACAATAAAAAGAGCCTGTACGAGCCGATGAACAAGCCGGCGATATTTCAGGGCGGCGAAGACCGCCACGGCGAGCATGCAGTGGCAGACATGATCCACAATTCACGTGTAAACTATTCCAAAGCCGCAGGCAAGACCTACGTCATACAGGGCAGCTGCAACGTCTCCGGCATGGGCAGGATAATGCAGCCGCTGATTGAAAAGTTTGGCAACCGAATAAAGCGCTATGACGTTGAGCTCATAAGGAGGTGGGCAGACCTTGAGGACACCAAACCCGTCAAGGACTCGATCGAGTGGGATAGGAACCCGCACCACCAAGAAGACGTCAAGGACTTTATCCCGTCTGCGAATCTTTATGTTGATGCTTTCAAGGTGCCATCCCGCATGATGCACTTGCACCAGATGTTTATCCGGTTCAGCGACCGCGCGCCAACAAAGGACGAAATACTGGAATGCTTTAGAAACGAGTTTGGAGTCGCTATAATCAGCTCCGCCAAGGGCACCGGCGATGTCAGGAAGAAGGCCCTTGAGCTTGGGTTTGCGCACGGCGACACCAACATGGTGCACATACACCAAGACATCATAAGAGTGCAGGACGACGTAGTCAAGATCGGCTATTCTGACGACCAGACTGGCATGGTGATACCGGAAAACCACATGCTGCTCCAGTCCATGGTCTTCAAGCGTCCAAGGGAAGAAGCTCTCAAGAGGACTGACAACCTCTTTCAGGTTTCCAAAAAGCGCAAGATTCTAGAAGAGGAATTCAAGTGACGCAGGCATCAAGGAACTCGCAACTTTCTGTTATGAATTGATTGATGTCCTGTAAAGACAGGTACACGAGCTACAGCGTAAAGTCCAGCAGCTGCACCATGGACACTAATCAATCATATCTCGTGGAGCTTGTCAAATAAAAAGGAAGAAAGGCTAGGGATGGAAGCAACGTCCCTTGCTTGCATTAAGCGCCGGAGCACTGTGTGGTAACCCATTTTGGCATCCTGCCGCTTCTGCTTCTGGGGCCGTTGCAGCACTCATGATGACAACAACTCCAAGAATTCCTAACGCTGCCGCCAATGCTACAATAACAATTGCCGTCTGATTCATTAGTTGTAGGACGGAGCGATTCCTGATTAAGTAGATGTTGGTGTTATCGCGTAGAAAAAAATTATGAAGTCACTATTACTTCAAAATTCTCTCTCTATTTTAATCCCTTGGTTTGTCCTTCCAGTTTTTACTATCACTGAACCTTTAATCTCCTCCTCTGAGCTGTTGTGTATTATAATGGCAGCAGCAGAAACAGGGATCCACAATAACAAAGCCAAGAAGTCTGCTAGATCTGATGCAGCAAATGTGGAATATGTAGTAGATTGCATTTTGCTATTCTATCACCACCGGAAAAATCATGTCAACTGGACCGGTGATCAAGTGGGAGAACTAGACCCTGACTGCCAGTTCTGCAAGCCACATATGGAATTGAAGACATCTGGAAAATGACATCCACAGAGATGGACAAGTCATAACTTTTTTAGAAATCGGTTTCTCTTTAAAAACAATAACCCTCATCTATTCTTCTTCCATCTTCTTCAATTGTCAATATGGCATTAGGAGAAAAGGCGTTTGAAGAAAGCGGCAACGTAGTAGGCTTCAAGGTAACAAAGGTGCACCCAATAGAAGGGACAACGATGGAAGTAAGTTTTGCATATGTGACATTAAGGGCACCATCGCAAGATTCTCAAGTGGCAAAAATGTTGTGGCTCTGTGGCACAATGACACACAATATATACCCACACATCCACATGGCGCAATAGAGATGCAAGCAAGCTATCCATATATGGATTTTTTACGACAGCGGCTGAAGAGGGCGGAGGAGAAAGATCTCGGTTCATGTGGTGCGCTCATGAGAAGAGCAGGGTTTGAGAAGGTAGAAAGAGAAGAAGAGGTTTTTGGTGATGGTCAGCGGATATATATATTATACAAATTCGCAGAAATTGTCATGAATGAATGACCTTATTTTTGCATTGGAATCAGAGATTTTGACTCACCTATGACACAGTGATTCAGAACAACGGCATACGAATGGAAGTAGAAGCCAAGCCCTACTTGCCCGGAGATTGATAGCCGATACTTTGAGCTTTTGGGCTTGGTGTGTGTGCATAAGCCTGTGCCCTTGTTCACTAATAGGTCAGTATCGTTGTTATTTGGTATTCAGGCTTGTTACCCTTAAAAGTTAAAAAACTGATAATACGAATTAGAAAGGTGAATTGAAACTCAATAATAAGCCCGGCCACCACCGTATATGATGATGAGGATGCACCTAATAGCGGCGACCTGGCGAGTCAGATTGTTCAGATCTTCCGTAGCGTATACGACAATCGACTAAATATAACCGGTTTGGAATCTCGTCCTCTCAAATAATTCTGAAATGCAAGTCCTACTCATGGACTCCTGCCGCCAACCACATGATATATTATCAGTGTCATTCCCGGACGGCGACTTGCGGCTGCAGATAGAAGACTAATTGTCAACATGAATATGAAGACTTGGAAAGTGGATAGCCAAGCACAAGTAGCTATTGTATCCAAAATACCGACGAGTCGACAGAACCCTCAATAGATCCAAAAGGATGCTAGCGGTGAAAGATTACATGCCTCTCTCCGCTAGAATATGCCAATTCAAACTTTACACAAAAGCCAAATGATTCAAGAAAATTCTTTATCCTGTCATAATGCTGCGGATCATCATCTATATTATGAACTTCTATGAGAATGGAGAGGCCGGGGTTATTTGCCATTATTTGCGTCGCCCCTTTAATCACTTCAAACTCGGCGCCCTCTACGTCTATCTTTATCCAGTCTACCCTGCTGATGCCAATTAAATGGAGTATCTTATTCAGCGTGCAAGCATCGACGTCTACATATGCATTCTTGCTGTGAGCTCTGGATGACATGACTGTGTTGTAAATTTCTGAAGAGGTCACTTTGTAAAGCCGCAATCTTGTATCCTCAGAGTAAGCAGCGTAATTGAGTGGCAAAACGTTCGTCAATTCATTTAATTCAATATTGTAATTCAAAATTTTGAAATTGTCCGGATCAGCCTCGATGGCAACGACCCTGCCCATTGGGCCTACTGCTTTTGAGCTGACAATGGTGTATCTGCCGATGTGCGCGCCGACATCTACTACTACATCTCCGCTGCTTGGAGTAAACTTTTGCAGAACTTCTAGCTCTCTGCTTGGAGTATAGTCGCCACTGTTGATCCTGCATAGGTAGCTGTAGCCATACTTTGGGACGCGTACCTTTATCAGTTTGTTTCTATTTTTGCGATGATACAATCTCAATAGATGATAGGATGGGCTTTCGTAATCTGCAAGCCAAAATCGCTGCAGGAATTTTATCTTGTCCCTCCTTTTTTGGCCTAAAAGCAGACGCGCCGATCTCCTTGATGTAAGAAAGATGGCTTTTGGAAGGAACATGATCGCTCTATCGATTTCTGGAACATAGCCTTCTACGTATTCTCCCGTTAGCCAAGAAAGAAAGTGGTAGTGGTGGCCGCTACTGCCTTTTGCCAATGCGAAACAAAATCGCTCACTTTATTTATTTAGGTGCCCATGCCAAAGAATAATCAGGCACTCAAGCTGCCTATAATAACTAATAAAACAATCATGTCCTAAACGGGCGCCCTCCTTTCCTTGCAAGTATGTGCTTCTCGCCGTTATCATATGTCCTTTCAAATTCGATTTCAAATGCATGCGATCTGAGCAGCTCCAGCACCGGCCTGTAGGTCTCCCTGCCGTGGACTTCAATAAGAAGTGAAATATCCTTGCTTGCTGCAAGTATCTGGCTGCTGCCTTTAAGGACCTCATATTCTGCCCCCTCAACGTCTATCTTTAGCCAGTTGATCCTGTCGTGCCCCACCCCTGAGGTTTTGACAATGTAGTCTAGTGTGTGTGCCTGAACCTCGATGTACCTCTTTTCCGCTGCCTCGTGATATTTCGATACAAGGTAACCGGCCATCAAACTGTGGTGCATCGTGTATCCGAGCTGCTCGTCTGGTAGGTACAGCCTGAGCCCTGACTTCTCTTCAGAGAATGCGGCGCAGTTTAGCGCAATTACGTTTGATACGCCATTGAGCTCGATATTCCTGCACAGCATTTTGTAATTGTATGGATGGGCCTCGACGGCTATCACCCTTCCATCCCTGCCTGTGCTTTTTGCAGCCGTTAGCGTGTATCTCCCCATGTGCGCCCCCACGTCTACGACTACGTCGCCGCTTCTCGGACGAAAAACTTGGCGCAATATGTCATCTTCATGCTTGGTCATGACTACAAAGTCTTCCTTGTTGAGCGGGCAGTACGCCCTGTATTTGTCATGGTTGTGAACAGGTATTTCGAGCAGCAGCAACAGCTTGCCGTTGTCCAGCCCAAACAGCCTGATCGAGTGGAACAAGAAATCCTTGAAGTTGATCTGCTTTTCAATAAAGAGCGAGTCCCTCTTTGCCCTTCCAAGCAGAACCCTGAGCGATACCCTAGTCCCGAGGTAGGCCGCCCTTAGCAAATTTATGACAGCCCTGTCGAAAAGGCGAGCGCCTCTGACCTCTTTAAGCCACCATGCGTTGCTCCCGATGTGTTCCAAGCCTCTGTCGACGGTATGCGCGTTAGAACCCACTGCTGATGATCTATCCATATGCATCCCACATAATGTGGCGCTTTTTGCCGCAGCTTCATGATAGTCAACTAAGCTTAAGTGGATTTCCTCAAGATGTTCAGGTATATGCGGGCTTGCTTGTTTTTTCTTGGGCAGCAAAAAGTACATCCTATTGGATTTGCGCTTGCGTCTTCTTTTTTCCTTTAATAATGCCTTTTCCTGCCTCTTCATAGATCTGCATGTGCTGCCTAGCCACATGCTCCCATCGCAGCTTTTGCCGGAATTGTTCTACATTACTAGAATACTTTCCATAGTTCCTGTCCAGTTTGGACAATGCCTTGACAAATGACTTTTGATCTCTGTGCGTGATAATGCCAAGCCCCATTTTGGCAAATTCTTTAAAGAATTCCAGATCTGACGCCACAAATGGAAGGCCGTGCGCCAGAGCATCAAACATCACGCCAGATCCTGACGCAATCTTGTACGGAAGCAGGACTGCGTCGCATGCGAGCATCAATGTCGACAGGTCTTCGTCGCTTAGGAATCCTCTCTGCAGGTCTATGACGTCGCTCCTGCCGGCAAAAAATCCTGTTGTTTCAAGGTTTTCGTTGTTGTAATGGCTTCTTGATGAATTGATCACAAGCGCCCAGCCCTCTGGCATTCGCATCTTTTCAAGGATGTCCCATCCTTTTGTCATAGTCCTAAAGCCAATGACGACAGCCAGCTTTTTCTCGTATGGCAGCGACATTCTGCTTCTGGCCTCCTTTTTGCCAGGGACTGGAGAAACGGTGGGCTCGGCTCCATGATAAACGATGTGCCCGCCGCCCAAGATCTTGGTCATGTAGTGTGAAAAGCATATCCCTGCCTGGCTCAGCGCGAGTTTTTCCTTGTTCAAATCATGAAAAGAATTGTAATGTAGTAGGCTCTTCCACATCCTCACTGCCAGTCGCACAGGGACGCCAAACTTGCCTGTTCTGCCAGTCCTCTTTACGAGAAGCGACTGTCCAACCCATTCCCTAAAAGTGTACGCAGAGTGAAATGTGGTCACGATGGGTACTTTGCAATTTTCATAGAAAGAGTCGATGTACGTCGCGCTCTTCCTTGGATCTACGGCATCAAGAAACAATCCATAAAGTCCGGGCTCAAACTGCACATGCACAATGTCTGGCTTTACGTCGTCGACGATCTTCAAAAGGTTATCCGAGTTTCTAGGGTTTGAAGGAGAAATAGAGCCAGCATAATCTCCCTTTCCCTTCTCGTCGCATACTACTATGACTTTATTAGACCCGTATTTTTCTAGCGCGCGGGTGAGGTTGGCGGCATAGCGGCCTACTCCGCCGGGCATCGGAGGGTATTCTGTCGAAACCATCAGTATTTTCTTCAATGTCACTTATTACTGCTACCTCCTGCGCTGGAGATTCTTCTCTGGCCTTTGAGCATATGTATTTTGCAAACCTTCTAAACGAAACAAGAGCAACCTCTCCTTTTGCAGTTTAAGAAACATTTTTTATAATGCGGATTACTTGTTACGCGCTGCGCCTGTTCATCGATAGAGCTCAACATGCTTGGTATCATGCTAGAGCATTGTCCCTTTTTTCAACACCCTGCCGCGCAGTAGTGGTACTGGCGGCTGGAACTGCTCCAATGGGCAGGCCCTGTGACAATTTCTTCAACTCATTCTTGAATGCGTCGATCTGCTTCTTCTTTTCGTCTGTCAGCATGTTGTTAGCTCTCAGGATCGCCTCCGTAGCATCCAGCTGCAGGATGCCCATCGGTATCATCAGGTCTCTCTCTTTTCCCGGGGCCGCCCTGTACAGGTACGGGTTTTCCTCGATGGCTACCGCCTGCTCTATCCTGAACTGTCTCTTTCTGTGGATATAGTGCCCTCCAAGTATGCTCAGGATAGTGAAAACTACCGTCGCTACAACAAGAAAGACCCATATGTTTGAGAACATTGCATTGAGGATAGGAATATTTTCAAGCAGCAGCCTGTATTGGATCGTTATCCAGTTGGATATTGCGATAAATAGCGCTATGTAGGCTGAATAAAATTGCCTTGATTCCCAGAATCTCCTACCAATCCACTCCCCAAGGCTCATTTTGTTTCTAAAAATAGTTCTCGCTGTCATATTCCTGATCATATTATCAGACAGACTCCGTATAACAGATTTTATGTAAGGGAATAGAAAACTTTAGCCTAAGAATTGTACATCTTTTTTGCTGAACCGTTTCCGTAGCAAGTGATGCACTTGGAATAAAATCTGGTATGCTCCTCCGCAATCCGATCCCACCTCAGCCTTGGCGCAAACTGCTCGACGTTCCTTTTGAATTTTCCATATTCTCCTGCAAGGGTGAAAAGCGCCTTGGCCAATGCAGCCGGGGTCCTTTCGCTCGTTATGCCAAGCCCCATTTTGGCAAATTCTTTAAAGAATTCCAGATCTGACGCCACAAATGGAAGGCCGTGCGCCAGAGCATCAAACATCACCCCGGAGAGCGAGACTACCCTATATGGAAATATGATCGCATCACAGGCAGATAGGAGTTTTGACATAGTGACATCATCCATGTATCCAAGATCAAGGCTGATCGTAGATTCTTTTTTCAGTGACAGCGGCTTTTCTACACCGCGTTCATGGCGCGTCTGCTTGACCACTATCGACCAACCCTCAGGCAGTTCCAGTCTGTCCAGCAAGTCAAAGCCTTTGTACGAGCCGACGTAGCCAAAGGCCAGCAAAAGCATCCTGTTGGTAGGCAGTCCAAACTGCTTTCTAAACTCCTCTTTGTTGTTTCTTGGCATGGCGGCAGTAGTGGTGCTGGTGATTGTCGTCTGTGCTGACACAGTTCTGATGTTAGTGGTTGAATTGGAGGATGGCAGATGGGAACTCGCTTCTGATGACAAAAGGGCGGGCTCTGCACCATGATAAATGACGGTGCCCCGTTTGACTACATTGTGAATCGTCTCTGCAGGACTTATTATCTCAGTAGAGAGGCGAACTACTTGCAGTAGCAGATCATATCTCCGCTCCATCACCCACTTCCTTATGGCTATCCGGAACGGGGTAGGCAGGAATCCAAACCTGCCCTCCTTTCTCCGCGCTCTTTCTTTTATGTAGCCCTGATATTCTTCATAAGGAAAGACCGTATGCAGCGTCGAGACGGTGGGTACGGGGCATGCCCTGTAAAATTTATCAAGTGTTGACCCGTGAAGTATCCTGTTTATGGTATGGCAGACAGTGGTATCGATTTCATAAAGGCCCCTCTCGTACTGTATGTTGACGATATCCGGTTTGAGCTCCTCGACCAACCTGAGCAGCCTATCTGAATTTCTCCTGTCCCCTTTTTTGATTATGCCATATACTTTGTGGCCGTCAAGGCCGGGGTCGTTGACGCCATCGCCGCTACTGTTGCTGTTATTGTTAGCCAGCTTTTCAACAACGGTGCTGGTTGCGACCCACACCTGCTCGATATCCGCCCTCTTGCTCAGCGCCCGTACAAGGTTGCGTGTATACCTCGCAACTCCTCCTGTCATTGGCGGGTATTCGCCTGAAACCATCAGTATCTTCAATTTTTTCTCTCACTCGCACATTCATGCGTACTTGCAATCTTCTTCTTATGCTGCCTCTGCTGGCTGCGACCTTTTGCCAGCCTCGATTGGCACGCTTTTGACCTGCTCTATGTACTTCTTGATCTCTTTTTTGAATTCCTTTGAAGAAAACCGCATTGCCATGTTGCGCATGCGCCGCCGTGCCGTCTTTGAATGATCGCCGCTATCAATAATTCTGGCTATGCGGTCTGCCGCCTCCCTTACTGTGCCGTATTGATACTCTGCTGGAACAATTTCGCTGCATCCCCCATAGGACGGGACAACGGGCACGAGCCCAGCCGACATTGCCTCTACGATCGACATGCCAAAGTGCTCGCCTGCCATCGTATGAAGGTACACACTGCTTTTCGACATGGAATCCAAGAGCTCTTCGTTCGTGGCGTTTGGTTTCAGCCTGACCCTGTTGCCAAGGCCGTGCCGCTCTATCATGTTTTGAAGCGACTTAAAATAGGAAGTGTTGGCCCGCATGAGCGCACCCGCGATTTCAAATCTCGTATCTGGCAAGAGAAGGGCAACCTTGATGGCGTTTTCAATCTGCTTCTCGGGTGAAAACCGGGACACCGTCAGAACCTGTGAGCCGTCTGCAATGTCCGAGTCGCAGGCGTTTGAGAACCTATCGGTATCTACGGGCGGATAGAGAACGCGAACATCGATATCCGGGAAGACCTTTTTTATGGCGTTCTTGCTAAATGCAGAGTTGACAAGGACCAACCCTAGATTATTATTATTCCTCGCTGCGCGCTTTGCAAGAAAAGATGAAATGGATTGATACGGCTTGAAATATGCTCTCCAGAAGAGAGAGTTTTCGTACTTCCAATTCCTGAACTCCTCGGAACTTGTAAGCAGAAAGGCAGGAAAATGCACGTACGAAATCTGGCGTGAGCCTTCAATGTGGTAAGGTAAAAGGTCGCCGTGGGTGTTGAGTACGATGTCTGCGCCGTGAATGCGGCTTGATAGCAGGACCGTCATCAGCTTCTGGTACATGCCAAAATAGTTAGCCTTGAATGGCAGGAGTGATATCGTGTGCTTGATTTGAAGGTCTTTGCCGTATGCCTTGGCAACGCGTTCTAGGTCGGGCGGCTGGACAGTGATAAGGTCGACCTCGTATCCAAGCTCGTGAAGCGACTCTATTGCGTCTATAGCGACGGTAGTTTCTCCACCAAGCGTATTGAGTGTATGGTGTATTACGGCAGCCTTCACAAACCATGTCAATCATAATATCGATATTACTACTTGCAAAAATTCGTACATTATCTAATGCTATGAAATACTTCTATTTTGGCGACATTAGACATTCTACTGAAGAAGAATTCAAGCCGGATTCTGGTGCTGTGGTTGCTAGTTAAATAGCCATGATGTCATTGTATAGTTATGAAAAAATTCAACAAAACACAGTCATACGGCAAGTGTGAATGCATCTGCCACAGAAGGCCAAACACCGACTATTGTGGTTACTGCTCGCCTGCACATGTTAGAACGCAAGGATAAAAGGGATTTTACAAATCTCTTAGTTGCTGTTATTGTCATCATCATTATACTTGACGACACAGGACTTTGTTATTCTGCGGTGGGCCGAGTAATAGGCCAATACAAGCAGTCCGATCGCAAGCAGACGGAGCGGAAGCTGATAGTTTGACAGGATGGTTGACGCGGCAACTCCTGCAGTGCCAAAGGTGGTCGCAAGGTAAAAGCCGACTGAAGAGCAGCCCGCGCACACGCTAGAGACAGTACCAAGGGCAGAGCCAGAAAAAAATGATGACGACGATCTGCTCGCTCCTGACTTGGAATTTCTGGCAATATAGACGTTCATGCTGACAATTATGCCAATTAGTGGCACGGTGATGTTTGCCAGGACAAAGCCGGGGATTGCGTCCTGCGGTATTGGATAGTAAAAGTCTAAAGACGGCGAAAACAGCAGCAGGCCGTCCAAGGCGTTGAATATTATCCAGAACCCAACCGTGACTGTGGCAGCCAGTGCTATGTATGGCTTTGAGAATACTATCCTTGCTGAGAGCCCGGCAGGCACCATATTGTTGTTGGGCATGCTAAATGGCCCTACTCCTATTATTCTTTAAGTGGCATGGAAGAATTCAAATAGTGTTCTGAGCCATAGTAGGTTGCTTGGCACAACTACAGTCAAAGAAGGAATGTGCCCTCTGCGGTACGACTCTACCTGTTGGAAGCGAGGTCAGCATATGCAACGAGTGCATGAAGTGTGCCGACTGCTGCGTCGGTCTTGAAAAGTTGAAGGAATAATACATACGTGCTTTGAGCTTATTCACGTTTCGCACCCGGCTACAAATTATGCAACAAAAAATTCCAAAGCAAAAGGCAAGACACCATCTTCTCCTATATGATGTTATAGAAATATCGGGGTTGTTGCCTAATTCGATATCGCATAGCATCTCACCTTGAATCCCAGTCTGTTCGCGCATTGCAGCCGGTTCAACACTTCCGTGTTCC